>Ga0160429_1002183_pt1 | contig 10444 bp, 10 predicted proteins | sample SolpanmetagenomR_FD_108199 | JGI IMG/M metagenome (GOLD analysis project Ga0160429, IMG submission 108199) | Solar panel surface microbial communities from Lawrence Berkeley National Laboratory, California, USA - R | ecosystem: Engineered > Built environment > Solar panel > Unclassified ... | reverse complement strand
GGGCGCACAGGGCGAGCCTCAGCACCGGCACGGTCGCCGTCATGGCCGGCGGGCAGGACCGGATCTACCCGGCGAGCCACGCCGCGCTGGTCGACGCGATCCTCGGGGAGGGCGGGGCCGTGCTGGCCGAGATGCCGATGGGCTGGGAGCCGCGCGGGCGGGATTTTCCCCGGCGCAACCGCATCATCTCCGGTCTGTCCTACGGAACAATCGTCGTCGAGGCGGCGCGGCGCTCCGGCTCCCTCATCACGGCGCGCTTCGCCCTGGACCAGAATCGTGAGGTCTTCGCGGTTCCCGGGTCGCCGCTCGATCCCCGGGCGGAGGGCACCAACGACCTGATCCGCCAGGGCGCCACCCTCGTGTCCGACGTGTCCCACGTCCTCGACGTCCTCGGCCCGATCATCGAGGGCGGCCCGGAGGCCGAAGCCGCGCCGGCGCGGGGCGGGCCGGATCTCGCCGAGCAGCCCGACTTCTGGGACGAGATCGACCTCGACGCGTACTTGCCGGATTCCGCACCGCCTCACGCCCCCCGCGGGCGTCCCGATACCGCCACTGACGAGATCGGGTTCGACCCGCCCGAACCCGCGGATGACCGCGCGCGGATCATCGCTCTCCTGGGACCGTGCCCGGTCGGCACCGACGAATTGGCGCGGTGCGCTGGCGTCGGAGCCCGGGTCGTTCAATCCGTCCTTCTGGAGTTGGAATTGGACGGCCGGATCGAGCGGCACGGAAGCGGGACGGTTTCCCTGGTCAGTCGGTGAGCGGATCCGCGTCGGCGTCTCGGTCGGCAAGGTGGCGCATGACGTCGAGACAGCCTTGCAGGATGTAGGCGGCGGCAAGCTTGTCGACGAGTTCGCCACGCCGAGCCCGGGACGCATCGGCCTCGATCAGCGCGCGCGTCACCACGGCGGTCGACAGGCGCTCATCGAAGAAGACATGGGGCAGCGGCAGGATCGGCGCGAGGTTGCGGACAAACGCGCGGGTCGATTGGACCCGCGGCCCCTCGCTCCCGTCCATGTTCAGCGGCAAGCCGACCACGAGACCACCGACGGCGTGCTGTCGGCATAGGGTGGCGAGCCGTTGTGCGTCCGGCGTGAACTTCACCCGTCGGATCGTTTCGAGGGGCGTCGCGATCTGGCGTCCCAGGTCGGACAGGGCGAGCCCGATCGTCTTGGTGCCGAGATCGATGCCGATCAGCCGCGCTCCACCCCGGGAGGCCGTAACGAAGGCGCGGATCGCGTCGTGATTCATGGTGCGATCTGCGCGCTTCGAGCCAGGGTGGCCTCGGAGAAGCCGTCGAACCGGGCGGGGAGGGGATCGCCGCCCGGTCCGAGGACGAGGGCGGCCGACGGTGCCATAGCGCGTGTGAAGAAGTCGGTGAGGCTCTCGCCGCCGAACCGAACCGCCTCCAAGTCGGGGGCGAGCACCCAGATATCGTACTCGGGGCCGGAACCGGACACGTCCCAGAACAGGAAGCTCCCATCCTCGCCCGCACCGAAGAAGCAGGCGCGCTCGATGACGCTCGGATCGTCGCCGTCGACGTCGAAGCGATGGGGGTTGGGCTCATCCTGCAGCATCCGCACGGCCGCGCCGACGCTGTGGGCGATGACACCGGCCTGGTTGACCAGATCGACCGCCTCGAACGCCGCCGGAACCGCGATCCGGAACTGCGCGCCCGCGAGTCCGACCCCGCAGCTTTTGCAGAAGCCGCGATAGGAGTCCGGCAACGCGAAATCCAGCGCAGCGGCCGCCTGATCCAGCGCCGCGTCATCCGCCGTCAAACCCGGCGACAGGCTGGTGAAGATCTGCTCCCACATCGGTCCCGCTCCGCCGTCCACAGCCTTAACCAACTCCGCAGATCGCCTCGGATGCGCGCGGAGCCGTTCGCGAATAGGTAGGTTAAGACTTCGTTAATTCCCCATCACGGGTGACCGCCATGTCGACGACCGCCCCGCCGAACCGCCCCACGGTTGGTAGCGCACCCGCGCGTGCGCTGACCCGCAAGCAGTGCTGGATGCTGCTTCTCGCGTTCGAGATCCTCGTTCTCGGCGTCACGCAATCGGTCGTGCGGCCCGTTCGCCAGACCGGAATCTCCATCGAGATGTCTGTCACTCCGAACCACGTCGTGACCTGAACGGCCGCCGGTCGGACGCACAGCCCAGGGCGCGTTGCGGCGCGTCGAATGCCGATGCTATAGCCCGATCGATCTCGGGGGGCATCTCCCGGAACGGAACGAACGGGGCGGCATGTCGGTCGACGAGAAGACGGTTCGGCGCATCGCGCACCTGGCGCGAATCGCGGTCACCGACGACGAAGTCGGCCCGCTCCAGGGTGAGCTGAACGCCATCCTGGCCTTCGTCGAGCAGCTCGGGACGGTCGACGTGTCGGGCGTCGAGCCGATGACCTCGGTGACGCCGATGGCGATGAAGAAGCGCGAGGACGTGGTCACGGAGGGGGGCCGCGCCGCCGACGTGGTCGCAAACGCGCCCGAAACCGAGGACAACTACTTCCTGGTTCCGAAGGTGGTTGAGTAGCCGCGCCGCGGCGCGAACCTCCGGAACCGGATCTTTGGCGGGCAGGCGCGCGACGGCGCGCGGGGACGTGAACAGCGTGAATCCGAACGAACTCACCCTGGCCGAGGCGCGCGACGCCCTCAAGGCGAAGCGCCTCTCGGCTCGCGAACTGACGCAGGCGCATCTCGACGCGATGGCGAAGGCCCGCGCACTGAACGCCTACCTTCTGGAGACGCCCGATCGCGCCCTGCAGATGGCGGACGTCTCGGATGAGAAGATCGCATCCGGCGAGGCGGGGCCGTTGGAGGGCATCCCGCTCGGGATCAAGGACCTGTTCTGCACGCACGGCGTGACGACCACGGCGGGCTCCAAGATCCTGCAGGCTTTCGAGCCGCACTATGAATCGGCGGTGTCGGCCAACCTGTGGCGCGACGGCGCCGTGATGTTGGGCAAGCTGAACCTCGACGAGTTCGCGATGGGCTCGTCCAACGAGACCAGCGCCTTCGGGAACGTCGTCTCGCCCTGGCGTCGCAGGGGCTCGGACGCCCCGCTGGTGCCGGGCGGCTCCTCGGGCGGATCCGCCGCGGCCGTGGCGGCGCAACTCTGCCTGGGTGCGACGGCCACCGACACGGGCGGCTCGATCCGTCAGCCCGCTGCCTTCACCGGCACGGTCGGGATCAAGCCCACCTACGGCCGGTGCTCGCGCTGGGGCACGGTCGCGTTCGCGTCATCCCTGGATCAGGCCGGTCCGATCGCCCGCACGGTCCGCGACTGCGCGATCCTGCTGGGATCGATGTCCGGGCCGGATCCCCGCGACACGACCTGTGCCGATCTGGCCGTACCGGACTTCGAGGCCGCCGTGTCGCGCGGCGTGAAGGGTCTGACGATCGGCATCCCTAAGGAATACCGGGTCGACGGCATGCCGGCCGAAATCCAGAAGCTCTGGGACGAGGGTGCTGCCTGGCTGAAGGCGGCGGGCGCGACACTCCGGGACATCTCGCTGCCGCACACGTCCTATGCGCTGCCGGCCTACTACATCGTGGCCCCGGCCGAGGCCTCCTCGAACCTCGCCCGCTACGACGGCGTGCGTTACGGCCTGCGGGTACCCGGCAAGGACATCGCCGGGATGTACGAGAACACTCGCGCGGCCGGCTTCGGGCGCGAGGTGAAGCGCCGCATCATGATCGGCACCTACGTGCTCTCGGCCGGCTATTACGACGCCTACTACGTCCGCGCGCAGAAGATCCGCACGCTGATCAAGCGCGACTTCGAGGCGGCCTACGCGGACGGGGTCGACGCGATCCTCACCCCCGCGACGCCGTCGGCGGCCTTCGGGATCGGTGAGAAGGCCTCGGCCGACCCGGTGGAGATGTACCTCAACGACGTGTTCACCGTGACGGTCAACATGGCCGGCCTGCCCGGCATCGCCGTGCCGGCCGGACTCGACGGCCAGGGGCTGCCGCTGGGCCTTCAGCTGATCGGTCGGCCCTTCGACGAGGAGACGCTGTTCGCGGTGGCTCAGGTGATCGAGGATTCAGCCGGCCGCACGGCCCTGCCTGAGCCTTGGTGGGCATGACGGTCCCCTATTATCCCTGGACGGTCTGGATCTGGGCCGCGTTCGATCCGGCGCTGATCGCCGTCGCGATCTACCTCGGCTGGACCGCCAGCCAGTTCGGCAAGGTGTTCATCGCCGCGATTGCGGCGCTCGGCTTCTCGGTGCTGTTCTCCTGGGCGGTGAGCGCGGCCGGCATCCCGTGGCCGGCGCCGATCACGCAGGATGGACCGACCTTCTTCCCTGTTCGGGCCGTGGCGGCCCTTCTTTGGGCGATCGCGGGCCACGGCGCGCGGCGGGCGGTGGGACGCCGCGCTTGATCTTTTCGATGCGTGGCCCGTAAGTGACCGAACCACACCCGCTCCCATCTGCGCCCCCATCCTGAGGTGCCCGCGCGAGCGGGCCTTGAAGGAGGTTTCCAGTGGCCGCCCGGCCCCTGGAGCCCTCCTTTGAGGCAGCTTCGCGGCACCTCAGGATGTGAGTGGGGTTGGGAACAGGCGCACGGCCCAACGAGCTTGCCCGGACCGACCATGAACGCACCCGTCGACCCCAAGAAGCTGATCAAGGGCGGCCTCCACGATTGGGAGGTGATCGTCGGCATGGAGATCCACGCCCAGGTCTCCAGCCGGGCAAAGCTCTTCTCCGGCGCCTCGACCGAGTTCGGCGGCGAGCCGAACGATCACGTCTCGCTGGTCGACGCCGCGATGCCGGGCATGCTGCCGGTGATCAACGAGGAATGCGTCGCGCAGGCGGTGCGCACCGGCCTCGGCCTCAAGGCTCAGATCAACCTGCGCTCGGTCTTCGACCGGAAGAATTACTTCTATCCGGATCTGCCGCAGGGCTACCAGATCTCGCAGTACAAGGACCCGATCGTTGGCGAGGGCGAGGTACTGGTCGACATGGCCGACGGGTCCTCGATCACGGTGGGCATCGAGCGGCTGCACCTCGAGCAGGATGCCGGCAAGTCTCTGCACGACCAGGACCCGACCCGCAGCTTCGTCGACCTGAATCGCTCGGGCGTGGCGCTGATGGAAATCGTGTCCCGTCCGGACCTGCGCTCCTCGGAGGAGGCGAAGGCCTACGTCACCAAGCTGCGCACCATTCTGCGCTACCTCGGCACGTGCGACGGCGACATGGAGAAGGGGTCGCTGCGCGCCGACGTGAACGTCTCGGTGCGCCGACCGGGCGAGCCGCTGGGTACGCGCTGCGAGATCAAGAACGTCAATTCGATCCGTTTCATCGGGCAGGCGATCGAGATCGAGGCCCGCCGTCAGATCGCGATCCTGGAGGACGGCGGTTCGATCGATCAGGAGACGCGCCTGTTCGATCCGACCAAGGGCGAAACCCGTTCGATGCGCTCCAAGGAAGAGGCGCACGATTACCGCTACTTCCCCGATCCGGATTTGCTGCCCCTCGAGTTCGACCAGGCTTATGTCGACACCCTCGCTGAGGGCCTGCCGGAACTGCCGGACGCCAAGAAAGCCCGGTTCGTATCCGCGTTCGGCCTGTCGCCCTACGACGCTGGCGTCCTGATCGCTGAGCGCGCCTCCGCCGACTATTACGAGGCGGTAGCGAAGGATCGCGACGGCAAGGCCGCGGCCAACTGGGTGATCAACGAATTGTTCGGTCGCCTCAATAAGGAGGGTCTGTCCATCGAGTCGACTCCGGTCTCGGCGGCGCAGCTCGGCGCGATCATCGACCTGATCGGCGAGGGAGTGATTTCCGGCAAGATCGCCAAGGACCTGTTCGAGATTGTCTGGACGGAGGGCGGCGACCCGCGCGCCGTGGTCGAGAGCCGCGGGATGAAGCAGGTCACCGATACCGGCGCCATCGAAGCGGCGGTGGACCAGATCATCGCGGCCAATCCCGACAAGGTCGCCCAGGCCAAGGAGAAGCCGACGCTGCTGGGCTGGTTCGTGGGACAGACCATGAAGGCGACCGGCGGCAAGGCGAATCCAGCGGCCGTGAACGCGTTGCTGAAAGCGAAGCTCGGGATCGACTGATCGGTCGCCGGATCGAACGTGGCGGCGCTGACGCTCAGACGCGTCGGTCTGCCGCCGTTCTTCGGCCGGGGTCGGTTCGACCGCCGCTCCGCCTTCATTTCGGGGCCGCAGTGGTGTCCTCCGAAGCCGGGACGGCCAAGCGAAGGCCGGGCGACATCGTCGCTGCACACGCGATGGCAGCTTCCCGGACCCGACACGGACGTCTGACCACGACGAAAACCCACCGCGGCGCCGCCGGGCAGGTGAGGGCCGAACAGATCCTGACGTGTAAAAACCGCGGCGGAACGGCTCAAAGTGGGGCCTTTCGCGCATTCGAAGGCGTGCCATTCTGGCCGCTTCTGCGCCCCTGGAGCCGCGTCCGTCCGGCTGCTCGTGTCGTGCCGCTAAGTGCCGGGCCGAACCTGTCCCGATCCCGTCTAAGCGGCGTTCCGCTGCGGTGGAGTCATGCCTGTCTCCTCCAGCCTCTGACGACCGTTCACGATCCAAAACCTGACCACGTCAAGGTTGTCGATCGGTCCATGCCCGCCTTCGCGAAGCACAGTTGGAGACTGCGCCCGTCTTTTGGGCCGGTCAATGACCATTTTTCGGTCCAACTCCTTTTTCTGACCCAGCTACCGGGAACGCCGGGACGCACCCCTGTCCGATCAATGCCTTGGATCGATCGCGGAGCACTCCAGATTATTGATTGGGGCACAAGCTATTTGCCGTCACCCCTGTTGTTCTCGACCGGACAGCGGAGACCGCCGTCGAACGAATCGTCGGTGCCGCCCGCGCAGGTCGACCCTGTAATCCCGCTCCGGAGCGCGCCGGCTTATGGGCTGCACGCAGGCGTTCAGGTTCAGGATCAGGTTCGATACTTTCTGGACCTCGCCGATGATCGCACCGTCGGCGCCGAGCCTGCGCACCATCTCGTCGACACACAAGTCGCTGCGGTGGCGGATGGTCCCCAGGCGCGTTTCCCGATGATAGCCACATCGGACCCATCCATCGGAACACGATGCGGTCCTGCGCGACCGCTCAGCGGCGATCGGCTTCCTTGATCGGACCGTGGGCCGAATTCGTCAGCGCGGAGACGCGCGCGCTCAGATCCATGAACCAGTTCGGGGTCGGTGCGCGGCCGCCGTTCACCACCACGGTCGCGGTCATGCCGGCGATCAGCGGCACTTCCGGCGGAACGTGGTCGATCTTGATCCGCACCGGGACGCGCTGAGCGAGCCGCACCCAGGTGTAGACTGGATTGACATCCGGCAGGCCCTGCGTGCTCGCCGCCGCGTTGGCGGTGGAGATGCCCAGGGTTATGCTCTCCACGGTCCCGGTGAGGTGCGGATCAAATCCCATCAGCTTCACGTCGGCCGCGTCGCCGACGTGGATGTTGGGCATCTTCGTCTCCTCGAAGTAGCCGTCGATCCAGAACGAATCGGTATCGACGACGCTGATGTTGGAGGTGCCGGTGCGGGCGTAGTCGCCGACCCGCATCAGGAGGTTGGTCACGCGGCCGTTGACGGTGGAGCGCACCTGGGTGCGCTCAAGGTTGACCTTTGCCTGCCGCAACTGCGCCTGCGCGCTCTCCAGCGTCGCCTCGGCGATCTTGGCGGTGCCGGCATATTGCTGCTTCTCCTCGATCGACGTGGAGACCGTGGTCAGGGCTTGGCGCCGGGCCGACTGGGCGTTCTTGACCTGCAGGTCGGCCTCGCGGTTCTTCACCTCGGCGTCGGCGGAGGTGACCGAGACCTCGAAATCGATCGGGTTGATCACGTAGAGGACATCGCCCTTCCGGACATTCTGGTTGTCGCGGACGCGGACCTCGATGATCTGGCCGGCGACCTGTGGAGCGATGTTGGCCACCTGCACCCGCACCGTCCCGTCGCGCGTCCAGGGCGCCACGACGTAGAACGCCCAGACGTAGGCCGCCGCCACGCCCGCCACCAGCAGGATGACGCCGGTGGCAGCCAGTCGGAGGATCTTGGCGGTGCGGCCCCGGCGTCTGACGACCGGCAGCTTGTCGTAGCGATCCACCGCGCCTTCGCGCGCGACGGGCTTCGGATCGTCCTCGTCGGCGGTCGTATCGGGCATTCAGATCAACGCGATGAGGAGAGCGAGGACGCAGACGTAGATCCCGGCCTCGGCGAGCGGGGCATTGGCAACGTAGCGGCTGAAGCGGATGCGCGCGAAGAACCAGCGCAGCACGAGAAGGATCGCGAACGCGATGAGGGCATAGGCGACGAACGAGGAGATCAGCACGCCACCGATATGAACGTCCTCGTACATGGCCGCCCCGAATGAATCCCGGTCAGAATAGCGCGATTCCGAGGCGTTGGAGGAATCGCCGATGGCGCGCGATGGTTCGAGCCGCCGTGATGAGGTCGCTCGCCGCCCGCGCCGTGGTGAGCCGCACCGCTCGACTTGCCGGCGAGGCGGCCCGGATCAGGTCGCGGGCCGCCGTCTCGAGCGCCCGGTCGTTCCCGGCCGCGAGGCCGCTGCCCGCCCGGCGGATCGATTCGCGCAGCTCCGCCGCGGGCCAGAGGCGGCGGAGCTCGGCGTGCGCGCGGGCGGCGGCAGCCTCCAGCCTGGCCAGCGCGAAGGCGTGCGCGAGATTCGCCCGCCGCACGGCGCCGCTGCCCGAGCTGTAGGCGGCGAACTGGAAGAGCCGGTCGGCGTTCAGGCTGGTGCGCGTTGTGGCGTCGCCGCCTTCCCCGACGAGGGCGTCGGCGAGGTCGCGCCGCGCCGAATCGAGGGCGAAGGCGCGCCGCTGTGCGGGTGTGATCGGGAGGAGCAGGCGGACCACGATCGACAGGATCACCGACGACACGACCACCAGGAACGCGTTCAGCAGGAAAGTCTGGGCGTCGTAGCTCTGCGGGTTCGCGGGGCCGAGCAGGACGGGGAAGAATACGATCACGATGAAGCCGATGCCGAAGGTCTTGGGATTCAGCGACAGGAAGCACCCGAAGAAGATGACCGGTGCCATGACCATCGCGAGCATGGGGAAGCCCTGCACGCCGTTCAGGAAGACAAACCGCGCGATGCCCGCGAGCGTGGCGGCGGTGCACATCCCGATCACGACGCCGTTGGCGAATTTCTTAGGGTCCGGGGTGACCGACGACAGCGCGGCCGTCGCCGCCACCTGAACCAGCGCGAAGGTGGCCTGCGGCAGGCCGAGCGCCAGGAAGGCCGCGGCCGTCACGGCGAAACCGATGGCGACCCGCAGGGCGCCCCGGAGGGCGACCTGGAAGTCGCGGTGTGTCGGCAGGCGCGCATCGCGCAGCGGCCGGTGCCCGTCCGCGAGGGCGCGAAGCCCGTCCTGCGCGAAGGTCGCCGCGCAGACGAAGTCGAGGGCCCGCTGCAGCACCACGATCTCGTCCAGCGGTCGGTGGCCATCGCGGATCGCCGCATCGACGAGGTCGCGCAGGCGCTCGTCGTCCCGGTCGAGAATCTCGACGTCGGGCGCATCGGCGACCCGGCGGCAGATCGCCAGCGCCTCCGCCACGGCGGGCCCTGGGGTCCGCAGGCAGGACGTGGCGGCGGCCACCGCGCGGATCGCCGCCGCCATGACGTAGAGCGCGGCGATGCAGCTGCGCGCGCCCGCGGCGCGGAACGATCCGTCGTCGAGTTCGCCCGCGATGGCGCTGGCATCGGCGCGCATCGGCGCGATCGTGCGGATCAGGGCCGCGGTCCGCGCCGGTCCGAGATCCCCCGCCGTCAGCGTCTCGCAGGCGTAGGCCCGCGTCCCGTCCCAGGCGTCGCGGAGTTGCGGCAGCAGCGCCCGCCACGTGCTCGGCGAGGCGAGCGCGTCGTTGATGAAGGTGATCACGACGATCCCGAGCACGATCACGGCGACCCGGGAGACGGCGGCGTCGAAAGTGCCCTGCGGTTCGTCGATCTGGCCGAGCGCGATGATCGCGACCGTGTAACCGGACAGCATCGCGCCGTAGGCCCGGGTGTCCTGCAGGTACTGCGCGACGAACACGCAGAGCCCGAGCCACACCGTGAAGGAAACGAGCAGCAGCACCCGGTCCTGCCCGAACAGGGCCATCAGCACGATCGACACGGCCGCGCCGAGCAGCGTGCCGAGCAGCCGGTAGATCGCCTTCGAGATCGCCTGACCGCGCTTCGGTTGGGCGAGGATGGCCACGCACGTCGCGGCCGAGGAGGCGCTGTCGAGCTGCAGCCAGAAGGCGAGCGCCAGCGCGAGCATCATGGCAATCCAGATGCGCAACGCGAAGGCCCAGGCCGCCGGCTTCGGAACCCAGTCGTCGAGGACCGCGACGACGCGATCCACGATCGACCTTTGCGTCCGGCCTGCGGCGGCGGCGGCCTCAGCCATGCTCGGCCCGGCGGTGAGCGCGCGGCCGTGAGTGTCGCCGCTGAGGCCGATC
>Ga0160429_1002182_pt1 | contig 10445 bp, 13 predicted proteins | sample SolpanmetagenomR_FD_108199 | JGI IMG/M metagenome (GOLD analysis project Ga0160429, IMG submission 108199) | Solar panel surface microbial communities from Lawrence Berkeley National Laboratory, California, USA - R | ecosystem: Engineered > Built environment > Solar panel > Unclassified ... | reverse complement strand
CAAAGCGCGCCGAAGTGGTGCAAAAGGTCATGGAGCTCTACGACGTCGACCGATCAGGCGGAATAAGCTTCGCCGAATTCACAATCCAGACCGCCAAAGGCGTTGAACTGCCAGACTTTGGCCTAGGACCCGGCCATCACGGCGACGACGAGTACGAGTACGAGATCCACCACTTTGAAAAGTACCACGGCGACGACGCAAAGGAGGAGGACCTGACGCATCCAGAGGACATTGAGCATTTCCGGAAGCACGAAGAGATGGAGCGGGAGCAGGCGATGTGGGAGGAACGGGAGAAAGCTGGCGTGGTGGAGGAGAATATACCGCAGAAGTTTCGGCGGGACTGAGGACCCTACAGTCATGGTTAGGGATATTGATGATAACGACCAGCGCACGGCAGCGCGGAAGCATGACGGTTACGCCGCGATGCAGAAGTTGCAGATCATGTTTGAGGAGAGTGCACAAGCGAAGGAGCCGGCGAAACGGAGTACGTATAGACATTGGTTCTGGGTGACGTCGGCGATTCTAGCCTGGAAGGCTTATTGGAATATGATGGCTGGGCTTGGGGACAACAACAGCGCCATTGTCATGACATACTTTATGCTGTATATGGCCTTCATGTTGATGATGTACTGGACGGGAGTTTGAACGCCATTGTCATGGTTTCGATCTGTAATCATTGGGGCCTTCGGGGCGATATGTAGACATCGAGGACGCAATGCACAACACCAGGCGCGAACGTCTTCACTTTCTCCACATGCTCCAGCGTCGCTTTCCTCTCCTCTACCAGCAAATTATTGATCTGGTTGAGCATCTCCTGGCTTCTCTCCTCAATCTCTTTCGCTCCAAGGTTCATATGCAAATGCAGCCAGCCACCCATGATTGGATCTAACACCCTCACAGCAATCTTCCAACCGTCCATCGAGCTAGGCAACAAGCCACAATTCACATGCCGTATCGGCGGCAATCTGTCCCTCAACCTCTCCACAGTCTCGCCCGCAAACTCATTACTCCGCTCCCAAACCAGCAACCTCGCCTCCCTATCCGCCAAAACCTCCTTCTCTTCCTCTCCAGCCTCCCATCCGCCCTTCAAGACCCTCACCCCCCATCCGTTCCTCACAGCCCCCCTTCTCAACCCCTCCACACTCCACCCATTAATCTCCCACCCCAACACCACATCCAACCCAGCCCTAACATAACTAAAGGCAAAATACCCCACCCCAACATACATATCCACCGCCGCGCACCTCCTACCATCCCGTCTCCCCTGGTCCACGGCCTCCAGCACGCTAGGCAGAGTAAGCAACCTCGTCTTCTCGCGGATATTGCCACGCGAGAACATGGTATGGAGAGGGGCCCAGCATTGCGTTATGCCATTCTGACGGGTGGAGACCCAGAACGCGGTAGCGAAGTCGCGGGGCGTAGCCGCGCGGTCTGTGACTGGAGGTCCGAAGTCGCCGTAGAGAGGGACCAGGTTGGAGGGAGACCGGATATCATTGCTCGTGGCAGATGGTGCTGTGGTGCCGCTGGGGTGGAGTTGGGGAATGGGTGCGTTGATGGCGATGTGGGTTACGCGCAGTCTTCGTGCGAGTCTGGAGTAGAGGTCTTGGAGGAGGCTGTGGTCCAAGGACTGGAGGAGGCGTTGCCAGGGTGTGGACTGGAAGCTGTGGGCTGGAAGGAGGAGCATGGGTTCGTAGATGGAGTAGGTGGTTGGGAAAGCGTGGAGCAGCTGATTCGCTGTAGTATTGAGAGTCTGCAGCAGCTCTCTAGGAAGTTCTTGCAGCCATCCGTCAACCGCTTTCCTTAAAGCATTGTGGGACTCGGGTCGAGATGTTGCCTCTGGGTATATCATTTCGCGCTCAATGACCTGAACGGGATGCTCAAGCGAAAGCGCCACGAGTTGGGCTTTCAATCTCTCTCGATCACTGTCATCAGGGCCGCCAGCGTGCACAGTCGTCGTAATCAAGAAGTGTTCCGACTGATACAGATCTTCGTCAAGGTCTTCGGAGAGCGGACGCACCTTGATACGACGATCCAGGCTCTTCCTCGCCTCGAGGGCGTTCTTGACGGTCTTGATATGCTGCTTGTGAACGACTAATACGATGATGCGCGGGTGGTCTTGTCCCATCCTGTTCGTTTGGCGACGGCTTGAGCTGATGACCTTTTCAGGGTTTCAATGCCGGTCAATAACGGTCCATGTGGAATATGGTGGTAATGTCAACGCTAAGACCTGATATCTCAGTCCGACATAGTATCTGTCTATGTGTAATGGGTGTGATGACAGGCCATCTGGACATCACGTTCTCGGCATTGTCACGTGCACATGGGCAGCCGATCATTGACGAATTGAAGTGATAGCTAATATCGCCGTATGCATTTCATGCAGTATAACAAGACCATTTACCCCCGGAGCTCAACATGCCACTGCGGGTATCAAAAGTAGTCTGCCTGCCCTCCGTAATCATGCCATTCTCAGTTTCCGAGGTCTGAGTGTTTCAAGGGATAGAATACTGAATCGGACAAAAAGTACGCTTTGCATTAAGCGAACCATTTTGAAGGAAAACAAGGTGTATTCAGGCGTATTGGTACACAAGGGAAAACGCTCACACGTTCCCTCAATGTGAGTATGGGTACGGCGAAAATAGTGACGCGAATACGGCTTCCGCGTACGCCTCAGTAATACTGGTCCAAGGCCAAGGCCTCAGATGGTGCGACCCTAGATTCATTGTTAGCTGCATCCAATGTCCGAACGGGAGAACGTACCCGTCTGGATGCGCAGGGGCAGGTCTGCGCCTTGATGCAGTAAAAGACCGATCGTCAGCAGAGACCCTCCGCGGGTGTTGGCGCCCGCGTGGTGGGTGGTCGTGCGGCCCACGTGGCGGATCCACAGTGCGACCCGGATTGGGGACCCAAGATCCTGGAGCCGCGCTCGCTGTTGGTCCGGTCCGTGGCGCATATGGAGGATAGTCTGGCATTGGTTGAGCGGCGCCCCGCAAAATGGGCTCTACAGGGCGCAGGTGGTATCCATGTGCTCCAGTTGCTGGATCCCTACCTAGTTCGTTCACGTATACCTGCTTCACTGCACGGGGTACGGCAGCATCGTGAGGGCGCCGAGGGCTATACGCATCATCCATGATCAACGGGTAGTCTACATCACCCTTCTCACGTCTCCTGAGCTGCTGCGGACTGCTAGTCAAATCGATTGTGCGCATCTCAGAAGGTGTCACGTGAAAACGACGAGGGTTACCGTTGGCGATCGCTTCGTATCTAGGATCCAACCTTTGGCGCTTTACGGCTGGGTCTTCCGCAATGTGTTGTATAGGCCATGATTTGCGCTTTGCGGGCGCTGGACGAACAGATCCTTCACTGTCAATATAAACATCCCGTGGATTGTTCAAAGCATTTGGCGCTGCTGCACAGGTCATTGGCTGACTCGGGTAGTAAGATGAATGAGCTGCCTCTTGGAACCTCTCGCGCTGCTGCCTTGTGCGACTCGAGATAGGCAACGCCGCTTGAGGCTCGATCGATGGAATTACTGTTTCCGCGTCATACTTTGCAGGAGTCCTATAGCGCTCACGTAGCGCAGGTGCGCCTTCAGGATGGCGAGTGTACTGCCTAGAGGGTAACATTGAAGGCGGATGACGCAAAGGCACCTGTGTCGAAGGTTTTGAATGGAAATAATCGAAAGGTTCCTTTTCCGTGGGAGGGACGCGTGATGGCGGCTCATCGTACCGAAGCCGTAATGCGGGTTCCTTTTGAACAGTCAGCGACATCCGGCCCTCGCAGCACATTGCCGTCAAGGCCCGCTCTTTCTTTTGCGCCTATGTTGACTTACCTCCCTAGGATCTCGCCTGGACGAACGTGGCTGGGTGACTGGTTGCGGTGAGTGAGGGATAGTGGCGGATCGCAGAGAACTTCCGGCCAAGTGCTGAGGCTCGATTCGATACATGGGCCGGTAGTGTGTTCGAAGATTCATCGATCCAGCATCGCCATCGTGGAGCGGCATTTGACCTACGTGAGCACGGATATTGGGCGGCGGCTGCTGACGGAGAGGCATCGGCTGGTAGGCCTCAACCGGATGGCGTATCTGTCCATGAGTTGTACGCGCAGGTGAGCATTGAATTCTCCTGGGGTCTACGTGCCTTGACCGCGGTGCTAACATGTAGGTCTGACCCGGTATCCTTGCAGAAGCAGGATCGTCCCGTCGGTATCTTTCAGGCTCCCTTTCTTGCAGCTCTTGCGGACCGGCTTGGTAAGATATGATCTCGAGGCTAGAATCCCGTTCCTGATCGATATCGTCATCGTCAGAAGAGCTGGAGCCGCCGTCGTCCCCGCCGTTATCCTCGTCATTATCGTCATCGTCAATGATAATGATCTCCTTGAATATATCCTCAAGCTCGGATGTGTTGTCTTCACCACGCCACTCCTTCATCACTTCCAGAGTTCGCGGCTCAACGACCATTCTGGCCTGCTTCCAAGGCAATTTCAGTCCCAGGATTTCGTCGTACGCAGTCTTTGTGTGTCTAATGTGCGAGATCACTGCAAGCTGTACCCGGCGCTCTAGGGAGAGATCCGCAGCATGACCCACCTTCTTGTCGTCCTACACAGGGTTAGTGACTGGAATGGTGGGCTAATGCAGACGAAACTGGAGCAATGTGAATGCTCAAGAGAAGTGTCTACAGAAATGCTCATACGCTATGCCATGCCAACTGCACGATGGCTTCCATGTTCTCCTTGGGTATCTTCGGGAATAGGTCCTTTATGGCCGCCTCAATCTGCCGATCTGTTTCAAGGGTGCTGTGTAGAGCTAGACGTTGAGCGAGGTATGCATTGCCCCTGACTTCAGCATCTTTAACAAATCGACTTCGATACTGACGATAGCCCAGCCAGCTGCATGCCTCCTTAACAATTGCTGCTGGGAAGTGATAGCCAAGACGATGCACATGATGTGAGACCCTATTTGGATCGGAATTTGCAGCCCTTGTCTGGGAAATGTGAGTGCTTGTGTAATGACTAGTGAAGGCGGCAACTGGCTCACCGAGACAATTTGAACTTGAAGATTGCGATTGCGGCAGAGTTCTCTGCAACGATCGGTGAGATCTGGGGTTCCAACGGGAACGAAAATGAAACCTAACGGAGGATTCGGATTATAGTTGACCTGTGACAAGGAAATTAGTAGTGAACGACGAGCTGTGAAGAGGCAAAAAGGCAAGTACGGCAGTCCTAAGTTTTTTCTTCTCCTGGGTTATAGTCTCCATCACAACCTTATACGCTTTCTTCCTTTTCTTCTGCTCGACTTGCTTGCTTAGCGGCTGCTTCAAGCGTGAAGTCATCGCGCTCTGCTGTTGTACGCGCACCATGATACAGAATCGACGTTTTCATGCGGACGTGCGGCCTTATCGACAGACTGATCGGGAGGAAGCTTGCAGGACCTCCAAATCCGGAGGGAGTATACTGGTCAATGTCCTTTGGTCTTTGCCCTTTGGTCTTCAACACAGAATGACGCACAGCAAGACTGAGAGTAGGAAGTAGATGAAAAACCAACAGGCTGACGCGATGACGGTCAGGAAAGTTGTGGCGACTGTGGGTTAGTAGATGACAGTTCGAAGAGTAAAGGACACGACCGATACTCGAGAGTAGGGTCACTCTCCAAGTACCAAATGCCTACGAGGTACAGCACTATGCCCTGGGTCGCGCGACGATGACAGTCAAGGCGATGGGGCGGGTGCAGCTGTTAAGTTGTCGTTGAGTGAAGCGCTCGAGACAAGACGTGCGAGAAGGCGCTAGGGTACCGGGCCGATCATTGCCCGAGACACGGGCTGAACTCCCTTCAAGCTCCTTGTTCGAACGGGTGTTCGCATGTGCTTCAAGAGTTTCTATACTCAGTACACACCTATAGCAGTCAATCTGTTGGGAACGAGTTGGGCGACAGAAGCGCCGCACATGACCATCCCTCAGAATGAGATAGTCACTGCCTATCGCAGTTTGTTCAGAGCCGGACTGAGAGCGATCCAATACTCCAGCCCTTCGCGCTACACCCTTCGACGTCGGCTACGCCACGTCTTCCGCAATGGTTCCCCAAGCGACTTTGATCAGACGCGGATCAAAAACACACTCGAGTTCTTGGACGGAGCGGCACGCGTAAGAGGCATAGAGCATCGCATCGTGAAGGGTCTGATGCTTGTCTGGTTTCACGAAGACCATCAAAGGATTGCTCGCTTGAAAGATCTGTATGTCCATTGTGACTCATTGCTTTGCTATCGCTAAGAGTTCAATCGACAGGAACAAGCAAACTCGAACCTTGAAGTACAACGCGTACGATCACTACTACCATACCATCGACATGCTCAATGAGAGCATGGGCATGTGTCTCCGTTAAGCCAAGCTAGCTCTCTGCAGTGATAGACACTCCAGCCAAATACTCCAACACCATGGGCCAGTCTGAAATGGCAGAGCTTCCCTTGGTCTCGCTTCGGACCAGTACACCGCTGCATCAGTAACGACCGCAAGTGACTCTTGCGAATCCGATACTGGTGAACCCCAACAATACTACATGAAATCATCCTCAAAGTCGACATCACGGTCCTGATTGCTGGAGCTTGCCAGGTTCTCTTCCGAAAACAGATCATCATACGCGTGGTCCTTCCTCCATGCGAGCTCTTTCCGCTCCTTCGCTACCCGGGCTTCTTCCTTTTGCTGCACGGGTATGTCAATGGGAAAGTTCAAACAGGTCATAAAGTTCGGATCAAATATTGAAGACTTACCCGCGATTGCTGCGCTGCACGGTCTTGGCCGCGAAGCTCCTTCAACCGATCTTCTTTCTCTTGCCTCAAGTCGGGGAATTTCTCGACTTTGGTCTTGTTGAGCCGGTTGACGATGGGGTTCTCACGCTGTGCTACGTGCATTCTCTTCACCTGATAGAGAATAGTTAATGTGGAGGATCTTACGAAAGACAGCAGCAGACGCATCAGCATCGGGTGCAAGAGCAGCAGACGCATTAGCATCAGCCGCATTGTTAGGCTGAAGGCGTATCAAATGGTAGTGTCCTTGCCCTCTCGAGGACAAGGCTCGCGTAGCGGAGGACAGCACAGCACTGGACATCCAATAGCACAATGAACAGAAACTTTTCACCCACCTTCTTCTGATCCCTAAACCCAACCTGCCCAACCGCCATACTCCCATCCTTCTTCAAATTAGACCAAGGCGTGTATATCACCGTGACGTTATCCTTCTTGTTGCCCTCAATGGAATTGGCTTTGGTAAGTTGCGCGCAATCTACCAGCAGAGGCTCTGTGATGGCATCCCAGGTCTGGCCTTCCGGCATGCGGAGGTAGATATGCGCGGACGAGAGATTGTCGACGTGGAACTGCTGGCATTAGTAACGCGAATATTTTCTCGGGGACATGAGAAGCACACCCTATATACGATTAATTACCGTGCGCATGAGAGAAGTTGAAGCACTTACCAGACATCTTCCTCCAAGCCGTATTTGATGAGCTCCTCGTCTGGTTTCGTCGTTAGTGTGCTTCCGACGCCGTGTTAGGAGTTAGGTGGTTTGACAGACTTTCTACCTTGTCTTTGCCGACGTATACGAAGGCGGAGGGGCTGACTACGTTACTATTGAAATAGTAGACCATCTCGACGATATGGCCCTGGTCTTGAATTTTATGACTAATGGTGCTTTAATTGTGGTGTGCAATACTTGTGTATGAGTTTCAAACATTGGGAAGATGATTGACGAGGACGACGTCACGTGAGAGGATATCATATTCACCAATACACCTAGCAATAATTGAAACGATGGAGATTGATAACATCCGTAAACGTTGCATATTGCGCATAGAACGAACATCAACAACATCAAAAATACGGCCTCACGATCCGAATTTTGATAATCAATGTATATGGGAATTGGGTCGATGGGTGACGATGTCAATACCGGATAATATTGGTACTAAATAGAATATGTTTTGACACGAGTTGCGTCGCAATTGCTCGTGAGAGTCTAGGAGCTGGATCCGCCCTTGCGACCAGCCTCTTTGGCCGCCTCGGAACCCTTCTCGAAGGAACCGCCTGACGCCTTTCCACCCATGGACGCAATCTCCTTCTACAACATCTATTAGACTCATGGTACATTCTCTTGGGTGGAGTGCACAAACCTGCTTGTCGGCATCCATGCTGGCGAAACCGCTGTTCTCGGTACCAGTCTTACCACCCTTGGAAGCGATGTTCTGCACCTCCTCCTTGGGGCGGTTGGCGAAGTTACCGGGGTTGGTGTTGTCGGTCATCTTGAAGAGTGTTTGATAGTTGAAGGTTCGGTTGTAATGTTGGAATGAGTGATGGATGGGAAAGGAGTTATTATCAAGTGGTTACTGTCCGTTTATATATACACAATACCATTGGGCGAGTCTAGATATTATGTCATTCCTCGTAGCTGCGGCTGTCTTGATGCTTGAACAAGTGACGTCTTCCTGACGATTCAAACTATGCTGTTCCTGGATCTCATCTAGGCTGGTCAGCTCCGGCCCATACTCCGTCCCGTACAACCTGGGGTAGGTACAAGTGGAGAAGCGGTAGGGACAAGTAGCGTCCACGAATGCATGATGCCAATCTGCAGGATTCCGATCCAGTCACCAGGGAAAACGGCTCCATCGTAGCTGTAAGAGGCATCGGCCAGGGTAGCCGAGCACTAAATGACATCTTCGATATTCAAGCGGCTGGCGTCCAGCAAGGGTAACCAGCAGTCGGGTCAAATCCGTCCTGCAGCGATCGTCAGGGCAGGGACTATCAAATCGCTCGCCTATCACTTGATCGGACACGAGATGCGATCGTTCATCGAGCTGTATCAAGATCTGACATTATCGATGCTTAATGTTGCGTGTCCAGCCACAGACGTGCTCGATGAGCGGAATTGACGTCGTGGACAGACGGGGAAGGCTAGCCTAGGAAGGTCGTCTCAGCTCGGGACGTTGGCGCGCCCCGCGCGTTAACACGTTAGCAGGTGACATCAATCATTGTCACACATCCGGTTAGACTGTGATGAGACAGTCGACCACTCGCGTTCCCACTGGCCCATGATCACATTTCGATAACGTACTCTTTGCGGATCTCTTGCTGGTTCCACGTCTTGGACGAGACAAGCTGGGCTTCTCGACTGCGACACCAGCTTGCTGGTGGGCATCAGGCTCAGCCATCTACACCAGGCGTTTAGGCTAGCCACGAGGCCGCAGCAACGAGTCTGCAATTTCCAGCCTCCCATTGCCTTTATTGTACGCTCGAATGTATGCATGCACCAGGAAGTGGTAGAGGATATCGACATTGGTAGCATCTAATTGTAGCATCTCGTTACACGTATTCGAGTTGCCATAAAGCACTACGAGGTATCACGAAGACTCCTAGCAAACGCCCCCCTTTCCAAGCTATGCATTAACCGTCTGACTCATTCATGCCGTTACTCAGTCCAATGTTGACCCGCAAAGAAGCAAATATTACATACTCATGCACCAGGCAGGTCTCATCCCATCTCCTCGACCGCACAATTAGGATGCATCACATACGTGACCTTCTCCGTCGCAGCCAGCCCCTGCCCCTGCTCGTCCGCTAGGCCCTCTCCTCGTATTGGCATCAGAATATTTTCCTATAGAAAAGCAACGCGTTAGCCAGTAGACCCACCAAGAAGACGCTCCACGCATCGTGAGTAATTTGTAAAAGTAAAAAAAAAAGAAAGGGAACTTACCTTGACCATCTTCCTCAACACCTTCTTCGCTAGATCCTTCTCGCTCTCTAGGTCCTCCTGCGTCTCCAGCTCGCTCTCCCGCTGCTCCAGATACCACATCAACAGCTCCTCCTCCTCGACGCCATCTTCGGTTGCCGACTGATCGTCGTTGACGCGCCGGACCAGCATGTTGAGGATGGCCATGTACTTGTCGTAGGTGATCTTCGTCCTTTCCTTCTTCGGCTGCTGCTGCTGCTGCTGGGGCACAGGCGTGGTGCCTTGAGCTCCTGCGTCGACGTCGGCGTTGGCGTCCTCGTCATCATCAGCCATTGGAGAGTCGCCGTCCCCGTCGCCTCGGTCTTGCGTAGCTTCTCGGGAACCGTTCTCTGCTCCGTCGACGGCTTGGGCACCTTGTTCTTCGTCTTCGACCTCCACGTCGTCCTTTTCGACGGAGATGATGCTCTGCCGTAGAAGATTGTACGCTTCCCTCACAAAATCTGGCGTGATTTCTGTCACGCAGTTCGCCTTAGCAATGGCCTCGCTGAGTCGAATCATGCTCTCTAGCTGCCTGACCGTGATGCGGTAGCTATTCCTGCCAATTCCGCCTTGAGCGTCGTCGGCGCGGAGCTCCTTGTATTTCTCCACTAGCGTTACCTTCGCTTCGGGCATAAATTCGGGCTTGAACGTCCGCGCGAAGCGGATGTAGCGCTGCAGTTGCTCGGTGCTGAATTCT
>Ga0160429_1002181_pt1 | contig 10445 bp, 11 predicted proteins | sample SolpanmetagenomR_FD_108199 | JGI IMG/M metagenome (GOLD analysis project Ga0160429, IMG submission 108199) | Solar panel surface microbial communities from Lawrence Berkeley National Laboratory, California, USA - R | ecosystem: Engineered > Built environment > Solar panel > Unclassified ... | reverse complement strand
TTGCTCACCCGCTCGGCCGTGGCCGTGTTGGTGGTGCGGCCCCAAAACTGGTTGCCGAGGTTGGCCAGAATCATCTCGGATTCCTGCCGACTTGTCAGGGCTTCCATCTGGGCCACGTCCTGCACGGCGTACACCGTGGCCACTTTGTTGCTGCGGGCGGTGGCCGGCAACTGAGCAAAGTTTGGGATAAAGAGGGTCGGCGCTTCGTCGAGTAGCACCAGGCTCGGCAAGCGGCCCTGCTGGTTCAGCCGCTTGATGGCCGTGGCCACGATGAGGGAAATGAGCGGGGAGAACGTGCTGCTCAGGGCCGGGTCGTTGCCCACCACCAACACGCCCGGCGTGGCGGCCGTGTTCAGGTCGAGCGGCACCTGGTCGCCGCTCATCACCCAAAAAATCTCCGGCGTATTGAGCACGGCCAAATAATTCTGAATGGTCGAAAACACGCCCGCAATCGTGTTTTCCGATTTGCTGGCGCTGGCAATGGAGGCAATGAGGCCGCGCACTTCTTCGTCCTGCTGCAAGGTGGCTAGCAGCTGCGCCGCGTCGGCCTCGAGAATCATGCTCACCGCTGCCGGCAAGCTGCACTGCTGGGGGTGGTTGCGGCGCAAGTACCAGATGCAGCCGGCCAGCAGCACCTCGCCCGATTGAATCCAGAAATTGCGTTGCTGGGCGGCTTTCGCGTCGAGGTTGGTAATGATGGTGGACGCGGCCTCGCGGGCAAAGCTGGCGGTGGCCAGCAGCTCGGGGGCCAGCGGGTTTACCCGGTGGCTCCGGGTGAGGTCGGTGAAGTTGACGAAATAAGGCGTGACGCTGCCGCCCGCGTAGCTGCCGGCCACTTCCTCGGCCAGCGTGGGAAACTTGAAGTCATAGACTACTCCGGTCAGGCCCAACGCGCCGGCCTGCTGAAGAATGGGCTCAATAATCGACTTGCTTTTGCCGCTGCCCGCGCCGCCGGCTATGAACGTGCCCCGGAACGGGTTCCCTAGCCGCACGTTCGGGCCGCTGGTGGTGCGGAGAGTGAAGCTCAGGCCCTGGGCGGCTCCTGCGGCGGTTGCGGCCTCCTGGGGGCTGGAATAAGCGCGGTACACGTTCCACCCCAACCAGGCCAGCAGCAGTAGCGTGGCTAATCCGCCCAACCAGTGCTGCAAGATGCCGGTGGCCAGAAACAGGCCCGTAAAGCCAGTGACGGAAGGCACCCAATCAAACGGGGCGGCGGGGATGAGCGTCGCCCGGTAAAGGCCCTGAGCGGCCGGGGGGGCTACTTTTTTGAGCACCAGGACCACCAGGTGCGCGACAACGCCAAAAATAACGGCCCCAATCAGGATGCCCAACCAGTGAAAAAATGCAGCCATGCGAGCACAAAAGAGGGTTTTGCCTAGGTACGGACAGCTGGCAAAAGGAGCCTAAAACCCGGCAGTAAACCGGGGCACAAGGCCGTACAAATAAGCACAACAATAAGCGGTTATACCATTGATTACTAATAATATACAGTTTATAAAATGCGCGCAAATTACTGGCTTCTAGGACTTTGTTGTTTTTGTTTGGGCTGCGCCGCATCGCCCATCACCAGGCCCTAAAAGCCTTTTTTCTTCGCGCGAAACACAATTTGTGTTATTTGAGCTATTTGTTCTATTTGTAGGGCTCATAACTAATTGATTTTCAGAATCCCACAAGCACAAAAGGAAACCATTGATTCGCGAAAGGAAACCTTTGATTCGTGAAAAGACACTTTTGATTCGTCAAAAGGAAACCTTTGATTCGTCAAAGGGAAACCTTTGATTCGCGGAAAGACATTACGAAAGGAAACGGTTACTAATTATAGTTACCTTTGGTCTGTAATCAGGTAAGCAGCAGCTTTAGACACTATGAAACAGGCCCTAGAAGTCCGTCATCACAACGCCATTACAACGGCCCGCTACGAGTATAGCGAGCTGCAAATGGACCTGTTTTTCTACTTGCTCTCGCAGCTGCGGAAGGATGACACAACCGGACTATATGAGATTGTAGTAAAGGACCTTAGCGAAATTACCGGCAAGAAATACGCCTACAACTACCTACGCAAAGCAACGGAGGGAATGGGCTCTCGAATGTTTGAGGTTATGACGGAAAAGAGCTACAAGCAGCTCTGGATGTTTCAGCACATTGAATACATGACCGGGGAAGGTCGGATTGAAATGAAGCTGTCCGAATCCATCCGGCCGTATCTGTTCGACCTCAAAAACAACTTCACGAGCTTCGAGCTGCTCTCGGCGCTGCGCCTAACAAGCAAGCACGCCAAACGCATCTACACGCTTTGCAGCCAGTGGAAAGACGTGGGCGAAACCAAGAAATTCGACCTGCTGGAATTCAAGAAAATGCTGGGCCTAGTCGATGCAAAGGGCAACGAGGAATACACCAAGGTCACCATGCTCAAAACCAAAGTGCTGGATATTGCAGTCAGGCAAATCAACGAGCACACGGACCTTAGCATCAGCTACACACTAGAAAAGAAGGGCCGCGCCTTCAAAAACGTAGTTTTCACGGTCAAGCCGCAAGTTGTGGACGTGGTGGCCACGTTGCCCGACCTGGGGGCTACTGCTAACCCGCTGCCGGGAGTGGCCGCGCATCAGGTCGAAAACGCTGGCAGGCTACTCGCGCAGCTCAGCATCACTACGCCCGACCTAGTGGCGCAAATCTTGGCCAGTCCGGCGCACGTCGCCGCCTGCAACAAGTTCGCCCACGACTTGAAAACCGGCAAGTACACCAAGTCGCACTCCCTCTCGGGCCTGCTGCTTACTATTTTGGGAATCAAGAAAGCCAGCAATGGGCCGCTATTCGACAAACCCACTAAAGCGCGCTAAGCGGGGGCGCTGCCCCCCTACTTGCCAAACACGCGCTGCCAAAAGCCCTTGCGGGCCGGCTCGGACATACGGGCGGCAATGCCTTCGACTAGCTGGGTCAGCTGCTCTACCTGCACCTGCAAGTCGCGGGGGCTGGCCGGCAGCTGCGATTGGGTGAGCTGGCCCTGACAGAAGGAACGCATATCCTCGTTCACAAACTGGCCGATAGTCTTGCCGGCGCGCTGGGCGGTTTTCTCCACGATGGCCCGCGTTTCCATATCTACCCCCCGAATGGCCCAAAGGCCCGTATCCGGGGCCTTCCGGGGCCGGCCTCCTTTGGCTTTGGGTTTTGTTGTGTTTTGTTCCGGTTCTGTTTCGACCGTTTCAGCGGGTGCTAAACTTAACTCGGGTTCTGTTGCCGCCGCTTCGGGAAGTGTTATACTTAACTCGGGTTCTGTTGCGGCTCCTGCGGCGGGAGTTACACTTAACTCCGGTTTTGTTGCTCCCTTTGGCTGCTTCATCGGGTTTTGTTAAACGTTTAGTTTAACAGCTAATGTAGCGCGTTTCAGTGGATTGGGTTTAGTGCAACAAAACCTTAGGTTTAGTTTTCACAACACAACCCGCTATCTACTTGGCATTTATTCCTGTGGCTGCTCAAAACTGAACAGCCGGCGCGGCAGCTCCTGGCTAATGTCCACCCGGTTCAGGCTGTCTTTGATTGAACCGTCCTCATACACCCGGATAGAGGCCGGAAAGGCAAACTGCTCGCGCAGCTGGGCCGCGTTGATGGGGCCGGCAAAGAGGTAGTGCCCTTCGCCCCCCTGGTCAAACGCGAACGCATCCCCCCGCCAGCTGGCCGGCGTGTTGCCCTGGGCCAGCAGGTACTCGATGACGGGGCGCAAGTGCGCGGTGCGCGGGTCGTGGTCGCCTCCCTGTGCGGCAAGTTGTGTCTTCTCCATCAGTGGGGCGGGTGTTATTGGAGGTCTTTCAGCATCTGCGCGTAAACGCCAGGCGGGTACATGGCCGCGCATTCCTCGTCCGTTGCAATCAGGTCGATTTCCGGGAGGTGAAGATTAATCAGGTCGCGGTCCAGTTCCTTGGCCGTGATATTGTGGCGCGGGTCGGCGGGCTGCTCGGGCGTTGGGGTCGGGTCGGTGCTCATGGGCTACTTTTTGGCCTAGGTAAATAGGATTTTGGGCAAGGTAGCGGGCGGGTGTTTTTCCCTCTTGTTCCTGGGAATAGCCACTTAACATAAGATTGCTTCTCGGACAAACCTCGGAATAAGTGGGGTTTTTGGCCTGTTGCGTCGCATCGCTCGGCCTGGTACTTTTCCGGTTTAGGCACTCATTTTTGGGTACAGTTTCTGACACTCCAACCAGCTGCGGGCCTCGCGCTCGGCCTGGTGGTGGCGGTCGGCCCGCTGTGGGTCGGCTGCTCGTGCGGCGGCCCGTTGGAGTCGCTGCGCCCGCTCGGCCTGGTGCGCGGGGTTGCTGAGGTCGAGCAGCTGGGATTCGTCGGCCGCTCGGCCACCGCGCTGCACCAGTGCCTCGTGCGTGGCCAGCAGATAGAGAATGCGGTTCCGCTTGTACGGCCAGTGCTCTAGCAGCTCGTCTAGCTCGTTCACCGACGCCTGGTAGGCCAACGGGTCGCGTTGCAACTGCGCGGCCGTGTAGCGGGGGCGGGCGGCGGGCCGGTTGTTCGGCCGGGGCTGAGCTGGGGTAAACGTTAGGGCCTTCGCCTGCTGCGGGGCTCGGTACGGCCTTTTCCCGGTTGGGGGGCCTTGCTTGCGGCGCTGGCTTTCGAGAAGAGCGGCTTCAGCTAGCGCGGAGTTTTGGGCGTGGCGAGCTGCTTTCTTCGGGTCGAACCGTTGCGCCCATTGGCGCTCGTTAAGCATCAGAGCGTGTATATTCTCCTGGTCCTCTTCCCGTACCTGCTGCTCGGCCCAATGCACGGCCCCAGTGTCGAAGAAGGCCTTACGCACGGCTAGCAAGGCCACGGTTCGCTGCCTGTTTCGAGGCCACTGGTCTAGCAGCTCATCTAGCTCATTCATCGCAGCTAGATAAGTTGGATAGTCCCCCAAACTGTATAATGTGTAGGCTGGCCGGGTGGGGTCGCCCCGGAAGATTTTAACCGGGTAAAGGTGCGCGCAGAATCGCTTGCGCATCTGTCTTTTCTGGCTTCCTGTCATACTATAAGATACGAAAAAAAGCCTTAAAACGGCTTAATAATCAACTTTTAGGCTCATCTTACTTCTGACAAACTTACTTTTGCAAATTATATGGATGCCATCTTATACCTACCTGGTCAGCAGCCTCAAAAGGTATCTGCTGAGGGTCTGTCTTTATCAGACAATAACACCGGCTATGCTCAGATTTCTGAGCGCGTGTCCACACTTCTGGAATGCTCTGCGGGGCTTGTTGATGTGTTAGCCAGTGGCCCCCACTATGTTGCCTACTCAGTGTTTGACTATGAAGGCGAAGTGAATCAGGCAGCAATGCTAGCATTGTCAGATATAACCAGAGTACCTTTTAATCTGGATGATGATGATGCCATTTTACAGGGCCCTGTATTAGTCATACGGTCGGCTTAATGCTAACTATAGTATGTAGTCATCGCAAAAGCCGCGCTATAGCTTTGGCAACAAGAAATGGCGGCTGAGCAACAGGACTTTTTGATAAAATTTGGTCGCGCTGTAAGGAGGTTGCGGGTAAAAATGGAACTCTCGCAAGAAAAGCTTGCTGAGCGTGCCAACCTGCATCGAACCTACATCGGGATGATAGAGCGGGGAGAAAAGAACCTTACCCTCTCTAATATTTTGAAATTAAGCCAAGCCTTGGCTGTTCCCGCAAGTCATTTCTTTCTCGAATTAGAAAAAGAAGATGGCGACTCTAACGATTGAGGGCATTACTGCGGCCCTAACTAACCCAGATATCAAGGTTCTCTATTTTAAGGGCCACAGCAAAGCCTCTGAGGCATATATAGAGGTTGATTTCACCTTCTCACAGGGCGAGTCATGGAAAGGCTTGGTTCCTTATTACCAGCCAGCAGCTCACTTATTACTAGATACTGACGAGGCTATTGCTGCTCATCTCGAGCAGATATACCCCATGTTTGAGCCACAAGCCATAGCTAGTTGGGTTGCAGCTGAAAAAGCACTTGGAGATGTAAACTTTGCAGGACGCAAGATTACTAAGCCCTTTTTCGATATGTTTTTATCGATGGAATGGGTTCGCTCAGGTAACGGCTTGCCAGATAATGGCAATCACGCTTCTAGAATTCGAGACATTAAAAAAGCTGGATACACTATTATCGCAGATACCAATAGGACTGTCGGCGGTGTTAGGGGTCACTTTTACCGGCTGCTGCCATTGCCTCGACACGGCGGCTTTGAGTACGAGTATATGAGTCCAAAATTCCGGGCTCGGACTAAGCGCCTACTAGGTTCGCTAGACGTCTATGAGTTTAGGGTTGTGCCAGAAAGCACACTACTACCTGACCACAAGTTTCCCGAGCAAAGGTGGGGGAGTGACACCTTCACTGAGGATTTGGACTCGATGACAGATGCTGAGATTGTAGCTAAATTTCAACTCCTTACTAATCAACGCAATCAGCATAAACGCGAGATTTGCCGAGGCTGCTATCAAACGGATAAACGGGGCATCATTGCCGGCATAAATTTCTTCTACGCCGGCAATGAAAATTGGCCCGCTGGGGTCCCACGCGAAGGCAAAAGCGCTGAGGCAGGATGTGTAGGATGCGGTTGGTATGACATCAGCGCTTGGCGTGGTGCGCTGAATCAGCTTATCCTTTCTGAATTGGAAGACGACTTTTAACCGCTTTTGCTATGCATTCGCCAAATAGGCACGGAACAGCATTACCTATCTGCCAATAGGCTTTTTTGAATGTGCCACTAAAAATAAAATCATCCGGAAATGTCTGTAAACGAGCCATTTCTCTGGCAGTAAGCACCCGGTTTAGCTCATAGTGAACATGAACTCCGCCGTGGTTTTCTTTGATTGCCATGCTCGGCCGACCTTTATATTGACGCTTCCAAGCATCTCGGAATGTCTCATATAATGAACCGCCGGGTGGAATAGCAGCTAGGCGAGCCTCCATCAATTTAGAATGCGTCGTTCCGTGGTGATTAATGGCAGGGTCAAACGGAAGATGCTTCAAGTCTTCAATGGTCTCGTCAATAGTAGCATAGGTAGTTCTATCCCGGATTTTTGCCGGGTAAGGATTAACTAGGCCTAGGCGGTTACCAATAAAGATTGCACGTGTACGGAGTTGAGGAACCCCATACTCTGCGGCCTCCAAGATTCGCACGCTAACATTTGGATAGCCAGCTATAGCGAACTGGTGCAGTATCTCCTTATAAACTTTGCCATCTTGCATTGTTAGGATGCCTGGCACGTTTTCCATCACAAGGAATTTAGGCTGCAAGTGTTGGACGATTCGGATGTACTCCCAGAAAAGCTTATTTCGCGGGTCGTCGTGACGACGTAGCCCTGCCACAGAGAACCCTTGGCATGGGGGGCCACCACATACAACGTCAGGCCTCTCACCATTTAAAGCAGCGTCAAGCTCCTCGTTAGTCAGGTCTTGAATAGGCTTATTGAAATGCTTTGATTCAGGAAAGTTTTTCCTTATCGTTTCTGATGCAACGTCATCAATTTCAACGCTTGCGAGTTTTCTATAGCCAGCGTTCCTGAATCCAACTGACATTCCACCAGCACCGCTGAATAGGTCTACAAAAGTGGGCTGCCGAGCACTGGGGGTAGCATTCTCAACGTCAACATTCGCCCAATTTTGATTTTCCGGGTCTAGGTCTAGCTGCTTCCGAAGGGTAGAATAGCGGCTTGTTGCATCAACCGCTCCTGAGCGCGGGCCTGATTTTGCCTTAGTGGTTTTTTTGGGTGCTAACGGGTAAGCGGGGAAGAGTTCGTTCTGCATGAATTGCTAATTATAGTATGCAAATTTAAGGCATACGAGCTAAACTACCAATACTGGAGGGGAATTCCATCATTTCCTGCGCTGTGAGTTAACAGCGTAGCAAGGAGGTTACTATTGAAGTGGTCATAATTTGGGACCTCGCACGCGCTGTTGTTCTTTGGCGACAGTTTCGGGTTCTGCCTGCTGCTGGGCGGGTGTAGGAATTGGAACGGATAGCTCCGGGGCCAGCTGCTGCACGGCGGCTTGCTGCTCGGGAGCTTGTTGCACGGCGACTTGCTGCACCGTCTGGCGCTGTTGCTCCTGGATGGCCTGCACGCGCAGAGCCGCGCACTCTTCGGGGGTGCCGTGCTGCATCGTGTGGGCGTAGCGGAAGGTTTCGGCCAGGGGCCGCTCGTAGGCAAATGCCTGGTCAAACGCCTGCTCTACCCGCTCCGAATACTGCTTGCGCTCGAAGCCGCCCGTCACCACCCCGCGCTGCGTGTTCTTGTGGTTGGTCAGCGGGCTCAGGTGGAACGGGTTTTTGCGGTCCAACTCGCCGGCCAGCTTGCGCTCGTTGTAGCGGGCAAGGTTCTCCGTCCGGCTAACGATGACGTGAATGTGCGTCTGCGGGCCGGCCTTCGCTTGGCCCTTGGCCACATCGCCCACCTGCACCGCCCGGTCCTGGTGGTTCGTGGTGCGCTCGTGCTCCACCTTGGCGAAGTACATTAGGTCACGGCCCTCAATGCCCTTCCCAAAGTTGGCCGCGTACTGCTCCATCGCCGCCCGCGTGTAGGCCCGTAGCTTCTCCGGGTCGCTGTCAATGTGGCGCAGCTCGGCTTGGCTCGGGGCGAGCACCACCTGGTAATACTTGTCGGCGTCGCGGTTCAGGTTGCGCTTGTTAGCATCGAGAGCGGCCACCACATCGGCGGCCGGCACGTCCTCCCGGTCGAGGCCAAACCACTGCCCTTGCACCTCCTTTTCAAGGTAGGCCACCAGGCCGCTGCAACTGCCCGACCGCTGGGAAAGGCCCTTGCCGGAACTGGGAATTTTGGCAACCATTAGGCGGGCGGGCTGGGGGGCGTGGGGGTCGGCGGCGCGGGCTTCGGGGCCATCGCGGGAATCATCAGCTCGGGCCGAAACGCCAGTTGAATAACGCTGGTCAGGGCCTTTTTGAGTACGGCTAGGGCGGGGTCCTCGGGGGCGCTGCTGGCTCCCATCGCGGGGGCTTTGCTCAGGAACTCCGGGTTCAGTTGGGCCGGCAGCATTCCCTTAGAAAGCACCCGGATAAGCCACCGCATCAGGTCGTCCCCCTGAGCTTTGCTAATCCCGGCCGGGGCACTCGCGGCCGGCGCGGCCAGCACCTTATGCGCCTGCACCTCGGCCAGAATGGGCTTTAGGTAAGTCTTTTCCTGCTCCCGGATAAATCCAATCGTGCGCTTGTCGAGGTCCGCCAGCTTGGCCGTGAGCTTGGCTAGGCTCGTGGTCAGGTCCGGGCCGGTGGGGTGCCGGGGGTCGGCCTTGGTTACCCGGAAGTACTGCACCATCGCGGCCAGCAGCTCAGGGTTGCTCAGCTCGTACTCCTTGGCCAGTTGCCGGAAACCATCATAGGCCGCTTCATCGGCGCGTATCGTTTTGTCCATGAACTCGGGTTTGAACTCAAATTACTACTGATTATCAGTAATTTACATACGTATGTACTCGATATGAGTTCACTTTATTTTGTCTTATTGCTTATTATCAACTACATAACATAGAGCGGAACGCTATGAAGCGCAGCGAATAGCGTTCCTGCTCGCTTCTTTCAGAACGGAATCGTTGCTTATCCTGGGGCTAGGCGCACCGTCTGCTGTTGCTTGGTTGGGCTTCCGTGAGCAAGGTAGAACAAAAGGGAAGAATGGGCCAAATTACCCCCTTGCTCACCTGGGCCTCCCTTGCGCTTGGTCTATCCTAAAAGCCTCTTTTCCGGGTTCACTGGCCGGGTTGTTCCGCGCTGCTTTCTGGGGAAAGGATAGGTTTTATAAGTCTAACTAGGAGTTTTTATAAGTGACTTGCGAACCGGATAGTTACCATTTACTCGGGTCGGTTTCTTCCTCCGTGGTGGCCGGGCTGGGGGCTGTTTCGGTCGTAGTTGGTTTTACAATTGCAAAATCTTCGGCACCCTGGGCGGGCTGCTCGGCGGGTTCTTTTTTTGCAATTGCAAACGCCTGGACCTCCTGCGCGGGGCCGGCTTCTCCGCCCACGATGGCCCGCACCTGCGCCTTGATGGCGGTGAAATGCTGGCGCACCTGCTCGGCGCTGGCCTCCTGGAACGGGGCAATTTTTACGGCCTTGGTGGGCTCGGCGCGGAAGGTGGCGCGGAACTCCGGCCGGCCACTCTCCACCACCAGGCCCGCGAACTCGCCCACCCCGAACCGCATCACCTGCTGGGCCTCCAACTTGTCGCGCTGCTGGATGCTCACCGACTCGCTGGTGCTGCTCGTGCGGTTCGTCGGTTTGAGCAAATTCCACTCGTTGCTTTTGCTGGTGCCCTCCGTGGTGGACCGATACGTTTTGTCGATTTTGCCGAACATCTTGCTCACCCGCTCGGCCGTGGCCGTGTTGGTGGTGCGGCCCCAAAACTGGTTGCCGAGGTTGGCCAGAATCATCTCGGATTCCTGCCGACTTGTCAGGGCTTCCATCTGGGCCACGTCCTGC
>Ga0160429_1002180_pt1 | contig 10451 bp, 7 predicted proteins | sample SolpanmetagenomR_FD_108199 | JGI IMG/M metagenome (GOLD analysis project Ga0160429, IMG submission 108199) | Solar panel surface microbial communities from Lawrence Berkeley National Laboratory, California, USA - R | ecosystem: Engineered > Built environment > Solar panel > Unclassified ... | reverse complement strand
GAAGTTGCTAACAAACGTGCTGAATATGAAAGAACAACGAATCAATTACTCAAACAAAGAGTAAGGATGAATCTCAAAGCATTGGAAGATGAATTAGCAATGAGGAAAAAAGCATTTAATGTTGGGAATGAAGAGAGTGATGAAGATGAATAAGATCAATGATAATGATGATAACAATAATAATGATGATAACAATAATAATCATAATGATAATAAAACGGTAACTATATCTAATGCAATTCTATACATGTGTAACAAGGAGATTATATTATTATACATTTAAATTAATAAGAAAAAAAAAAGGTTCTCACATGGCTGCGACAGCCGGTGGTTCGATAGTCGATCCAGACATTTCATCCATGGCCAAGTCTTCTTTCTTTGGTCCAGTCAATCTACCATTATGATGGTGATAATCATCTTCGTCCTGCAAGTCAGGGTGGGTATAACTTCTTCTAGCTCTTCCCGATCTTGTGTCTGGTACTTGACGAGGTGAAGTGAGGTAATATCTCGAACTTCTAGGTGTTTCTGATGGTTGTCTGACAACTACAACTGGAGCCACAGGTTTGACATTATCTTGCGTTTGTTTCTCGTCAACCTCTCCCTCATCTTCTCGTCCTTTTTCCTCCTCTTCTTCTTCTTCTTCTTCCTCTCCTTCTTCTCCTTCTTCTTCCGCCTCTTCTGCTTCTTCTTCTTCCTCTTCATCGTCATCAATCTTCACCTTTTCATCCTCTTCTTCTGCTGCTGGATCAGAAACACCGTGTTCGATCGGCGTAAGTGGAGTCAAAGCTGAAACAACACTGTCAGCTGATCGATTTGCATCCTCATCCTTTTCATTGCTAGTACCAGTATGTAACGATTCACTTGTGTAAATTGGCGAATCCGACGGTTCATTTGTTGAAGCACGTACATCATATCGCTCAGCCTCTTTCTTGGCATGAACTTTACGAAGATTGTGTGCCGAACTGATACTTCGCATGTCTGGACGACCATCTTTACGAATAAGGATACCCTCTGCATTACGAATTGGTCGTGCTCGTGTTCGTCGACTTCCATCTGGCAAAAGCGGAGATAAGGTCTCACGAGTACCGTTATCAGAATAATGGCCACTATAAGACCGGACGCGGCCGACAGAAAACGCACCATGAGGAGCATCATGCCAATCATCTTCATCATCTACCATTTCTACCTCGCCTCCTCCACGATTGCTACTCAATCGACCAAGACGGGAATATCCATCTTCAAGATCAGCTAAATGTTCACCACCATTGTCATTACGAACACCACCATTGTCATTGCGAACACCACCATTGTCAATACGAGCACCGGCTGCCTCAACACCAGGAGGACGAATTAATTTTTCTCTCTCGTCTTGTCCTTCACGTGACGGCCAACCGACTTTTTGTCGTTTTGGGGAAGGCGGTGCCTGAATTTGTTCACCTGGTACTGGTCGTTTGTTTTGTCTATTAGGATCAGTACTTGCCCATGCAGCATAACGAGCATTTTCCGGATGAGCAGATGGAATCTGTTGTTGCTGTTGTGAATGGTGATGTTGTTGGTGTTGTTGTTGCTGTTGTTGCTGCTGCTCTCGTTGAAGTAATTGCTGTTGCTGTTGTTGATGTTGCTGCTGTTGCTGTTGATGCTGCTGTTGTTGTTGCTGTTGATGTTGTTGAAGTTGTTCAGCTGATCTCCACGATGTTCCCGAAGCAAGAGGTCGGAAACTTCCCGAAACTTCACGGACCGGTGATCGCTCTCTATACGCGTCACGATTTCGTTCACGATCACGTTCTCGTCCCTCAACTTCTTCTCTACCTGTTGGTGGTCCACGAATTTGTGAAGAAGATGTAGGTCGTGGATTCATTCTTTCACGATCAGTAGCAGAAACTGGGTGGGCCATTGATCTCATTTTGTTGAGAGCTGCCGAAGAAGATTCCGGAACGCGCGGGGAATGTTTCGAAGGGCCAGAAGAACTGACAACCGGAGGCGGTCTTTGTCCCGGGATATAACTTGCTGGTCCATTTTCTGGCATCGGTGCAGGTCTTGGTTGCTGTTGCGCTGGAGAAGCATGACCCTCCACGCGTTTCAGTCGTTGTTTAAAAACTTCTACAGACATCTTTATGTTGTCCAAATCGACAAGTTTAGTTGCAAGGCTATTTACACGAGACATGACAAGATCGATATCTTCACCATTTGACTTTAACACTTGTTGTTTAGCGGGGACTTCCTTTTTTAGCTCGTCAATACAATATTGAACATTTCTCCAGATTGTTTTGAGATCCTTGTGCATATTTCGAATCATTTCTTGTTGTTCGGCAGTTCTTGTTCTCTGCTCATCCAGGGCTTTAGTGTTGAAATGTACCTGTTGTTGAAGTCTGCCAAAAGCAGATCTCCAAGCATCTGCTGCAGCCGCTTGTGAGGGACCATGTGAAGCTTGTACAGCAGGCGGTCGAACTCCTATCGGCGTTTGTAACGGCGAACGAGCATAATCTTGATTTGAGTTACGTGCAAGTCTATATTCTGGTCTTTCAGGTCTTTCAGGTCTTTCAGATCTTTCAGGTCTGTCAGGTCTTTCAGGTCTTTCAGGTCTATCAGATCGTGGCTGCTCTTCACGAGCAAGCGACGACATGTGTTATGAAATATTTGAATCTTTTATTTCTTTGTTTTTTCTGAACTTGTCCTGTAGTAATATAATAATAATGATAATAATAACAATAATAACAAAAAGTAGTAGCTTAACCGTAAATAATTCCTAAAATGGTCGTTTTGAGAGAAACCGAACGTTATATGATCTACCAAGTCAGGCAAAAAAAAAGCGTAATAAGACCACAAATAATTCAGGCGTTTGTAAGACGAAAGTGTGACAACCTATAAAAAAAGGCGCTTGGTTGTCAAAAAGGCGCTGGTACAGTTCCTGCAGAATAACTGTTAAAATTCAGGTGACGGGAAACGGTAGAATTATTATTATAGAAAAAACAGGAAACAACAAAAAAACAAAAAAAGAGCTTGTAAGCTAAGATATATGTGGGAACGGGCTTTCCGTCAACCAAATCTAGAAAGGCTGTACTTTGCAAGACATCCCAGGGGGACCAAGTTAGAAAAGATTACATGATTTCCATTTGTCGAACTCTACAAGGGCGTACAAAAAAGTAATGTTGAACCTGAAACTAAACACCAAAAAAAAGTCTAACTACACCTTGAACGAGCCAAGATTCCGATGAACCTCTTAGGGTAGACTGGGCGTAGACAAATGAGCATTACCGTGTGACGAGTAATTTCCCCAGAAGGCGTATATTTCAACCAATGGTCTAGAGCCGGCATACCCGCATTGTTTGTCACACAAGCGCTATCACATCACATCCGCACGTTTCGTCTTCACCTTGTTTTATTTTCTTTTTTTGGTTAGCACCCGTGCCGTGTAGGTAAAATTAGAAACCAGTCGCTGGAAATTAAACCCTCCAAGATCCGCCTTTTCCCATCTGTCCCATCGGAATAACTTTTCGTAATCAAGTCGTCACATTTTGTAGTCGCTGTAGGCTGAGATGTGCATAACCCGATAAGGTTACATATTCAATTATCAATGTGACGTACACCCGAAAGTAAGACCCCGCATTTCTTTTTTTCGAAATCCATCTGCCCTATGAAATAGTAGTTCCTCGGCGCTGTCAGATCACACTAAAACGAAGAGGTCGACTCCGGTCAAATTCTCGGGGGTTTAACTTTAATGCGGCCTCTATAGCCGGCAATTTGATTACGACTTTAGCTTTTGAAAAACCAACAAATAATAGCTTCCGTATTTGCATAAGGTGTGCCTGTATATTAGAATTTAGCGACGATCATTCCCTTCTGAACCATGGAAACACTACCACTTTGCGGGGAAAAATGTTGGTGATTTATGTTGCAACCCGAAGTTTCCAAAAATAGTAGCACACCTCTTGACCCCGCTACAAGGCTGGGAACCAAATTCTCGACTTTTCGGATAATTTGCTTCTCAAACTTTAAATTTCACGGAGCGACGTCCTTGTCTCAGATTTTTAATGAGGTTGACAAATGATAATTTATTAGTTTTGTACGCTAGGTATCATTGTGCCACAATATAACACATTCATGCAAGTAGAAAAGGCAAACCACATAGCGATTACTTTGGCCATGTCGCTCGGTTGGATGAAAGACCGTACCTCGGCTTAACGTAAATTTATTTTTATTGACAAGGCTGGAATTTGTCCACAAGACCTCTTGGCAAAATCATGCATGTCACGCAGGATTTCAAACAAGCGAGCCGAAAGCGGCGGTTCATAACAGGCAAGTTTCAAAATGTCTTGATGTAAAACGGCCAAATTCGGCTCCGGTCAGTCACGTGAGATTGAGATGAGTCATGATGCGATCTTTCACGAGTCATTTTGTATCTCTGTTGATGTTGCCTATACTTGTCAGCAGTAGTAGGAGAGATTTGATGAGCTGATGAAGTCGTGATCGTCAAAAGATTGTCGTCGATTCTAAGATGATCTACGATGACATGATCCTTTGCACATTTCTCCAGCTCTGAGATATCCAAGAACATGCCACATGCTGTAAATGCAGATGATTTACAGAAGCAGCAGGATGATGCTGAAATCGCGCGGTTATTCAGTAATGATGACTATGGCAGACAAGATAATGACTTGGATTTCTTGAACAGGGAACTAGAAGTTGGTGAAAAAGCAGATGATGCAGAGGATTTTGAAGATATAGGAGATGACGATCTGGCGAGTGAAGGGGAAGAAGGTGTTGAGTCAAAGGATAATGATGAGGATCTGAAAGATTTTCAAAACGATACGCCGGTTGACATAAATGATGAAGATAATGCTGTGGATAACGATGATGATGATTTGTTCGGCGATGAAGGTAACCTTTTCACACCAATTCATGATGCGGAACCACATCTTCGGTCAGCACATAATGAACCGGATCATACAAGGACAGTTTTATCGAAAAAGAGCTCTGATTCAAATATACATCAAGAATCTGGTGTGGGAGATTTGGGATCAGATGATGATGGTAGTTTGGCAGGACAAGATGAGAACGAGACTGCAGAAGTCGCGGTCGAAGAGGATGATGATTTGGAGATGGATGATGTCGTCGCATTACAGCGCGCTCTTTTTGCTCGTGCAGCTCGAAGAAATAGTCATGAACCACCTGATGCGCCCGAGACTGATATGGATTTATTCTTTTCAATCTGGCCGTCGTATAACCCAGAAACATCTGCACGATTTGTAGAATTATTCCCACCAGTGCCAGGGACGTTCAACTGGAGGGTACCACTGAAACCTCCAAAAGTACTTCAATTGACAAAACTGAATCTCGAAATAGCTGCAGATACGGAAAGAAGTTTTCGACAAGTAAATTCAACAACTACAAAACGAAATCTCCTTGATCCAGTTCTAGGACAGTCGAATTTAGTCAAAGCTATTGCACCAGAAACAGAAGTATATGATAAAGATGGTGAGGACGTATGTGCAGACAATGATGATGATTGCGATGAAGTTGCCGGGGTTTCCTGGGCGGATATTGAGTTGGCTTGCTGTGATTGGGATGTTGCCAGCTCGGAAGATGAAGCTCCAACTCGTCGAAGAAAATCACCTTTTGCTCAGGATGGATTTGTTACTGAAATTGATGATAATCAAGTTGACTCTGACAGATCTCATAAAATGCATAAAACGTCTGTCACTGACTTGGACGTTTCAACGACCATGCCGATATTTCCAAGTTTCGATGATCCCGAAGCAGTTACACGACGACTTGGACAACAAATTGCGCTGGATAGCAATGATGGAGAGATGCTCATTGACGAATCGTTACATAATCTAAATCCTAGGAAGCGTGGTCAATATGCGGCACGAGGGGGCAATAGAGACGCTTTGACGAGGGATATGACTCGACGATATAATATATCCAACGATGAAGCATACGATCTACTAAAAGAGAATCACCAGCACAAGGTTCGAAGTACTTTGGCTCATCTTACGGTCGAACATAGTATGCCTGCTGTCAAATTGCAATATCCTTTCTACAAAGTTAAATTGGAGACAAAACAATTAAGATCATTCCATAGACCACAATTGTCTGGTATTAGAATTAACAAAGCTATACGGTTTAGTAAACCCAAGAATGTCAAGAGAAAACATCTTAAAGGTCGTGATACTCGTGATATCTTTGCAAAAGCGGAAGATCTATCAATGGGTGATAACTCCGGTGGGCTTTTGTTAGAATATGCTGAAGAATTACCGATAATGTTATCGAATTTTGGTATGGGTAATAGATTGATAAATTATTATCGTCGTAAAGATGACGTAGATGCGGCCAGACCAAAAGAGGAAATCGGAGAGACACAAGTCTTATTACCACAAGATAGAAGTCCATTCGCAAACTTTGGGTTTGTCGATCCTGGAGAATTAGTGCCTGCCATTCAGAATAGTCTCTGTCGCGCACCCATTTTCAAACATGCTCCAAGATCATCAGATTTCCTTGTCGCTTGCAGTACGACAAGCGAAGGTAACCGGTTTTTTATACGTAATTTGGAGAATGTACATAATGTTGGACAACAATTACCTCTTGTCGAAATCCCAGGAAAACATTCTAGAAAAGTAACAGACGCAGCTAAAAGGAGATTAAAAGCTATCTCATATCGAGTTTGGCATAGACATGTTGAACGTAAAGGACCACCCTTGACAAATCAAATAATACTTACACATTTGCCGGGAAGTGATGTTGCACAAAATAGAGGTAAAATGAGAGAGTTTATGAAATATGACAAGATTAATTCGACGTGGTCGCCAAAAGATGGAGAAATTGCACCTGATAATGAGCAAATACGAAATATGATTGGACCAGAAGATGTTTGTCTTCTTGACTCTATGCAGGCAGGTGTTCAACATCTTAGTGATCTCGGACTCAGACGTGATGACGATCTGAATGATGATGACGATGATGATAAAGAAGGTCAAAATATTGAAGTACAACTTGCTCCATGGGCAATCACCAAGAATTTCCTTAATGCAACTCAAGGAAAAGCCATGCTTCAATTACATGGTGAAGGAGACCCTACAGGACGTGGTGAAGGTATCAGTTTCATCAAAACTTCCATGAAAGGTGGATTTAGAGCTTTGGGAGAAAGTATTGAAGAACGTCTAGATGCTAAACGTCTGAAAGAAAATCATGGACATAGTTATAATGTTGCTAGGCAACAAAAGGCTTATGATGATTCTATACGTAGGATATGGCGTGCACAACATGATAGTCTAACGTCAAAAGCAGAACATTCAGCTATGGAACGTGACAGGGATATTGAGGATGATAACGAAGATTTCGCTAGTCATGCACCTACTCCTCGAACATCGATTGGTGGTCCATTCTCAGCATCTCGTCGTGATAGAGATGTGGAATCTGTCAGTCAATTCAGTCGAAATAGTACAAACAAGAAGAATCAAGTCCTCGTCATTACTAGATTACAAGATAAATTCGGAGAAGCCGAAGAAGTACCTATAACCATTACGAATCAAAAAGTCATTGCAGCTTATAAAAGGGCAAAGTATAAAATGCAGACCGCTAGAATTGATCCTACTAATATCCAAACTACTGGAGATGCTGTTTTTGATGCCATGCAAATTAAGCTGTAAGGATCATTAATACCTTTTTTGTAAGATTTTGTAACATGAACTAATTGAATGAATAGTGCCGAAGAAGAAATTGCACGGTTAAGTCGTAACAAAAGTCGACTTGATGCTCGTGACCGTGCAAAAGGAACAAGTGGTGTAGGTTCTCCATCTACCGCTAATTCACCTAATCCGGGGTATACAGACGCAGATAGTGATGCAGGTACCTCTATTGGAGGTTCTGCTATTGATAGTATCAACACTGGTTCAGGTAAACGTGGTGGGAAGAAAAAGGTCAATCCTGAAGGTACTGCTAGACGCTGTGCCAATTGTGGTCAAGTCGGTCATATAAAGACCAATAAAAAGTTAGTATATTTCTCGTCTATTCACCCATTCAATCCTTTTATGTTGTCATTATTTTATTGCATCGCTTTATATTTTTGGTAACATCACTAACATATCATGTCTGTGATAGGCTATGTCCGTTACTAAACGGCACAATGAAGGCTCCAGATATGACGAACTTGGGATTTGGTGGATCTTCTTCAAAGACTGGTACTGGTACTAACACACCTGGAGCATCCGGTCAAAACGCAGGTGGATTTGGATTCGGTGCCAGTACGAGTGAAAACAATACTACTTCAAATACTGGAGAAGGGTTGGGTTTGAATCTAGACGTGAACATGAGTTGAGACATGAATGATAGAAAGGACTATCAAGAATTGTTTCTTGTATTTTTAATCAAAACCATTACTTTGTACAAAGATCTCTTACTTTTTTGTCTATGGTTGTGAAAGGTGATTACTGTCGTATAATTCGTTGGGCGTATCTTTTCTTGTCGAGTATGTAATCAAATATTGAGTAAAGTCGTAGTGTATAATTCATCGGTCACGATATCAAGTTTAGTTTACATATATAACACAACTCAGAGATCAGTCACCAATCGAGAAAATGAATAATCATTCTTATGTTTTTATTTTATTTATTATACAACAATTTTATTGATTGTTTTTTCATGCCACTTTTCTTACTCACGGTAGATTATATTGCTTAGTCTAGATAAAAAGGATGCTGATGCCTTTCTCCTTTTCTCTCTTCTCTGGGGTATGACCAATGAATCTACATCAAGTGTATTCCTATACCATGCCACTATATAATCTATAAATAACCCTTTCTCACGGAAAGAGTACTCCCACCATCAAGGTTTCTTTTCAACAATGATTATTTCATCAACACCCTTTCCAAACACTTCTTTCACCCTTTCACACCTCCTGTTGTTGGTTTGATTTGATTCGATTCGTATTCTCATTGAACTACAATACTGTCGTAGTATCCCATCCGTCTCTTACGCCAAGCCTTCCTCGATCCCAAACTTGTCAAGATTTGACTCTAGCCCTGCATGTTGACGCGTCAGTGTCAAAAATCCCAATCCTCCAACCACTCATCCACTTGATTATTTACTAGGGTATGTATTCAGGCTGAGATCTAGAGTTCAAACGTTATTATCACGACCCTTGCACGGCATCGATAGAGTTTTTTTCCCTTTCCGGCTTTTCCCATACGCAAGGCTGGGAAAGTCTACGTCAAACTTCAACAGTGTCGGAGATTTGGTGGTCTAGATCCCTCGTGAGGGACTGGGCGGAAACTTACTTCGTGCTGACGACTCTACACGTCGAATCGCAAGAGGTTCACGATGGATAGGAATGGTAGGGAGCGGTCGGAGACGTGTGAGAAAGTGATAGTGATGAATACGACTACGTTAGATATTACCGCTAATATACGTTCTATATCTGCAGTACAGATATGGAAGAAATTGCTCTGTGGAGAAGTGATGTTGATAGATGGTAAGTGACATTGAAGGATAATAAGTGTTGTTAAGGATAGTAAGTAATATTAAAAGATAGTAAGTAATATTAAAGATAGTAGATAATATCGAAGGATAGTAACCTATGTGACGTTGAGGATAGTAAGTGATGTAGAAGGATAGTAAGTGATATTGAAGGATAGTAAGTGATTGTAATGATGTTCTTCATAACTGCATAGACAAATGCCTAGTATACAGAAATGTGTACATGCTTTCTCTATTCCGACCTTACTCCTCCCATTTAGGAAGACAGATGAGTATAGACTTAATGAACGAGGTGAGATGCAAGTGAGGAATGTTTACAAGGATGCTCATATAACAGGAGATCCAATGTTGGAAAGGCTATGGACTGGCTCGCACAGCAAAAGAAACGAACATTTGAGACGCTATGAATTGGTTCACACAGAAGAAGAATGAATATATAATCATAATAGCACTATTCATGGCAAAAGATAACATCAAAATAAATCTTCATCATCATAAAACATATTATAGAAATAACACTCGTCCTCAAAAACATACTAGAAGCGTATCCACGTCTCTCGTTCCAATAGAATCATGATAATACTTGTTGACCGAGAGTAATCAATTTCTTTTTCTCAATATTCTCCCTCCAACAACTGTACTATTCTTTTCCCCCGGAGCATGTCCTACTTCTCCTTCAGTATTTGCAACAGCAGTTTTAGCACGTTTACTGCCAGTCAGACTCGACAAGGCACTTTTTATACCTTTTGCGGCATTTGCAGCTTTGGATTTCGAAGTCGTTGTTGATGTAGTTGCTTTTGATCTGTTTATTGTGTTGGATTTGACTGAATTTGAAGCGTCATTGACGGTATCAGTTGTTGTCGTTATGGTCGTTGCACTTATTGATCCACTTGCTGCTGTTCCTGGTCTTGAAATCTGTTCATCCGGACTAGCTGGACGGGAAAAAGGTTTAGTCGTGGTAATCGTCGGTTTTTTCG
>Ga0160429_1002179_pt1 | contig 10454 bp, 10 predicted proteins | sample SolpanmetagenomR_FD_108199 | JGI IMG/M metagenome (GOLD analysis project Ga0160429, IMG submission 108199) | Solar panel surface microbial communities from Lawrence Berkeley National Laboratory, California, USA - R | ecosystem: Engineered > Built environment > Solar panel > Unclassified ... | reverse complement strand
CAGCGACGGCTGGGGTCGTGGGACCTGGGGGCCGCGGGGCTCCCCGCGCACTCCCTCGTCGTCAACTGGCGGCCGTGCGCCATGTGCTACGGCGCCGTCGTCTGGTCGGGGGTCACCCGCCTGGTCGTGGCCGGCTCCGGCCCGGAGCTGGAGGAGCTGACCGGCTTCGACGAGGGCCCGGTGCGCGAGGACTGGGCGGAACAGCTGCAGGAGCGGGGGATCGAGGTCGTCTCCGACGTCCTGCGCGAGGAGGCGCTCGACGTCTACCGCGGCTACCGCGACCTCGTCGCGGGCACCGGCGCGACCGTCTACAACGCGCGCGGGACCGCCACGGCCTGACCCCGTTCGCGTGCACGCACACCTACCTGCCGCTGCAAGGGGCTCTCCGCTTCCTCAACGAGGCCCGAGGCGTCGGCGGCCAGGACGTCGGGCAGGACGTCGGCGCCGGCGCCGGATCGGCATGTGTGGGGGGAGCTGTCGTGATCGGGTCGAACGGAACCAGCTGGCCCGCGCGGTCAACGCCGCGGCCTGGGGGAACAGCCGTTGGCGCTGGGGGCGGCAGCGGTGGAAGCGCTCCGGGTGGGCGCAACGATGCTCACGGCGGCCGTGACACCGGCGACGACGAGTACCTCGACCGGGGTCTCAACGGGGGCCTCGAGCTCGGGTGGTCAGCCGTGATCGCGGCCATCAGCCGGGGCTCCGACGTCGCCGGGTTGCGCCGCTACCTGCATGTCCGGGACGGGCGAACGAGCACACCCACGACGGCCGGTCGGGGGGGCGGTGATCGGCGGCAACCTCGGTGCGGATGGGGACCGGGGCCCGTCGGAGTGGACGGCCTCGATGCGGGTGGCGATGGACTCACGCCCGGACGTGGTCGAGGCCGGGTGGCACATGAGCCTGCGCACCGCACCGGGTGACCCGGTCCTCTCCGATGCGGTCTGGCGTGATGTGGCGCACTCGATGGGGAGTCGATGGGGTGCGGCCCCTCAGCTGAGCAGCTGCTCGCTCAGCCCCCAGAGCCGGCGTGCATCGTGGGGGTCGAGCATCGCGGAGTTGGCGTCGGACGGGAGGTCGTCGGCCGTCAGAGGGCGGAGGGTGTCGTCGAGGACAGCGATGTCGCTGTCCTTGAGGTAGACACCGCCGACACCGTCCAGCAGGGGGCTGGCAGCTCCGAAGACGATGGTCGCTGCACCCTGCTCCACGGTCTTCTTGCCGGCCGCGGGGTCGATGACGGTGGCACCGTCCGCGTCGACCAGGCCTTGGGCCCGGTAGGAGGCGATCTTCTCCGGGTCGAAGGGACCCGGGCCGATGACGACCCCCGGATGAGCGGCGAAGGCACGGATGCCCTCCCCGGCGTGGCGGCGATCGAGCTCGACGGTGAACAGGACGTTGGCCCGCTTGGACTGCCCGTACGCGGCGGCGCGGTCGTGGCCGGTCGTGAAGTGCGGGTCCTGCCAGCGGATCTCCCCGAACCGGGCGGCGCCCGACGTCACCGTCACCACGCGCGCTGTGCCGGCCGCGCGCAGGGCCGGCAGGAGTGCCCGGGTGAGCTGGAAGTGGCCCAGGTGCGAGGTCGAGAACGCCAGCTCGTAGCCCCGCGCGTCGTGGGAGTGCTGGGGGGTGAACAGCACGGCAGCGTTGTTGACGAGGACGCGCAACGGTCGGCCGGAGACGGACCACCGCTGCGCGAAGGCCTCGATGGACGCAGGATCGGTGAGGTCGAGCCGCTCGACCCGCACGCCCGGGAACGCGGCCACCACCTCCGCGGCCCGCGCGGGGTCGCGCGCCGCCACGGTCACCGCGGCGCCGGCGGCGGCCAAGGTCCTGGTGACCTCCCGGCCCAGCCGGCCGTGACCGCCGGTGACGATCACCTCCCACCCGGCCAGGTCCAGTCCGGTCAGGACGTCGGAGGCGGTGGAGGAAGCGGTGAACGGCGTCCCCAGAAGGGTCTGCTGCGTCGGCATGGCCACAGTCTCCGACCACGGCCCCGAACGGTGAATGCTTGATGGTCCGTACTTCTTGCGCCAGAGTACGGCCGTGCCCGACGTGGCTCGGCCTGACGTCCTCTCCGACATCCTCGACCTGGTCGACGTCCGCGGGGTGGTCACGGGTGGGTTCGCGGTGCGTGGGCCGTGGGTCTCCCACGGTGCGGTCTCCCGGCCCCTGAAGCTCATCGCCGTGGTCGCCGGGTCGGCCCGGCTCAGCGTCGACGGGCCGGGTGGACCGGAAGGACCCCTCGACCTCGCCCCCGGCGACGTCGCGCTCCTCAACCACCGCACCTGGCTCGAGGTGCGCGGCAGCGCAGGCGAGGGACCGCGGGTCGAGCTGGTGCCCGGGGCCGGGTTCGACGCCATGGACCTGGCCTCGGCGAACCTCGCCACCGACGACGTGCTCGTCGGTGGCTGGATCGAGGTCAGCGCGCCCGGACTGGCGCTGCTGCGCGCGGCTCTCCCCGGAGTCGTTCACGTCCGCGCGGCTGCGCCGGCCGCTCACCGTCTCGGCGGCATCGTGGCGCGGATCTTCGACGAGGCCTCCCGGCAGCAGCTCGGCACGTCCTTCGCCCTCCGCCAGAACGGGCAGCTGCTCCTGCTCGAGACGCTGCGCGCCTGCTCGGAGCTGGAGGGAACCCCGATCGGATGGCTGCGCCTGCTCGCCGACGCACCTCTCGCTCCGGCCCTGCAGCTGATGCACCAGCAGCCCGGCGAGCCGTGGACACTGCACCAGCTGGCCCGCGCGGCCGGCATGTCCCGGACGAGCTTCGCCGAGCGCTTCCGCGCGGTCGCCGGCACCCCGCCACTGACCTACCTCTCGCGGTGGCGGATGCTGCGGGCCCAGCGGGCCCTGCACGACCCGGACGTGCGGATCGCCGCCCTGGCCGCCGAGCTGGGCTACGGCTCCGACAGCGCCTTCAGCACCGCCTTCCGGCGAGAGGTCGGCCAGTCACCTCTGCAGTACCGACAGCAGGTCCAGACCACGACACGGGCGCGACGTCACTCGCCTGCGCCGGGTGACGCAACCCCTTCGCGCCGCCGCGCGCTCCGGCCGACGGAGCACCCGGAGACGCCCGCTCAGCAGCGCACGCGCTCGTGATGCTGCCGGTACGACCAACCGACGATGCTCCGGCAGGGGTCAGCAACCTCAGAGGCGCACCCGACACGTCGATCGCGATGGCTTCGCGGCGCGTGTGGTCGACGACTCCACGGTCGCGTCATCGTGCGCGGTCGCTGTCTCGGAACCAGCTGATGGTGAGACGCCGACGCCACGTTGCTCTACCCGGGCGAGCCGCGGACGGACGGGACCTGTGCCTTGGAGGCAACCGGGGCACGCCCCGCGCCCGGAAGCCGCACACTGGACGGAGCGCCGGACGGCGCGGGACGCGACGGGAGGTGCGGGGTGCGACGTGAACGCGGGGCGCTGGAGCGCGCGGTCCTGCTCGCGCTGGAGGACTCCTCCCGCCGCGCCGGCGGTGCCCTCACCGTGGCCGAGGTCGCGGCCGCCCTCGACGGCGACGCGGCGTACACCACCGTCCTGACGACGCTGACCCGCCTTCACGACAAGGGGGCGCTGACCCGCGAACCCCGCGGGCGCGGGTTCGCCTACGCGCTGGCCGCCGCGCCCGCCGCCGTCGACGCCGCCCGGACGGCCCGGCAGATGCGCCGGCTGCTCGAGGCCGAGGGCCGGCGCGAGGACGTGCTCGCGCGCTTCGTCGCGGAGCTCGACCCCGCCGACGCGACGCGGCTGCGGCGCTTCCTGTCCGACGGCGCGCCCACCGGCGAGCCCGCCGGCCGCGACACCACCGCCGGCGGGCCGGGGACCTCGTGAGGCTCGCGGTCCTGCTCGCGCTGCCGCTGGTCGCGACCGCCCTGCTGGGGGCGACCGCGCCCGCGCTCGACCGCCGGCTGCACCCCGCCTCGGTCGTCCGCCTGCTGCCGGTGGCGGGCGTGGTCGGTGCGGCCACGAGCGGCTTCTCGCTGTCCGTCGTCGCGCTGGTCCTGCTCGGCCACGCCTCCGACGTCGCGGCCGTCGGGCACTGGTCGGTGCGGTCGCTGCCGGGGCCCGTCCTGCCGTGGGCCTGGGGGGTACCGGTCGCGGTCGTGGTCACGGCCCTCCTGCTCGCCAGCGCGGGCCACGTCGCCCGGGTCCTCGTGCAGCTGTGGCGCGCCGAGCTCGCCTGCCGCGACCTGGGCGGCCCGCGCTCCGGGGGTGTCGTCGTGGTGGACGCGCCCGCCGCGGACGCCTACGCGATCCCCGGCGTGCGCGGACGCGTGCTCGTCTCGACCGGGATGCTCGCGGCCCTGGACCCGGCCGAGCGCCGGGCGCTGCTGGCCCACGAGCGCTCGCACCTGGCCCACCGCCACCACCTGTGGATCCAGGCCGCGGAGGTGGCGGCCGTGGCCAACCCGCTGCTGCAGGCCCTGCCCGGCCTCGTGCGCGCCGCCTGCGAGCGGGAGGCGGACCTCGACGCGGTGCGCAGCGTGCGCAGCCCGCAGGTCACGGCCCGAGCGATCGCCCGCGCGGCGCTGGCCCGGGGCACCCGCGCCGCGCCGCCCGGGCTGGCCGCGACGGGCGCCGACGTCCCCGCGCGCATCGAGACGCTGCTCGCCCCCGCCTCCCGCCACCCCCGCGCCGCCCTCGCCGCCCTGCTCGCCGCGGCGGTCCTCGCCACCCTCGTCGTGAGCCTCGTCAGCGCGGACGTCACCGAGGACAGCTTCGAGCGCGCCCGGGCGGCCGCCGCGGGCGTCGAACCGCACGAGCCGCCGCTCCGTTCTCCCTCCTGAGGCGGCCCGCGCGCCCGCGCAGCGCCCCGGACCCCAGGAGGACCCGTGCTCGACACGATCGACGGCCTGCCCGTCCACGCCCTCGTCGTGCACGGGGTGACCGTCCTGGTGCCGCTGACCGTGCTCGGTGTCCTCGCGATCGTCGTGCGGCCGCGCTGGCGCGCGCGCTTCGGCCCGCTGGTGGCGCTCGTCGGCGTGGTGGCGACGGCGCTGTGCCCGCTGGCCACGGGCAGCGGCGAGGCGCTGGAGCGGCGGGTCGGCGACCCCGGCGAGCACGCCCACCTCGGCGATCAGCTCGTCTGGTTCGTCGCGCCCCTGACCCTGCTGACGATCCTCCTGGTCCTGCTGGACCGCCGCGCGCGCCGCACGCCCGGCCCGCGCCGGACGGCGACGGGGGTGGTCGCCGTCGTCTGCGTCCTGGCCGCCGTCGCGGCGGGCGTGCAGGTCTACCGCGTCGGGGAGTCCGGGGCGCGGGCCGTGTGGGCCGACCAGATGGCGGCGACCTCGTCCAGCGGAACCTCGTGAGGGTCAACGCAACGTGATTGTCATGTGACTGTCAGACTCCAGAGGTGACCGCGCCCGCCCTGCCCTCCCCCCGGGCGAGAGGTGCGTGGCGCCGCCGGGAGGTCGCGGCGCTCGCCGCGGCCGTGGCCTGGGTCGTCGCGCTCGGCGTGGGGCAGAGCCTCGTGGAGAGCCGCCTGGTCGTCGTGCCCTGGCTCGCCCTCGGGCCGCTGGCCGCGTCGCTGGCCTTGACGTGGCGGCGCACCGCGGTCGTGGCCGCCCTGTCCGTGGCCGCGGTCGCCCTGCTGTCGCTGAAGGTGGAGGACCTGGCCAGCGGGCTCGGCGTCGTGCGGGTGCTGGGCAGCGCCGCCCTGGCCGGCTTCGCCGTGCTCGGCGCCTCCGTCCGCGTCCGGCGCGAGGACCGGATCCGGGCGGTCACCGAGATCGCCACCGTCGCGCAGACCGCGATCCAGCACCCCGTCCCCACGCAGGTCGCGGGGCTGGCCCTCGCCTCGCGCTACGTCTCCGCGAGCGCCGACGCCCTCGTCGGCGGGGACCTCTACGACGTGGTGGCCACCGAGCAGGGCGTGCGGGTCATCGTCGGCGACGTGCGCGGCAAGGGCCTGCCGGCCGTGCACACCGCGGCGGCGGTCCTGTCGGCCTTCCGGCACACGGCCCCGCTGCCCGCGGCGCGCCTGGACGACGTCGCCCGGGCCGTGGAGCGCGCGGTGCTCGGCGGGCTCGGGCCGGAGGACTTCGTGACCGCCGTGTTCTGCGACGTCCACCCGGACGGGACGCTGGACGTCGTGCTCTGCGGGCACCCGTCGCCGCTGCGGCTCGCCGTCGGCCGGGCGCCCGAGGCCGTCGCGGAGCACCGCTCGCCGCCCCTGGGCCTCGGGCTCGACGTCTGCGTCGAGACGTCCGTGCTGGGCGAGGGTGAGCGCCTGCTGCTGTTCACCGACGGCCTGGTGGAGGCCCGCGGCGAGGACGGGGAGTTCTTCGACCTCGCCGAGCACCGCGACCTGCTCGCGCCGCCCGCCTCGACGACCCCGCAGTCGCTGGAGGCGGACCTGGACCGGCTCCTGGCCGCGGTGCGCGCCCACGTCGGGGGAGTCGTCGCCGACGACCTCGCCCTCCTCCTGCTGCAGCACGCGGGACCCGCCGGGGTCGGCGGCGTCCGCTAGCTCGCCCGGCGGACCCCCCGGGCGTCCGGGAGACTGCTGCCGTGCCGTCCGCCCGCTCTGCGCCCCTCACGCCCGAGGAGGAGCTGACCTGGCGGACGCTCATGCGGCTCATGGTCGCGCTGCCCCGCGCGATCGACGAGGACCTGCTGCGGCGCAGCGGCCTGGGGCTCACGCGCTACGTCGTGCTGATGCGGCTGTCCGAGGCGCCCGCGGAGACCCTGCGCATGAGCGACCTCGCCGACGCCGCGTCGATCTCCCCGAGCCGGATGACCCGGGTCGCGCAGGCCATGGCGCGCGACGGGCTCGTGGTGCGCAACCCCGACCCCCGCGACGCCCGCGCGGCCCTGCTGACGCTCACGGACGCCGGGCGCGAGAGGCTGCGGGAGGCCTGGCCCGCGCACCTCGCGGGGGTGCGGGCCCTGGTCATGGACCACGTGGACGCGCAGGACCTGCCGCGGGTCCGGCGCTTCACGGAGCTGCTGCTGCGCGCGGTGGAGGGCGCGGCCGACGAGGTCGCGGACGACGAGGAGGGTGCACGGTGATCGAGATCCTGACCGGCCCGGAGCTGGACCGGGCGAGGGCGACGGGTGCGCTGGTCGCCCGCATCCTGCAGACGCTGCAGGGGCGGGCCGAGGTGGGCACGAACCTGCTGGACGTCGACCGGTGGGCCCGGGAGATGATCGAGGAGTCGGGCGCGCAGTCCTGCTACGTCGACTACGCGCCGTCCTTCGGGCGCGGGCCGTTCGGCCACCACATCTGCACCTCCGTCAACGACGCCGTGCTGCACGGGCTGCCGCACGACTACGCGCTGGCCGACGGCGACCTGGTCTCCCTGGACCTGGCCGTGTCCCTCGGCGGCATCGTCGCCGACTCCGCCGTCAGCTTCGTCGTGGGCGAGGCCCGGCCGGCCGAGAGCCTGGCGCTCATCGCCGCGACCGAGCGGGCGCTGGAGGCCGGGATCGCCGCCGCCGGGCCGGGCGCCCGCCTCGGGGACGTGTCCGCGGCCATCGGCACCGTCCTCGGCGAGGCCGGGTACCGCGTGAACACCCAGTTCGGCGGCCACGGCGTCGGCTCGACGATGCACCAGGACCCGCACGTCGCGAACTCCGGGCGGCCGGGCCGCGGCTTCCCCCTGCGCCCCGGGCTCCTGCTGGCCCTCGAGCCCTGGATCATGTCCGACACCGACGAGCTCGTCACCGACGCCGACGGGTGGACCCTGCGCAGCGCGACGGGCTGCCGCACCGCGCACAGCGAGCACACCATCGCGATCACCGAGGACGGCGCCGAGGTCATGACGCTCCGCTCCTGAGCGGGGACGCCGCGGCTACGTGAGCACGATGCCCCCGTCCACCGGGAGGACCGTGCCGGTGACGAAGGGGTTCTGCATCAGGAAGAGGAAGGCCGCGGCCACGTCGTCCGGCTGCCCGACCGTGCGGGTGAGCGTGCGCCCGGCGATCGCGGCGAGGGCGGCCGCGCGCGCCTCGGGCGGGTAGGCGTCCCACATCCCGGTCTCGACCGGGCCCGGGCGCACCACGTTCACGCGCACGGGGGCCAGCTCGACGGCGAGCCCCCGCGCCAGTCCCTCGACGGCCGCGGCCCCGGCGGTGGCCAGCGCAGCGCCGGGGAGCGGCCGGACGGCGACCTGGCCGCTCGTGAAGGTGATCGAACCCGTCGGCGCCAGGCGGGGCGAGGCGGCCCGGACGAGGGCGACGGTCCCGGTGAAGCGCACGGCGAGTCCGCGCGCGACGTCGTCGGAGGTGGTGTCGGCGAGCGGGCGCGGCGCGAAGGCGTCGCCCGCCGTGACGACGAGGTGGTCGAAGGTACCGACCTCGTCGAAGAGCGCCGTGACGGCGGCCTCGTCGCGGACGTCGACGGTCCGCCCCGTGCACGAGGGCGGCAGCGCGGCGAGCGCCGCCGCCACCTTCCGCCCGCTGCTCGACGCCACCGTCACCGCGGCGCCCGCCGCCGCGGCCGCCCGCGCGGTCGCCAGCCCCATGCCCGACGTGCCGCCCACGACGACGACCCGTTGCCCGTCCAGTCCCATGACCCCTCCAGCTGATGTCCCACTGTGACGTCATCACCATGTCACGTGGGGACATCAGAGGCAAGGCCACCTAGCATCGGGGCATGCCGAGGTGGGAGCCCGACGCCGGGGAGCGGCTGCGCGGAGTCGCCCTCGACCTGTTCCTCGAGCGCGGCTACGACGCGGTCTCCGTCGAGGAGATCTCCGAGCGCGCGGGCCTGACCCGCCGCACGTTCTCCCGCCACTTCGCCGACAAGCGCGACGTCCTGTTCGCCGGGTCCGAGCGGCTGCCCGAGCTGGTCCGCCGGAGCGTCGCGGACGCCGACCCCCGCCTCACGCCGTTCGCGGCGGCGGTCGAGGGGCTGTCCGCGGTAGGCGCGGTCCTCGCCGGGCTGGCCCACCGCTCCGCCGACCGGCGGACGGTCATCGCCGCCAGCGCGGAGCTGCGGGAGCGCGAGCGCACGAAGTCGGCGGCCGTCGCGGAGGCCGTGACCGGCGCGCTCGCCGAGCGCGGGTGCGACCCGGCCCGGGCGGCGCTGCTCGGTGAGCTGGGCGCGCTGGTGCTCCGCACGGCCTTCGACTCCTGGCTCGACGACCCGGCCGCCATGTCGCCGGCCGCCCGGGTGCGCCGGACGGCGGCGGACCTGGCCGACGCCGTCGCCCCGGGGCCTACTCCGGACGCTGCAGCGCCCGCCAGACCCGGTCCGCGCTGAGCGGCAGCTCGCGCAGCCGCACGCCGGTCGCGTCGCGCACCGCGTTGGCCAGCGCGGGCGCGACGGGGTTGTAGGGGGCCTCGCTCATCGACTTCGCGCCGAGCGGGCCGATCGTGTCGACGGTGTCGGCGTACAGCACCTCGGTGTCGACGAGGTCGCCGATCTGCGGGACGTGGTACTCGCGCAGGCTCGGCGTCGTGACCCGGCCCCCGGCGTCGGTGCGGACCTCCTCGAACAGCGTCGACCCGATCGCCTGCGCGACCCCGCCCTCGACCTGCCCGCGCAGCTGCACGGGGTTCATCACGACCCCGGCGTCGACGGCCTGCACCGAGCGCAGCAGCCGGACCTCGCCCGTGGCGGTGTCCACCGCGACGCGGAACCCGTGCACGTTGAACGCGACCGAGCGCCGGGCGGCGTCCTCGCGGCCGTCGGCGAACGGGGCCGAGCCGTTGCGGCGCAGCGCCTCCGCGTGGACGTCGGCGAGCGGGACGAGCCGGTCGCCGCAGCGGACGCCGCCGGGTTCCAGGACCGCGCCGTCCACCGGGGTCCCCGCGAGGCCGGCCGCGAGGCCGCGGACCTGCTCCGCCAGCCGGCCGCAGGCCACGAGCAGCGCCTTGCCGGCCACGACGACGCCCGCGGACCCGAACGCGCCCGTGTCGTGCGCCGTGACGTCGGTGTCGGCCTGCCGCAACCGGATCGCCTCGGCCGTCGTGGCCAGCGCCCCGACGGCGATCTGCGTGTGGACCGTGGTGGTGCCGTTGCCGAACTCCGCCGTGCCGACCGACAGCAGCCACGTCCCGTCGGGTTCCAGGGCGGCGGTCGCGTCGGCGTAGTGCCCGCGCGGCGGGGTGGTCGCGATCATCGAGGCGGCCATCCCGGTGCCCGTGCGCCACGACGGGCCCTCGGGCGCGGGCAGCGCGTCGCGGCCCAGCGCCTCCTCGACGAGGTCGAGGCACTGGTCGAGACCGTAGCTGCCGTAGCGCAACCCGTCGTCGACCCCGCCGTGCTCGGGGTCGGACGTGACGACGAACGGGTCCCCCGGCACGACGACGTTGCGGCGGCGCAGCTCGAACGGGTCGATCCCCAGCTCCCGCGCGAGGTCGTCCAGCGCCGACTCCAGGCCGAAGATCACCTGCCCGAGGCCGTACCCGCGGAACGCCCCCGACGGGACGGTGTTCGTGTAGACCGCGCGGGCGTCGACGCGCTTGTTCGCGCAGCGGTACACCGCGATCGACTCGTGGCAGCCGTGGAACAT
>Ga0160429_1002178_pt1 | contig 10462 bp, 10 predicted proteins | sample SolpanmetagenomR_FD_108199 | JGI IMG/M metagenome (GOLD analysis project Ga0160429, IMG submission 108199) | Solar panel surface microbial communities from Lawrence Berkeley National Laboratory, California, USA - R | ecosystem: Engineered > Built environment > Solar panel > Unclassified ... | reverse complement strand
GGTACTTCTTTCCTCCAAAATTCTCCCTCTTTTCTACGGCCATTGGAAGCGAACAGACGCTCTGACAACGTACCACAGGGCAAAGCGAAGTACTCGGCCTGGCAAAAGGTAGTCGATGCGAAGACCACTCCCGACCAAGCGGACAAGAAATACGTTGAGGCGGTCAACAAGCTGAAGACCAAGTACGGAACGCAGTAAATGCATGGAAGAGAACGGGAAGAACGGGCTCGCGGGGATGACACGGGAAACGAAGCTCCTTGGGACAAGATGGAGATGCTATTCTTACACTGTCAGGGCGGGCGCATGAAGTAACGTTTTGGCAACGAAACGCTATTGGTATAATGCAATATAGCAAGGAAATGTAATGACAGAGCTCGCTTCCGCAACAACGTTCACGCTCTGGAGGAGTACCCACCCCAAGCATGACCCGTCCAATCCGGCTCCCTATGCGCCGTCGTCGCACACCAAGGCTCATCACCCATCCCATACGGCACGAGCGGAAGATCATAGGGCATGCGAAATCCCACAACCTTCTCTACCCCCCTCATCTCCACACCTTCCAAATCTCCCACAGTCGGCACATCTTTCCTGAAGACCGGCACCATCCTCACCCTCTCCCCCGTTACCTTCCCCTCGTGATCCTTTCCTCGTTGGCCGTCGTCAGCGAACAGCGCAGGCCACACCACGACCCCAATCTCCCAACTCGCGACCGCGACGTTCCCATCCTTATTCTCCATCTCACCCCACGCCTGCTTCGACAAATTGGCAGATGTCACCATCGCCCACTCCACCTCCCTCATCGCTTCATCCTTGAACCTGATATACGTCTTGATATGCGGCGCCGCGCGTCTCCTCCCCGCCTCCCTTATCAGCGCACCAGTAGGACCTCCATCCCGTATACCGCTGCCGCTGCTGCTCCCGATGCCATCTCGCGTAACGGCGTCCGACACCCCTCCCCAATGGCGCAGCTGCGGTCTCAAGTAATCCAGCTGTTTCCGCTGCGCGGCGCTTTGGGTCTTCATGTGGATGCTCGCACCACTAGCGTAGCCGTCTAGGCTGCGGCGGACGGAGTCCGCGGTCGGGAAGAGGATGTGCGCTTCTTGTTTCGCGTTTACCTTTGCTTTGGCTTGTACGTTTGCTTTCACCTCGACGGTGGCGTATGGATTTGATCTCACATGCCCGCTCCTGCTAGATGAGGGGGTGGGGTTCGGTGCGGCGTCAGGTCGTGGTGGAGCAGACGCAGCAGCAGATGATGACCTCAAAACGTCAAGGAGGTTGGCTAGCCAGCGGCCTGTGCCGTCGAGGGTCGCGATGCTAGAGACCTGCAGGACGAGATGTGCGGTTAGAGAGGTGCAAGGGATGGCGGAGAGGACGTTGCGAAGGACGGGCCAGCCCCAGCCGCTCGTTGTGGCTTGGCTGCTGTTGCTTCTGCTCGTGTGATGTGGTGGGAGTCTGCTGGGCGTGCTGGCTACGAGGGCCGCGCGAATGGCGGAGAAGTCGTAATTGGTGAGCTGGGATCGCAAGGTTTTGAGGCGGGAGCCGTACGCTTGTACGTAGGCGAGGAGGTCGTGCTTGAAGCGTTCGCCGGTGCCTATGGGGAAAGTTTGGTTCGATGATGACGTGTCTGAAGAGAAAGGGTGGCTGCCGTTGGAATTGGGAGGTAGGAGTGGGAGAAGAGGTGATCGCCACACGGCTTGCGTGAGATTTGTCCAGTCCTGCCGGATCATGTTTGCGGTGTGGATGATTACCTGCGCGCAGTCGTCGTGCCGAATGAGGATCATCATCTTGGAGTGATGCGTGCCGAATCTCTCCGGCATGTATGCCTGAAAGAGTTGCACGTTTGCATGCCGCTTGCATGCTTCTTCGAGACTGATGCGTTGTGAGTCTTCCTTTTTCCAGAAACCGTGGATAACCTTGACGGCGACTTGCGAGCTGACATCTGGATCCAGGACGGAGATGATGAAGTCAATGTCCAGCAGGTAATTGAACTGCCAGCATTCTCTTATCATGGGATCGCCAAGGATGTCGGAGAGAGTGATGGCGTCGATGTTGCTTTCGTTTGGTAAATCGCGTATTTGAGTAAGCTGAATAGGAGAGGGCATCATCCTGAGCTCTGACCCCTGAGATAGACATGTATCCTGATCAGACTGCTGTTCGGTAGTCGTCATCGTGACTACGCCAGGAACAGTCAACGTACTGTCAATGGTAGCCGTCGGCGTAAGAGACCGCGACATGGCTGGAGGCGTGATCGACCGGTCGAGAGAGGTCGGTAGTAGCTGCTGCTGTGCTGTCTTTGGGTTAAGGTCTTCCTGTTCCGACTCTGTCTCTGAGTCATCAGGCATGTCGAGCGCTCTGTGCAGTGAATGAGCCACGATCTGGATTGGCGGACGACTCGGTACATGTTCGTTCGTTTCTGACTCTGACTCTGACTCTGTCTCTGACCCTGATCGTGGTTGGATTTTTCTCCGCTTTGCTGGCGGGGCTGCAATCATTCTGTATGAAGCTATTGGAGGCGATCGCGACCAGAACGCCAACGCGTCGACTTGATTTAATACTCGAAATGCGTGGCAAAGGTCTCTGTTGAGGGAAGTTGACCAGAGTCAAAGCTTGAGGCGATGGGTCGTACAATGTGATATGACAGACGTGCATATATGCTACCAGCAATGATGGGTAGAATCTCACAAGCACCCCTATATGGAACAACTTCCGGTGACAGGAGTCATCTAGAGCATTACAGAGTCAAATGCATTGCACGCAAGTAACCTCTTCCTGCCAAGGTCGCTTGATTATTCTCGCGTGCAGGTTGCAGTGCCGCCTAAGTTTTGTGCCCGCATTTTCTCAATGGACCACCAGTTTTCGAGCTGTCAAGGAATACTGCAACAACCATGCCTGTGAGTAGCTATATGCGATGTAGCAATCATAATTCACAATATATAGAGTCAACGTTTAGTATGGTACCAAGATTGTATACACGTTAATGTCACAATCATGCATCTGTGATAAGGTCTCTACGTGATGGCCTAGAAGGGGGCCGCACCGGAGGAGCACTTAAACTTAGGCTATACAGGCTATCTTCAAGTAGGTTCTAGGTGTTAAAAGCGCATGCAATAGGTAGAAAGCTCATACTATCATAAAGAGCACCTCAATTAATGATATTAGCACTAACATACACTATATATCATGCGTTGTGGTTGATACATTGAGCTTTCTCATATTTTGAGGTGGTCGCATCGAGAAAATGCGGGCAAAAGAACTAGGCGGCACTGCAACCTGCACGCGAGAACATATCGCGGTGAATAAGCCACTTCTAGACGTGGCCAGCTGGAGGATATGTAGGCATCGAAGAGATTAAAGACGAAAGAAAGCACAAGTCAAGCCCGTCATTCCCCGACACGTTGTAATAAACTTTGCGGAGCATTGGGATTGCTTTGGACAGAAGGTATGAGCGACGGATTTGAGTTTGCCATGGTGCGGCAGATGACCTCAATCGTGTATCATGTGCATGAAGCTGTGTTGCACAAGCGGCCCTCTTGTCAGCGAAGCAGTCATGACACAAGCGCATCTGGAAAGATTATAGGTCATGTTCAATGTTCGTGAGATTGACGTTCTACTTAAGGTCATTACATGCATAAGCATGTCCACCACTCGCAGTGGGGAGTAGTCTGAACGCCTTGAACCGAAATACCAACTCGCTGAACGCGACAAAAAAAGTTCAAAATCACATCACCAGCTTCTGCCCATTGTCTACGCAGCACCAGCGGTGGTCACTGGCTCGGTGATCTTTGTGACCTGGTTGCCTGCGCGCACAATGCGGTTGCCTTCGCCATCCTTGACGAACTGCACGTCCTTGTTCTCCTGCTGAGCCCGCTTCCAGATCTCGACCTCGCAGCCGCCGCGGATGATACCAACGCGCATGGTCGATAGAAGGTTGTGTGCAGCGTTGGAGTGCTGGTAGATGGCACCGTTGAAAGGTGCAGTCGCGTCCTTGCCAATGCCAGACTTGATCATAGCCTTGCCTCCTGGGTGCTCGTTGACGAAACCAGAGACGTCATGAACGACACCAGCGACGAGAATGAGGTTGCGGCCGTTTTTGCACTGGTCAACGTAGTCATCGTACTCCAACACGGGAAGGCTGTCGAGCGGAACGCCCCAGTCGAGCCTTGCACGCTTCTGGTCAAGCTTCTTCTGAAGTTGCTGAACACGACCCTTCTCAATCTCATTGGAGCGGAATTCCTTCAAGTCGTAGGCGAGGCCGAAGAACTTCATGCTCGCGATGAACCACTTGGTGGGGTCATATTGCCACCATTCAATCGCGTTCCTGTAGTCGGACGGGAACTCGTGGTGGAAGTTGTGGTATCCTTCACCCAGAGTGACGAGAGCCGTGAAGACATGGTCTCTCGGTGAATTCTTATCGTCAAAAGGCTGATCACCCAGCCAATGTGCTAGAGAGTTGACGCAGAAAGTTGCTTGTTGGACGAAGAAGATACGCAAAATGCCGGCGTAGATGAAGCCGCCAGCCCAGTCGTTCCAACCAAGACCGCACACGAGCATAGGGAAAACTAGACCCATGGCGATGACGAACTTGAGGTAGTGACGGTGCTGGAGAACAACGATCCAGTTCTCGTTTAGGTCAGAAATGTCGGTGCGCCCAATCCTCTTTGGGTTCTGCTTCATGATCATCCAGCCGAGATGAGAGTAGGCGAGGCCCTTGCGAACGGAGTAAGGGTCCTTTTCGGTGTCGGTATAGCGGTGATGGGCACGGTGATCTCTTGACCACCATCGTGCAGAACCCTCGACGGCACCTGCTCCGCACAAGGCGAGGAAGACCTCGAGCGGCTTGGTAGCTGAGTATGAACGATGAGCCCAGAGACGATGGTAACCAGCAGTGATGCCAAGGCCGGTGCAGTAATAGTAGATTATGCTGAAGATGGCGGTCTTGATCTTCAACGGCGTCCAAGCCGCGGCGATGAGACCGTAGAGGGGGACCATAACAATGAGGGTGACATTGAGCCAGTTGACATGCTTGTACCAGTTGTCCCTCGTCAGAGGATACTCGGTAATGTGTTTCTTCTCTGGTGTGTACTTCTTCTCGCGGTTGGGCTCGTTCGACTTGGCCATAGGTGACGGCTGCGAAGAAAGATATTCAGGGTCGACGGCAGACATGCCGGCGACGGGCTGGTGTGAAGGCATGGTCGAAGGTTTTAGGGTCTTCGAGACCAGCGAGATAGGAGGTGATGCTGTAAAGGTCGGTAACGGATGCTAAGTGAGGTAAGGTGAGGGAGGTCGTGGTGGGGGTGGGGTGAAGAAAGTGCAGAGGGATGGGCAGTTAGTTCCCTTTATGAAGAGTGAAGGTGGTTAGGCTTCTGGCCCACTGTAAAAGTTCCCAACGAGAGGGAGGCGGTGGTGGCAGGAGCTAGAAGACAAACAGGGAGTGAAAGAGTGTTCCAGCTGCGGGGGGGGGACGGTTGTAGCCCTGTTGGAACACAGCTACAGCTAGGTACAGTAAGTAGGGAAGGTACAGTATCTCTCCAGCCCAACCGCGCGGACGTGTGCGTGGAAATGTGTTGGGGAAGATGTTGCCAAGCGATGACTCTCCATGACTCGCCACCCTTGTTTCCCAATCAAGATTCAGCCAATGGGCGTGAGTGTACCTTGCATAGAGCGTCTCAAAGGGCTCAAGGTTTTGACAAGTCGTTGACTTACGGTAGTCACGGACTCATAGACCTCATCGCCGCTTTTTCCCTCCCTCTCAACACCTTCTTCGCCTGGATGCCCGGCAAGTCTTCGTCACCGCCTTGGGGATCCTGCTCCTTCCAGAACGCTCTGCTTGATGATCGAGGTTTCCCTTGCACCTCGGATGTGAACCTTAGACACCAATCCTACACGCGACGGCATCGCGGAATCAGACGGATATCAGCGTCACTAGGTACCTACGGTAGGTAACCACCTCTGCATCTGCAGTACGTCGGTTGCGGTGCTCTGGGCTCTGTCGCGTGGCTTCTCAGCCTTACGATGTCTACTCAACGACTGTCACGTCACCTGCCAAGCACTTCTCGACGCCACATTAGCGAGGCACAGGCCTTTTACGACTAAAACTGGCATGATACGCTCTGAGCCTGACTTCTTGTGCGTGCCATTTCCTTGGTACAGTACCTCATCCTGCTTCTAGGCTGTCAATGTCAGATGGCTGGCCGGTAGCCTCGGTACAATTCAGAAGGGCCGTTTCAGGCTTCGTTGGGACCTCAAAACTTTTCGTACGAGGCTCCTGCAGGCAACAGTTTATCCCAGGCTACCTACCTTACCTAAGGTACTGTACTGTACCTATCTACCGTACCTAGGTACTCAGGCACCTTCAGACTACCTACCTATATCGCTGCTCATTATCTACAGGTACAGTACTGTATGCATAATATACTGCTGCCTGAGGTGTTGCAGCTACGCGTAACGCTGGCGTCGACCCGCCCGGCGCGTGTGCCACCACAATGTCACTCCTTTTCACCGATTCTAGCATGTTTCGCATTATCATTATACTTGTACAGTGGGAACGCCGCAGGATTACAAATTGTTTACAGACGAAATATTGCAATGGAATGTACGGGCACCGAATGTGTCGCTGTGTATCATACTATTGTGGAGGACGAAGACGAACAATCACCGTGGCTTATCGGAAACACTCATAGAACAGGCTGTCGCCCCTCGTTCTCATCATCGGCCGTTAGGAGTCTTGCCATACAACTTCCATCTTTGCCCCTACTCATACACATCTCTTGGAGTCTCCACCTATCTCCAGCTGTTGGGGCGGCCGCCTACAATCAGCTGTCGTTGAACAGCGGTCGTATTCTGCCCGGTGGGTGCCATCTCACATGTCAATCGTCTCACCACTACAGGTAGCACAGGGATTGTTTTCCACGTGCTTCAACGTAACCCTTATGACGCACCAGAGCGGACAGACGTTGAGCATGCACATCGGCGCGGGCCGGCGTATCTGAATCACTTGTTTGCTCAGGCGCGGAGAGATTTAGTAAGTCGTCTACAAGAAGAACTGACTCAATCAAAGGCTCTCTGTGGGCCCAGTGTTGCCACCGTGTCTGTCATCAGTGCTCTTCCTCACATCCATCACTGACCTGGACCGATACCTGGGAAAGAAGATGCAGCACGTCGTGAACAACGAGTATTGGTTCAATTTCGCAGAACGTCTGCGGAGCCTGCACCTGTATAGAGGCCTCCTTCTCTTCGCTAGGAAATATACTTCAAATCAACAGCTGCAATTCGTTAACTCCAGGACCCATCTTAATGCGCCAGAGAACGTCCATCACTTCTTATCAAGCCTTTCCAATCGAGCTTCCACCAATGCTGCCGCTAACTCTGCTCACTTTGCTACTGATCCAACTCCCAGAGCTACTGATCCAGCTCGGTGTTCCCCAGCTCTTTGCGCCACTGGACTGCGAGCTCCCACCAAAACTCGTTCCTTTCTCCCACTTGTCGCTCCACTTCAACTTGCCCTCCATAACGGAGTGGATGATATTAATCACTCCAAACGTAGAGCTGCCGACCGCACGGAAAAGCGCGACGGCCGCTACAGCCCACAAGATGAATTTCAGATAGAAGTTGTCTGATACATGGGTAACGCTGTAGGCTTCCGACACAGCCATGGCGAGGACGGCGTTACAGCACATCCACACCAAGACCATGTAAGTACGCACAGCACGGTAGTAATCCTCCTGCTGCTGAGCCTCGCTTGGCAGCGACGCCGGGACCTCGATTCTGTCCCTCAGATTCCGGAGCGCCTCATCATATCCAGAGTCGATATCCAGCTGCTCCGACGGCATCTCGAGCTCGACGACACCGCCTTTACCCTGCGCCTTGCCTAGGTCAGTCTTGATGACGTTGTCGCCTTTGGTACCCCACGTGACGTCGTGAGCATTGCAGAAGGCATACACCTGCAGCGTGCAGATGTACGACGGCAGCAGCGCAAAGTACTGCGCCGAGGACGTGAACATGTGCCAGGGATCCAGGTACAGGAAGCTCATCAGGAAGTACAGGCCCACTGTTGAGCAAGTGCTGACGATCAGGTTCGTGAAGACGTTGTTCCCGAGCTCGAAGGACTGGTCGCCAGCGGAGAATTGCTTGACGACGATGTAGAGGGCCGCAAATGTCGTGTAGGCCATGATGATCCCGTAGGTTACCATGCTGCCGAAAAACATCTTCTTCGCGCCTTGTGGCCGGTTGCCCATGCTGAGAATGAACTGCATGCAGATAAGCAGCACGCAGCTATAGCGCAGCAGGATGAAGATGATCTTTCCGATACCGTGGCCGAAGGGGTCGAGTGTCGGGTCCGCCAGCGAGCCCGCGATGAAGTAGAAGGTGAGGTAGAAATTGGCGAGGGAAAAGTAGGTGAAGAGGAGGGATACGAACTGGTAGACGAATTCGATGTGGAGGAGGATTTTGCGGAAGATGGTGTGGTCGGTGGCCCAGACTTGTCGGAAGTGTAGGAGGGAGTAGACGGCGGCGAAGAAGGCGCCGTTGAGCCAGCGTCGACGTTGCGAAATAAATTCGGGCACGGCGTCTGTGATTGGGAGTAAGTCCAGGTTCATCAATCTGGTTTGCAGAGCCGCTTACCTGGCACGTCAGTCTCGCCAGTCGCGCTCTTGACATACTTGAGCACCCATCGCTCATTGCGCTTAGCTACAAGTTCCCAACATAGGATTCGATCTTCTGCCAGATACATATTCGCGGTAAACACATCGGCATCCTGGCCATGCATGGTCTCGCCCTTGAAGTACTGACTGAGTGGACCATGGCCCGTCTCGTCGTTCTGCAGGGCGTGATATCTGTAGGCTGACAGGGCTCCGGGAAGCACGGTGATGTAACCAAAAACAGACTCAAGAGGCTTGTCAAGAATGTTGGACATCTTGTACTCGAAGTTCTGCGAAGCGACGAGCGGGTTGAGCAAGCCTAGCCAGCCTTTGCCCTTACTGGCCTTGATCTCACCGGCGGCGCCCGCCACATTCGAGTCCGTATCGAAGGCTTTCCAGAGATGGTAGAGCGACGTGTTTCCCGGTTTCGTCCCGACGTCGAGCAAGATACACACGTTCGGGTTCAACGCCCGCCCGAACGCATTGAAGAACCAGCGGTGACTGTTCAGCTTCTTCGCGTTCTTCTCCTTCAAGCAGAAAATCATCTGGCAAGGCACGATCCCCTTTTCGGCGCCCTTGAACTTCAAATCTCCGTCGAGCGAGACCTGCGTCGTGTACTCGTATACGTGCGCCTTGACTTCCTTCTGATTGACCATGTTCTTGGCAATGCCATCTTGATAGATGCCCAGCGCCGCCAGAGCGTCCAGCGTCCGCGGATGCACCTTGGTCCGTCCATCAGAGATTATGCAGACCACAATCTTCTGCCACCCATCTTTGCCCCAGGTGCGAGACTTGGCGCGCGAGCAAAAGTGCATGATGTTGCGCATGACACCGTGCATGGTGCGCGCAAAGTCAATCTCGTTCTCGTTGTACATTGTGATGCAGATGAAGAGCTCCGTCTCGCGCACCGTCGTGCCAATCTGCTGCCGCAGCTTGTAGCCCCGGTCGGCGAAGTCGTCTGGGTCGCACGTCACGGCCGTGTAGCGCATGTGCGTGAACTCGGAGCTGTCTCGCCGCGGGAGGAAGGAGAGGAGGGTGGTTGGGATCTTGCACTCGAGCACCAGCTCGCCGTTGATGAGGCGTACCTCTCGTTTTGCCTTTTGCGCCGCGCGGGCGCCGCGCCGCATTTGTGCTCCCTCGGGCGCGGAGCCGTAGTGGTGGTCGTACTTGTCGTAATCGTCGTCTTCGGTGAACGTGGAGTCCGACACGAAAGAGTCGTGTGGATGGAGCGGCGGTCGCTCACCGTCTGCTGAGGGGGCAAAGACGTCGTCGCCTTCGTCTTCGATGGGTATCGTTGTCATGTCGGCCTCCTTTGAATCTCGCGAGACAGGCCTGCCTCCGGCGAAAAGGGGTGCTGGTGGTAATGGCCGCTTTGGACTCGCGCCGTAGTGTGAGGAGGGCGTTCCTGGCCGCGATCTGCCGTCCAAGTCGGCCGGCTCGTAACCTATGCTTGAAGCGGGTGGTCTTGGGTAAGAAGATCTTGTTGGCGACCATGGTCGCGTTGGAGACGTTCTTGCTGGCGATGCCGGCCGATATGATGGTATGTAAGGTGGTATATTTTGTGTAGGTGGAGGCATGTCTGGACGATCATCAAGTACCGATGCCGGCCTTGAAAGGGGGAGTGAGGTTGTCGATGGATGGTAGGATCGCTGGATGGGCGACGGACTATTGTTCCTTGGTTGTGAGTTGCTGAGTTTGGGTGCTTTCGTTTCTGACTTTGGCGTCTTGCGAGAGAGTCCGAAGCGTGTAATCTTACTGGGCTTCTTCTTGGTACTGTCGCTTCGAGACTGATCGAGGGAGGCTGTAGCTTCTTGCAGTAAATCGCT
>Ga0160429_1002176_pt1 | contig 10464 bp, 13 predicted proteins | sample SolpanmetagenomR_FD_108199 | JGI IMG/M metagenome (GOLD analysis project Ga0160429, IMG submission 108199) | Solar panel surface microbial communities from Lawrence Berkeley National Laboratory, California, USA - R | ecosystem: Engineered > Built environment > Solar panel > Unclassified ... | reverse complement strand
TGGTGTCAATTCGCGACCGCAGCACGAGATAACCTATGGATCGCATGGTCGTGCATTATCCGACAAGACTTACAGGCTTGAAGACTGGTATTTTGCCTCCCTCATAATAATGGTCTGGCTCGACTTCTCCAATATCCCCTCCATCATCTAGCTCTAGATCGGACAGCTCCGTCGACGAGCGGTCCCTCTTGTCCATATCTTCTGATGTAGGTGGCGTAAGGGCAGCCTTCGATGTTGGCAGGGAGCTCGAAGCATCGCCATGGGCGTCCGTAGTTTCGATGGACTGCATCATAGCGACTTAGAATGCAGCCAGTCCCAGGCTGATGGCGTAGGAAAGTGCTATAGAGGTATTGACTGCGTATGGTGGGCCTCGTCGAGGGGTCGCGCGGTCGCACCGGGCCTGGGTGCTTGAGTGTCGGAATTTAGAGACTCAGAGATGGGCGAGCCTACTATAGCAATCGCCTCATGGGTGCGGGTTATGCTTGGGATGAGTATCGTGGTCGTAGATAATTAATAGAGTCGTGCGAGGGTGGAGTGATGGAAGTGCAGGATATTGGAGGTGCAAGGCACGCCTCGAAGCCCTGCCGACCAATAGAGCTTAGCGTGAGGTTCGTGCTAACGTGCCGAGTCACTCTTCTAGCCTGCGACGATGACAAACGAAGTCAGTGTCTCCTGAGGAAGCTTGCATGCGATCACAGTAGGTATGATACTATCATCATCAGTGTCAAGAGGAGGTTCGTAGCTACTGTACCTAGCACCCTTCAGCAACTTTTGTCAAGTTTTGCCAAACACATTCAGAAGTCCGAGGTGCAAGTGTCTTGGCAAGACAAGCTTCCCGTCTCAGTAAATAAAGAGTGCAAGGGCAACCCACGCTATCATTGTTGTAGTCTGCAAACAAAGTCACAGCATAGGTACCGTAGGTATAGCTTGTACAAGCGGTTGTCTCCAATGAAGCAGGATGCTCGCTATTAACACCTCAGCTAGCAGACAGCCCCTCTCTATTCACATCTACATCTTTGTGTTCAGTGTCAAAGCATTCCTACCATCGACAAATGCTTTAGCGATTTAAGAACTACAAAGGCTGATGAGATCGTTGCCCTGCGATCACACCCATAGGATGTGGTGGAGCGCGAAGCATTGGAGAAGCATCTCCAAACCGCTCACCCTGAAAGCATCTATAGACCAGCCAGCTCCTCAGCGAGCAAGAGAGCCAACACCATCACTCCAGTCCGCCACGCAGTGAACCCAGTTACTTCCCCCAAGACCTCTCAAACGTCATGCATCACCTCCCCAGATCCAAAAACACGCTGCAGGTACAATCACCCATCCCCATCCCCACCATCCCACCCGGCATCTCCCGTCAAACCTCATCTCCGCAAAAAGCCTGAGCACATGGGGTCCAGCCGTGGGAGCCGCAACACCAAAAGCAAGCCAGCAGGGAGGGGGCGCAGCGTCCGATCGTGGCGGGGTTGTTGCGGAGCTCCGCGGAGCAAGCTCGGGGGAGAGCGCTGAGCGGATAGGTGAGAGAAGTGAAACACAGCCCACGTAAACAGACACCTTCAGATCCGTCTAGTCTCCGTCCAGAAGCGATTCATGCGAAGGAGTCTGGCACAAACAAAGGAAAAGGGTCGAACAGCACGGCTACATCTCTTCTCTAATACAGCAAGTAGTATCGAGTAAGGTATGGTACATATTTCCCCTGGCCGTTTGGCTTTTTGGAAGCTCTTGTCCCTAGCTGTATAGGTAAGTAATATGCCGGTAATGCCATCCCATGACCCAGCGACCCAAACGGTGATTTTCTTGTACCGGTATGCGTGTGAGAAAGAAGATGATGGGTGACCCCGAAGCTCCTTGCAAAAAAGATTTCGCTCAAGATGCCAAATTGTTCGCTGACAAGCAAAACGGAGCTCAATTACCTAGGCTGCAGACTTACGCAGTGGCCTCTCCAGACGCTGTCGTGTACAGCCGTGTCCAGCCGTATCCTCGCTCACAAAGGAGAAGGTAGAGAGTAGCCGCGGCCGCCCCGGCCACCGCGATCGCCTCCACGATCGCCTCCCCTGAATCCTCCCCTACCACGCCCCCGGAACTCCCCATCGCCGCCACGACCACGGCCTCGAAATCCACCCCGGCCACGCTCGCCTCCCCCACGAGACCCACGGAACCCACGTCCATCACCGCGACCGCCACGCCTAGCCTGATGGTGACCATGTACCTCCTGGAAACCGTCGTTACCGTTCGCAGTGGGTTCGGGTGTTGAAGCAGCCTCAGCAGTAGCCTCGTCTGCCCAGCTTTGTGTACTATTGTTGGCGGCAGTTACAGGCGCCGTCTCGACCTCCGCCGGGTCTCGCGGCACCATGGACCAGCTCTCGGTCAGTGGGTCGTCGGCCGCAGGCTCTTTGTTGTCGTCCCACTGCTTCTCGGCAGCGGCGTTCGCGCCATCGGAGTCGATGACAGTCGCTGGGGGCGCGCTGGACTCTTCGGTTTCGGCATTGCCGTTGACGATCTGCGTGACGTCTTGTGCTTCGGTCATGCCAGCGTTCGTAACGGTAGGGTCAGGCGCCGGGGCTGCGTCCTCCGCGTCCGTCTCTGGAGGTCCGGGCTGGGCTGCGGCAACATCGTCCACCCAGGCCTGCTCGTTCTGGTATGGAGTCGCATCAAGAGCGAGCTTCTGGAGCTGAGCGTCTGTGCTTTGTGTCAGTGACATGCATTTCCGTGTAAAACTTACGGGCCTTCTGCGTAAATGGTGTGGGGCCACGCACAAGTGACACTCAGGGTTGCACCCTCAGTGGATGTTACGCTCTCGTCGGCTCCATCCACAAGCTTCTCGATGGACGCAACTGCAGTCGCATCTCCGCCGTAGACCAAAAGTAACGCGCCTTCATATGCCTTGGCCTCGTCGCTCTCATCGTCTCCTTCCGCACGTTTCGCAGCGGCAGCCCTCAAGAAGCGTGACAGTGTAAGCACACGGGATTTGAAGCTCTTCTGGGCCTCAATTTCGGCCTCAGCCTTCAGCGTGTCCCGGAGTTCTTCCAGCTCCTTCTTGTGGGAGGACCCCATCAACTCCTTCTCCTTAGCCGCTTTGTCCTGGTATACCTGATCAATCTGCTTGTACTGTGCTAGCTGCTCCTCCAGTTGAGCGAGCTGAGACTGCAGCTGCGGCTTCTTGAGGGCCTGCGCCTTCTGGTCGTTGTTGATTTTGCGGTTGGCTACGAGATCGTCGAGGGACACACCTGGGTTTTCGGAGATGATGGAGTCGACTTTTTGCATGAGGTTCTGAAGGACGTGTCAGTTGGGGCTTGCTGGGAGTCAGAGAGACCTGTGTACGTACGAGCTTTTTGTTGACATTGCGAATGTTTCTGCATGCTATGTAAGCACCAAACATACACCGAGAAATGGTCGTGTATGCCGCTTGACACTTACTTGTGGATCTCCTTGACGAAAGAGCTCTCGTCGGAGCCCTCGGTGTCGTTCAATTGACCGCCGTGAGAGGAATCTGTGCCATTGGCTTCTGGTACCGTTGGTACAGCAGTAGATGCTGCTTCAGCCTTGGCCTTCTTCTTGCGTGCGGACTTCGATTCAGTAACAGCCGGGGGTGTTTGCGGGATTGCGGCGGTCTCTGCAGACATTATGATTGTTTATGAAGTCTTCGTTTGCTTGAGGAACGGAGGTTTATTTCTGCGTGTAGGATGTCGAGATTTGGAGATTTGTGGTGATACTGAGCTCTGTGTTTGGAGGGTTGTCTGGTGGTTGACGAGCTCCAGCTACCCACCTACCTAACGATGCTTCGTGCCAAGCCAATCAGGCCTGGAAGACTGTCGTACCTCGCAGAACATGGGTCCTATACTTCACGCGATCAAAACAGGAAGACGTCTAAACATGGCTTGATCGCTTTTTTGATCCCTACTGTGACTGCTTAGGAATTATCTAGAGTTTCTCGCTCTACGGCTCGTAGACCCTCAGGCAGGATTTCAAACTCCACCCCTTTTCCTTCTGTAGGCGGGGTCCAAGGAGCAAACACAATCCTCATAAACCTTCTCCACTTCTTGACTTCGAGCTCTTGTCCAACATCGTCAGCTGTTGGCCGATACAGAGGTTGACGGACTAGTGCAATGCGGCAAGCAATCTGATTCACCCAGATGAGTCCAAGAGAGGGTGTTTTGTGAGCTTGGTTGCGCAAGGTTGCACCGTGATTGAGATCGCCCCAGCCAGTGAACCACCGTTGTTGATGGTCGAGTGTTAGAGGATCGGGCGACACAATTGAAAGGACTTCTATGTTGTCGCTGTTCGAAATCGCATCATCAGTGTTGGTCCTCTGGCTGCTCTGGCTCACGCTCTCATTGTACGAAGGAATCCTGCGTGATGGTGGAAGCTGCGGTGTGAAACGATCGGCAACCTGGTTTGCGACTACAATGACAATCCCTTCTGTTCGTGCGATGTGTCTGAGGAGAGCTCCTACAGCCACCAAACTTGCCCTTCGTTCTGCCATAGCTTTTCCTCCCATTTGCTTCTCAGAATTGACATCTTGTCCTTTCCGCTCGAACTCAGCTCTGAAATTGGCCGCAATGGAGTCAATCACTACCAAGCCAATATTGTGACGTCTTATTGCTACAGGAAGCTGGTAGCGGAGTATGTGGTCTTGAGCTTCAAGATCTGGCGTCTTGATGCTGAGGATGTTTTCAAGACTTGGTTTGCTACCAGTATCGAGCTGCACAAGCCGAGGGTGTGTGCGACTCAGTTGTGATAGACGGGTCGTGCTCAATGCGGCTTCGGTGGAAATGTAGAGTGCAGATTTCGAGAGGCCATGCGGTGCTTGAAGCTGGACAGACAGGAGCAATGTCAAGAGGAACTGCGTCTTGCCTGCAGCACTAGTGTAATGTCAGCGGTTTGCATCGCGTCCAACGACGGTACAGGACTCACCTTTCGCCAGTAATCTCGGTTACATATCCGGCAGGTATGCCTCCGGAGAGAGCAGCATCAAGGCCCTCATCAAGGGTGCTGACGAAGTGCAACTTGGATCCTCCATCCGCCTGGCCAGACTCGTTACCTGCTGTAATCTCCTCGATGCCTACTCCAAGCTGACGATGAAGTTTTTCCCGCAACACATCAAGGAGTTTTCGCAGTTCCACGACCGGCAGCTGAGCGCGTCTCGATAGGTCCACAACATCGAGGGTGAGAAGGTCACTCGTGGTGACAAGATGCTTCTCCAGTGAAGGCAAGAGGTGCGAGTATTGTTTGGCTGGGAAGTCAGGCACTACCTGGAGGAGGTCTGTCATGGAAGGACGCGGTGGAGGCGCACGTGCTCTGGATCATGGCGTACGCGTGCTACTACCATCACGACGTTAGTCATGCTCGAAGCTCGACATAAGGTACCGTATCCGTAGTCTGGACTCGTCCGCGGAGACGCCGCGGAGAGGAGAACAGTGGAGTTGGATGGTGCCTACCGAAGCTTGCGAGAGTGTGTAGTGTGTAGACACTTGGACAGCTCTACAGTACAGTGCCATACCAACCTGAACACGGATGATGCCGATGCAGAACTCCAAGGTTCCATTATTATTATTATTTTGGCAGCTGTCGGTCGGACAGACGGGACCCCGACGTCATGCGCCCTCCCCGCGTCTTGGGAGCTCTCCCCCAGGGCCCCAGATGTGCGCGTGAGAGTTTTGCTAATTACAGAATTCCGTGTAGGCAGAAACGGCCGTTCCGTGGCGTGAGACAGAGAGAGAGAGAGGATATCTATAGTGCCTGCACGGATGGAATTGCTCTTGCACTTCTTCTCCATTGGCAATAACGTATTACATGGCAGACAAACCATTTTTACACCTCTTCTACTATCTCCCGTCTAGGTACTTAGGTACTGTACAGGCTCTATAAGATAGACGACCACGCGACGCGGACACGCCTTAGCGGAAACTAATGACAGTCTCGCGCTAGCACAACCATCATCGCTTCAACTTCCCGTCATCCGAGAACCATCCCAAGGTAATTCGAGTTATTCTCCCAGGGATAACGCTGGATTGCATCCTCCCGGCCGAACATCCTCCAGCGTCCCACCAACATCACCTACCCTTCTTTTTTAGCGGTAGTCCTTTTCCGATGCGCTTCAGGCATGATTCGTAACTCCAGAGCGTCTGTACATTGCTAAGTTACCTTACCAATAGGAGGCAAGGTTGGATACACGACTGACAGTTGGACGACAGCAGTGAAAGCTGATACTTACTAGACTGTCATTACACTCCTTGGTAAGTGGCGCATCTCACCACTACTATCGGAAAGCTTCCGGCTATTCCATCTCGCAGCCTCAGAGCGGGTACCTTTCCGATTCTGCCTCATGCCACTATCGGCATCCATTCACATGTTACATACCACCAGAGCAGCGGGGCTCTAGAGCTCTGGAGCTCTGGGCTAGCCTTGTATTCCCTTTCACCCATTCGGGCACATGTATAAGCAATCTGATCTACTTTCCGACTGTCCCTCTACTAGCTGTCTCACTTTCCAGTAACCCAGTCACGCATGCTTTCCTGCTGAGGGTACTGGCAAAATCTCTCAATGCCAACATATTGTCTGCAAGATTGTCATTACTTCTTCCGCAGTGCTCTGCGGTTGCTTTCGGTCTCTACCGTCATCTGTTTCATTCACGGTTGACTGACGATTTCTCCTTCCCATAATGGCAGTCCGAACATTTACGAGACCCTCTTCGCTGAACGAATCGATCGCCGTCGTGACCGGAACCATGGCCCAAAGGAACGAGGAAGAGCGATCCGCGGAGGCGGCCAAGAATTCCGCCGATGGATTCACCAAGGAGGAGAAGAGCCCTCTCGCGAACTCCAAGAACCCAAAGTCGAAGCCAGGCATCACCTTTGCCGCACAAGACAAGCTACCGAAGCTACCCGTGCCTGACTTGGAAGCTTCGTGCAACAAGTATCTCAAGGCCTTGGAACCCTTGCAGTCTCCCAAGGAGCATAGAGAGTCGGAATCAGCAGTGAAAGAGTTCCTCAGATCCGAAGGCCCAGAACTGCAAGAGAAATTGAAAAAGTATGCAGCCGAGAAGGCAAATTACATCGAGCAGTTTTGTATGCACCCGTTCCTGAGGGATCTTGATGCACTAGGGCTAACACTCAATAGGGTACGACTCCTACCTGAATTATGACAACCCTGTCGTACTCAATCTCAACCCATTCTTCCTGCTTGAGGACGACCCTACGCCTGCCCGAAATAACCAGGTAACAAGAGCAGCGTCTCTTGTAGTGTCTGCGTTATCTTTCGTGCGGGCTGTTAGAAAAGAAGAACTACCCCCCGATACCATGCGTGGACAACCCTTGTGCATGTATCAATACTCAAGACTCTTCGGCACTGCCCGGATACCGACAGACCATGGGTGCCACATCGGACAGGACCCTTCCTCGAAGCATGTCGTAGTAATGTGTCACGGCCAGTTCTATTGGTTCGATGTGCTTGACGACAACTCCGATCTCATCATGACCGAAAAGGATCTTGCTCTAAATCTTCAAGTCATTGTTGATGATGCCTCGCAGATGCCCTTACAGGATGCTGCGAAGGGAGCCGTTGGCGTGCTCAGCACGGAAAATAGAAAGATCTGGTCTGGTCTTCGAGACGTTCTTTCTCGGGATGAGGACTCCAACAACTCTGACTGTCTCAACATCGTCGATTCTGCCCTCTTCATCCTCTGTTTGGATTATACCGAACCCCAAACGGGATCTGATCTCTGCATGAACATGCTGTGCGGTACCAGCAAAGTTGAGAGGGGTGTCCAGGTCGGTACATGCACGAACAGATGGTACGATAAGCTCCAGATCATCGTCTGCCGGAACGGAAGTGCAGGTATCAATTTCGAGCACACTGGTGTAGATGGACATACGGTGCTGCGCTTCGCAAGTGACTTGTACACGGATACAATCCTGCGGTTTGCCCGCACCATCAATGGTCAAGCTCCAAGTCTCTGGGCCTCGTCAAGTCCGGACCCCGCGAAGCGCGATCCCGAGAGTTTTGGTGACGTGCAGACCACACCGTACAAGCTGGAGTGGGACATGGTCCCCGAAGTAAGCACGGCGCTACGCTTCGCAGAGACCCGCTTAGCCGATCTCATCGCGCAGAACGAATTCGAGATTCTTGAATTCGGGACCTACGGCAAGAACTTCATCACTTCAATGGGCTTTTCACCCGACGCTTTTGTACAGATGGCATTCCAAGCAGCCTACTACGGTCTTTATGGGCGCGTAGAATGTGTGTACGAACCGGCGATGACGAAGGGTTATTATCATGGCCGCACCGAGGCCGTCAGGCCTGTAAGCAACGAATCGCTTGACTTTGTCCAAACGTTCTGGGGCGAGAATCCTGTGAGCTCCAAGATAGAAGCCCTGCGTAAGGCTTGTCAGAAGCATGTCGACTTAACGAAGGAGTGTGCGAAAGCACAAGGCCATGATCGGCATATGTACGCGTTGAACTGCATCTGGCAGAGATCGCTCGACGACACCTACGGCAACAACAATTACGAGGAAAGGAGCGCCAGCCCGGAAGTGAATGGGTCAGAAGCTCCATCGGTGATTGGCTCGCCCAGCAGGCGATCAATGATCTCCGAGGAAGGCTCAGTGGGAAGCTCAGGACCAGTCCAGACGCAACACGCACTTCCAGCTCTATTCGCAGACGCGGGCTGGGACAAACTCAACAACACTATCCTGTCTACATCAAATTGCGGCAACCCGTCGCTCAGACACTTTGGCTTCGGCCCTACCACAGGCGAAGGTTTCGGAATCGGCTACATCATCAAGGACGGCAGTGTCTCCATCTGTGCGTCATCGAAGCACCGACAGACCAAGCGATACATAGACGCGCTCGAAGCATACTTCCTCGAAGTCCGCAAACTGCTCCGCCAGATCAAGCGCCGCGGCACCTCCACGGACAAGAACGCCACTCGAGCCCGCGAAGCCGAAGACAAGGGCCCCAAGAGCGGCCGCATGAAGAGCCGCGGCCGCATGGTCGTACCAGGCCAAGCGCCCGGCGCGCAAACGCCCAAGATGGACGAAATGGAGGAGTCGGACGAGGACGGGCTCGGAGGATGTAGGCGCCCCCTTCTCATTTCGCCGTCTGGTTCTGCTGTCTTTGAGCACGGTCTGCCGACGCCGCAGAACTCGCCGCCGAGGATGGTGGGTAGTATCATGGGTACGCCACCGCCGTCGCTGGAGAGGGTTCGCGGCAGGGAGCGCATGCGGGTCGATGCTAAGCGGTTGTCGTTTCAGCAGCATCCTCATTTCTTTTTCTGATTTTTTTGGCTCTTTGCCAGTTTCGCATCTGCATAGCCTGGCACGTTTGTATACCCAACCAGAGCCTCTGCCTTTTTCCCTTGACAGGAAGCGGTATTCCTTGTTGTTTTTATCGCTGGGTGCGATCGCCGTCCGCTTTTGTTTCGTTTTCCCTTTTCTTTTCTTGTCTTTCCTGGCTTCTGAAAGCACATATGCTGATGTCCCACTTTTCTCCCCCTATAGATGGTTTCTTCGATGCCGGCATGCTCATGTCGGCCCTCAAGGCGAACAAGGAGAGCGAACAGCCGCCGAGCGACAAGTTTGCGGGGAAGACTAGGCATATTGGCCGGAGACTGCAGCTTGCGGAGTATTAGCTAGCTTGCTAGCTTGCTTGGTAGCTAAGATAGGATAGGAAACATTCATTGCATATAAAGAGTCCCGACACGTTCTTTGGATAGCAGTATGATGAGATATGTTGCGTGTGTGTTACTGTTTTCTGGACTGGTGAGGTGAGGATGTCAAGCGTGGGGGTGAAACATTCATTGAACGAGGGATACGAGCATCGAGCGATCTGTGTGTATCTTGTACGAATACAAGCCTGGTCGCACGAGTACGCTAAGCCTACATATCAATGGCTTCGGGTAGAGAGAGCATCACTCCCCATGCACACCGTGCAGAACCTCCGTGATCATGCCAAGTTGCGCAGGAGGTACGCAGCGGTCCTGACCTTTCCTCGCCCCTTCGTCGCTCTTGGTGGCGCTGATAGCGGGAATACGGTGAGTCTGCAGTTTGCCAAGCAGGGGTTGAGAGCCTCTTTGAATGGTCCGGCGGCAACATGTTAACCGAAAACATTCGGTTTCGGGCTAACCGGCTTGAGTTTGCTTCTACGTGGGCCTAACTGTGCAGTATAGGGAGCTTGACAGAACACAGCTCGTACACAGGCCAAGCCAAGGTGCAGTAGTTTTTCTCATGAGCCGTAAACGCTGTATCCCCCGCTCGGATGGTCGAAGTGAGTCGCTTTTGGGTCAGTCTCAGACCACACGTTACTCCCGGAGATGCCAGAGGAAACGTCGTCAAAAGAGACTGGGTCAACCGTATCAAACATCGCTCCAAAGGAGACATCCCCAAAGTCAAGATCCTGAGCGAATTCTGCCTGCGAGCCCGGTGGGCCATACAGCTGGTACGCGTCTAATGTTTCCAGGCTTGC
>Ga0160429_1002175_pt1 | contig 10465 bp, 5 predicted proteins | sample SolpanmetagenomR_FD_108199 | JGI IMG/M metagenome (GOLD analysis project Ga0160429, IMG submission 108199) | Solar panel surface microbial communities from Lawrence Berkeley National Laboratory, California, USA - R | ecosystem: Engineered > Built environment > Solar panel > Unclassified ... | reverse complement strand
GGAGTCGTTCAGGTAGAACCTATTGAGTATCTTCTCGATATATCCCTTTTAAGACAAGGTAATCGTACGATTCTCGCGGTCGCGAGTAATCTCTAGGGCGAGAAAGTGGCCAGCTTTACCTAGTGTTATCAGGATAAAACTTGTAAGAGGAGAGATCAGGATTGGAAAGCATTTGGTGGGCTAGCGAAGGGCCTTTGAAGATAAATGTAAGTTCAACAAGTAAGCGCCTACCGACAGGTCGCACAGTTGTGCGACAAGCGAATCAGGATCAGCGCTACTCTTGCTGTATGAGCAAGCGCCGCAATCTCCGTCAAGCCGACCTCGTCAATGCTGAGTCGGCTGAGAGCGCTGAAAAGACCCAATGAAATTGCGAAGCTCTTGTTTCGGGTCGTTGGCTGTGTCAAACTGTGCGTCGATGTGCATCAAGACAAACAGACGTTCTTGGTGGATAGTACAACGAAGTACGAGACCAGTCCGGATGTGGCAATATCGCTCGCTTTGTGGCACAGTACAACACGTCGGCATTATTGCTGCCCTGCGTCTTCCTTGAACATCCTATAGTTCAACTCGATGATTCCGCAGTCATGTAAGCTATGCTTCACGCGCAAATCGTTGGACGTATCTCATCTTCATCAGTCCCCAAGCTTCATCGACTTTGTGACCCAAAAGTATAGAGGAGAACACAGTGACCCAATCATGTCGGAAAGTTTTGTCTTCACAATCTTACCGACCAGATCTCTGGCTTCCACTTAGTCTTTGAAGAGGAAGCATTCGACGATATCATGCACGACATATTCCGTTTCGATTATGAACATTTCGATTTCTATTGCGCTCTTGTCATGGAGGATTGCTTTGCGCAAAACCTGCGCGAGCTTCAATAATCGTGCTTGAAGTCACCTTGCAGGATTGGGCTGGTTAAAGTACTTTGATGGCCACTTTGAATGTGTAACGACCGTGCCAACAGTGGATCCGATAGTGCTGTGGCTGATATAGGGCTTGCTGGCACGCTGATTGAACTTGCAATATGGAACTGGAGCGGAGAGTGCAAAACACTTGGTTCTCGAGAATACAGATGCCCTGTATGGACGGCGATCCCTCATCACCGTCGCTACATTGATCGAAAAGGCGAACGCAAGTTGAGAGAGACTTCCTCTGCTGGTGGATGAACCCAGCTCCCACAATCCTGATTGGACAGGAGGATGCGTCGAGCTTGTACACATCCATGGGTGACATCTACGTGCCTAAGCAAGAGAAGAAGGCAGATAAGCCATGCTGTATGCCACTTGGCAACCCAGTCTTTCTGCCGACGAACAGTGTATAGTGTTGTGTAATTAGTGACGTGGTCTGGGCACGACTGCTGCCGATCGACCAGTCATCGAAATGGTTGTTTGAGGCATATGAGTTTCTGCTTGTGTATAGAGTGAAGACGAATGTCCGTCACGTCTAATTTTCATGAATGTTAAATGCGCCCAGCTATTGTCACAAGAGCTCATGAAGTCAGCTGAAATGGAAATCAAACTGCTTCATTCTTCCGTCTACCAATGTGCAGTGCCTTGTATTCTAGGCCGACTGGGAACCTCGTCTAGCCTTCCATAGCCCGGATGACCAATCAGTATACTATCGTCATGTCAATAAAAATTCGCAGTGCAGACACAATCAACCTACCAGTCCAGTCATAACCATTGCCCTTGCTTAGCCCACTCTTCCACGCCTCTCTTCCTTGCACTCTTGCCCTCCAAGCCTTTACTTTCGGATACTTGTCCTCGTCCAACATCCTTCTTTGGAAGCACTGATTCATCGGGAACTCCATGGCAAAGTCCGGTCTCGATATATTATCACCTAGAAAGAATTTCCTACCTTCCAAAGCATCCTCTGCAAACTGCATACTCTGCTCTAACCTCGGCTTGAAGCCCATCTCTATACCTCTGAACATAAGCGATAGCAACGGCCTCATGAACCAGGGCGATAACTTCGGGATGAGTTGTAGGATGAACACAAACTGTATCATGAATCCGAGACTTGAGGAAGCATAGCTGGTCAACTCATCATCACGCAACCAGTCGTCTTGCTCTGTCCTATCATCTACATGGCTGTTGTACATGCGGTTGCCGCCGCCAAAGCGTCCTTCTGTATCATAAGTCTTGAGTAAATAGGTGATGATTGTGGTGCTTTCGACCAAGGTACGACCATTTTCCAGAACGAGAGCCGGAGCTTTGCCAGTGGGGGAGACAGCCTTAAGGGACTCTGGTGCTACTTTCTGACTGGTGCGGAAGTGGTGGAAGAGTTTGTAGGTGAATGTCGGGTAAGCGAGGCTAAGCTCTTCAAGCAGCCAGAGGATGCGTTGAGATTGGGAGTGCTGGCAGAGATGTTAGCAATCAAGCTGTGTAGCTGTGCTATAGCAAGATTTACGTCTAGATGATGGAGGGTTACTTCAGCGGACATGATGATGATAGTGTCAAAGTGATGACTGCAATACAAGATGGCAGGATGTCGTACATCTGAAACATGCTTTTGTGGTGACGACATTTTATAGTGGAGCCAATGGCAACCTGAAACGTGGATGACACACAGGTCAGCATCTTACCTGACGAAAAGTCATGGCAATGTTGGTGTTGTGGCATGCTCTCAAGTTGGATTCGGCCTAACTATATCCTATAGAGAGACACCAACATCTTTACATGGCTACTCACTATGAGGCAGGTACTGCTGCCAATGTGTTTGGGACGCTTGGAGCCGTATGCTGGTCAGTGCAGGTGAGAGAAAACAAAGCTTCCCATCTATGTTCATTGAATTATGCAAGACCAAAAAGCATTGTTATCATACATGCATTCCCTCACGTCTTCCTGTTCTCCCTTCTTGACTACCTGACCAACCGCAACCATTGCAACAGCTACTTCCCCAGATCGTACTCAACTTCCGCCGCCGCTCCACCACTGGTCTAAAACCAAGTTTCATGCTCCTCTGGGCTAGTGCCGGTTGTCCCCTCGCAGTTTACAATATTGTCCACAAGTTCAATATTGCCTTGATAGTGCAGCCTCAGATCTTGACTGGGCTAAGTTTGATCACCTGGAGTCAGTGCTGTGTATATGGCGAGGTAAGTTTGCGTCGTCAACCGTGCAAATTCGTGGTGGGCATGTGTTCCTGAGCTAAGAAATCTCAAGCGAAAATGGACCATTGGTCGACTCCTCCTCACTCTCATCCCAATCGTCCTTGTCTTCGCTTCAGTACAAACAGCACTTATCCTATCCTGTCGTATTGGGCTATCCCGCCACGTAGTGTGGCCAACAACGCTGTTTGGCGTACTAGGTGGTGTCCTGCTGTGTGCAGGTGTAGGCTGCGAGTACTTTGAGATTTGGAAAACTGGTGGGGTGGAAGGCATCTCGTTCCTATTTTGTGGGATTGATGCAGCGGGTGATCTGTTCAGCGCGCTAAGTGTTTGTAAGTCTTTCTAGTTGCTGATATCTTCTACTATTTTAACGATGAAGACATGCTAACAAGAATAATAGTATTCCAAAGGCCGCATGACTATGTCGCGCTAGGTGTTTATGTGGCTGAGTTTGCTTTCTGGCTGGGTATCTTCGTATGTGGTGTATACTATCGTCTATTTCCTTGGATATGCAGCAAACCCAGTACGATTTGGCGATTCTGGCCAACGATCACGAGCAATGCGACAACAGCTAGCTGTACTTCAGCCACTAACAATGGCGCAGAACCAGACATGGAAAGGAGCGCAGTCCATGTAGTCGCCATGGAGCTGGAGGTGGAGCCAAGATCAATGTCAGTGTTTAGAACAGCATCAGGCAGGACATCGGGAAGTATCAGGCAGAGATCAAATGTGTACCAAATTGCAGGTCGAGCAGGAGAGTCTGCGTGAGCAGGATGTTGACGGAATAAAGGACTATTGATAGCGTCCTCATGTTGTTCGAGCACTATGAAGTAGACGTTGGTAATCTACGGCCACGTCCGGGCTCTTTGGCATCTGCGCGTCAGCACATCTCCTCCGCTAACGGCCATCTTCCGCCTTCTATGTTGAGACTTCTGGCATTGCGCCATCTCCACTAGCAGGACTGATTGTCGCCGCAGTCTCTGGCGGCGGCATCATCTCATGCTCTCTCTTCTTCATGCTCCTGAATTGCGGCGCATTCTCAGCCAACCTCCTGACCGGCTCGACCCATATCTTCCTTGTGCTGATATAAACATCTGAAATCCTCACCTCCCACACCTCACCTTCTTTCGGCCACAACCCATCCTCTGAACCTGGCTTGTTGGTCACATCAACGCTGAGCTCGAGCTCAAACATCCAACTCTTAAAGCTGGGAACCACAAGATGCGGTCCAATTTCAGCTGTGAAAACAGGAGGAAGTATTGCTTCTTGCAAGTAGTGGGCACGAGCCAAGGCAGATATCTTCCAATGTGCAGTATTAGCACTGGCGTACCATCTCTGGGTCATTCCACGAGTCACACATAGGCGTATTAGCCGATCGAGTTGTGTGCGTGTATAAGGCAAGAAAGGCGCACTATCGTTGTTTTCCGTTGTCTGAGTCAATGTGTCTGTCGATGCTGAGTGTTCTGCGTTGGTACTAAGCTCATGTGGAAATGCAGGAATAAAGCCTTGTTGCTGGCGTCGATGCTCCTCTCTCAGTGCAGCGTCAATTTGCCACATGTTTACTAGATCAAAGTGCCGACGGAGGGGAGAAGTGAAACGGGCATACTCAGGTAAACCTATGAAGCGATGCTCAACAGGCCGAGAGCTACGAATTCCGGTAGCAAAAAGCGAAACAGTTTGCCTCCAAATGACGCGATTCATCTGACCTTGCTCAATAAGGTAGCGCATCCTTTCAGTGGCATTTTCTAAGCCATCGACTGCTGGTCGCAAACCGTTGAAAACAATGGGAATGTTCCGGGCTCGGGCAAAATTAGCACCAACTGATCCGGCGAGAATCATTGCCTCTTCGACAATCAATTGCGAAGGCAAGCTCTCGTCTCCAGTTTGACTTCTTCCCCGACCCACCTTGAGCATGTAAACTGTAATCTTGGGGTCGACCAAACAGAACTCCGGCTTCCAAGTATCTGGCGAGGATACTCCAAAAGGCCATGCTTTCATATTCGTGACTTTCAAGTTCATTGCGCTCCCTTGGTTGATATACTTAATAGGATTGCGCTTCGCCTGATACTTGGACATCAGATTATGCATGATTCTTAAAGTCGCCATCTGTTCATCGTTGACATCCACGTCCTCGAATTGTGGCTTCGACTCTTCTTTGGCATCCGGTGCCGTACCCACTGACAAAGAGAATACGACTTCACTATTATATTCATCTTCTTTACCGAAAGCTTTGTCTATGGCACGTGGCGACAATCTTACGACATTGCGCATGAATCCAGCTTGAATTTTCCGTTCCAGAACATCCCCTTCGGAGTTAAGTTTCGCGGAGAATGTAAGACAGGGCTTATTCGGTCCCAGACTGAAATCTCTACTAACCCACGGTGGCAACATGGCCATAGTTCCTGCTGCTTCATTGTAGACCGTGGTCAGACGGTGCTCAGCGCACTGTCCGAGTGGATGCTGAGGCGTCACGAAGGCAGAAAGATGCGCAACGTGTACATGATACCAGTAGTTTCCTGGTTCATTTGCCACTGGCTCTAAAGATATGCCATCGTCCACTTCAATCGTACTCGTCTTGTCAACACAAAAGACAGGCATGTTTCCCCAGTCTCTTCTCAGCTCGCTCATGGAATCGCGAAGCTGTCCTGCCTCGAGTAGCGATTGGCCTGACATCACACGTTGGCCTATTTTGTTGAGTGCAAGGTTGAGTGAGATGTTGGCTGGTCTGACAGACATATCGAAAGGTTCGGCATCCGTAAAGGGCTGGACCAGTCCTATCTCGGTGAGTAAAGTCCAGGTAGTACCCAGGTGCAGATTGTCCAGGGCCTCATAACTATTGGTCATCCTCACAATGGTTGGTGGAATCCATTGAAACGCCTGAACTTTATGGAGTGCATCAGCGCAGCAGTGAAGATGCAACACCTTGATAAAGTCGCGGTCCGTTTCTGACCAGGTCACAGACTGTGGTGCTTTCTCTTCCGCTGGGGTCCCCCCATTGTTACACGTTATCACGTCCATTCTCGTGCCACTCACGCGGCGCAATCGACGACTCTCCGCGATAAGCGTCTGGCACTTCCTTGCAAATTTCTTGACCACAGAAGCCCCTTCCGCAATGACCGGTAGGACAGGCGATCCGGCAGACTGACGTGATTGCTGTTCCCAATAAGCTCGTAGCCAACTCTGTACCCTATAGACGCTCTCGAGGTTGTGCCTCGCGAGCACTGTTAGAACCTTCTGCGAACTGTACAGGCGTTGCTCATAGTTGAAACCGAACTTTTCCTTCAGTAGTGCATTACTGATTGCAAATTGCATGGCGTAAGGATATTCGCCTTCTACAGGAACAGGGATACCTGTGACAACAGCAATGAGATCCTCAAGTGTACGAAAGGTCACTTCGGTAGGATGAGCAATCTTCTCAAAGGCTGTATCAATTCCGGAAGAGTATTTTCTGTAATACATCTCAATCTCTCTTCGAAAACCACGCATTTTCCTTATTATGGGTGCTGCTATAGCACGCGGCATGTCGACACCATTCTTTTTCAGGACTCTGGACCCTTGCTCGAGGTCAGACGCAGAGTCTATATAAGGTAGCAAAGGCTCCGTTTCTGATGCAGTAAAGAAGTCTGGAACCTGAAAGTCGGCAGACCGAGAGTCTGAAACGTAGAATCTGCCTTCTGATGTGTAATAGACAAAGGTCCTCTGACTCGAGACACCCAGGAAAACGCCTAACAATGGTGTTGCGGCGCCGCTTCGAAGGTGGACAAGGTCGCCTCGAGCCAAGAGTAGTCTCTGTCCACCACTTTCGTATTCACCATCCTCGGCGCTAAGTCTATCGAAATCCGCAATGTAGTTATTGTCAGTATCCTCTTCCTCGGCCATCTTGAACTGTGGCTGTTGCTCTTCCATCCGGGCGGACAAGTCTTCTGGTCGCGTCAGGTTGTTGATTAGCTCGCCGGGTTCTACTTTGCCTAGTTCTGCTTCCGAAAGTGGCGATAACGTGGTTTGGTCTGGTGGCGGTTCCCATTGCATCAACTTTGAGCGTATGGAGTCTGCGGTTTTCTGCTCTTGCAATCTGCCTTTGTCATCCATGTTTCTGAAGTCAAGTCTGGGTTTCTTGAAAGCTAGTGGAGGTATTGTAGGCGCACGGTCCCAAGAGATGTTGGCAGATTGCTGTTCCTAGTTAGATAATAATATACACAAAGGCATGATGAGGTGTACCCACTGTGCTTGACGTGTGTATTTCCTCTCTGCGAGGCCTGGCCGTGGTCGTTCTTGAGGTTTGCAACGCCCCATATCGAGGATATCGTGCTGCTATAAGATTCCCACCAGGAGTTCTAGGAGACCCGCTTCTGCTTCGGTGGTCGGAGGGTGTGAATGGTGTGTTAGATCTTGTTGTTGTCAAATTGCGAGCACCTGGAGCTCGCAGGCGAAGCAAGCGCAAGTGGCAATCGAGGCAGGTGGAGAGGTCCCATACATCGCGCGGTTGGCGGCACGAGGATAAATGTAACCGCATAACAAGTCTAAGGGTGAGAAGCTAGGACGATAGGTACCGGGTCACTACAAATGTGATTTGATTGGGCGGAAAGTGGCAGTGGATGGTGTTGCTGGACTTTTCTGCCCATGGGAATGTTTCATCGGCATGTGTCAGTAGTCCCTGCATATTTCTGAAACATGATCTCATGTTTCAAATAGTCCATATCTATTTCGATGTCTTGATTTCCTCTCTACTATGTATATATATATTTATACTCTGCTAACTGTCTTCACGCTACTTCTATACTGCCCTGCGCCCTCGTCTGCTACCATTTCGTTGTCTCCATACTTCTCCTCATCGCATACACACTTGGACCTAACCTTTGGTGGCTTTCCACCATTTCAAACGAGTACACAACACTGACAATCACAGCCGCGCGTCTCCTTGCTAACTAGCTGTCGTACACCCCGTCCGAGACGTGTCGCTATTGGACCTGTTTTGAGATTCTTCTGATTTGATGCTGTGTTGTTGATCAAGGATGACTCGTCCTGGTAGATGGGAATAATGATGCAATGCACCAAAGCACGTTGCGCGATGTCAGCCATATAGCTCGCCCCGGATACCTATGCCACGCTCTTTCGTGCGCCTTCTTCGCTCGTGTCGTTCATGCTCAGCTTCTTCTTCTATTTCTCTATCCACTTGCTCACGTAAACCCCAGATGTCTCGAGGAGTATGCTGCATAGCGACGCTGGGCGCACCTTTGAGGTATCTCAGGTGCTCTTTGATTGTTACTACTATGTTATTCAGATATTCATCGCTGTGCTCGTTCCGGTGTCGTTTGCCCTCGATGTTCGCCAACTCGGGGTAGAGTAGGCCATCTCCGTATTCGGCGCCTTCGAATGCACGTCGGTAGGGAACGAAGTCCGGTATCTTGTCATTCAGTTGAGCTCCAACACAGAGGGAAGTCTCGTGAGTCCATAGTCGGGCAACGTTCCTTGCTGTATACCCTCCACCACCCAGGACGAGAAGTGGAACCTTGAGAGACTTGACAAAGGAGAGACATTCGCCATGTGCTTTGATGTTCAGGTTGAATCTGCCGAGTCGGTCACCTCCTAGACTGTCAGCGCCACATTGCAAGACGATTGCTGTGGGCTGGAATGATTCAAAGACACTACCAGTCACTGTCCGGAACAGCGTTGTATACTGCTCGTCGTCGATACCATCATTTAGAGGCACATTGATGCTGTGATGTGAGCCGGGGTTTCTGGAACTGTCCGGACCTGTGTAATGAAGTCCTCCTGTGCCTGGAAAGAATCCTTGTGGGTCATACTTGTGATAGCTTAGTGTCATTACGCGATCACTTGAAGCAAAAGCTAGTTCAACGCCATCACCATGATGGACATCAATATCGATATACATCACTCGCGCATGCACACGCAACAACTCCAAGATGGCCAGCACAATGTCATTGACGTAACAGAACCCAGCTGCCTGCGCTTTGAAAGCGTGATGCAAGCCTCCGGACCAGTTGATTGCTATGTCTGATGATCCTGATGTCAAGTTTCGTGCTGCGGAGAGTGTCGAGCCAGTGTAGGGTTGACAGTATTTGAACAAGTCATCGAAGACCGGGCAGTCGTCACCAAAGTTGTAGTTCTCGCCTGATGATTGTCGATAGTTCTGAGGCGTGACACTAACAGAAATTATCAGTAGCCGTCTTGTGATGTGCATGAGCGAAGCGATTCGTACATACCTCGACAGATAGTTTAAATAGTCTTCCTCATGAAATTCTGCAAGTTCATCATATGTTGCTGGTTGTGTATCGTAGAGGTCCATTGTATATTGCAAGCCGAAGCTGAGAACCAATTGTTTGGTCAACTGCAAGCGCCACGGCTTCATGGGATGTGCGCGACCGAAATGGTGGAACTCGACGTTGGAATTGTAGTGAAAAGAAACATTGTAGCCATTAGGTCGTTCGAGCCCGCTCTCAAGCGCATTCTTCTGGATGAGAGCATCGATTTTGGAGGGAATAGGTGTGCTGCGTATGTTGAAGATCGGGGCAGGCGCAGAGCCGCGACCTTCCCACGAGTTGACCACGCTTGTCATCGAAGTCTTATCATTTCGAAGACTTGATCGCAAGATGGAGAAAGAAGAGAAAGAAGGAAAGAAGATGGAGATGGTTGACGATCATGCAAGGTACTACCGGAACGAGCCCCGGGTCTTGGCGGAAGATCTAGGTACCTTGGTTGGCCACTAATTGTCTATTTTGCTTTGCAATTCGAAGATCACTGTCCTCGTAATAAAGGCAAGGTGATACTATATTTCAGAACCTATGCTTGGAAAGAATCGGGGTGGGAACTTAGTGAAGATTGGCCAGAAATGTTACAAAGGTAGCACGAACATTCACTTTGGTTATACATCGCTCAAGAGTCATCATTAGATAGCACAGAGCTGGATGATCATTATTCATTTCATCCCTGGATTAGGAACACGGGAGCCTGCTCCAAATCACAAAGGCACACAACAGCAACAATGCATTGGTAGACATAACGGCCGGAAAGGTTACAGAGGCTGGAACTAGATATAGGTTTGACGGTTTTCTAATCTTGCGATTTCGAGCTGTATATCACAATTTCGGCTTCTAATCGCGTCCCCTTCTTGTCCTTTCTTCCAACATGCAGAAAGCGCTTGCTTAACCAGCAATGGTGACCTCAACCTCGACACCAGCCTCGATGTTGATGATGATTTGCTTGACAACCTCGGTTGGCGCGTTCAAGTCAATGAGGCGCTTGTGGATGTTCATGGTGAACATGTCCCAGGTCTTGGAACCCTCACCGTTGGGGGTCTTACGGGTGGAGATCTTGAGGTTCTTGGTGGGAAGGCGGACG
>Ga0160429_1002174_pt1 | contig 10466 bp, 9 predicted proteins | sample SolpanmetagenomR_FD_108199 | JGI IMG/M metagenome (GOLD analysis project Ga0160429, IMG submission 108199) | Solar panel surface microbial communities from Lawrence Berkeley National Laboratory, California, USA - R | ecosystem: Engineered > Built environment > Solar panel > Unclassified ... | reverse complement strand
GGCTTCGTGCAAATGGTGGCTATCAACCCGTCATTTGCGGGGAGGCGGTACGCGAGGATGTTGCTTCAATGGCGGATTAAGGCGCATTGGGCAGAGTATGGGGCTAATCCGGCGCCTGTGATATTGGATTCCACAACCGAAGAGGCAGTGAGGGTTTACGAGAAATTGGGATTAGAGATTGTTGGGGAAAGGAGCGTCGATACCGGGACAGATGAAAGGGGGTTTAAAAAGCAGGGCTTGACAGAGGGGGAGAAGGAAGCGGCGAGAAGAAGGTGTAGGCAATGGGTGATGATTGCATTACCTCCTCCAGAAACGAAAGGGGATGGGGACGCTTGATTCTACGGTCAAGTCTAGCATGTGATTCGAACCAGGTGTGTACATGCAGAGATGTTGCATGACTAGTTCCGCTTCTGTTGATGATTATGCGAGCTCCAGTTCTCCCTTGCCCCATTCGCACCCTTCTCATACACGTACCCAAGCAACTTCAGTTCGAGCTACGTAGGAGCTCATAGATGTTGTGGTCGCACTTGTCCGCCTTATCCTTGTATAGCTTTCCTTGCTTCTCGAGTTTGGCGTTGAGCGGTAAAGGGACGAGATCCGCGGGCGCGTTGGTGATTGAGAACCCTCCACGACTATCGATCAATTATCAACATGTCTTGATAACAGAGACTCTTGCGATAACTATACATGCCCTACTCCTCGCTCGTGAGCGGCGGAAATAGCGCACCCATCCACCGTTTTCCCAATTCGACCTTGCTGACCCCATAATCCGCATCAGCACCCAGCTGCGCCTGCTCGAACGTCCTCATACTTTTGTCTACACCTAGCATGTCCAAAAGATGCGCAGCTTTGGCTGGCATGTACGGCTGCAGCAAGAGTCCGGCAATTCTCAGCGTCTCCGCACATAAGAAAATCGTCGGGTCGACAACCCTCGCAGCGTTCAAATCATTCATCGTGGTTCTGTCGGGCGGCTTGACATGTTTCCAAGGTTCCGCGGCGTGCAAGAACCGATTCGTCTGGGCTATCGCGCCCATGATGTGGAATAAGGCTTCGCGCGAATCTAGCTTGTCCATCTCCTGGGAAACATTCTTCGCCAGCGCCTTAACTATGCCGTAATGCGTGCGGTGTAATTTATCTTCCGGCGCTGTTTCAAGCATCTGTTCCCGCACGCGCTCGACAGCCCCGCGCACGCTCCAGCCTTTCCCCCTCAATATTCGACTCGTCAATCCTCCAAGATTGTCTTTCAAAACGTTGTTGTAGCGATTGATGATATGGTAGTTGCTGTAGTCCGCGTCGTTCTCTATGCCGCCATCGTAAGCGAGGTAGAAGCGCATTGTGTCGACACCGAAGCGATCGAGCGCGAAGAAAGGATTGACCACGTTGCCAGTGGATTTCGCCATCTTTGCATGACCGAGAGTCCAATGGGCGTGAGTGAGAATGCGGGAGGGAGGTGGAAGCCCAAGAGCGATGAGGAACGCGGGCCAGTAGATACAGTGGAAGCTGAGAGCGATTCGTTAGCGAAGTCCGCACAAAATCGTGCGCGTATCATACCGAACAATGTCCTTTCCAATGACCTGACAATCTGCTGGCCATCCTCCGGCGTGCGCCCGACTTGGATCCCACGGGTAGCCAGCTTTGGTAATGTAGTTCACCAGAGCATCTAGCCAAACGTAGATCGTCTGTGTGTTGTCGTCCGGGACTGGTATACCCCATGTCAGTCGCCCGGCTGGCCGTGAGATGGACAAGTCCTCTAGGCCTGACGAGACTGCCTGGACAACGTCCTTCATTCGCGACTGAGGGATGATCCATTCTGGATTTGATTCATAGAACCTGAGCAAGTCGTCTCGCATGGCTGAGAGCCGGAAGTGGTAATTCTCTTCGGACGTCCACTGTACCTCCTTCCCCGTCTCGATCGAGGTCATCATCTTCTTCCCAGTTGGAGGGTCTAAAGTGAGCTGGACCTGTGATTGCGGATAGAAGGTCTCGTCGCTGACAGCATACCATCCTTCATGCTTCGCAGTGTAAATGTAACCCCTCTCTTTGAGCAGGTACCAGGCATACTCTACAGCAGCCCTGTGTTCTGGATCGGTTGTCCTCACAAAGTGATCAAGTGCAACCTCTGCTCGTCCTGCAAGAGTCTTGAAGACTTCTGCGCCCTTGTCACAGAAAGGTTTCGGGTCAATGCCGGCTTTTAGAGCCGCCTGCTGGACCTTCATTCCATGCTCGTCTGTGCCTGTGCAAAGCAACGCTTTCCGACCCTTTATAACCTGCCACCTCTTCAGAATGTCCGTCAGGACCATAGTATACAGATGTCCTACATGAGGAGCGGCGTTTACATAGAAGATAGGTGAAGTGATATAGTACGGTTTGCTAGCTAGTTGTTTCGACTGTGAGCTCTGAATTGCGATCGCTCGACGTGTAGAGCGCGAGCGGCACGATGCGCATGTCCGTGGCGTCTCTCGAGGAGGCCATCGATGAATAAGTGTCTGGAATGGAGGCCGAGGAGTTGCGTGGGTAATCGAAGCTCGCATTGTTTGCAAAGCTTCAGCTTTTGCGGAGGTTCACATCAATTCGCGCCAAGACATCAAAGCGCGTTAATGAAGATTCCCCTTCTGCTCAGACCTGATCATCCCATCCACTTCCACGATGCCTGGCAACGCACAGCAGATATGCGCTTGTTCAGTGATATGTATGAACATCACGCCAGTCTTGCGCGAGCAGCATGTACGGCATCGGACCATGTCCACTTGGCTGTCCATCGACACGACCCTCACCGCGTCCACCAAGTTTGGCTGTCAATTCTCTCGATCTAAATGTCTCTGGCTTCTATATCTCGTTACTCATTTCTTCTTCGTGACCTTACTTCTTCTTCGTGATCAAGGAATCTCTTCCGGCTTCTTTAGGTCAGGTGGCAGGTCGTTGGCTTCGAAGTCCTATTGACACCCATTTCCGGCAATCCAGAAAAGTGAATCGGCCCACAGCCAGTGGCCTTTCTTACCCTTTCATTGTAATAACTCCTAACCAAAGAGTCTCTTTCACATCCCATTGATTCTCTAAACCACCGTTCGGACGCCTCAGTCGAATGACAAGCTGCGGTGCTTGCGGTTTCTCTCGTCCTCAGTCTCGTTATGGCCCTTTACATAAGCCGCGTCCTCATTGATCGATCAGCTTCTTTGTGCGGTAAATTTGTCCCGAGAACACATTCGGTTGCCGAGAGACGCTATTTTCAGTACTTGGAGTAGGGCAATCGGATGTGCAGACCAGAGAGTAACCCTTTTCAGTGACTGGAAGAATGCTACGTACATACACGTCGTTCTACTGTGGACTGGATTCTCGATGGTGTGGATGACTTGAGGCCATTTTGTTGACATTCACCTGTAATAGGGGCGTCTTCGTTTTCTTATTCTGCTATTGATACCGCTATCGGGACGACTTCTTTATTCGATCCTATTGACACTGTCAACTCACGCCGGCTCACGTACTTAACACGTCAACAGCCATGTTTATCTCCTGTCATCTTTACCTATCAAGACTCTTCATTTTCGACATCACGTCGATTCCATACTTACCATCTAATCTTCCCAACAACTAATATGAAGGTCACCACCATTCTCTTTGCCTCCGTCGCTGCGGTCGCCGTCTCCGCTTCCGCAGATGCTGAGCCCTTCCGTCGATTCTGTCACCTTCCCGGCCAGATATGTTACAAGAACAAGCGTTCCGCTGATGCCGACCCAGAGGCGTTCCGTCGTTTCTGCCATCTCCCGGGCCAAATCTGCTACAAGCTGAAGCGCGCGGTCGATTCCGCCTCCGAGGCTCTTGCCGAGCGTGAGGCCGAGCCAGAACCTTTCCGCCGCTTCTGCCACTTGCCTGGCCAGATCTGCTACAAGGCGAAGCGCTCCGCTGACGCCATGGCCGAGGCAGTCGCTTCGGCTATCGCTCTCCCTGAGGCTGAAGCTGACCCAGAAGCTTTCCGCCGTTTCTGCCATCTCCCCGGCCAGATCTGTTACAAGAAGCGTGAAGCTGATGCGCTTGCCGCCCCTGAGCCAGCCGCGGCCGCTGAGGCTGCTGCCACCGCCGACCCAGAGGCTTTCCGTCGTTTCTGCCATCTCCCTGGTCAGATCTGTTACAAGGCCAAGCGTGCCGCGTCTGCCATCGCAGAAGCTAACGCCGAGCCGGAGGCCGAGGCTGAGGCCGCCCCTGAGGCTTTCCGTCGCTTCTGCCATCTTCCCGGTCAGATCTGCTACAAGGCTAAACGTGCTCTTGAGGATCTCGAGTCCGCGGCCGCGCAGACATATGAGATTGACGAAGAGGCGTAAGTGCTCGTCTCAATGCATGAAGCCTCCATTTTACCGCAAGACCTTTCAAAATGGACGCTATTAACCCCGGCATGGCCACCCAAAAAGCCCTTTAGGCTTCCCCCTTTCTTAACTTCTTTTCAAACACACACTCTTGCGCTCAATGCGCCATATATTCCGATCCGGCCGTCCATTACAGACTCAGCGCCACGCCACCAATCGCTCCGAGTGCCCACGGTGAGGGCGACAAATTCCTGCTCAGCATAGCGACCCGCAGCTACGACGATCGGTCCCCAAGTGGTTGAACCGTATAGGCAAAAGTTGGTGGAAGCTTTGGCTGGGTCTTTTCTTTCGTTTCGTTTCATTGGCACATCATGTATTAACACCTGCAATCCTTCTCCTGTTGGAGCGCACGCGAGATAGATAGTAGCAAACACGTTGGCCGTTACTGCACTATGATACCATTTCGTTGAATTGAGTGTAGAATATCTATGGTACTTTCGTCTTATTGTACCATTCACATTGCTATTGTTCTTCCTCATCCGGTCACAGACCTTCGGTTGTACAGCCCCCAGTGAGTAATAACAGTCGCAGACAGCTCGAATTATTCAGAGCGATGCGAAAACATTGTCACTGATTCTCGTGCTTACTTGCGTCGCCTGCGTAACATATTCAGTTCAAGCACCATCATCACCCTGAGCGTCATACCCGCATCATAGACCGGACGCATAACAAATCGTACATGTAGGATGGCGCCACCGCGCGATGGAAATGACGTGGGCGCGTTTATGCGTGAGAAGTGTCGGCGCTTACACCTCTCTTCACAGGGTAGACACGCAAAGCAGATGCTGACAAACCAGCCCTGCGCAGTGCCTCAGAGTATCGGAACAGGGCTGGATGTGATAGTGTTTGTGACGATGCTAGCTGGAGCGTTTGCGCAGGGGAGAGAGATGGTTCGTAACTTTTGACTGGTTTGATGCGATTATTCGTGGCTTACCGCTTTCGTATGAGCTACCTGAGCTACGTACTGATCTTTCCTCGCGTACCTACCTATCCAGATTGCCCTACATCCGATCCGCCAAGCCTGTCATGCCCTTCGTAATATCGCTCGGAACGAAAGGACAATGGTATCCAAAACGTCTTTTCTCCATCCTTCGTCATTACCACGCGGAAGAGAAAGTGGGGGGGTATATCCATCACAAACAAGGGCCAACCGAATATCATCTACATGCGATATGCATGAAGCATAGACTAGAAAAAAAAGGGATCTGCGAGGCAACGGGGACAGTCTAGATTGCATTCCCGTTGACCTCGACCTCGAACCCGTCCCTCTTCGCTTGCAGCGCCTTGGCGAGCATCAACTCCCTCATCCAATCGATACGCTCATCTCGAGACCTTACGGCGAAATGATGCGTCTTCCCGCCCGCAACGGCGCGTCTGACGACGCTCTGCTCCTCGCCGTCCTTACCCGAGGGCACGAGCTGGAAACTAAAGGCGGCGGCGTCTGCGCCGTCTTTCTTGCCGGCGCCCGAGACGATGCGCAGGGCTTTCAGCTTGGCGGCTAGTTTGCTGTTGCTGGCGAGGGAGGAGCAAGCGACGGCGTATTCGTCAATGTTGAGGGTGTCGAGCGGGACGGAGGTTGGGGAGGAGGTGGGGTGCATGGAGAGGGCGGTGCCGTGGAGGCGGACGTGCTGGTCGTTCCATTCGTGGCGGAGGAGCTTTGTTTTGCGCTTCTTCATCCAGCCCGCGTGGCTGGCGCCGGGGTAAGGGGAGGATTCCTCGCCGTCGAGGGTGATGGGTGTGGTTTTGTGCTCGCCGTTTGTGTCGATGGGCATGCTGTTTGAGGGTTGCATGGTAGAGAGCTGGTCGTTGTCTCGAGCTGGGCTGAATACCTCGTGCTCGTTGACCCGGGGAAGGGCGAACGAGGGTCGTCGCCAGTCGGCACGAGAGCCTGTTCGCGCAATGGGCGAGCGGAAGTGCATGTCAGGAGGCACGGATTGTGTCGTCTCTCGCGCAACAGGACCGAGCTGGAACGCCGACGTGGGTACATCCATCTCGGAGCAGGGCGTGCCGTACCGGTTAGGAGACATGACACCAAAATGTGCCGAGTAAATCGCGTCAATCGTAGACATGTCAATGGCAGAATGACATCCATTTGGTGTCGCCATGGCAGGCTGTGCGCTCGATGATCGAGGAATGGTGAGTTTGGGTAGAGATTGCAGCATGTGTGGGAGAGGTTGTAGGCCTGTAGGCTGTGGAGGAAACATCTCAAACTTGGAAGACGGAGGCCCCTCAATAGGGGTCTGGGGAACCATGTTGGGCGGCTCAACATGCTGAAGCGCCAAGAACTTTCGGACGTTGTCCTGAGGGTCGCGTTCCTGCACTTTCTGTACGAGTCCCTCCTCGAGTGCGAACTCGGGGGTCAGACTAGGTCCTAGCAGATCGGAGGATGCGACGACGGATGGCATTGCTTCAGAGGTGGGCCGATGAACGTCGTCAACGATATTGGGAGCAGTCAAAGCATTGCCAGGATCGCCGGAGATGTAGATGTGCCCTCCCTTGTCGGGCGATATGGGGAAGCCATGCTCTTCCTGCAATCGCTTAAATTGTCGTTGCTGTTTACGCCATTTGGAACAACGCTCTCCCTTTGCGCACTTATGGGGCTTCGGCAGTAGCTGTTCGATCGCTACTATAGATACAGATTCGGCAGGGGTGATGGCATCTCCATTGTGTCGACGGCGGTGCTTTCGTCCGTGTCGCCTCTTTGCCCCGCCAGGAGTTACACAATCATCCTTGCCGGAGCTAAAGTCACCACATGAATCTTGCGATCTGAGACGGCCAGGGACACTGTCCGACCTCGGCAGACTACATGGACCATCGATGTCCTGGAACGGCGTTGCGACTGGGCTTACACGACCTTCACCGCCTCGAAGGGCGCAGATCTGGTTCCAGAGTGTGTGACGCTTCCCGAACGATTGGATCCCAAGCTCTTTCAGATCCTCAAACTGCATGTCCATGAGCACAGCGCCATTGATGTCGTTAGTCTCAAATTGCTCGATGATGTTGTAGTCGATGCAAGACTTGCACATCCATATCGACACTTGTTGTGTCGTCCACACGTGCACATCATCCCAATCTAGCTCCGGGTCGGGCGTCTCTAGTCTCTGTCCGCGTTCAATCGCAGCCTCCGGTGAGGGGGTCAGGCCAGTGATGGTTGTTATCGTCCGATCTGATGAGAATGCGGTGTTTGTGCGCTCAGGTTCTTTGGGCGACAGAGGCGAGAGCTGCAGAGCGTATTCGAATGTGAAGTCTACGGAGGAAGCTTGTGACGATCGGAACAGGTGTGGACCTCTCGGACCTTCCACTGGCTTGGTAACCTCAGCTCGAATGTCGAAATGGATTCTCCGACTGGAATGTGGGGTAGACACTTCTTCAAAGGTCGAAATGGTTGTCTGGCTGCGACGCCCTTCGTTCGATTGGAACTCATAATCCGCCGCGAACTCTTCAAATTCGCTCTCATTGTCGTCTATTTCATCGTCTAAATCGTCTTCGAAATCGGTGTCGTACATCTCGGTGACCTCGGACACCGGGCGGGGCTTTTCCATGTGTGGAGCTAGGAACAAAGGCTCAAGCTTTCCCCGCTGAAACATCTCCACAGCATCCTCGAGCGGCGTGATGGGAGTTATCGGTATCTGCGAATAACACTGTCAGCCGGCCGAATTTTTACAACTCTGCGCTTCAGGTATGCTCACCATGGTTACGAGTGTGTTGGCGCGCAGGCCAATGTAAGTCCTTGCGCTCGCAATATAGCGAAGTCAATCAGCAAGACCTGTCGCACGCTTAAGAGTGCGATGTGCAGGATTGTGTACGAAAGGCAACGAAGGGCAACGAAGAGATTCAACGACCCGCGACGCTACGGGTGGAGCGCGGCATGTGGCTTTTGAGTAGAACTCGACGATGCAGGACAGATGCAGTGGCCGCCGTGATAGTGACCACCTGCACGCACAACTAGACGCACCTTGGACGTCGGTCGCAGTTGGCTGGATAACGCAAAGATGCATGAGCAAGCAACACGCAGCAGGGACCTCTCTGCCATCTCTGCCCAATCTCCATCTTCAACGCTACCCGAATGATCATCAGGGCGCTTACACAGGGCAGCGTCCAAGGGGAATGCTGTCTCGAGCATCTGATTTGCCAGCCATCTCCCTCCCTAGAGTTCTGACCCCAGCCATACCCCTGTTGGGAGCTGTGATTGGACCGATCTTGATTAATGCGAGGCTCGGTCCGCGAGTCAACTCCACCTTTGCCCGAAGTGTGTAGTTCTACACTGAGAAAGAGTCCATGTAAGTATGAAGCTTCTTGCTGAACGGCATGGCAGCATTGCACCAGCAATATACGGAGAGCCTTTGCTAGATGTCATCTCGTGAGCTGACCAGCCATCTCGTCTGACAGCCAGTGCTTCCCTCGCCAGTATTGCTGGCTTGCGAGGATATAGTGCCCTCTAGACCTGGACAACACGGCCTTCTCCAGCCTTTCTGCCAATCCACACAGATGCCTTTTTACGCTCCAGAGCCCTTACCAGACCGCTCCAACCAGTCTGCTTGCACCCAACAATGCGTGCCTGTTGGTCCCAATAGCGGTCAAACATTGCCAGTGGACTCGTTGGTTGCATGTCGCACTGTTTCAAATGGGAGCACCGTTTTATCAAGAAATCGATAGACTCTCGTGTTGCTCTCAAGGAAAGGACCAAGATGGACATGCTTGACATACTCCCATGGCTATATCACCTGCAACGATCGATACATTGTGTCCTGTCGTGCCTCGCATGCTGCAACTGCAGAGCGTCTCGTTCCCTTCGAATTTCCGGATCTCTGCGACTTGAGAAGTATCCTCCTTGCAGATAGCATCTGTCCTGTATGCGCGCGGGAGGACCCAGAGCCAGGTGCAATCGCACAAATGTACTTCCGAGCACAAGTCCGTCCCAGTTTGACGTCTTGTCACTCGCCAACGTCACATGCACACAGCATTGCTACGGCTTGGGTGTCCTTTTGTGAGATGTCGATGACCTTGCGAACTCGGACTTGACATCCCAGCTTGACCACACCCTCGGGCCCAGACCGCTCCTCAGATTCTTCATGAGGAGGTACGAGCTCCAAACGTATTCCGAGACAATATGACGGAAGGAAGACACTGTTGAAGCACAAGCTCTTCGGCCCAACGAGGCCTTACTTCGAGGAACACCACTGGCCGCATGACCATAGGTAACTATCTGCGACGTGTGCCTACCTAGTTGAAGTGTACCACATTATGTAGCTGGTCGAGATTGTTTGACCCACTTCACCGCGGAATGACGGGTAGAATAGCCTTTGTCGAGTGGGACTGACTGCTAGAAAGTAGCGTGACCAGAGTTCGTCCGACTGATTCTCTGGAGTGTTCTCTGCCACGCCTACCTGTCAAAGAACGGATGAAAACGTTGCGGCTTCGGAGGCTAGAGCTTTGAGCTCGGGACATGGCACACCTGACAACCAGAGTCCTGAATACTCTTCCACGTTATGGAGGGTTCAGGTTGCCTTCGAACTTCTCCCGGTGCACTGTTGGAGAACGAACGTCTGTCTCGTGATGGACATGTGACCATGTGTCCATACTCTATAGTCTTGGCTTACGGGGCTGCCTGTTGCCTAGGGTAGCACGGTTCTACGACAGAGCGGTCGGAGTCTCCCACTCCGTGAGTAAATGCATCACCCAGCCGTGGCAGCCGAATTAGGCGGTTGAGGGGGTTGGAAGCGAGTAGTCGAACGAGGTTGATCCGTACACGCAACTCACCATACAGGGAGACCACAGCCGACATTATTGAAAAAACATAGTGCTGGAAACCAATCAGAATGCGCACTTGCCAAAGCGAGCAATGTCTGCTAATTATGGGACATTGATGGCCCGCGCGGAAAAGGCGCATCTAGTCGGGTTCAGGTTGGCAGCTCGCTTGAGGCCGGAGTCAACGTGGGCAGATACGCCGACGCTCGCACGACGTGAACGCTTGGCAGCGTCGTTGGCCGAGGGCGGAACGCTCCGTCACACTAAGGAAGGCTTGTCTCCACGCTATCATGCACGACCTGCCTCTCAATCACACTGCAGCGACCAGTCGATTCGAACAGGCGCCCTGGAGCCCTGGTC
>Ga0160429_1002173_pt1 | contig 10467 bp, 8 predicted proteins | sample SolpanmetagenomR_FD_108199 | JGI IMG/M metagenome (GOLD analysis project Ga0160429, IMG submission 108199) | Solar panel surface microbial communities from Lawrence Berkeley National Laboratory, California, USA - R | ecosystem: Engineered > Built environment > Solar panel > Unclassified ... | reverse complement strand
GGGTTTCTAGGCATCTCCAAATCTTTGGATAAAGCACCAGGTTCGGGGGATGCAGTCCGTGTCAACATGTCCATGAAGGAATTCGGCTTGGATGTCCATCGTCTCGAATCTGGAACGCCCGCACAATCGATGTATTTCGCTCGTAAAGATGTCGCTCACCAGGCGCTATGTTCGGCGATTTCTATCTCGCTTGGTTTGGACGATGGCCACGCTCACCCAGAGAGGCTGTTGTACGTGCCCATGACTACGGCTACTATAAGGACCACTTTGCCAGCCAAAGCTCTTCAATATCCAGCACAAACAGACCCGTCAGATCGCAACTCAAACGTCTTCTACGGTACTCTGGTAGTGACCTCACCATCGTTGGATTTCACACCTCAATATCTCCCCATAATCTCCGCCATAGTAACTAATCGCCGTAAAAGCGAACACCATGCCCAAATTGATAGGAAGTCTGTCATCTTACGCTTACTGCCCAAGGCCAGCGTAAAGCTGTCAGTGACAGAACCTGTGTTGCGGATGGCTCTGCCACAGCATGAAAACAACAGACCTGAAGACTTTGACTTCAATCTTTTGGTCTCTACCGTTTCTTCGATGTCGGTAGATTGGGAATCGCATCATCAACAGGAGTCGGTTATACAATACTCTCTTGCATCCGTACTTCGGTTCACCGACCATCGGCTGTACTACCAAACTACTTCTCGGGCAAAACACGATTTCCTGATTAGTGACACAATAGAGTCCAGAGTTCATGCAGTTGTCGGAATTGAATCTAAAGTGAACAGCTCTACGAACATCCAGACTCTGTCTATCTTCTTGATACGTCCAGAGATTATTGATGGAATCCGCCAACTCATGCAACAACTACACAAAGGTGTCAAACCGGACAAGCTGAAGAAGCCCAAGAAGTCTGCAGATATTAATGCTCTGCGCGCCTTGCCATTGTGGCTACAGCACGTTGAAGTTTCGGCCAATGATCTCAACCTGGAAGTCGCAGGTGTTGACGCGAAGCTTTCGGAGCACCAGCGAGGGTTTATCGTCCACCTTGATGGCTGGACAGCTGAATACAAGGCTCGGAAAGACGAGATTACTCGGCTATCTACTGCAAGACGAAGAGGCGGCAGCAAAACGACGAAACATGACGATGAGACTCTCCCTCCCGTTATGAGCCCTCAACCTAAGAAGCAACGAGCTCAGTCAGGCCCCACCGATGGCAGACGAGTAGTTGTGCACTTTCGAGGGCTCGAGGCATTCATCATTGACTCGGCAACCACTTCCGAACAGGATCCCTTCCTTTCCATGCCGCGTTCAGAGATTGGTCTTACTACTTCAACAGACGGTACAGGTCCAGTGCTTCACATCAACACTTACATCAAAAGTGTCTACGTACAGTATTCCCTCTTCAAGCACTACTGTTTCGGCGTTGCTGTGGTCATGCTGAAAAACACGTTTACGTCAAGCGCTCCACATAACCGCTATCATTCAGCTCATGGCAAGGAGTCAGAGTTGCAGCCTGATTCGTCGCCGCTTGACCATACCGCAACGCCTAAAGAATTGATCGCAATTGATGTTAGAGTACACTTTGCGCAAATCAAGGCTCGCCTACCGACTGATCCGTACATGATGGTGCATCTGCATGAGGTCTCTGCAACCCGCCATCGTTGGACAACGCCTTACGCGCAGAGCGAAGTCATGCGTCTGTATTGTGAGTCGCCTTCGGTGCCACTTACGTGGACCCGTATAGTCAGCATCAAAGACCCTCGAGTGGATCTGCGTGATGGGAGGAAAATGCACGGATCTGAAGCGGTACCTGAGAGTTCGATAGACCTAAGTGCGCGCGCCATCAGAATTGGTATTCCGCATCAAATGGTTGTTCACAGACTCTTCGATAACATTGCCAACACCATCAAGACGGTCGCGCAATTGCATCATCGGTTCAAGACGAATTCCGACGAGTACATACTTGCGAAGAACCCTGAAGGACCAAAGAAGATACGCAGAGTCACGTTAAAGACGCGAGTGTTGTTATTCGAGATCGAGGACGGGGCCTTTGAGTGGAAACTGGGTGCTATATATCGCGCTGGTTACATTGAGCAAAAACAACGGCTGGCTCGAGAGGAAGTCTTTAACCTCAAAAAGCAGAAGCTTGAGGAAGACCAGCGCATGGGTTCGACACCCATGCGTCAACGAGATAAGAGCCCGGCGGCGAAACGGAGCCATACTGGCTTGGATGATCACCACTCTTTTCACCATTTCCACCGTAGAGGTCGCTCACCGGCCATGCGCGAGGAGGGACGACTCCGTTACGACAAAGAAGGAATGTGCGGAGTCAGTAGTGAAACACGAACAACCCTCGAAGATGCTTATTCTAAACTGCAAAAGCTTAATGCACAAAGCTGGAAGCGAAGGATCGACAAGGCGCTCAACCATCAGAGTGGCGCGATACAGGATATGCGTTCCTTGCTCTGGGGCATGGATCATGTCTCTGACGAAGTCCTATATGACGAAGTCATTCTACAGATACCATCGAGACCTGCCCTGATGAGTGTACTGGTAAGCGATTTCAATGTCACAATCGATAAGCCATCTTTCCCCCTCAACGAGCTTCCCGAATTCATGCACAGGGTTGGCAAGGGCCTTCCCATGGATACGCGATTTTCGCTTTTGCTACCTATGCACACACACTTTGACATGGGGGAAACACGCCTGACTTTGCGAGATTACCCATTGCCTGTGCTCCATATCCCTTCGCTCAAACCTGGACAATCGACGAAACTACCATGTTGGTCGTTGGACACCGACTTTGTTATCGCGGAAGAGTTTAGAGACTTTGAGTCTACAAGAGACTTACGGATCGTGGTCATCCCGGCGGAAAAATTCCACTCCGATGAAAGACGAGGTGCCTTCGCCGTGGATGTGCGCCGGACTGTCTCGCCAGTCAAGACATACTCTGACATCAAGATCAAGATTAACACAGGTCGAGATAGCAGGATAACATGGGGCGCGTCCTATCAGCCAGCCATTCAAGACATGATGCAGGTCATTGAAGGCTTTTCAAAGCCGATGATCGACCCATCTGAAAAGGTTGGGTTCTGGGACAAGATCAGGCTCAGCTTCCACTCGAGAGTCAATGTGTCTTGGACAGGCCATGGAGATGTCCATCTAATGATCAAGGGTAAGTTCAAGCCCTTTTCCTAGCATGCTGTCCTAATCACGAAAGCAGGCTCAAGAGATCCATACGTCGTTACAGGACACGGTGCAGGTCTTGACATGGTCTGGAGAAACGATGTTCAACTGAACGTTTGGCAAGAGAACGATCCAGTCAAGTTCATCACGGTTGATAGCGGCGAGTTTATACTTGCCGTTCCTGACTTTAGTCATTTTGCACGCGACTCGATCAACCTTCTACCCTCTCAGGCTCAGGAGCAAACTCCTGGCGGCCACAAAGAGGACTCGACCTTCAAGAAGGTGGTTATGAAACTTTCCGGCAAGGTCAGATGGCAGGCCGGACTTGTCTTTGAACGCGAACTCGAAGGCGGAGGAAGATCCTTTAAATTTGAGCCGCATTACGATGTGACCTTGAGGAACCCTCAGCACATCAAGTCGATCAAGAACGATGTAAGCGCATGAAGCTCACACTCTAAACCTTCACTAATGCAGCCAGAATCGATACGATGCTTTCAGAGGCTTTCGCAGTAATCACATCCACATGTCTATCGCCATCTCCGCTCCTTCCGATCGTGATTGGAACGTATCCAACCTCGCTTGTTCCGACAACTACAACTCCGTTCATCTAACACCTCGTTTCTTCACCCATTTCTACGCTTGGTGGGGTATGTTCTCGGGAGTTATGTCATTGCCGGTTCGTCAAGGTGCGCTGTTCCCAGCCATTGAGAAATCTGGGAAGAAGTTTGGGCGTCATCTTGCAACCATCAAGTACAGTCTTCTCCTCTCCCCGCTTTTCATCAGCCATGTATACAAGCATAAGGATGCCGAGGAAATTCAGGATGACATGGTCTCGGCGACTGGTCTAAAGCTACGTCTCGACAGCTTTATGCTTGATCTGCATCAAAGACGCGAAGAATTTAGATCTGAGGTAAAAGGGCTGAACAAGACGGTGACTACGAGTGGTATGAGAATATATCGGACGCTGCTAGACCTCGTATCAGCAGATATCCGAGCTGTCTCCGCTGCCATTACCGGAACAAGCGCAGAAGCCGTGCGGAAGGCTACCAAAGAACGCCTTGCAGGATATCAGGAGGCATCACACACCACTGTTGACTTGTCTAAGTTCACCATCCCGGACAATGACTATTCGTGGGTCGATGTTGATGACTTCGTCGAGATTGACTGGAGTTTGCCTTTTGACGCCAACCCTGAGACGAAAATTCTTCCTCTGGCATATGCGCCGCGCTTCACGTACAAGCAACAAACCGACCACGGGCAGACTATCTCTGGAGATCCATACCGTCATAGCCCGTTCGGCTACGAGCCCACGCACCACTGCGTTATTTCAGGACATCACGACCCCAGACGTGTGCAAATTGAACTCATCAGGCAGAGAGTTGTCAAAATACAAGAGCTCATCGACAATCACGACAAGTCCGTCGACTATCAGGAGCTGCAAAATGTTCGTAATCCCCACAACGTGGGCCAAACCCGACAGAAGTTGGATGAGATGAGAAATCATGAACAAGTATTGCAGCACAAGAAGCGATTTCTAGAGCGTATGTTACAGAACCTTTATACCCACTTGGAAAACAACGATCTCGGGATTATCGCCGACGATGACGGTCACGCGCCCATCACGCATAAATCAGCGGATGAGAAGACCTCCAATGAGCACCAAATCGATGACAACACTCATTGTGCCGCTGACGATGAACGCATTGAGCCGGACTTTGATACAGCTACCCTGGCCGATAGTGTTGACGACTTCAACAATCGCTTTGTGATTCATAACGCGCAAATCAAGTGGAATAATTCGTTAAGAAATATCATGCTGCGTTATATACACCAAGTCAGCCAAAGAAGAGGTTTTGTTTACTATACATCTAGACGGGCTGTCAAGTTTATCCTGGATATAGTAGATGAGCAGGCCAAAGCGAAGGGAGGCACACCCACCTCTGAGAAAAGCAACCAGAACTCCAATGGAAAAGTATCGCTAGATGTGTCTGACGGTGATGACGAAGAGCTCAATGTTCAGCAACGAATACGTCAACTTCTCGAGGATGGTAAGAAATTTGTCAATGCGGATGATCCAGCATCTGCCAAAGGCAACCGGCGCAAATCTGGCGCAGGCGAGAATGCTCAAAATGACATCGCAGAGGCGTTCACGACGCAAAACACGTACCACGTACGGCTTGTGGCTCCTCAAATACAGTTGGTGAGCGAAAAAAATAAGAAAGCCGCTGTGCTTGTCACAGCACGAGGCATTCGCTTGAAGGTTCTGCAAATCATGGATAGGGATCGCGTATCTGACGACGTCAGCGGCTTGGTCCAACGCCGATTCGCCGCCGAGATGGACAACGTTCAGTTCTTCGTTACAAGCAAGCGCACCTTTACCACGGACTTTCTTTACATGTACACTGGTAATCAGTATGGAAACACTGCTGGGACGATGTGGCCTCCATGGGCTCCTATCGAAGTCATGTTCGACTTCAGCATTTTGTCGTATGGCTTCACGAGAGTTGTTCAACGAACCTCGGCCAGTCTGAGATATGACAAGTACAACAAGCTCCGACTAAAGTATAACGACAGTGTTTCAGAGGGCCAATCCGCACCCAGACGGAGTGTCGACAACCCAGAGAATCGCATGGATCAGCTTTGGGTCAACTTCCCGCACGTGCGTGCGATATGTGATTCAGATCAGTACTACACCATGTACATCATTGTGCTGGACTTGCTGATGTGGAGTGAACCGTTGGAGAAAGTGCGCAACGAACGTCTGGAGAAGATTATGCTCGCATCTGACTTTAGCGACCTTAGAGGCGCTCCAGAGATGGTTATTCGGCTGCAAGAACGAATTCAACAACTGAACGAAATCAAGCTGCACTTCCACATCAACGAGCACACTTTGGATCGACAAGGATGGGAGGATCGAATATCCCTAGAGCAAGATCTAGCTAATTGCGAAGACGAGCTTTTTTTTATGATGAAGGCCATTACAACTTCACAGAGGAAGCCCGACGAACGTACAGAAGGGTCTCAAGTCACTGGATTACTCAAGTGGTATCTTTCAGCAGATGAGATTGTTTGGCACCTGACTAAGGAGGGTAACCAGCCCTTGGTCGAGTTTCAGTTGAACAGCGCATTGTTCGAGCGCACAGACAACAGCGACGGATCAAACCGCAACGCCATCGAAATTGCACGCATCTACGGAATCAACCTCCTCCCTAATGCTGTCTATCCTGAGATCATTGCGGCGTACATTGACGCACCGAAGTCTCATATGGACTTGCCTGTGGATGCGCCCAATACGAAGATGTTGCGAGTCGATTGGCTAATGTTGGAGGCGATTGCGGGAATACCTGTGATTGACTTCTTCGAGGTGAACCTCCATCCACTCAAGATACAACTGGAATATCATACTGGAAAGGAGATTTTCGCATATATATTCCCGAACAAGGAAAACGGCGAAGGGGGTTCGTCGCCGTTCTTAGTGAAGCACTCATTTGCTCGTACGAATGAGGATTCAGAAGAGGAGGCGCATGCGAGCTCGCAGAAAACGGCTGCAGCAAACAATTTCCTTGCACAGCAAGCGAATGAGCCGCATGGGCAGTCGCTCAGGCCGAGATTGCAGCCAACACATAGATTATCCCAGGAGAAGCGACCAGATGCGTCACTATCAAGCAGTTCGAAGGGAACAAAGTCTGGGACTCAGGTGTTAGGAATCAATTTGCATGACGTAAAGAACAAAATGTCCTTTCTCGCTCCTTCTCGAGGAAACGGACACGCCGGTTCGATTAACCAGAGAAGACTCAACAACAAACAATCTGCCGAAAGTCTTGCTTCCAGCTTTCGTGGAAGATCGCCCTCCATCGCTTCGTCATCAAACACACAGGCAACGACGAATGACCCCGAACGGCGTACCCGCTTCGGTATACCGATTGGCCGACGGTCTGCAAGCGCGGACTCCCGGCGAAGCAGGAAGGATAAAGATAAAGACAAGGCCAAGAAAGCGGACGACCTCTCACAGATGCTCAATCGCGCCTCAAACTATATCACTCTCTCTTACGTCAAGATTCCGTCGGTCGTCCTCAACCTCAGCTATAAAGGCAAAGGATCGCGCAATCTCGAGGACGTGCACAGCCTGGTCTTCCGCATGCCCACGCTCGAATATCGGAACAAGACCTGGTCAAATCTCGACCTCGCCCTCGCACTCAAGAAGGACGTCATCCGCGCTCTCATCTCCCACACCGGTGCCATCATCGGTAACAAGTTCGGTCACCACAAGCAAAGCAAGGCCGCCCAAAGCCGCCTGCGCGAGCTCGCAAGCTCCTCGGTCGTCCTGTCCAGCAACAATGACCTCAGCCGCTTGCCCAGCGCCGACGACCTTGTGCACGACACACGCTTCAACAACAACCTCGACAACAACGGCAGTAGCGCCTACAGCATGAGCCCACGCGCAAGCGACGATATCACCGACGATAGCAACTCGACGCGCGACGACCTCACCTCGCTGCGCAGCTTCGCGCCAGACCACATGAACCAGCATGCTCATGACTACCACAATGGCGCGCACCACGCGCACGAACCCATGCGCGCTGCACTGACGAGGCATTTCTCTGAGCTGACGCACATGGCGCGCCCGAATCGCAGTCGCGAGAAGAGTCCCGGCATCGCCGAGGAGAGTGGCGAGACGGACAAGGAGAGGGAGAACGCGGTGACGCCGACGCCGACGCCGACGCAGCGTGGCAAGGAGCGCTTTAAGAAGATGCTGCAACATGCCTTGCCGTCGTCGCATCATTGATACGTGACGGGTGCTCCTGCCTCAACGTTTTAGTTTTTCCCGTCTTCTCCCCTTCCCAGGAGTACTTCAAGGGACGTTGTACTCTTGTTGTAGATCTAGATGGGATTCCGGTGGGTTTTCATTTCTTGTAACATAAACTTTTTGTATCAAATTCATTTGTCGACGCCGTCGAGCGTCCTTTTCTGTCTGTTCGCCAATACTTACAGTTGTCCCCGGCAAGTTTGTCATTTCGAAGTTGTGTCTCTCCCAGCAAACGACGTCCTCAGTACTCCACATCCTCGTCAACACACGCTACACCCGCTCGCATCACACACAGTCCCCAAATTCCCACACACCCACCGATCCGCCCAATCGTCCCAACCCGCCTCCCCTCCAACGCATCGTTCAAACCCACCCACTCCCACGATTAACCCCCTCAGCATCCCTCTCCACCCTCCTCACCCACCTCTCGACCAACGCGCGGTTCTCGCGCTCGAGCGCTTCATTCCGCGCCTCCAGGCCATTAACATTAACCTCAAGCGCCAGCATCTCATCAGTAGCGCTCTCAACCATGCGCCCCTTCTCACGCAGCTCCTCCTCGCGCTCCCGTAGTCTACGCGTCATGCGCGCGCGCTGCGCCGCCGCATCGGCCCCCAGCGCCTCGTGCGATGACGCCAGCGCCGCGTGCGCCGTCTGCAGCGCGTCGTGCGAGGCGCTCAGCGTCGAGTATGTGTGTTGTAGACTGCGCAGCTCGCGCGTGAGGAGTGAGAGCGTGCGGTGCGATGTTGCTAGGTCGTGGCGGAGGGACGAGAGGTCTTCGAGCGGGGGGTGCGGGGCTGGGGCCGGGGAGGAGGGGCGAGGGGTCGAGAGCGGGACGATCGGGGCTGGCGGTTTCTTCGAGCTTGGGGGTGCTGGGGCTGAAAGTGGAGGGATGGGGTGTTGTGGGCGTTTGAGGGCGGCGTTTTGGTCGGCGAGGACTGTGTCTGGTGCGAGGTTTCTTGCGTAAGTTTGAGGTCGGTGGGAGTTGGTGGGGGCGAGGGTGGGAGTGAGTGAGGGGCAACGGACAGGCGATGAGAGTGGGTTCGTTTGCTTTCTCACGCGCGTCGCGGATGGTGAGGGTTTCGAGGTATTCTGTGAGCCAGGGGGAGGGGGAGGATGCTGGTGCCATTGCGAGGCATGGTGGAATGGTGAGAGGGATAGGTTTGTTTTGTTTACTTGGTGACGATGGCGATGGTGATGATGCTGATCTTATCTTATCTTATCGTGTATCGAGTCCGGACAACGGACTGCGTTCCGACATCTATCCAGTTGTGGGGTGAGATAAGTACTATATTGAAGAGCACTTGTAGGGTAGTCACCAAGCATCCGCGATGCATCCGTAATGTCAACATATTGGAGGGCCCACGAAGAGTTTGCAAGGGAACCACTTGTGAAGTACTCACAAGATCGTCATTCGTGGAGAGGCATAGAAGTATCCCTGTTCACTAGAAAGACAAGTGGTGTAACATGATCCAAAGCACGATAGAGACAAACCGATACAAATATTCTTCACATTATTAGGTGTCTCAACGCACAACACCGCTGACTCAGAACCCAAAGCAATTCTTATCCTCCTCGTACCCCCAATCAGTCAACGCAGGCAACGCAGCCTTCTGGATCATCGCCGGCGGCCCACACAGAAACACCACGCTGTCCTCACTGGGCTCGAACAGCGCCTCTTTGATGATATCCTCATCGACGTGGCCCTTTTTGCCCTTCCAGTTGTCGCTCGGATGACTCAACACATGCGTGACCTTGAGCTGCTGCGGGTGATGCTCCTCGAACCTGTCCAGGGCATCCTTGAGCAGGATGTCGGCCTCGCTCTTGTTGGCGTCGACGACGCGCAGCTGCGTCTTGTCGCCGGCGCTCAGCAGCACGCGCACGAGCATCGCGTAGCCCGGCGTGATGCCCGAGCCGCCGAGAACCAGGCTGACGCGCTTGAACTCACGCTCCTGGCCTTCGATCGTGAACTTGCCGTTGCCGTTGTACACGATGTCGCCCGTAGGCCCCCGGATCTCGACTTGCTCGCCGATCGGCATGCAGTCGAGGATGTTGGACAGCGCCCCGCCGGGCTGCTGGGCGCTGGGGAAGTACGTCTTGACCGTCAGGTCGAAGGTGCCGGCGCCGTCGCGCTGCTCGTCGGCGGTGTTGTTGCTGTCGTCCTTTGACGCGCCCGAGTCGTCGTCTTTGCAGGGCATTAATGGCCTCGTCGGGGTGTAGCTGCGGATGACCATTCGATCCTCAAAGTGGTAGCCGATTTGGACATGTTGGCATGTACCCAGCCCGAGCTTCTTCTTGCCGTCGGGCAGTGCGAAGGTGTATGTTCGTGTGTCTTTGGAGATGTCCTTGCGGTCTTTGAGGGTGATGGGGACCCAGCGGTGCTTTTGCAAGGTGATGTCTTCGTCTTGGTTTTGAGATTCGGCCGCTTCCTTTGCTGCGGCTTCGGCGGTCTTTTGGATGTACTGCTTGGCTTTGTC
>Ga0160429_1002172_pt1 | contig 10474 bp, 11 predicted proteins | sample SolpanmetagenomR_FD_108199 | JGI IMG/M metagenome (GOLD analysis project Ga0160429, IMG submission 108199) | Solar panel surface microbial communities from Lawrence Berkeley National Laboratory, California, USA - R | ecosystem: Engineered > Built environment > Solar panel > Unclassified ... | reverse complement strand
GTCAGGGTGTCCCAGAGGCGCTCGGCGTTGATGGTGAGGTTCGACATGGGTGTCCCGGAGTCCCTTCTGCTCACGCCGCCTTCACGCCGAGGAAGCGGTCGCGCGCCGCCTCGTCGGCGACGAAGTCGGCATTGCCGGCCGCGTAGGCGACGCGGCCGAGTTCGAGGATGTAGTGGCGGTCGGCCAGGCTCGTGCAGACCGCCAGGTTCTGCTCCACCAGCAGGATCGGGACCCCGGCGTCGCGGATAGCCCGGATCTGGGCGACGATCTCCTCGACGATGACGGGGGCGAGGCCTTCCACCGGCTCGTCGAGCATGAGGAGCTTCGGCCCGGAGAGGAGGGCGCGGGCGATCGAGAGCATCTGCTGCTCGCCGCCCGAGAGCTGCGCGCCCCCGTTGCGGCGGCGTTCCTCCAGGCGCGGGAACATCGCGTAGATGTCCCGCAGGCCCCAGGGCGAACCCTTGCGCACGGCGATGGCCAGGTTCTCCGCGACGCTGAGCAGGCTGAAGATGCCCCGGTCCTCCGGCACGAGGGTGAGGCCGGCCCGGGCGATGCGGTGGGCGGGCCAGCTCGCCACGTCGGTACCGTGGAAGTGCACCCGGCCGCCGCGGGGGGGCAGGAGGCCGCTGATCGCCTTGAGCGTCGAGGTCTTGCCGGCGCCGTTGCGCCCGAGGAGGCAGACGATCTCGCCGTCGCGCACCTCCAGGCTGACGCCCTGGAGGATGTGGCTCTTGCCGTAGAAGCCCTGGACCCCGTCCAGGCTGAGGGCGACGGGGCCGCTCACGAGACGTGCGCCCGGGCCGGCGTGAGGTCGCCCGTGATCATGTTGCCGAGATAGGCCCGCCGCACCTCCGGGTCGTCGCGGACCCGGGCCGGCGGACCCTCCACCAGCACGCGGCCGGCGCGCATCACCGTCACGGTGTCGGAGATGTTCATGACGATGCCCATGTTGTGCTCGATGAACAGGACGGTGTGGTCGCGGCCGAGATCGCGGATCAGCGCCGTCATGGCGGCGATGTCGTCGATGCCCATGCCGGAGGTCGGCTCGTCGAGGAGGATGACCTTCGGCGCCGCCGCCATCGCCATCCCGACCTCCAGGCGCCGCTGCTGGCCGTGCGAGAGCGCGCCGGCGGCGCGCAGGGCCACCCGGGTGAGGTCGAGGCGCTCCAGCATCGTCTCGGCCATGGCCAGCGCCGGCCGGTTGGCCTCGGCCCGGCGCCAGGGGGCGAGGGCCTGCCAGGGCGTCTTGCCCTGCGCGGCCAGCCGCAGGTTTTCGCGGACGCTGAGCGTCGGGAAGAGGCTGGTGACCTGAAACGAGCGGGCGAGGCCGAGGCGCACGCGCTCGTGGTCGGCCGTGCGGGTGATGTCCCGGCCCGCCAGGGCGATGCGCCCGGCCGAGGGCGCGATCCGGCCGGTCAGCGCGTGGAACAGGGTCGTCTTGCCGGCGCCGTTCGGGCCGATGATCGAGTGGACGCTGTTCTCGGCGATGCGCAGGGTCACGTCCTGGAGGGCGACGAAGCTGCCGTAGCGGACGCCCAGGGCGTCGGTGGCGAGGATCGGCGCGCTCATCGGGCGACCTCCGGTGCCCGGCCGGCGTCGGACGCGGGGAGAGCCTCCGCCACGGGAGCGACCGCGGGATCGGTCACCACGGGCCGGTCCGGCGCCGGGTCGTCGGGGGGCGGCGCCCGCGTCACGAGGGCGACGGCGTGCTCGATCAGGCCCCAGAGGCCGCGCTGCAGGAACAGCGTGATGACGATGAGGAGGAGCCCCAGGAGGAGGAGCCAGCGCGGCCAGATCGCCGAGAGGGCATCGGCGGCGAGCAGGTAGGCGCCGGCCCCGAGGAGCGAGGCGAACAGGTTCGCGCTGCCGCCGACGATCGTCATGATCAGCAGGGTCTCGCTGGTGTGGTAGTCGATGTTCGAGAGGGGTGCGACGCCGATCAGCATGGCGTGGAGCGCGCCCGCGAAGGCCGTCACCGCCCCGGAGATCGCGAAGGCCGCGACCTTGAAGGCCCGAACCGGATAGCCGATCGCCCCGGCCCGGCCCTCGTTGTCGCGGATGGCGAGCAGGGTGCGCCCGAAGGTCGAGAGCGCGACCCGCTGCAGGGCGGCGAAGAGCCCGAGGAAGAGCACGGCCACGAAGGCGTAGTAGGTCCAGGGATCGGACAGGACCGTGCCGGCGAGGCGCGGGCGCGGGATGTCGAGCAGGCCGTTGTCGCCGCCCGTGAGGCCGCTGAAGGTGTAGGCCAGGAAGTAGAACATCTGCGAGAAGGCCAGGGTCAGCATCACGAAGTAGACGCCCTGGCGCCGGATCGAGACCCAGCCCACGGCGGCCGCCACCAGCGCCCCCAGGGCCAGCGACAGCAGCAGCATGACGGGGGCGGGCAGGCCGGCCCGGACGAGGCCGAGCCCGGCGACGTAGCTGCCGAGGCCGAAGAAGATGCCCTGGCCGAAGGAGAGCAGGCCGGTATAGCCCAGCAGCAGATTGCAGGCGGCGACCGCCAGCCCGTAGATCAGGATCTCGCTGGCCAGCGTGCCGGAGCGCATCACGAGGGGCAGGATCAGCACGGCGGCCAGCGCGAGGCCGAACTGCACCAGGGGCCTGTCGAGCAGGGGAATCATCGCGAGCGCCTCCTCAGGCCCGGCCGAACAGGCCGCGCGGCATCGCCATGATGATGCCGGCCATGCCGAGATAGATGACGAGGCGCGCCCCCTCCGGCCACAGGGTGGCCATCAGGCTCTGGGCGATGCCGACGAGGATGCCGGCGGCGAGCGCCCCGGCGTAGCTGCCCATTCCGCCGATCACCACCACCACGAAGGCGATGCCCAGGGCCTCGACGCCCATGAAGGGCTCGACGCCGCGGATGGGGGCGGCCAGCGCCCCGGCCAGCCCCGCCAGCCCGGCGCCGAGGGCGAAGACGGCGGTGTTGATGCGCAGGGTATCGTAGCCGAGGAGCGCCATGTTGGCGGGCGATTCCGACCCGGCCCGCACGATGGCGCCGAGCCGCGTCCGGTCGAGGAGCCACCACAGGCCGGCCGCCAGGATCGCCGTGAAGCCGATCACGAAGAGCCGGTACTCCGGGTAGACGAAATCCCCGAGGATCATCACGCCGCTCAGCGCCTCCGGCGGAGCGACGTTCCCGCCGATGGGCCCCCAGATGATGATGACGAGCTCCTGCACCACCAGGGCGAGGCCGACGGTGACGAGGATGTGGAAGGTGTGGGGCAGCTTGTAGACCCGGCGCAGGAGCAGCCGCTCGGTCAGGGCGGCCAGCCCCGCGACGACGAGGGCGGCCAGCGGCATCGCCACCCAGAAGCTCAGGCCCCGCTCGACGCCCTCGTAGGCGAGGTAGGCCCCCAGCAGGTAGAACGCCCCGTGGGCGAAGTTCACGAACTGCAGCAGCCCGAAGATGATGCTCAGGCCCACTGCCAGCAGGAAGTAGAGCATCCCGAGTCCGAGGCCGTTCAGGATCTGGAACAGGTAGGTCACGGGGTCTCCAGGATCAGGTCAAACCTTGGATCACGTTAAACCTCGGCTGGCGTCGAACCTCGGCTGGCGGGCCACGCCGATCCGAGCGCGACCCGTGATTCCGGGGCCGCGACGCGGAACCCGGACTCCGGAAGACAGGGGGGCGCCTTGCTCGGCTCTGGATCCCGGGCTCGCCCGCGGCGCCCCGGAACGACGCAGCGCGCGAGCGACGACCGATCCCGCGTGGAACCTCGGCGCCGCTTCGCCCTCACGCCACCTTCGTCACGTCATCTTGCAGCCGGCGGCCTCGGGCGAGAGGAACGACTTGCCGGACTGGATCACCTCGGCGAAGTCGTCCTTGTCCTTCATGGCGGACTTCGCCTTGCCCTTGAGCAGGTAGTAATCCTTGATGACCTGGTGGTCGGCGGCGCGGATCTCCTCCTCGCCGGTCAGGCCGGAATAGCGCATCCCTTCGAGCGCCTTGATCACGGCGGGGCCGTCCGCACGGCCGGCCTTGGCGGCGGCGTCGAGGAGCAGCTTGGTGATCTGGTACGAGCCGGCGAAGGAGTAGTTCGGCGTCATCTTGGCGGTCTCGCGGACCTTGGTCACCAGCGCCTTGTTCAGGGGCGAGTCGATGCCGTGCCAGTACTGCGCGCCGAAGTAGACGCCCTCGCAGAGGTCGGCGCCCAGGGCCTCGAACTGCTCCAGGCCTGAGGCCCAGGCGAGCACGATGGTCATGCGCTTCTTGAGGCCGAAGCTCACCGCCTGGCGCAGCGCATCCGAGGATTGCGAGCCGAAGTTGAGGAGCAGCAGCACGTCGGGCTTGGCCGCGATCGCGTTGGTCAGGTAGCCGCTGAACTCCTTCTCGGCCAGCGAGTGGTAGCTGTTGCCGACATGCTCGATGCCCTTTTCCTGGAAGACCGCCTTGGCGGCACTGAGGAGGCCCTCGCCGAACACGTATTGCGGGGTGATCGTGTACCAGCGCTTGGCGTTGGGCATCTGCGCGATGAGGGGACGGACCGTCTGCGCGATGGCGCCGAAGGTCGGCACCGTCCAGCGGAAGGTGCCGCGGTTGCAGTCCGAGCCGGTGATCTCGTCCGCCCCCGCCGTGGTGATGAAGACGCCGTCGGATTTCGCCGCCTCCTTGCCCATCACCAGGGCCTCGGAGGAGAGGATGCCGCCGGCGAAGAGCCGCGTGCCCTGCGCCATCGCCTCCTGCACCTTGCGGGCGGCCGGTGCCGGCTTGCCCTCGGTGTCGATGTCCGCGACCGTGACGGTGCGGCCGAGGATCTTGCCGGCCTCCTGCGCCGCGAAGGCGGCGCCGAGCGACGCATACTTGCCGTTGGCCGCGAAGGCGCCGGAGATCGGCAGCGGGGCGCCGATGACGAGGGGCCCGTCCGCCGCACGGGCACCGCGCAGGATGCCGGACAGCGGGAGACCGGAGGCCCCCAGGGCGGCCGCCGTCAGCGAGGTTTTCAGAAATGCACGACGATCACGCATGGCACCGCTCCTCGCGCTCGCACCGGGCGAACTATCCAAACTATACGCATAGAATATGCGCGTGTTCGTTCCGTCAAGCGCTCGTCGATGTTGCACTGCACTTGCGCAATTGCTGGCCGTAAGCCGGGAATTCAGGCAGCCGATGCCCGTTATCGCTGCAGGATCGGCAGGGCATTGGCGCGCTTCACTTGGCCGAGGGCGAAGCTCGATTCGATCGAGGCGACGCCGTCGAGGCGGGTGAGCTTGTCCTTGAGGAAGCGCTCATAGGCTTCGAGGTCTTCGACCACGATCCGGAGCAGGTAATCCCGCTGCCCCGTCATCAGGTAGCAGTCGACCACCTCGGGCCAGCGGGTGACGGCCACGGCGAAGCGGTCGAGTTCCTCCTCCCGCTGGCGCTCGAGCTTCACCGAGGCGAAGACGCTGACCGGCAGGCCGACCGCGACCTGGTCGACGACGGCGACGTAGCCCTTGATCACCCCCGCCGCCTCCAGCAGGCGCACCCGCCGGGCGCAGGGCGAGGCGGAGAGGCCGACCCGGTCGCCGATCTGCTGCACCGTCAGGCGGGCATCCTCCTGCAGCGCGGCGAGGATCCGGCGATCGATGGCGTCGAGAACAGGTTTTGGCACGAAATGATCTCGCGAGGCATCCGACAGCGCATCTGAGCCAAGGACTTGCCGCACCACAAGGTCGTTTGGCCAGTTTTGCTGGTCCGGCGCGTCTAGGATCATGTCATGAGCGATCCGCGACTGCCCTACCTCGCCGCCCTGGCCCGGAAGAGCCTCTGGCTCTCGACCTGGACCATCCACAACGCCAACCACCTGCGCCCGTCGGCCGACGGGCTGAAGGTGGGCGGGCACCAGGCCTCGTCGGCCTCTCTCTGCGCGATCATGACGACGCTCTACGGCGCGGTGCTGCGCCCCGAGGACCGGGTCGCGGTGAAGCCCCATGCGAGCCCGATCTTCCACGCGCTGCAATACCTGTTCGGCCACCAGACCCGCGAGAAGCTGGCGGCCTTCCGCGCCTTCGGCGGCGCCCAGTCCTATCCCTCGCGGACCAAGGACACCGACGACGTCGATTTCTCCACGGGCTCGGTCGGGCTCGGCGTGGCGCAGACGCTGTTCGCGTCGCTGACCCAGGACTACGTGCGGGCGAAGGGCTGGGGCGGCGACCGGCCCGAGGGCAAGATGGTGGCGCTCATCGGCGACGCCGAGATGGACGAGGGCAACATCTTCGAGGCCCTGCTGGAGGGCTGGAAGCACGGCCTGCGCAACACCTGGTGGATCGTCGACTACAACCGCCAGAGCCTCGACGCGGTGGTGCGCGAGGGGCTGTGGGCGAAGTTCGAGGCGATGTTCCGCAACTTCGGCTGGGACGTGGTCGTGCTGCGGCACGGTACGCTCCAGCGCGCCGCCTTCGCGGAACCGGGCGGGGCGCGCCTCAAGGCCTGGATCGAGGCCTGCCCGAACCAGACCTACTCGGCGCTGGCCTTCCAGGGCGGCGCGGCCTGGCGCCGGCGCCTGACGGAGGAACTCGGCGACCAGGGCGACGTCTCCGCCCTGATCGACCGGCGCTCCGATGCGGAGCTCGCCGCCCTGATGGGCAATCTCGGCGGCCACGACCTGCCGATGCTGCTGGAGGCCTTCGAGGCGGCCCGCGCCCACGACCGCCCGGTCTGCTTCATCGCCTACACGATCAAGGGCCACGGCCTGCCGCTCGCCGGCCACAAGGACAACCATGCGGGCCTGCTGACGCCGACCCAGGTCGAGGCCTTCCGGGCCGAGATGGCGATCCGCCCGGGTCACGAGTGGGAGCCCTTCGAGGGGCTCGAGGTCGCCCCCGACGCGATGCGCCGCTTCCTCGCCGAAGTGCCCTTCGTGCAGCGCGGGCGCCGCCGCTACACGGCGCCGGCGATCCCGGTCCCCGAGCGCTTCGCGGCCCCGACCCAGGCCACGCTCTCGACGCAGGCCGGGTTCGGGCTGCTGATGCACGAGATCGCCAAGTCCGACTCGGCCTTCGCCGATCGCATCGTCACCACCTCGCCCGACGTCACCGTCTCCACCAACCTCGGCGCCTGGGTGAACCGGCGCGGCCTCTTCGCCAAGGAGGCGATGGCCGACGTCTTCCGCAAGGAGCGGATTCCCTCGACCTTCAACTGGACCTTCGCGCCCTCCGGCCAGCACCTCGAGCTCGGCATCGCCGAGTCGAACCTCTTCACCGCGCTCGCGGCCCTCGGCCTGTCGCATGCGATCTTCGGCGAGCGCCTGCTGCCGGTGGGCACGCTCTACGATCCCTTCATCGAGCGCGGCCTCGATGCCCTGAACTACGCCTGCTACCAGGATGCGCGCTTCCTCCTGGTGGCGACGCCGGCGGGCGTCACCCTGGCGCCGGAGGGCGGGGCGCACCAGTCGATCAAGACGCCGCTGATCGGCCTGGGCCAGGACGGGCTCGCCGCCTTCGAGCCGGCCTTCGTCGACGAGCTCGCGGTGCTGCTGCGCTTCGCCTTCGCGCACCTGCAGGGCAGCGGCCCCGCCGAACCGGACCCGGTGACCTGCCTGGCCGATGCGGCGGGCGGCTCCGGCTATTTCCGGCTCTCGACCCGCAGCCTGGAGCAGCCGGTGCGGGCGATCGGCCCGGCGCTGGCCGCCGACATGGTCGCGGGCGCCTACTGGCTGCGCCGGCCCGGTCCGAACGCCGAGGTGGTGGTCGCCTACCAGGGGGCCGTCGCGCCCGAGGCGATCGCCGCCATCGGGCTGATGGCCGAGGACCGGCGCGACGTCGGCCTCCTCGCGGTCACCTCGGCGGATCGGCTGCAGGCCGGCTGGACGGCGGCGCAGGGCCTGCGCGAGCAGGGCCGTCCGGAGGCGTCGAGCCATGTCGAGCGCCTGCTCGCCGACGTGCCCGCCCAGTGCGGCCTCGTCACCGTCCTCGACGGCCATCCGGCCACCCTCGGCTGGCTCGGATCGGTGCACGGGCATCGCACCCGCGCGCTGGGTGTCGCGCAGTTCGGTCAGACCGGCACGATCGCCGACCTCTACCGTCACTTTGGCATCGACGCGCGCGGCATCGCCACGGCGGCCCAGGCGATCGCCCCCGGCCGGGGGATCCGCCACCTGCGCCTTGCCTGACTCAGCGCGGCCGCGAGACCGCGTCCCGGAATGTGTCGCCCGCGGAGCCCGGATCGCCGATCCGACCCCGCAGGGGAGGCCGGATCAGACCCGCAGGGGAGGCCGGATCAGACCCCGATCGCGCCGTTGTGCAGGGCGCGCAGCTCGACGTAGCTCATGGTCTCGCTGCTCCAGCTCGGCCCGTCGCAATCGTGCAGCCGCTTGGGGAGCGGCTTGTGCTTGTCGCCCTGGTAGAACCCCATCACGACGGTCTGGCCGTCGGTATCGTCGCGCTCGATCCGGTAGGCCGGCTGAACGCCCGATCCGAGACGGCTGATCCGAACCCGCAGGCTCGGATTGCGGGCCTGGTCGGGGACCATGTTGCGGTAGACGCCCCTCAGGTATTCGAGGCGGTCGGCGTTCCGGCCCGCGAGATCCGCGATGGAGACGTTCTCGGCAAGCATGGCGGTGGAAGTCATAGATGTCGGCTTTCGGTTGGAGGCAGGGGCGCTTGGCAGCGCCGGTCAGGCGACGGCCGGGGCTTCCTCGGTCGTCACCACGAATCGGGTCAGGGTGTTGGGCCCGAAAGTCAGCGTGAGCGGCACGTCGGCCGCATCCCGGCCGTAGGCGATCAGGATGCGGCCGATCCGCGACGCGTTGTTGCGCGGATCGAAGGTGTGCCAGCGGCCATCGAGGAAAACCTCCATCCAGGCCGCGAAGTCGCCCGGCGCGTGCGGGAGCGGCAGGCCGATGTCGCTGACGTAGCCGTTGCAGTAGCGCGTCGGGATGTTGAGGCAGCGGCAGAAGGCGATGGCGAGGTGCGCGTAGTCGCGACAGACGCCGCGCTGCTCCTCGAACACCTCGAAGGCGGTCCGGGTGGCGCGGGCATGCTCGTAGCCGAAGGTGATCCGGTCGTGGACGTAGTCGCAGATCGCCTGGACGCGGCTCCAGCCCGGCGGCAGGTGGCCGAACAGGTCCCAGGCGATCTGCGAGAGGCGGTCGGTCTCGCAGTAGCGGCTGCCCAGGAGGAACAGGAGGCTGTCGGTCGGGAGCGTTGCGATGGGCGTCTCCGCCGCCGTCGGGTGCGGATGGTCCCCGCGGCCCGCGTCGCGCACGATCGTCTCGGTCTTCAGCGTGAACGTGCCGGCCGGGGCCGTCATCCGCTGGCACCAGTTGCCGAAGCTGTCGCGATAGCCCTCCAGCGGCACCGCGGGGTGCGTGACGAGGTGGTCCGGGCGCTCCAGGTCCGAGACCCGCGAGGCATGGACGTTGAGGGTCGCGATGACCGGGGTGGGCTGGGGGAAGGTGTAGGTCATCTCGCAGCCGACGAGGATGCGCATGGGGCTCTCCGGAATTGTCGTCGCGCGCGGGATGGGGCCGCCGGGCCGAGAGGGGATGTTTTCGAGGGCCGGGGGCGGGGGCCGCCTCAGTGCAGGGTCGGCGGCGGCTCCAGGAACGCGCGCATGCCGCCGCCCGCCTCGACGGCCTCCGTGAACGCGTCGAGGGCGTCCTCGTCGCAGGCGAAGGTGGTGTCCCAGAGGGTCGACCATCCCGCCGGATCGATGACCTCCAGGATCCAGGGATCCTGGGAGCCGGCGAATCGGTAGACGTTCACCGTGACCGTGATGCCGTCCTGGGTCGCCTGTCCGGTCAGGTCCGAGAACTCCATCATCGGTTTCTCGTAGGGCATGCGGTGTCTTTCTCGATGGACGAGGTCACCGCAGGAACCCGGACGGGTCCCCATCACATGAGCCGAATGACAGGTCTTAGCAGAGTTCGGGCCGTCGCGGTTCGAAAATCGCGATCCACCGCAACGACGTGTCGTCCCTCCGATCTTGCGCGCTTAGATTCTGTACTTGTCGAAGCGGGACGGAGCGACCCTTTCGATCCCCGGAAAGTCTGATCCGCCCGCAGGGCTGTATCGGGAAACCGATGCGTCTCCGAGCGCGGGGCGGCGTGGTCCGGGTCTCGGGTTCCCGGGCCGCGAAGCAAGGTTCCGAGGCGCCGACCCGAGACACGGGGCCCGACCCGGTCCGGGCCGAAAGCGATCCGGGTTTGGCCAAGCCTTATCCGGTCTCGGCCAGCGATTAGCCGGTCTTGGCCAGCAGAAAGAGCGCGGTGCCGATGGCCAGCAGGGTGCGGGATACCCAGGAGAAGGCGAGGGCGCCCACGCCGTCCTCCAAGGATCGCAGATGGGCGACCTGGGCGAACAGCGCGGCCCAATAGGCGGCCCAGAGACCCAGGACGGCGATCACCCGGAGCGGCCCGGTGGGCTAGATGTCCACCCGGCGCTCGTGCCGCCACAGCGCGATGGCGTGCCGGCGCGCCTCGTAGGCCCGCCGCATGGGTGTGTCGGCGGCACCTTGCGCCTCGGGGCGGTAGCCGAAGCGGAGAACGCCGTC
>Ga0160429_1002171_pt1 | contig 10474 bp, 12 predicted proteins | sample SolpanmetagenomR_FD_108199 | JGI IMG/M metagenome (GOLD analysis project Ga0160429, IMG submission 108199) | Solar panel surface microbial communities from Lawrence Berkeley National Laboratory, California, USA - R | ecosystem: Engineered > Built environment > Solar panel > Unclassified ... | reverse complement strand
TGGGCGACGCCGTCGCCGCCTTGCTTGGAGGTACCGAATTCGTGCTCGAAGAGAGGATTGTCTTTTGTGCCGACAATGGCAAAGTAGTATGACATCCTGCAAAGCTCTTTCCCTCTCACATTGCAGGAATCTGTCGCTGAGAAAGTATTCTGTATTACTGTGACGAACGGGTACTACTTAACCGTGGAACCGTAGTAAGGTACACACGCACAACCCTGCCAAGACATCCAACCCGCATCGCCCTCAAGCTTCAAACTTCCGCCGCAAAGTGCATCGCCATCATCTCTCAACCACACAACCACCACCATGTTCGGCGCATTCCGCGCCTCCTCCCCCCTCTGCGGAGGTCTCCTCTGGTAAACCTCCAACTCCAAACCTCACCAACCCAGAACCACCCCATCCCACGTCTCCCCACCCTCAAGCCTACCTCTCCCCGCGTACAACACCAACAGTCCGCTAACGCCCTGTTCCAAAGGAAAATCCCCTGGCGCATGTCCCGCCACCAAAAGCTCCGCCAGCGCGAACGTCTCCGACACGTCGACAGCATCGTAGCGACCGTCGACGCGGCGCTCGCGCGCCAGGGCGTCGCGGTGAGAAACGTGGAGCGCTGGAAGGAGGAGATGCCGACGGAGGGGGAGATGCTGGCCAAGGATAAGTATACGATGTTTGATCGCAAGGAGAAGAGGTATCGGAAGGGTGTGCATAGTGAGTTTGCTTCTGTTGTCTCCTTGTTTCTTTTCATGGGGATGGGAGGGGATTGAGGAGGGGGCGCTTGGGCTGATGAGATTTGTGTGTTATCAGAATTGCCGAAGTGGACGAGGGTGAGCCAGAGGTTGAATCCGCCGGGGTATTGATGGGTTTTGTTTGTTACGGCGTTGGAATGAGATATGGGTTGTGGACATAAGCATTGGGAAAGGTGTTTGTGGGATATCTGCATCAGAAAGAGCATCGCTCTTGGAAGACTGTATAACAGACCACAAAAGCTCACCAGTTGCAAGGAACACATACACTACTGGCCAAATGCAGAAAGAGGATAGTATGTGTCTCAAAATATCCTTGCATAGCCTGCAAAGCAGGCCACCCCTTCCCACCCGTATACACCCTCCTGTTGGCATTCCGACTATCAGCGGTCATCCGGCGCAGCGACCCTCCGGTCACCTGTAACCATGCTCTCCACCTTGAAAAGTGGTCTTCGTGATCTGCCATCAAGCAAACATCCTTTCTGCATCAGCACCTAGATATATCTCTCACGTCGAGGCTGCAGGGACGTGAGCGGGTGGGCATATCCCGCTTTCTTTCCGCCATGGGCACGACGAAAGGGTGATGATGAGTCTGAGCTACAGCGCGAAGAGAGAAAAGTGGTGTAGTCGTTAGTCCATGACGGACTGCCTTCTTCTGCTTTTGCAGAACGAAGGGGGCGAGCGTGATCTTTCTGCAACGGAAGGAGACCAGAAAAAGGCCAGTTGCAAATCTAGTACGAGTTTCCATCACCGCCGGGGTAGTACTGTATACAAGCCAGCTACAAGGCGGGAGCGAGGAAGCCCCATCCACATCAACAAACTCAAAAGGCTATATTCCTGACAGCTTCAACGCGGCGACGCAAAAACGCTCACTTGCACCCATACACACACACACGACTCGTTCGCTCAAACTATCATGCTCTTGCGCCAGCCATATAGTACTCCTCATCGCTCCCCCTTCCCCTGTCCCTCTCCCTATCTCTATCCCGCGCCCTCGGTCGATCCCGGTCTCTATCCCTTGGCAGCTCATCATCGTCCCTCTCAGCGCGGCGACGATCCTTGCGATCTTCGATAGCCTTGATGCCCTCGCCATCCGTATCCTCATCCGCGTCGGTCTCGTTGATCCTGTCACGCTCGCGGTCGCCGCGGCGCTTGCGGTCACGGTCTCTGTCCTTGTCTCTGTTATCACGGTCCCGGTCGCGGTCGCGTTCACGGTCTCGATCTCCTCGCTCAGTGCGATCCTTATCCTTGTCCTTATCTTTGTCGTTGCGGCGAGTTTCTTCGTAACGTGAGTCTATCATCCCCAAGGCCATTAGCTTCTCCCATTCGCAGGAACATATGACAAGTAGATGTGACTAGTCGTAAATTCGATGGGAACTCACCTCTCAACTCCCTCGTCCGGTCCGCAAACTTTTGAATCTCCTCCTTCGTCAACACCCTCAACACAATCACGCAATCCAACCGCTCCTCAAACCTCTCCTTCGCCTCCTCCAAAGCCTCAGGGTTGACAAGCCTCCTGTCAATCTTCGTCCAGCGCGCGTCAGGCGGGATGCCCTTCTTGGGCGTCGCGTCCTTGAGCGGCGCCACACCCTCCCTAATAGGATTAGGGTCTTCCGGGAATTTGTCCGTAGGTTTGCGTAGGATGCCCCTGGGTTTTTCGAATGGGGGCGGACTGTCCCTGTCGCCTTTGGGGGGCTCGACAATCTTGACGCGGCTGCTGGTCGTCGACTCGTCATCTCTAGGAAACGCACCAGGCAGAGCCTCAGGTTCGTGAGTAAGTGCGCCATCGCCCAACATGTGGTTCCCGCGTTCTCTACCCGCTGGACGCTCAGCATGGGGAGCTACCTGAGCGCCACTGACATCGTCGCGGCTGCGGCGTTCTTGAGGTGTCCCGTTTTCGACAATATCACGGTCAGCGGTAGGACGGCGTTCGTGGTGACGCTCTTGTGTAGCCGGAGGCTCGACGACTTCGCGATCGGCTGTTGATCGGCGCTCGTGATTTCGTTCTCGCTCGCGTTCTCGTCGGCGACGTTCACGATCTGATTCCACGTCTGTCTCACGAGGTGCTCCTTCCTGCGTGCGTCCGAGCTCTGCGGCAACTCGCCGACGGTAGTCTTCGTCGGGATCGATTTCTTCAGCTGGTGCGGCGACGGGGGTGGCAATAGGAGCAGGAACTGGAGTCGGCATTGGAGCTGAGCGCTTCTCCGCTTCCCGCTCTTCTCCATCGCGCTTGAAGTCATCTGGAGGGTACGGCGCCTTCTTGCTATCGCCGTCAGACGGTAGGTCTGCTTTCGGTAGCCCTCGACGAGGTTCGTTAAAATCGTCGTCGGCCTTACGATCTCTTTCATCCTTGCGATCCCTCTCCTTGTTCTTGAAGACGTCACCGGCGCCGTATGCGACCGCTGCGGCGCCAGCCGTTGCTGCTACTGCAGGAATAGCGACCGAGGGACGATGCTCCTTGTTTTCTCGGTCACCGCCGCGATCGCTTCGGCCACGATCGCGCTCTCTTTCACCGTCGCGATCACGACTGTGATTGCGGTGGTGGTGGCCATTGACATTGCCCCGCTCGCTGGCACGTTCGCTGCGTTCGTCGCGATCTCGAGGCAAATCCCTAGGCATATAGTCTCCTCTTGGCACGTCCCTTGGAGGTTGGTCTCTCGATGGTAGATCGGCACGCTGGAACTCCTTAGTCGAGAGATCCGTACGTGGTCCGTCTCTAGATGGAATGTCTCCACGTATATCTGCGCGTTGCATGTCTCTGGCAGGTACATCTCCGCGAGCAAGATCTCTCGACCTCTCCACTCGATCGACATCACCACGGTCTCGGTGTCTGTCAAAGTCTCGTTCGCTGGCTCTGGGACGCTCATCGCGTGAGTATTGACCTCGTAAATCATCACGTGCCGATGGCGCATTCCAATCACGTGCATTTGTGCCAGCCATTGAGGGCGTAGCCTCAGGATACACCGAATGCGGTCGAGAAGGAACTGCATCAGAGAAGCTTGCTCGTCCATATCCAGTCGGAGGAGGGGCGAGACCTGCGGAGAGTGGCTCAGGTGGGTAGCTTGGCTTTCGGTCTCGGCTCTCGCTGCGATGCTCGCCTGCGCGCATGCTGTACGGGTCAACGCTAGCAGGACGTATGCCGAAACCACGAGTCTCAACCTCCCTATCTTCGAAGCGCGGCTCACGACGTGGAGGCGAGCGGTCGTAGTCGTCACGGTACCCGTAGCGGTCATCTCGTGGTACCTGTGGTAGAGGAATGTTCTGTGGTTGTACTGTGCTTGGCCGAATAGGCACATCGTATGTCCTGTCGTAGGAATCCAGCGTATTGCTACGATATGGTGGTACATCTCTTTCTCTGCGTTCGCGGGATGATGCTCTACCTTCTCGAGAAGACGATCGTTTAGGAGCATCACGTAAACTGGTTGTCCTAGGAATGCTATCGTTGATCTTGTTGAAGCCGCGAGTCGTGACTGGAGGTCTGTCTCGTTCGCGATCCCGGACTGTAGAGGCTCTTGCTGGGAAGTAGCCGGAGGGAGGTTCAATCATACTTATTGGTCTTTCTCTGCTCCCAGTCCTGCTGCTGCGATCCACGCTGCCTTGGCGGCTACGCCATCTTGGCTCTGTATCGCGATACATACCAGCGGGGTCGGTGTAAGAGTAGCCTACGTCATCAGGGTCCCGTGAGCGGCTGGTTGTGCTAGGTCCACTCAGATGATAGCGTTGCTCCTTCTTGCGTGCTGCGTAAGACTCTCTCGTAGATTCTCGAGGGTCCCGGCTACTACTGCTGGCGACGTCGGTCTCACCTACGAGACGTGCAGAGTGGTTGTTGTCGATGCTGTAGATTTTCTTGTGCTGGACAGGATTCCGGGATGAGCTAGATGAAGTTGTAACGTGAGCATCTTTCCTCGTCGAGAGCGGGCTGGATGGCCTCGCAAATGGGCTTGCGTGAACGACTGTCGCAGGCCGAGTCCGTAGTTGCGGGACAGTAGGAGCATCGTCAGTGACTGTAGACCGACGCGGTCTGCCGCTGTAGGAGTCATACGTTCTCGGTGGATTCACAAATGTCTGGGTAGATATCGGAATCACGCCACCACCCACTCGCTCTCCGCTCGTTCTTGGTGAAGCGTCCGTATATCGAGGGGTCCGAGAGGAGTAGTACGCTGAACCACCTTCATATGGCCCAAAAGAGCCCGTCGACATTCTTGCGGGATCTGCCAAGCGCCGACTGCCTGGAGAAGCTGGACGGCCATAGTATCTCGAGTCCATCTCGGATGCTCGCCGCTTGGGCTGCGAGGAGAGTTGATGAGGGAAAGATTGACCTCGAGTGAATGGGAAGGGTCGTTTGGCAGGCCCGATAGGGCCACCGAAAGGGTAGACCTTTCGATAGTCTTGCGCAGTCAGAACGCTGGCGCTCATGGTGAAGTCAGCAAGGTGATCGCATGACAAAGGGAGAGAAAGCGGTGGAAGGGGTCGGTTAATTGAGGCGGGCGGTGTGTAGTTCGCACGTAAAGAGATGTCGCCTCACCTTCTGCCTTGATAGTGTTATGAATCAGAGATGGGTATGAGTTGGCCGGTGGGGAAAGGCTTGGAAGAGGACGTTCGAAAGTAAGATGATGGTGTGTTGGTGCCCTACTTGGCCGGGATGTGCCTTGCTTTGCGCTTCGGACTCGCAGAAGGTAGGTAGTGGTAGGCAAGAAGGTGAGCACGCAGCGGCTGCACAGGCTTGCCAGGCGCCCGTGGTGGTGAGTTGCGACAGTTTGCTTTATGCAGTATATGCGGTATATGCGATCCGGTGAGTCCGCTTGCGAGATGGTGCAGGGTCGAGGCTAGGAGAGGGCGGCGTAGGAGGATGTAGGACGAGCAAGGCGGGTATATGTGGAGGGTCCGAGGTAGGTAGTCAGGTACAGCGAATGCAACGAGGTAAAAGAGTCGTCAGGTAGGTATCGTCAGCTTCGATCTATGGGGGGGATGGTTCTTGAAGCGCAAGGTCAAAGTGGTCGCTGTCGCAGTGGTACCGTGGTAGTCGCCGTCAGTGGTGTTGGGCTAGTTAGGTACGGTAAGCGTAAGCCTCAAGGTGCTGTAGAGGTTCAGGCAGAGTCAGGCCCGCACCGTCGTGTGGCTTGGGTAAGGTACCTTAGGTGGGTTTCCACTTTTGACCGGGTGGGGGGGTACCAAGACTGTACCAAGACTGACGTCGACGCCGTGAGCGGCCGTGCGCCGCCCCGATGTCATAACCAGGTATCGTCGTCTGGGTCCACGTATGGGTGATAAGACGATGAAGCCCCCGGTTCATTATAGGTACAGTATGCTCTTCCACCAGAGATATAATTCATACCCGCAGTGCTGCACTTACTGCATCACAAACTCGAGCTTCAATGACTGTCTCACGAACCATCCACCAGTGTCGCCTTCAAGTCCTCGTCTTGTCTCATTCCAGCGCCGCTCCGTTGTCTGAAAGATCAATCCTCATATCAACTCGTCATGTACTCGCGCAGTCCGCCAGATCATAGGCCTTTCTTTTTTTGACAACCGTCTTATAGATGAGCTTGCCGCCGTATACACAGGGGTTCCCAGTTTTGCTCCGCTGACCTTGAATCGTACACCTATCGGAACACATCTATCGAGAATTATCTTCTCTTCGCTTCAAAGTCAATAATTTCAATATCTGTAGCTCCCTCCCCCTAATCTCAATCATTCCATGTTCAAAGAGTAGCTTTTCCTTCACGCACTGAGCATCCTTGAAGTCTGAATGGCGTATTGAACCGTTACTTGTCACGCTTAATCGTCGGCGCGGTTGATTTGACAAGCTGCCTTCGCTTCGACGTCCCGCTTGAACCACGGAATTCCTGCCCAACGTCGACAAGGTTCAATGGCGTTGACTCCACAACGTACAGTACGTTGCCATCCAGATCGTCTTCGATCAATGCCAGGATTTGTGGGCACTTTCGATCGTACGGTTGACGGCTAGCGTGGTAGAGCCCGACATCTACATAATGCAGATACCGTCCGATCAACGCGCGTTCAAGAAGGTCGACTGTCCCTCAGTCTGAGGCTTTGCTTTTAGCGATGTCTTGCTGCAGCCGTATCCTACAATACTGTGCTGCCAATTTCGATTGGCTAAGTACAAAGGCACACATCGATACCATACCTAACATTTAACATATTCCGTAACGTTCAGGACTTGCCAGCTCTAATGACGATTCCTTGCCCTGTCTCTAGACGGGTCCAAAGTCTTCGGTAGAAGAATCGCGCGGAGCGTTTGCGCCTGAGGCCATCCGACGCTGCCCGCCAAAGCGAGAGGCCCAGATTGCCCTTTTGACGTGCCCACTCATTCGCTCAATCATCACCATTAGGTATTCACATCATACTAAGATCGCTGCCTACCCTTCTCGGGCAAAATCTTGTAGTCCGTCTCTTGCTCTCTTCAACAGTCCTTCCTAAGCTTCTCGCTTGTACGGACCTTGCCGGCGCTATATCCGTCAAAGCGTTCGGTAGCCCGCAGCACAGTGGATCCATGTCCGCACATTATGCCCCCTACGTTTGCTCAAAATCTTGATACGTTCAATATACATTCTATAATTTCCGAGCAGCATCTTCAAGCCTCCAACGCCCGGTTAGCTCAATCGGGTTAGTGATACCACATTCCACCTTCAATGGAGTTTCGAATGCTGATAACCACCAAGTAGAGCGTATGGCTCTTACACACCATCTGGTAGTTACCATAAGGTCGTGGGTTGTTAGTGATCCCATTCTTTCGACTCATGGAGCCTGCGTTAACATATCCACAGCGACCCCCACATCGGGCTTCTTTTTTGCTGTTTTCATCTCTTCGACTCTATCTTTTTGACCCTTTGTCTAGTAATGGCACTCACTTGTGGCACGTATCCTACGTCTCCCTTTTGTTCGATGACTTCTTCAGATACTCCAGTTTGCTTGCTTATCTCATCTTTAATCCGCAAAGACAGGCTCTTCCCACGAGGTGCCCCGTGGCCAAGTGCCATATGCTGTTGTGCTGTCGGAGCAGGCCAAGTAAGCCAACCTCCACCTCAAGTGTAACACATTGGAGATTGATAGGCTACTGTCAGTGTGATGGTATGGCCATACGGACATGCCCAATGAGTGTGCTGGAGGATCGGTCCGCAATCTCAGTCACAATCTATCTCCTCTGGTTTGCGAGACTAATCTCCGTCTAATCAATGCTCGTCCGCAGTGCCACTTGTATCCATTGCATAACATCTACCACGTGACTGCCGCCGAGCGATCTTGAGTCTTCCGAGGCGGTCGGGTAGTATCTCAATGATAGACGATCTTTCAACAAACAACAAAGCTACTATCGCGACACTTCACCGGTTTACTCGTCGTACGGTAGAGCTGCGTGGTTTCGTCGAGTCGCCATCATTACATGAATGTAATCGAAAGAGATATTTCGGAACTACGAGTGGTTGCGTACAACGGAGCCTCAGGCTCATGAGCTTCGAAAAGGAGATATATTGTATTTGGGATCGGATCTCAAAAAGCAGCGCGCTCATATGAAACATGCAGACCTTCTTTACCACTCTTCTATATGAAACAACACAATTAGTACCTAGTTGATGCTGGTAGCTTTCACACTCAAGTCGCACCGAGTTCATGTAGAAACAGTAAGGTCGTACGGATGACCTTTTTGCATGCAACCTTTATACGAAGAAATTAAAAGTCACGTGATGTTGAATCTATCTACCGGTACCTCAAGCTGAGGTGAGGTGGTCACAAACAACGACGTGACCAAATAATCCTAATGCGCTGCACTTTGCTCATCACCCAAGTGTACGAAAATCGACAGTTGCCACAGTCAAGATGCTCCGGCCACGAACTATCTGCTTCAAGCTACTTCTGCGAGACATCACAAGCGTCAGCCACTCGCTGCGTCCCGAGGTAAAATTGCTAGGGGAGGGAGGGGATCACGGGGCGTGGACGTTCCGTGTGGGAAATCGTGATGCCTATCCAAGCTTGCCGTATGCCTGGAGACTCCAGATAAAAACTGTTGTACGGTAGGAAACAATTGATACATAAGATGGCATTGAGTGAGTCGACGTTCTGGATCAACGATGCTCTCCGCGCTCGCTAACGGCTTCGACCAGCAACAGCAGCTGCCGTTGCAAGCGGCGTTACAGCGGCGGCAGCGTATCTGGACGCAAAATACCATATAACGAAAGATCTCGAGGTTATAACGAGACTGAAGCGGGCGGAATGGGACTACAACAAGCAGGGTATGCTCTCCCCCCACGCACATTTGGAAATCGCTCACGTCTTCACAGTCAAAGCCAACCGCGTCTCGCTATGGTACACTTTCGCCGAAGCCTGTGCTCAGCACCGCAACGAGCGTGCCATATGGTCGAGACAGGGCTCCTGGACGTTCGGCGAGATGCACGACCAGGCCGTCCGCTATGCTCAGTGGCTTCTCGACCAAGGCGTCAAGCCCGGTGAACTTGTAGCCATGTACATGAAGAATAGTCCTGAATTCGTGATTGTCTGGTTTGCTATGCTATGCGTCGGTGCTGCTCCGGCCTTCATCAATTGGAACTTAGAGAGTAATGCTCTGCTGCACTGTCTTGATGTGGCGGAGACGAGGCTGATCATTGTGGACGATGAACCTGCTTTTCTTCAGAGAGTCAATGCAAGCAAGGAAGGCATCGAGACGAAGGGTACAAAGATCGTAGTCCTCGATGAGTCTTTGAAGCGGGAAGTCACTGCTCGCAAAGCTGTTGTTCCTGGGGATGAATTTCGAAGCGGAGTTACAGGCGCGTTCCCGTTTTGCTTGATATACACCAGGTCGGTCTGATGCCTCTTTTGCCATAAGACTACCAGCTCACAACAACCTCCAGCGGCACGACCGGCCTCCCCAAAGGCTGCGCCTTCACCACCTCCCGTGTCCGCCTCCTTGGCAGCAAATTCGGCAGCTTCTTCGACTGCGTTCCCGGCAAAGACTGCTGGTACAACAGCATGCCTCTCTACCACGGCACCGGCGCCATCACCTCCTCCCAAGCCCTCCTCTGCGGCATCGGCATCGCCCTCGCGCCCAAATTCTCCGTCTCAAACTTCTGGACCGACATCCACGACAGCAACTCCACCTGGACCATCTACGTCGGCGAAACAGCGCGGTACCTGCTCAACGCGCCGCCTCACCCGCTTGAGCGGGCCCACCGAATGCGCGGCGCCTACGGAAACGGCCTCCGGCCCGACGTGTGGAAGAGGTTCCAAACCCGCTTCAACATCCCCGAGATCGCCGAATTCTTCAACTCGACCGAAGGCATGTTCGGCCTGCTGGTCCACGACAAGGGCGACTACCTCTCCGCCTGCGTCGGCCACCACGGCCTCCTCTTCCGCACCCTGCTCCACAACACCTACATCCCCGTCGCCATCGACCACGACACCGGCGACCTCTGGCGGGACCCCAAGACCGGACTCGGCAAGCGCATGCCGTACGCCGAGGGCGGGGAGATGCTCGTCGCCGTACCTTCCAAAGACGCCTTCCAAGGCTACTGGAAAGCGCAAGCAGCCACTAACAAAAAGTTCGCCACCGACGTCTTCAAGAAGGGCGACATCTACTACAGATCCGGCGACGCCCTAAGACGCAGCGATGACGGCAAATGGTTCTTCCTCGACAGACTCGGCGACACATATCGCTGGAAGAGCGAAAACGTAGCCACGGCCGAAGTAGCCGAGTGTCTAGGCCGCTACCCTGGCGTCGCCGA
>Ga0160429_1002170_pt1 | contig 10475 bp, 9 predicted proteins | sample SolpanmetagenomR_FD_108199 | JGI IMG/M metagenome (GOLD analysis project Ga0160429, IMG submission 108199) | Solar panel surface microbial communities from Lawrence Berkeley National Laboratory, California, USA - R | ecosystem: Engineered > Built environment > Solar panel > Unclassified ... | reverse complement strand
GATCTCTAAAAAGGAACAGTTAAGGTTTGGATCGGTAACAAGCGAGTGACGTTAATATATACCTCCTGGTCCAGTTCTAATGGGTGCGGCTGCGTAAACTCCAGTGTCGTAGTGAGCGTACCAGCACTCTTGGTCGGATTTGTTGCAGCGACCTTGACTGCGCCAATAGAAACAGGTCAGAGGACGGGGGAAATGCTTGGGCATGGTACGATCAGAAGAAGCGCGATGATTGCAGTTCTCTGGGTGAGCTTTCGCCGTTAGCGAGTAAATCAAACAAGATCAGGAGAAGGCATAGTTTACTTTGATAATGGTTTTCCACACGATGAGTGTAGACGGGCCATGCGTCAGTTTCGTCATGGCTCAATCGCCAGGATGCGGGCTGCGACCAAACCGGTGATGGAGCCACTGCATTGTGAGGATGACTAACCGGCGAACGTGAGCGACGTCTGGTGAGTGAATGAATGTTACCGCTTGTCCTGTCGAGACGTGGAGAGTAGGAATAGGCGCCTGAGCGCGGGGAGGAAGAAGGACGAGCGAGCCAGTCGTTCTGGTATGCGCTGCTGTAAGATCTATAGCTTCCCATTGTTCAGAGTGGATCGAGCAAAAGGGAAATCGAAAAAGCAAGTGTATAAGTACAGCTAAGCGTGGTGCATATATGAGCAATGGCGATGAAAGTAAAGGTGAAAGTAAAGGCAAAGCAGGGCAGAGAAGAACGACTTCGAAACAGTGACACGTGCGACGGTGGTGGGCGAGGGCTTTCACGAGCAGATCACGTCGTCTCGAGATCCTCAAATATCAAAATGAGTCTGGCGCGTGTAACCCACGCTTGCCTTGTTCTGGGGGGTGCTGGAGCATCAAACATTGGCAGATTGATGAACGTGTCGCTGCAAACATTGAGTACAAAGCAGTAAAACAACGCATACAGCTGACAAACTAAGGTTCTTTGCAATGCCTGTGCAGTATCGGTGGTGTAAAACGAACTGGGTTTGAGTGGATATGATCTTGCAACCATTGAGGTCAAATAGGGAAGTCAATCAGCAAAGCACTTGGACATTTCGGCCCTCTGGTAGCACTCACGACTGTTTCAGCACACAGAAATGACCCAGAACCTCTGAAGTCAAAGTCGCCGGGTTAGTACTGCATATCCCTTACCAATGTGTGTACTCCGTTGAGTACATCACAGTCTCGTTATTGTAAGGCTGCTGATTCTCGTTCAAAACTACACAAGTAAGGATGATCAACAGGTACCATTTCCAGCTAAACCACCCCTCGCGCACATTGTGCTCTGTCGCAGTGAGGAACCAATGGACTTAATGTGTTTCATAATAATTGGACGATGTTGCTTGAAGAAGAAGGACATGAAACTGGCATACGAACGAACCGGTGACTAATCACCGACCCCGCGCTTTCCGTAGCATTTAATTCATTGCATTTGTACTTTACATCAACAATCTCCTACTTTTAGGTTCCTCACTGTTCCATTCTCAATTATTGCGCTTTCTATTGCAATATGGCGCCAGTCTCGCTGCTTTCGTCCAGCAAATCTTCAGATAGCCTCATCCAAGTACAGCTGCATCCTCTAGTCATCCTGACTATCTCCGATTACATCACAAGACATACGTTACGACAACAAGCCGGTCCCATAGTCGGAGCCATCATTGGAGCTCAGAATGGACGTGAGATTACAATGGAGCATGCTTTTGAGTGTAAAATGGTACCAAAGAGCGATGATACTGTAATAGATGGTGCTTGGTTTCAGGCGCGCTTGCAACAATGTAAGTGGAGGGTCAACTACTGAGGGCACTCCAAACTTACAGTTCGTTTAGACAAGGATGTACACAAAGCTGCCGCTCTTGACCTAGTTGGCTGGTTCACATTAACTCCTCCCACTGGTCCTAACGAATGTGTTCTACCAATCCATACACATCTCCTTCAAGAATATAACGAATCCGCCTTACTCCTTGCCTTCCATCCGCAATCCGTAGTTTCTGCGACTTCTTCAAGCGGCAAGCTACCTCTCACCATTTATGAAAGCATTTTGGAGAACACCTCACCATCTGGAACCGAAAATGACAGCGATGACAAACATATGCAGAACTCATCGGACGTAACATCACAACCAGTGCTACGGTTCAAGGAGGTGCCATACACGATCGAGACTGGTGAAGCTGAGATGATTGCTGTTGACTTTGTAGCACGCGGAGGTGGTAATGCGTCTGCACCACAAGCAACAAGCTCGACATCTTCGGCATCTGCAAATGGAACCACAGTCGGACCTGCGTCCACGACGTCAAAAGAGAAGGCCAAAAGCAAGGTTGCACAAACCAACGGAGATGGCTCAGCGCAACCCATGCTCAGTGCTGCCGATGAAGACCTAATAGCAACCCTGACCACAAAGGCGAACGCCGTCCGCATGCTACGACAACGATTGGCGCTTCTTCGTACCTACCTTGTTTCCATCCCTAGCGACAGCTACTTGAAAGTGTCACGCTCGGAGGACCCATCAATACCTCGACCTAACATGGCTCCCGATATCACCGTCTCACACGCCATCCTTCGCTCAATCGCCTCCCTCCTTGCACATCTCCCTCTTCTTCTCCCATCTCTCGGCGCCATAACTTCAAGCGCACTCGCACAAGAAGCGGCGGCGGAGCGGACAGACGTCGCCATGACAGGATTACTTGGAAGCATGGGCAGTACACTCCGAGTAGCACAAGGTCTAGGGCAAAAGATGGGCGTGGTTGAGAACACAAGGAATCTCAAAAACAAAGGCCCCGGTGGTGGGTTTCCTGCATTGCTGGATAACGTGATGGACATCGACCGCGGTCCGGATGATAACTTGGGCGGGGGCGGTGGAGGACCAGGAGGAGGAGCACCGAGCAGCGGATTTGGCGGTTTCGGCGGGTCGTCGGGCGGTGGATTTGGTGGATTCGGCGGTGTTTCCGGCGGTGGCAATTCGAGCTCGCGGCCTCCGGTGGATATTGGAGCGCTCTTGGCCGGACAAGGGAGAAGGACATGAGACCGTTGTTCGCATGCTGTACATTCTGATAGACGCATATTTCCTTGGTGTTGCGGCTGGAGCCGGAGCTGAGAAGAAGGGAGATCGAGTAAAGGAGCCACTCCGAATGGAAATGGCGCGCGGAACTGATGCTACGAATATACTTATGAGCTTCATTACGATGGTCGGCCCAGTCAGTAATGCAAGAATACAATGAATGCCCAGCAGTGTTCATGTCTTCTCTAGTTGAACGACCTCGAGGAGTCCTACGCACGCCCCCGCCAAGAAGATGAGCAAGGCGAAAACCATCTCATGCGAAGGAGAAGAGAAGAGCAGTGTTGAATAATAATGATGATGATGATGATGATGATGAAGATGATAATCATAGATACCAATTGAATTAAGTATAATTAAATAATGGACATTGTAGCATTATCGTTATAGAACACCCAGCCAGCAAAAAAACCCAAATACTCGAATAAAACTCCAAACCTGTGGCCCTGGTAAGAACGAGAAAGGGTCTTCAGGGATTGGGCGAGACAACGAGAGCATCTTTGACATGTGGCACTATAGTCCCTGCGTCATCAGCTCCCTCGCTCCCCTCTCCACTCTTCCCTCAACTCTTATCTCCTAGCTTGTTGTTGCTGGTGCTGGCTTCGTTCATCTTCCTTTTCTTCTTCTCGTTGCTTGTTTTATCAACACTGTTCTGCTAACGGTAGGCCAGTGGATATAGTCGCAGATGGCACCATCTCGTCCCATCGCGTCTTGTCGCCGTCCTAAATAGTCCATAGGCTCCAAGTCGGCTTCTCTCAAGCCATACCATAGTCTGGAAGTAGATCCTCGTCCTCACTCTGCGCTAATATCGATGCCAAAGGTTTCCGGGGAAGTAGCGACGATGTTGGCGTCCAACTAATTTTCGGGCTGTAGATGTCAAAGTCTTCGTCGTCTTCCTCCAGGCTCCATGACGGTATGTAACTTGCACTGGCACCAGACCATTGCGACGCACTGTCGACGGGCCGCTTCCTCTCCATCACAGGTTCCCACGAGAATGCCGTTAGTTGCGGTACATTGCTCTGCTCCTCAGATTCATCCGAGTTCGTGCTCCCGCTCTCGTCGCTCGGGGTGTCGCTTTCCGCGCGGCGTATCGGTCGGTTTGAGAAATCAATGTCCTCCTCGTATTCCTCGTCCACCGACAATGCGACTATTTTCAGTGGACTGTCTCCACACATTCTCGATCCCGAGACACGCCGGTAGCGATTTCGCCTCTGGGCACGAGCTTCGTCGGACGGGCCGGATACCATGAAGCGCCATGCCCCCCACTGCTCCTTGTAAAATTGTGTGCGTAGCCTCTCGATTTCACCCTCTGCGCGCGTGCGTTCCCGCTCTGCTATCCCCGAGTCGCCGAAGCCGAAAACATCGTCTGAGGAACTCGCTCCGTAACATCCTCCTCCAGCAGCAGCTCCTCCTGTTGCTTCTCCGAAAGTGCTAGTCGTCTCCTCACCCCAGCTGTCATCGACACAGCTGCTTTCGGCACAGCCCCAGTCGTCTTCGATCTCATTCAATAGGAGGTGGGCGGCAGTCCGACGGGCTTCTGCCTCAGCGATACGATCGTCCCACTCGGAGCAAAAGGCTGCGTATCCGCAATTGTGACAGGGAGACGGAATCGAGACGGTCAGAGAAGGTGAGGCGTGGCACAGGGGCGCGTCGGTTCTTGGAGAGGTATACGTGCCGCGGCAGATTGAGAGGTTGCGCACGTCGGAATGACCGCAGGAGTGTCGGAAGGATCTAAGCTTACACATCTTGTGTGAAATGTGTGCGCTGCCTCTGACGTTGTTGTGGGTTCGCTCGATACGGTGAGGTCGAAGGGTTTATCGTCTTCGGGCTTGTTAGTTTAGGTACAAGAAGTCCGCGAGAGGCTTGAAGAAAGAGGTGAAAGTAAATAATGGAAGCGAGACAACAGAGGGCTGGCGCAAGGTGGTGATCTTGAATGGGTGCAATGCAGCACGTGCAACCGAGAGTCAGGCTGACGATGTTACAGAAGCAGGTGAAGCGAACGAGGATTAAGTGCGGGTGACCATTGATGGAAGGGTAAGCACGGAGTAGTAGACGGACCTATAGCTATGATCTTTCGGCACAGGCCATGCTTAGCTGTCGATCCGGGGGTGGTGGTGGTGGTGTTTGGCAGATGAGGTGAGACGAGGAGGAGTAAAATTCCGAGGATTTCGGATGTCCGAATGAGAAGGTATGAAACGGTAATTGATGAAAAGCCGGGGAAGATGCAGATAGACAATGACGACGGGAAGAGGGTGGTGATGTTGAGTGTGGTGGTTAATGTGATTGTTATTACTACAGTTCCAGTGTTGTCACACGCAAAGTACTTGGAGGAGAAGTGAAAGGGGGGAGAGAGAGAGAGAGATGAGGATAACGGTGGTGGAGGTGGTCGTTAGTGGTGATGTCTATTATTATTGATTACCATTCAAAGAAGAACCACCCCTTTGGCGCTCCTTGCTCGAGACGAAAAACGATGATAATTATATTATATAGTCCGCCTCGGACTTTTGTGCGGGGGGGCACTTTGTGTTGTTTGTTGGGGGCAGGCAAAAGGCACGCCGAGACTCCCTCATCACGTCAAGTCGCGTTCTGCACATCTTGATGAAATCTCCCTCTGGTTTATACTGTAAGATGGTCACATCCATGCAACTCCTTGCAATTGAAGGCAGCAACACTTTGTGACAACACCCACCATACCAACTGTAACTCGACAACAACAAGCAATTACGTTACCCTCGTTTCGAAGCCATTCCCTCAGGCGCCGACTCGCCGACAACCGAGCCGTAGCCCGTAAAAGCAAGCATACCGCATCCAAGGGAGGAGAGCCGAAAGACAAGCTTGATTTAGAGTGAGTTAGTAAATGTCGTCTCATGTAACAGTGTAACTTGGCTGCAATCAAGTCAGCATCACGAGCACAATAGACTTCGTTCTTTCAAAGAAAGAGTATATTGGCCAAAGCACCAGTTCAATAGCTACGTACGATTAAGTACGAATACACTCGTACTTGCGGTGTGGCGATCTTCCCTACAAAAGACTCTAGCGTGCAGCGTACCTGACGCCTTGTAAGTTATGTTATGCTATGGCCAGGCTCAACTGCCCCCCACCCGTCGTGACTGTCCATATCGCTCGCTCTGCTGTTACGTTACCCCAGAAAGATCTATGGATAAATGGCTGTTTTCGGCCAGACCCTCTATGTTTGTGAGGGGTAATCGTCATCTACAGCTTCTCCATATTAATGAACTTCTATAGCTGCCCTGTGTTGATCTGATCTTCTTCTTACGTTACTTACCAACCAATGACTCGTCTCTCTAATCTCGCATATCATAGCAAATACAGTGACTCCGTCAAAGGCATGGCCAACATCACCGTGTACTTCCTCCAAGCTTCTCGCTCCATAAGGATTCCCTGGCTTCTGGAGGAGCTAGGCCTGCCTTACGAGCTAGAGTTCTCCGACCGTGTAAACAAAAAAGCGCCCGATGAGTTCAAGCAGAAGAGCGGCAACCCCCTGGGTAAGTTCCCAACGCTCAAGGATGGAGACGTTACTATTTGGGAGAGTGGTGCAATAACAGAGTCAGTCCTTGATATAATGGCTGTGATACGATTATTCCATCGCTAACGTCAACAATGCAAGGTACATCTGCCAAAAATATGACAAGTCCTCGCGCCTCATTCCCATGAACGAGCACCTCCGTACACAAGTCTTGATCTGGCTACACGCGTCAGAGGGCACATTTATGGTTCACGGCTTGGCCGTGCTATATGCGCAATGGAATTTCCCAGCGTCACTGCAGGAATCCCACCCGGAAGAAATGGACAAGATGATCGCAGGCATTGGTGTCAACGTTCAGAAAGACTTTGACTGGCTAGAAATGGCACTGAGTCAGAGCACCGGTCGCTTCATAGTGGGCGATCAGTTGACGGCCGCCGACATTATGATGCTGTTTGCAGTTCAGTTCATTCTTGCCAGAGATTTGGGTACCAAGGGCAAGAGATGGAAGAAGGTGAACGAGTGGGTTGAGAGGTGCGAGGCTACGGAGAGTTATAAGAGGGCTGTCGAGAAGAGCGGACACAAGCTGTAACCAAGGTGGAATTAGAAAGGGTTTGTACTGGTTATGTGTGATATCTCCAGATTTTACAAGCAGATAAGGAATGCCTTTTCTAAACGAAGATATTGCACATTAAATATTAGCACTACCGCTGGTAGCTGCGCATTTATGCTTCGAATACAGTAACGTTAGTCGTAGATAAGATATGCCGATCGGACGTGCGGGAAGGAAGAAGACATCGAATAATAATGCTCGTCCGTCCGGAGCATTGAACCGTGGCTTTCGGCCTTCTTTTGTGGAGGAGGGTGGATTTGATTGTTTTGAGTGGGCAAGTTGAATTATTAGATGAATCCTCCTCATATGCCGTGTACTCGTCGAGTTGTCGTTAGTAGATTCTATTGCTGTATTCATGCAGGCCAGCGACTCTTTTTGGACATAAGCCTAACCCAGCTCTTAAGAACTATCCATCCACCGCAAAACCTTCCACACTTTCCATGATCCGTGGAGTCCGAGATCATGAAGGCGCTCGCTAGCCCTGTCCGACGCTTGCACAACGAAAACCACAAATACCCTTAGCGTGCCAAAAGTATCTCAAGTTCCGTGTTTTATCTTTACCCAAAGATCAGATCAACAACTTTCCACTCTCGATCGTCTGCGGCTTGTTTCGTCGTCAATCTTTCCTCGAACCTACCCTTGTTGACCAAGATTCGGTGCACAGCATGAAACAGAAGCTGGCCTTCGCTACATTGGGTGGACTTGTAAGTTCAGAATTCTCCGGACTGTCTGCGTGTTATGCACGCATGGCGTGCGTCCCTATTCCCCACCTCTGCGTTGTCGTCGCCCTTCCACTAGCCGAACCCACTTTAGTGAGCCATGCGGTCGCTAAGTCTCCGTCGCTCATATAGTTCAACAAACCCCAAATACGAGATGATACAACTACTGTCTCTCATCCACCACTACAACGTGGAGCCACAGCAGACGACGTTCGACCGCCACCTCTCGACCCGGCCACCGAGCTTCAGCTGCGCCGAACATGTGCGGTCATACTGCAAGACCTCAAGCCATCCGATTATGATATGGAAGATACCAGAATGAAGTCGGATATATTGGTGGACAACGATGTGGAATACACTGAAACCGTACAAACTAAAATCGAATTCCCGGGTTACGCATCATCCCAAAGCAAGGGGTGGACTAGGGACAACACGAAACCACTCACCAGATCTTCTTCGTCTGCTTCTTCCTCTTCTTCCTCTTCGAGAACGGACACTTTCCACCCGTTGGAGCGTAGCAACATGAGGGAGAGAAGTAACACCGCTGGAACGCAGGTTTTTAGCGGAACTGGGCAGCTAGCACCTGCTACAACTCGTACTGAAGCACCTACAATAACAACACTGCAACAAACTGAGCGAGTCAATCCCAGTGATAGCGTCCTGCCAATGCGACCGACACCCGCTTATCGGGTTGCTTCGACGGAAACGACAATTTCGCAGGGTACTGAAAGGTCGGACGCGCCCATGTCCGGCTCCACTGGCTTTACGTCAATGAACATGTCTCCAATAGTGGACTCGAAAATGGCGTCTGCGTATCAATCTCATCATCACTCGGCCGGGCAGCATACGGGAAGTGCGGTCGATATCAACAAACCAAACACTGACAAAAAACCTTTTCCAGCTGGAGAGAACAGACCGGCATACAGGACGACTCTTTCAGCTGCATCTTTAGACAAAATGTTGCCAAGCAGCCCACTAGACCACAACAATGCTTCCAAACCGTTGCCAATTCCTCCAGCTAATGATCCAACTTTCAGAGGAAAATCCGCGATCAACAATAACAACGAAGATTCGGATGATGAGGAAACGACCGTGGAGCTTGTCGAGCGGACAGCGTTCCCATCAGGGCGATGGAGGGCCTGGGGACACTCTTGGCGCGGAAGCGGGAATATGCAAAGGGCGAGCAAAGAGCATGGTCTATCGAGTAACATGCAGTTGTCACCACCTATACCGGAAGTATATCCGCCGTACAGTGTGACGAACGGCCAACCAAATCAGGCTAATGGCCATATTGCAGAACTACAGCGGGAAGCTAGTGATGACGAGCCTCGCAAGTCTGCCGGTCTTCTCAATGCAAAAGCCTCGATATTGCCTTCCGCTGAGATGGTAGTGGCAACAATCTTTCAGCCTGTTGGGGGAACTGGGGTTGAAGTTGGGAACTCTCTTGAGGAAAAGCGAAGACAAATTGGAGACACGGAAACAGAAGCAACTGAAGTCACTGTCAAAGAAGAACAAACGAATTCGCTCTGTGCAATGAAGGATGTGCATACTCAGAATCCGCCGGACAACTTTGAAAGCCAATTGCAAACAGAAAACGAAAGCCCTCCAACCGAGGCCGAGGTTATGAAACCTGCGATAACATCTACCTTGCAAACCAATGAGGAAGCTCCAAGAGTTATCAGTGGAGGAGCTCCAAGGGTTATCAGCGGTTCATCTTCAGTTTATACAGCACCATATTGGAAAACGCTGAGCGAACAGGCTTCAGTTGACGAAAATACGAACGAGGGGAAATTCCACCGTCAATTCTCGCACACGAACTGGCCTGCCCTGACACCATATGCAAATGAGACGTCGCGACAAACGTCATATGGTGAAGAAGTAGACCATGGCGTTACTGTCAAGGACTTCTCGAGGGCAAGCCTAAACACAAAGATTGTAAATTTCGAGCCCGATATCGAAAACCAGGCTGGGAACGACATTGGAGGCCAGATGGCAAATTCCCACCTGTTAGGTTCAAATTCCGATCCCTATCTAAGCATGAACCGAGGGATACCACCCAAAAACCCTCAAGTCATGTTCCATCAACCAATGTCCTACAACCGACAGCAAGCTCCGCCGCAAACTTCGCGATCATACAACTCCGATTACTACATTCCATCCCGAGGTCCGAGCAACTCAAGGATAACCAAGATAACGGAGGAGTCCGCCTCGGCAGGTGAGGAAGAGGAGGAGGAGGAGGAGGAGGAGGAAGAGGAGGAGGAGGAACAGGAGCAGGCAGATGACGACGATCATGAGGACAAAGCACACCAACGACAAAACACACATCACCAACAAGAATGGCGTAACCCAAAAACCATCTCCAGTATCCCGTACGACCCACTCACTGCGAACAATACAACACAGCGCCCCCATCCGCCCGCAAATCGCATAAGTTTCACATCGACCTCGCAACTAAGCGACCCTTCCTCCTCCAAACGCAGCAGCGTCGTCAACATCCCCAACATCGCTCTCAACCACGCAGATTCCTCCTCCTCACACCCCTCCTCCGCGATCGGCAGCAACCGCCTCGCTCAGGACAAAAAGGAACGTCGCGGCTTCGCAAAGTTC
>Ga0160429_1002169_pt1 | contig 10479 bp, 12 predicted proteins | sample SolpanmetagenomR_FD_108199 | JGI IMG/M metagenome (GOLD analysis project Ga0160429, IMG submission 108199) | Solar panel surface microbial communities from Lawrence Berkeley National Laboratory, California, USA - R | ecosystem: Engineered > Built environment > Solar panel > Unclassified ... | reverse complement strand
CGCCTGGCCGGGCTGCCCAGTACGCAGGATGATGCGCGCGGTCTCGTCCCTAAGGTCCCGGCGGATGTATTCGACGAGGAGCAGGCCCGCATCATCCGTTTCCATGACGACGTCGAGGAGGACGACTGCGATGTCGCGGCGCTCCCGGAACAGGATGCGCGCCTCCCCGGCCGAGTAGGCGGACAGGATTTCGAGGCCCCGGCCATCGAGTTTGTACTCCGCGAGCGCATAGCGGGTCCCTTCATGGACGGCGGGATCGTCGTCGATCACTGCGATGGTCCAGCGGGCAGCGCGCGGGGAGATCTCATCGATCTCGTCTGAGATGAGATGCAGAATGTCGTCGTCCATCGTCGCCGGCCCGCCCCCGCCCCTTTGCAAATCAGGAATCCGAAGCAATTCCATTGAAATATGGGCACTCTAGTCAGGCGCCGGCAACGGGCTTCGGGCACTTAGTCCCCAGGACGACTGGCCTTGTGCCGGGCCTAGGTCCCTACAATGCGGCATGATCTTGATGCCAGGAGATGCACGGTGGAATCGCCGCTCATAATTACCACTCGAAGGTGCATCTCCGTCAATACATATGACATCGCCATTCCGCCGATTCCACGACAGGCGCTTGTTCCGGTGAACATTCATTCTACCACGTCATCAATCCGATCCGTATATGGCATTCTACCGTTCACTTCATCTCGCGTAAGGGGACTGACCCGGTGATTGATACGATGGCGACGATGACCCGCTCGGCCCGCGGCCGATGAGCGGCCAGGCTCCCCACATCGTCGTGGTGGATGACGAGCCAGACGCGCGCGCGATGGTCGGCGATTACTTGCGGATGCATGGGTTCGACGTGGCTTTGTGCGATGGCGGCAGTGCCCTGCGCACCCACATCCTTCAACGCACGCCCGATCTCGTGGTGCTCGACCTGAACATGCCGGAGGAGGACGGCCTGTCCATCGTGCGCGACCTCAAGGCACGCATGGCACTTCCGATCATTATGCTCACGGCCACCGCGAGTGCCATCGACCGCGTGGTCGGCCTCGAGCTTGGTGCCGACGATTACCTTCCAAAGCCCTGCGAACTCCGTGAGCTCGTGGCCCGCGTGCGCTCGGTCCTGCGTCGCGCGCAAGGAGTGAAGGCCATGCCTCCGGCCCCCGAAGGTCAGCTCCCAGTGAGCCCGCTCTCAGGGCCCGACGCGCGGCAGGTCCGCTTCGGCACCAAGTGGCTGGATTTCGATGCCCTGCGCCTGCGCGACGACGAGGGTATAGAGCAGGCCCTAACTCGCTCGGAATTCGACCTGCTCAAGGCGTTCGCCGATCACCCGAAGCGCGCGCTCTCTCGCGAACGCTTGCTCGACCTCGCCGATGCCCGCGATCCGGACGCATTCGACCGAGCCATCGACGTGCGAATCAACCGGATTCGCAAGAAGATCGAGCCGGACCCCGCTAATCCGCGCTACATCCGCACCGTGCGGGGCCTCGGCTACGTCTTCCGTCCCGAGGGCGACTGAGCCCCCGAAGCGATCCCCGCTCGAGGAGAAGACGCCCCGTCCCCGATGTCCACGCTGCTGATCAGGCTCGGCCTGCGCTTTCCCAATCCTGCCGACGAACACGCCTTCGTCGCGCGCTTCACCCAACGGGACGTCTGGCGGACGCAGGCTGCGATGCTGCTAGGCGCGCTCATCTATTGCACTTTCGGGATCTGGGACTGGATCCTCGATCCTCAAGCCTGGACCACGACGCTGGCGATCCGCCTCGCCGTCGGCGGCTTCGTGCTTCTGCCTCTAACCGGCCTTCTCGGTCGGCACTCGGCCCAGCCTTGGGCGGAGGCCATCCACCTCGCCTACTGCGTCGTGCCGGGCTGCGTCCTCAGCATCATTTACCTCCTGCTGGAGCCGGGCTTCGACCACGCCGCCGCCGGCATGATCATTGTAATTCTGTTCGTCTCGACCCTGCTGCCCCTCCGCTTGACCTCGCTCGCCATCTTCTGCGTCGTGACATGGGCCTGCTTCGTCCTGTGCGAAGCCTTCGCCGTACATGAGCGCGCCGGCATGCGCTTCGTGAACAACTTCGAGATCGGGATTGCCTACACCCTCTCGCTCTATGCGGTCGGCGCGCGAGAGTACGAGGCGCGGCATCGGTTCCGGATGGATCTGGCCCTGCGCCGGGCGCTGGACCGCTCGGAGAAGATGCTGGCCGACCTGCGCGACGCTCAGGCTCACCTCGTTCAGGCGGAGAAGCTGGCCTCTCTCGGGCAGCTGGTTGCAGGCGTCGCCCACGAGATCAACACGCCGCTGGGCCTCGCCCTAACCACCTCAACGACCATCGAGGACGATCTGCGGCAGCTCGGGCACACGATCGCGTCGGGACAGGTCCGCCGATCGGAGCTCGACAGGAGAATCGCGCGCGTGAATGCGGGCCTGCGCCTCGTCTTCGCCAACCTGACCCGGGCCGCCGACCTCGTCCAGAGCTTCAAGCAGGTGGCCATCGACCAGACCATCGAGGAGCAACGCAGCATCGAACTCCAACCCTGGCTAGCGGAACTCGTCAGCACCCTCGAACCTCTGGTACGCCGCAAAGGGCACAGTTTCCAGGTTCAGTGTGCGAAAGGAATCATCCTCGATTCCTATCCGGGTGCCCTGGCGCAGGTGATCAGCAACTTGATCCTCAATGCTATCGTCCATGCTTTTCCGGAGGGGCGCAGCGGGCGACTCGGACTTGTTGTCTCACGCCCGGCCGCGGATGAGGTGCGCCTCGTTTTCAGCGATGACGGCGTTGGCATTCCGGCCGAGGACCTTCCCAAGGTCTTCGATCCGTTTTTCACCACACGGCGCGCCAGGGGCAGCACCGGCCTCGGCCTGCACATCGTCTTCAACCTCGTGGCAGGCAGCCTGCAGGGACAGATCGAGGTTGCGAGTACGGTCGGGCGGGGAACGACCTTTACCGTCACACTTCCGACCAGACTGGTGCAGCTTGAGTCGCAGGAGGTCTGAACCCCTCCCAGGTCAAACAACCGACATGGCTTGCGATGCGGATAAGCTGCCCTGGATGTCTTCCGCAAGCTCCAGGAGATCGAGGCATGAAGCGCCGAGGACGATCGGTGGGGAGCTTGCGTCCTAAGGGTAGTCCCCCGGCCTGAGCCGCGCCGGCAGGATGCAGCGACCAGCCATGGCCGGCTGGCGCTCTTTCCGATTATCCAGTTAGCGGTGGCTTCCCAGCACGGGGGCCAGCCACTTTCCCTCTGCATCAATCCTGGCGCGGACATCCAGAGGGGGGCAGCACCAGGGACTCGCTCACCGCTCACACGAAGTGAGCCGGAAGTGCGGACGCTTGCCCGCATTGGATGAGTGCGAGCGCCAACCCAGTCATCATCGCCCAAGCCACAATCCGGTCGGTTGTGGTCATGCCTCTCGTCATCATTCGTTTGGCCATTGCGCGTCCCCTTCTTGGTGCAGCCGTGGATCGGCTGTCCTGAGGCGCTGATATGGTTAAGTCTGCTTACCTCGTGATTGCTTCAATTGTTGCGTGACACGCCGTCAACCCGAGAGGTCGGAGATCCCGGTTCCAGTGCGCTGGTTGATTGTGTTTCATCAGTACCGGAATTTTTTGGTCCCGACGACATCGTAAGCCACGCCTTCCCAGGCGCCGCAGGCCAAGCCTGACCCGATGGATGCGGCAAAACGGCTACGAGCAACTATCGCTCGGACTGCCCCTGGACACATGTTGTTGCTCATCCCGGATTTTGCTGTGCCTCTTGATACGGGATCAAGCAACGCCGCATCAAAGAAACAGCTGCTTAGCTTGACCTTATGTTTCGAAAGTCGGCTTCTGGGAATAGCGTAGGTCAGCTCTAACGACGTTGTTGAGTCGAAGGCGGAACGCCTGCTTCCGGACAAAAGGCCAGGGTGCGCCAGCCTCCCAGAGCGGGTTTATCTCGAAAGCCGCTTATCAGTTACCGTACGTGGCAAATCACCTAGCACAATCCCATTAATCCTTCAAATAAATCCCCGAAATCTTTGGTTGCACGGCAGAACTGCGGCTTTACCGTCCTGATCATGGCGCTTCTTAGCATCAGAAGAAGGATATGTAGATGTCCGTACTTAAAACGTTGAAGCTCAGCTCTGCAGCACCGGCCGCCTCAGCCAATGACCCCCTCGGTCGAGCACGCGAGAAGCTGCTAGGTCAGCTCGCCGAACAGAAGAGCATGGTGAGCGCGACCTTGGAAGGTCGGCTTTATGAACCTCCGAAAGCACTGGCCATGCGCAAAGACGCCTCGGGCCAGCGCGTGCGGGTGGAGGTAAGTCAGCGCGTGCGCAAGGGCTGGTTCCAGGATGAAACCGGCACTGCCCACTTCATCATGCGGGTCGGCGGTAAACCGCTGGAGCTACAGCCGGGCAAGGCAGCGATCAGCATCGACAGCCTCGAAAAACTGCCAGGAATCGTTGAGGCGCTGATCGCCGCGGTGAGGGCAGGGGAGCTGGACCCGCAGATCCGCGAGGCCGCTGCAGCTCGCGGTCTGATGATGTCAGCGCGCCGAAAGAAGGCGGCCTGAGCAGCAGCAATGACGATCTGACGGCCCGGCATATTTCGGGTCGTCACCCGTCGTCGACAAATTCAAAACCGCGGCGATTCTTTCCCAGGCCCACGGCAACGGACTGCATCCTCATTTTAGGGAAAAAATGGAATGAGCCAGCAGACAATCAGGGATCGCTTTCAACGAACGCTCGGCTACATCGTGACGGAGTTCGGAGGGCGGCAAAAAGCTTTGGATGCGAGCCGACGTACCCTGGGCTACTACTACCCGCAGCAGGACGTGACCAAGGACGCCAGGCAGCGCACGATCGCACACGGCAACGTGCTGGCTTCGCTCATATACGACGCGGACTGACCGCCGAGCAACATGCCGTACGTCACCCAGGAAGCATGCGTCTGCTGAGATTTCTGAACACATTTTCAACAGCTTAGCCGTACGTTTGTGGGCTCAGCTGTCAGTGTGCAGACCTAATAGGTCTGGCCGGTTCAACGTCGAATTGCATCGCCTGATCGAGCGGCGGAGTTTTGCGATACTGCAGCTCCAGCCGTCAGGGCGTCGCGGTCTCATCGTCCACACGCGGCACTTCGAACAGTCCCAACGATGTGAGTGGGCGCAGCACCGGGCGCTCGAAGGCGTAGCCCGTGAAGTCGGCGGGACCTTCGTCGGATCGCAAAACCGCCGCACGTCGTCTATGGCTGCCGCAACACCCGCTGCAACCTCCAGGTCGACGCCGGGCAGCGTCATCAGCCGACCCGCCCTGCGTCTCAGATCATGCCGCAGGGTAGCGTCAGCAGCGACAGCGCCTTAAGATCTTTCGCCGGTAGAGCAGGAGCTTCCATGCGGGCTGTCAAAAGGCGTTCACCCAGCACTATGCGTCCGGATGATCTGCGACCGATAGCTTGGTTCTCTGCACAGGACTACCCCGTGATGAGGGACGTCATCTTACGACAGGAGATGTTGCCTGCTCGCTATGAGGATTGGCAAAGAATGTTCGAAGCAAGGTTCTCGAAAGCCAAACTTGACGGTAAGCACCCTGTTAAGATCGAGGTCGAACCTAACGATTATCTAAGCTGGTGCCACAACAATGAGTTCAAGGTAAACCAAACGTCGTTGGCGAGCTTCTGTCATCGGCGCATGGATGCAAAGCTGGCGACTCCTGGTCTACAATTCGGCGAAGGCACTTCCGAGTGACGGTGAGCTGACATAAAGTCCGGCGGCTGTTGCGAGCTAGAGGGGACAGCGGAATACGGGGAACTGAACCAAACTCGGCGGACGCCGTTCCTCCCACCCAACCGAGGAAGACGTCCATGCGAATGCTTAAGCTGTTGCCTCTCATCGGCCTGCTCGCCCTGGGTGCCTGTAAGGATGAGAAGAAGGCGGAAAAGGCCGGGGATGCTGCCTCGCCTACGGCAACCACGTCCGCTCCAGCAAACCCGACGGTGGCTCAATCTCCGGGAGAGAAGACTGGCGCCAATTCGGCGCTTGGCGTCAGCCCGTCCACGGCTGACTTCGTTACGCAGGCTGCCATCTCAGATATGTTCGAGATCCAGACGAGCCAGCTCGCGCTGCAGCAATCCGATGAGCCGACCAAGGCTTTCGCTAAGCAGATGATCGCAGACCACGAAAAGACCTCGGGCGAGATGAAGGGGATGGTCCAGGGTGGGAAGGTTCAGGCAACCCTGCCTACTGCCCTCGACAGCGCGCACCAGGGAAAGCTTGATAAGCTGAAGGGCCTGAAGGGTAACGATTTCACCAAGCAGTACCACAGCGATCAGGTGAAGGCGCACAAGGATGCTGTCGACCTGTTCCAGCGCTATGCCAAGGGCGGCGACAACCCGGATCTGAAGGCGTGGGCTGCCAAGACCCAGCCGGCCCTCGAGCACCACCTCAAGATGGCGCAGGACCTCGATAAGTAGGCCGAGCTGTAACCATCGAGATCAAGACACCTCGCTGCCTGACATGTGAGCGGTGGCGGGGTGTCTCGTGTCGCCTGAGAGCACAATGGGGCAAGAGCGGAAAGGGACGAGCGCCAGGCCCACCCCGTCATCGCCGCGCAAGCTGGGGCCACAAGGTGCTCACGTCGGCGCAGCCTGTGACAGGACCCATTGCTCGCAGCGCAGGCGTTCCAGAGCGTCGAGGGTATCAGACCCCGTTTCATAACGGGGTGAGGATGTTGGCGGTTGGGTAAGCGGCGGGTGCCGCAGGCGTTGGGGGAGTGTCTGACGTTCACCCTGGATCGCTGATGTGGACGCCCACCGCTCGCGCCGAGCTTGCGCGCGAAAGCCGACCCTACGCAACCTGCCTGACCGATGCCGAATGGGTTGGGTTCGGACGGGTTGATCGTGTGAGGTCAGCTACATTTGCCGATCTGGACGAGGCGCAATTGTGGATTGCGGACCAGCTTTCGTCGCACCTCTGATGTAGGCTGTGCTGAAGGTTGGATGGGATAGGGGGAAGGCTTCACGGGCGCCATAGCCTAGAGGCAGCCGTACTCCCGGTAGAGCTTCTCCAGTGGGGCCTGCCGCAAAGATTTTTGGCGTAGAAAACTATCCTTGCGAAGCGGGCGAATCCCAGTAGCAGGGTCGATTTTTGAGTTCGTCACACGGATCCAGGTACCGTGCCGAGGTGGGTTTGTAGGGGCTGTGACGTGCCGTCTGGAGATAATTTTTTCGGGCGGCGACCGTTTGCGACAGGCCCGGATTTCGGGCCTCCCGAAAGATCTTAGGGATCAAGATCCCATTCGGCACAATCAGGGTGATAGCTCGCACCTATGTCGCCGGTCCCACCGGTCGCCCTTCGCTAATCAGGAGCGATAGTTGCCGCCCGTACGCTGGGCGGCGTCTCAGGCAGCGTCACCTGCTAGAAGCAACTGCGGCACCTCACAGAAGGTCCATCCTCTATCCGTCGGATCCAACATCCAGACCAGATCATAGCGATCATCCGGCCACTTACCGGGCGTTTGTGGCGGGTTTGGAAGAGCGGCAATGCAATTGGCAATCTGTGAGTGGTTCCAGGCGATCAGTACGATGCCCGGCTGTGTCATCACCTCTGCCATGAGGGCGCTCGTGTCTGGCTTTGCGAAGGCTTCGTTGTAGCTGACGCGTCCTCTCTCTCGCAGAACGGCATGGAGGGGGGCAACGGTTTGTTGAGGGCGCCGGCTCTGGCTGCCAGGCGCAATGGCTGACGCAAAGATCACATCAGGTGTGCGGATACCCCGCTCTCCGGAAGAGAAGAAAGGCACCAGCGCGCCAGCACGCTGCCAGCCATGCACGGTCAAGCTTTGGGGATCGGTTTGTCCTTCTTCATTGATACCGTCCACCTCGTGCTCCTCAGCGTGACGGATGATCATGATGCGGGTGGGGCTCATAGAGTTCTTTCAAAATGCGTGCGGCATTGGACGCCAAGCACCAAGGGCGCGATTTATGAGTGCAAATGGAAAACGATGCACGGAAACGCGTGAAGGTGGTTGGTCCGAAGGCATATTTCGCTACGATGCCGCGTTTCAATTTCAGGAGGCTTATCATGAGTGACGATCGGGAAGAGCGAATCAAGGCTCGTGCCTACGAGATCTGGCAGCGGGAGGGTTCTCCCGAGGGTCACGAGAACGACCATTGGAAAGAAGCCGAGCAGGAGCTGGATGCAGAGAACACCGGCGCAGGCTCGGCCGTGAGCGACAATAAAGCTCCGAAGCCGTCCAAGCCTGAGAAGGGTGTCATTTAAAGAGGCTCACCTGCGAGTGCGCTGCAGGGCCGGGCCCTTTGGGGCAGGGGAGCGTACATCCTTGGGCACTCAAGGGTCCGTGCGGTGCCATAGGGCTCGGCGGCTGCTGTGCCGGCGTTGGTAGGGGTTCAGGATGCCTGACACATCAATCGTTCCGGTCTCAACAAAGGCGCCGGAGCTTGGCTCCGAGTGGCGAGAAGCGGCTGAGCAGGCGGCCCACAACCTTGGCTTCGTGAAGGGTTTGTCTGATCTGAGCCCCGAGCACTGGCAGATGATCCTGGCCAGCGTCACGGACCGCATGCGGCTTCGCGGAGCTTCGCTTCCCCTCGGGTGGCGGCGGGCACTCGCCCGACAGGTCGGGCGGAGCGATGAAGACCCTATGGAAGGAAAGGTGTTCGCTCTCGCTGCTAAGCGGAAAGAGATCGCTGCCCACGTCGCACACGAACTGGGCCTTGGAAACCTCGCGAGCCTGAGTGCAGCCGATCGCGCCATGGTCGAACAGCAGACCACGGAAACGATCGAAGGCTGCGGCACAGATACCGATGAACCTTCAGATTGCTCGGATGCCGATCGCACAATGCGACGCCTGCTCACAGAGCACCGCGCCTTGATGGAAGAAAGCGACCACGATCGCACTTAACCTAAGTAGCTGTATCGGCTTGCCGGATTAGCCACTATTGGCGGAGCCACCGGATATCTGACCGAAGCCCAGGACGAAGGGACGCCCGTTAGAGCCGGGAAAGCCTTGGATGTTAGATCGGCGGTGGCAGGACCAGCAGGGCGCCCGATCGATCCGAGGAATTCGTCACGAGACCGGGGCGGGGGGCGAGAGCACAGCCTCAGCCGATACCGCCCCGGCTCGGACCTCTCCAATGCATCAGCGGGTTCTAAGGCAACCGAGGCATTCTCAGATCAGTAGCCATACCCACCGCGTGGGGCATACCCGTTGCGAGGGCCTACAGGTTGGCCATAGCCCACATCGCGAGGGCGGGCTGCGCGGTTGGCAAGGTAGCGTCCGCCCAGACAGCCGGCGACGGCACCCACGACACCACGGTTCGCAAGGTAGTGGCCGGCGGCACCCCCGATGATGGCGCCTTTGATGCAGCCTTTGGCTTCAGCCTGCCCAGCTCCGACGACGAGCAACGTTGCAGCGATCATTGCGGTAGCGATCTTCATGGGTATCTCCGTTCGTTCACGGAGGTGTGAACCCTTTCCCCGCCAGCAGCGTTCCTCACGTGCTTCGTCACATCATGAGAGTTCTTCAATGAAAACGCTCCCCGCTTCTCTGCTTGCTTTTACTTTAGTTGCCACTCCCGCGCTGGCGCAACAAACAACTACCAATCCAACGGTCACGACCAATCCTGCGACTACGCAGCAGACTACACCGCGCGCAGAGCATCGCGATGAAGGCTTCGACACCGGTTGGCTGGGCCTTCTCGGTCTCTTGGGTCTTGCTGGGCTGCTTGGTCGTCGCAGGCATGATCACGTAACCACGACCTCCACGACCCCAGGAGCAACCATTCGGCACTAAACATAGGAAGTGGGGGGGGGGGCAGCGGCTCTCCCCTTCCGGCATTGAGCATAAGCTCGAACGGAACGAAGGCGCTCTGCACCTGACGATAGGGTCTGAGGTTAGCCTAATAAGCAAGCACCGCGAATTGTTAGGCTTGTAAAGACCGTTTTTCGGACGCATGATTTCCAGCCGGCCTTTCCCGACGTCGCCTCGATGAAGCGGTTCTGAAATCTGAGGCAAATCTCGGTTGTCGAGCAAACGGTCGTTTTCTGGACAAGCCAAAAATAATCATATGTGACTTGATTGAGCGCACATGTGTTTTACCCTCACCTGATCACCAGCGTTTCCGTTCACAGGGGCTGGTGGCTGGGAGAGCGATGCGCTTCCGCCTGCAACCCAAGGCGAGGCGACATGATTGCAGCGTCCCATTCTCATGCCATGACCATGCTCCTGCACAAGCTGGAGAGCATCGCCACCCTCTCGGACGATGAGCGTCAGGCGGTCCGAAGCGTGCCGACCAACATCCGCAGATTGAAAGCCGGCCAGGACATCGTGCGCGACGGTGACAAGCCCTCGCAGTGCTGCCTCCTCGTGGAGGGCTGGGCCTTCCGCTACAAGCTGATCGGTGAGGGTAAGCGGCAGATCTTGTCGTTCCACATTCCCGGCGACCTCCCGGATCTGCAAAGCCTGCACATCCACACCATGGATCACAGCCT
>Ga0160429_1002168_pt1 | contig 10479 bp, 7 predicted proteins | sample SolpanmetagenomR_FD_108199 | JGI IMG/M metagenome (GOLD analysis project Ga0160429, IMG submission 108199) | Solar panel surface microbial communities from Lawrence Berkeley National Laboratory, California, USA - R | ecosystem: Engineered > Built environment > Solar panel > Unclassified ... | reverse complement strand
GAAAATCTTGTAGTTCTCGCCCCTTCGTTCAAGAATTCCGTACGCGTTATCCGTCCGTCCCCACTTTTCACTGTCGCGTTCCGTACAATAAGCTCGACCAGATCCATATCGTGTACGACGTTTTGGAAAGCTCTGACATTAGCGTAAGAGATGCGGCTACCGGGTCCTATATTACAGAGAGTTTGAAGGTTGTTCAAGATATGGTCTGAGAGCTTGTGGCCGGCTGTCTGAAGAATGATTTGTTGGAAGTCCTCAGGATCAATATACCCATCTCCATCCTTGTCAAAATGACGGAAAGCCTGCCGAACCCGTTCGCCTTGTAGTCCACGAAGCATCTGAGCAAACTGAGGATATGTCATGGAATGCCTGCGCGATTTGCCGCCGATGTATAAACTGGCCCAGCCGGAATTCCAGTCGAAGGGTATGCTATCGGCTCCTTTGTTTAAGTTGTAAAGTCTCTGAAAATCTTCAAAAGCCACTGATCCAGTACCCTTCACGTCGAAGAGCCTAAAAGCAATTTCATACTCGGCGTCCGGCTTCGCAAGTAGATTCTCGAATCTACCCCAGTCTTCCAACGAGACTCTTCCTTGTCCCTTAGGATCTGCGATGTGGTACAGGATTGCATATTGGGAGCGTTTAATCTTGTGCTAAGGGGGAAGCGACCAGTCAGTAGTATCCCTGGGAAGATGAAGGATGATGACACACGTAATCCTCACTCTCGGGCGCGATGGCATTTATAAACTCCTCCTCGCCTAAATAGCGTTCACCGGTCTTTTCATCCTGAAGTGCATACTTCATAAACGTCGCCTTGGTTTGTTGCGTAAGTTGCGGTTCTTCAGTAGTGCCCAACATGGCCTCGGAGACCTGTTCCGTAATGGTCGCCATGATGTGTAACCAGAAGGAAGTTCGCGCCGCTATGGGTCGGCGTCAAACTCGAGTTCGTTCTAGTTTTTATCCTGTCCGGAAGAAATCTGGTCACAAATGGAAACAGGTGCGGCAACTTGGTATAATTAAGATTGTAAGACTACTTTTAGGGAAGCAAATCAGGCGCGCACTGAGGGGAAGAGACAATAGCTTTTGAAGTTGAGAAAACAGCAAGATTTGTTAACGACCGTTTTAATGGCTTTCTTTTGGAAATTTCCCCAACGTCGCGGTAACTCCGTCATTAGGCCGTTGATTCATGAATTGTAGCCGGTGAAATTTGTATGACTAGAATAACCTATCTGGTAATGATGCTATTTATGCTTTCGTTCTTTACATGCTAAATATCATCTTCAATCGAGTGAGGTCTCGTTTGAAAGTACATACACCATGTGAGCAGTACTGCCACGATCTATGAATTTAATGTACACTCATTGGCTGCGCAACGCCGAAGTGCCACATGCTTGACTCAGATTGTCTACACCAACACTAAAACTCCTTCGCAATAACCTGTCCGTCTTTTTTCGGAAGGTTAGGGGCATTGTAGAGCATTCTCCTATAGAATCTCGGGATCTCCTTCACATTTCGAGTTATCCCTTCACTAGTGTTGGCCGTTGAACACAATTCTTGGCCGCTGCGCCCGTGAGAACTAGCAGCAATCGCATTGCTCATGACTATCGAAGAAAGCAGCAATCATGATACTCGCACTCTGAACCTCTAGCGCAACTTAAATAGTTGTGGATAGGCTACGGGCCGTTCATACTTTGCCAGCTCGAGGCTCCTTTGACGAGTAGCTTGGCTTCACTGGCTTGCCAGAAATATGCTAGCAAGAGCCTTGACCGCTCTAATCGACGATGCCCTCATGCTGTGATAAGCCGGACCGTCGTAGAAAACAGCTACAGACATCAGAGTAGCAGCGTCCTAGACTAAGGCGACATAGTAGGCTTGGTTGTTTCCAGACAGTGTCGCAGTATGATCATTTGCTGTTCGAATCCGCCCAGCTTTACATTCACTTTGGACTGCTCTGACCTCCAGTGTGAACTCCGTCTGTAGTAACTTGCTTGACCGCGTTTCGCTTCCGTTTTTGGGTCTGGAATATCGCATCCTCCTGTTCAAGTTCACGCATCACTAGATACTAGGTGAGCTGACGCCTTCTGAATGAATCGATGAACTTAGTTATACCTTCATCCCATTCCTTCTCCTTAGCTTTGTTTCCAGTTCCAAGCATGCCTTCTACGTCGACATCTTCTCCGCTTTGCACGCGATTGATCACCTCACGGAGGAGAGTCAGTTTCGCCTCGGTCTCGTGTGAGAAGCGATCGTAGCTTCGGCGCAAGGATATCATTTGAATTGCTTGTGATCCAATGAGAAGAAAGATAACAATAAAGAACGTTGCCGGGTTCCAACCCTTCTTCTTCCCGATTGCTAAAGTTTCATGGTTCGACCGGCCACCTCTCATGAATTTGGGCACCAAAGACTTCCAAAAACCTGGCTGCGCAACAGTTGGTAGTGATTGCGTCGAAATACCATGGGCGCAATAGGGCTTCCAAAAAAACTCTTTCCTTAAGACTGGAGTACCAACCCCGAGAATTCGAGGGGTGAAGATCCGTCGGGCAAGCATAGGAGATAATATGGCTGGCCAAAAGGATGCCATGATTAATCACAGTCAAGAAGTAAAACCAGTGATTAATCATCTCGAAAGTCATAACTCGCATCTTGAGACTACCACGGCGAAACTTTTGACCGGTCGTCCTTGGCAACGAACTGATCCATGTTTGGGAATTCGCGTAATTCAATGTCGCGACGCAACATTGAACGAGAAGACCACTTTGATATCATCCATGCCCCAAATCAATGTCGCCGGACTTTCCACAGGAGCTCATCGATGCCCTCTCCTCGCCCTCGATATGCGATAACAAAACCTCATTTGCGCTTGAGCAACTTCTCGTGCCCAATGCGCCGCCGCAATGCTCCAAAAACAATATTCAAGAGATTCGTAAAAAGGTCCCCGCCGGATCGGCATTGGTCAAGAAGAACAACAAGGTCGTGAAGCCTGCGAGAAAAACGGCAGTCGCAGTTTTGGACGAGAATGCATCACGGCGGGATCCATTAGAACAATACGCTTTAGCAGTCGAGGTCGTTAACAGCGTTCTAAAAACATTGACATTACAGGCCAGAAATAAGGGCACTATAACTGAAACTTCATCAAGCTGTCAAATGGGTTCATTGCACAGTTCTTCGCCTCGAAACTATCTTCTTGACGCTTCTCCTAACCGGTGTACTGGATTTGTCGGTTCCTCCGGGCCAGAAAAGAAGAAGAAGGCATGTAATGGAAAAGAAAATGTAAGAGAAGGAATTCAAGAAATTGCGAAATGTGGAATTTTGGCCTTTGAATTCTTAGGTTCTGAACGGCATAAGCTGCAGAATGGAGCGGCTCAATCTCGAAAGCAGTTGGAGACAGGGATCTATGCCTTCATCGGAAAGGTGATAGATCTTGGGATGAAAAATATAGCCTTTCTGGAACTGAAAAAATCACATCAAAGGCTCAAGGACTTGTTATTTGCCGGAGCTCGGGAAGATGTTCGTAAGCGTAAAAATAGGATAGACAGGGAGAACTCTCCCCACGACGACAACGTGGCTCACCTCCTGGCGTTTGAAGGTGTTATTGACCCCAAGGGTGAAGCTGTCAGCTCTATCGTGGGCCACCAGTTACTTGTTCTGAAACACTTGGTAGCTTTTCCAGACGCCACTGCTCTCGTAGAAAGCATCGGTTATATGCGGAGGTCATTTTTATCATCACCGCTCAATCTGCTATCTACCGAGCTTACGCAGCTGCATACTAAGCCGCTGGCTGCACAAAAGCTCGAGGGCTTGGCTAAAATTCTGCTTGCCATTGCTTCATCTAAGTATCAGGTTACGGAGGGAACCGAGGCGTGTCAAGCATTTAGTATCTGTTGCGCCGTTTTTGAAATGCAGACTCTCGCTCAGGAGGCGCGCTTGCTTTGGATGTCCTCTTCGGCGCATTGTGGAAATTTGGATATCGAAATCCTACGTCCATTTTTCAAGTATTTTACTATCTTTTCAAAATCAGCTTCAATGCGTATGGATTCCATGTTTGCTTTAGCAAATCGAATGATCACGAACATAAACACGGAGATAAAACGGGCAAGGCATGTCAATCAGAATCTCCTCTTGAAGGGACCTACCGATATAGAGCTTCGACTCCTACTCAGTAGCTTAGCTGAAAAAGCTGGTCTATATGCCGAAGCGCTAGACATACTAGATGCTGCAGGAGAGACAGCTGACCAAGCGTTCAACGAAACTTTGTCGTCAACTTGGAGCTGTCGTAAAGCTGCAATACTATTTAAGCATCATGCGCACCTCAAAGTTGTGCATGACCCTTTGAAGACTCTAATACAGGCTTGGGAAGATTTGCGAAATACAAGCAACGGCACTGTTAGTCAACTTAGACAAGTGCTTGAAGAAACTAACTTCCTTCGCTCATGTATTACGTCGTACCTTAAGGCATCTGGCCGCCCTACTGATTCGAGCTCGTGTTCACCTCTTTCGAACGATTTCAAGCGTACTAGCATACTGTTTATGGTGGAATGTCTTCGCTTTGTCCGAAGGTATGCCACACATTCTCTTCCCATCGAGCTGGAGAAGGCTTCGCAATCACAGGAAAATGCCTGCTTTCTAATTATGAAGCTCCTGCAACCTTGTATTGAGTCAATCCTCCATGCTTTACTTATGGTTAATGGTTCGGAACAAGAGTCATGGATGTTGCATGATGAAAGTCTACAAGAGTGCCTAGTACTTTTGGAATTCGTGAACAAGAACTACTATCATGTGCTAAGCACAAGCATAAGATTTAATTCATCTATGAGCCTTATGAGATCGCGAATATCGTCAGTCTACTGGAATTATCACTTAGTCTTGAGACGTAACCCGCTCACAGCGAATATGGTCAGCGTTGCGTCAAGTCTACAGAAGTCGATCAATATTCTTAAAATCTGCGACAGCACTGAACAAATAGCTTCTGCGCTTCCATATAGGATTTACAAACTGGCCACGCTTAGTCAGTCTTCATCCAAAGGAGAGGATGCTGAAAATCTTTTTAGGGATTGTATCAGGACCACGATCAAGCTAGGGGCACTCGAATGTCTAGATCCTCACTATACCCACGAGTGTGCTGTTACATTGTGGACAAGCAATGAAAGAACAAGGGAGCTAATGAAGTTTCTTAACGGATTCCTTGCCTTGCATTCGCACAATCCACTTATCACCCAAGCTTTTTATGATGACTGTAACCTTACTTATGAGCAGCGAGGGCTACTCTTGGAACAGCAATTATGGGAAATCTCTTCTAAGGGAACCGAGAACATGATTTCCTGTGAAAACCTTGCGGCTCAGCTATTGCATGTTTCTGAGGGCAACCCGACTTCACCACAGTTGGTAAGAGCTGCTTTACACGTACTTCGCTTGTCGAATCACACACACGGAGGGATATCTTCAGCCACATCATTGAAGGCGGAGAGCATAGCACTAGAATTACTGCAATCACGTTCCCAGCACGAGGGTTTGCTGTCAGCCTCAGTCAAACATCTTTATGCATCTCTAGCTTTGCACTTAACTCTTCGACGCCATTCCGTGGAATCTGGCTTTTTACAAGAAGCCATTATGTTCTGGAGATCATTGTGTGAAGAAAGAAAAGATGAGAAGCAATTAAAAGGGGTTATAGGTGATTTATCTATATGGACTTCTTCACTGAAGGTTCTGGGATCGTTTTTGGAAATCCATGGCAACACTTTCCTAGAGATCGCAACATTGGAAATATTGTTCCAGGTCTGGAGGAGAGTCGAACCTCAAGATCATCAGTACCTAGTATACCTTTTGTGCAAGCTTTCTATCAGATGCTCACAGGCTGGCCTTACCACAAAGGCAGGCGCCTACTTGACAGATGTTGGGCTCTATTTAAAGCAAGAAGATCCTTCCGTCAGATTTCAACTAGAATTCAACCTTGCTTCTGGAGAGATTGCACTCGCTCTTGGGAATTACGAAAAAGCGTAAGTTCTCAGATTACAGTTGCCAACTATATCTAATCATATTCAGAATACGCACCACTGAGGCAATACGAGCAGTGCTTGAATCACCAGTAAGCAATTGTTTTCTGTCGGAGGCCCGACAAGGGAAGCAGCATAACGAGGATTCCATCCTGATATCTAATATCTTTCGTTTTATGTCACACGTGTATTGGCAAACCGGTTCGCTTATTGAATGCGTATTGTTTGCTAAGAGATCCGTAGTTGTTATGCAATATGCATGGGCTCGCCTAGAGTTCAAGTGTTCAAAGAAGAATAACTTATCCAAGGGCAACAGCCAATCCACAGATCTGACGGGCCTTGCCGAGGACCTATCACGTTTAACAGTGCGGCCAGCATCAACGCCGCAGCTGGGAAAGCTTAGCATTAATGCTTCTGGCACACTAGCGTCTTGGTCTGTACTAGCTGGCCTTAGTAAAGGCTTTTTACACTTGTCGCGTATTTTCCAACATCTGGGTTCCTATCAGGATGCTATTCATTATGCCGAGCAGAGTCTCAAACTGTTCGCTAGCTCTGATATCTGTGGCCGAGCCGCTGAAGCCTTATTGACCCAAGGAGATGTCAAGATATGCTCGGGGGAAATCGGCGAGTCTGAAACTCTTTTAACCAAAGCTGGCATGTTTTATAGCATGTTAAATGACACAATCGAAACTTCACATTATCATCAATCTCTTGGAAGACTCAACCACAGCAAGAAGGAGTGGAGGTCAGAGTTGGAAGCTTATAAAGATGCTTCGGCGGTACTCCAACGAATAGGCGAGACTGGACAAGGAAGAGAGTCGAGGTCTACCATAGCGGACCATGCCTACTCACCATTAGCTCTAATTGGAACTTTGAACGCCAGTGTTCCCAAAACAGTGGCTAAGAAGCCTCGCTCTCTGGCGAAAACAGGCACCACAGCCATGAAGCAAGAAAAATCAAAAAGCGCAGAGCACAAGCAAGGTTTGTCTCATCGACTCCTTAGCCTCCAGAAGAGTCTCAAAGGGCTCGAAGCATCGTCTTATATTTCTCAGGGTGATTTGGAAAGTGCACGTCAGATTTTGATAGGTCTATCAGGCGAAGATGGTGGAAACGACTGTCGAATCACGTTGCGCCTAGCAAACATCAATATCTCATTACGTCAGGCGTTCAAATCAATGACCACTGACCCCATCTATGGCATCTTGTCCGAATCTACGATCAGTATTCCGGCCACAAAAATCCTTGATACTCGGAGAGCTTCTCAAAATGGTGGGAAGCCTTTCTTATCATCGAGACCAACCGGTCATAAGACTGCACATCCTTCACCACAGAAAGGTCGAAGACAACCACCACCTGTTAAGCAATCAGCTTTCGAGAACATCCTGCTGGAAGCGGCAGAAGAACTCATGAGCATTCAGGGGCATGAGATCCAGCATTGTGCCAACGCAACTGCATATCGGTTTCAGTCGACAGCTTCTGACATATCAATGGTCATGTCTGCTACCAGCATTCATCCAATTCACCATGAGATCAGAGCTGAGTCGGTTGCTCGCTTCTTAGGTTAGTTTCATCATTTGATGGTCTTACTTATCTTTCTAACCGGTGTAGAATTGCCTAAATCCATTGCGTGTGCACGGGAACAGATGCTTATCGAGGTCAATCGCATAGAAAAGTCCATCTTGCAGCCTCTTGACTGGCCACTTGTGCCTCAACATGAGAGTCTTTCGAAGAAACCAACAGATTTAGAGGTGCATCAAGATGTATCTATCTACCTGCCGGAGACATGGACAGCGATATCTATCACATTGAGCGAGTGTCAGAATCATCTATATCTTGTCCAATATCGAGCCCAGCAATCACCTTTTTTGCTGAAACTCCCTCTCAATCGTCAAAACGCCCACGACATGGATGACGAAGATGAAGATATGTTCGGATACGATGATGCTAGAAGAGAACTGCTCGACATCATTACGTTATCTGATGCAAATGTTCATCAAGCACGCGACAACCCGGATCTCATGCAGAGCAAAGGAGCAAAGACTCGGTGGTGGGCCGAAAGAGAGGTTCTGGATCAGCGACTGCGAAATCTTGTAACAAACATGCAGAATCTTTGGTTCGGTGGCTTCAAAGGTGTATTCTCCAGACTTGTACAACATCCCAATCTTCTCGAGCAATTTCAAAAATCTTTTGATAAAACTTTGGAGAAGCACCTTCCATCACGACAAAGAGCAGGTAAACGGCAACAAACGACATGTGCTGAGCTCGACACGCGGATTTACGAGCTGTTTATTGGACTGGGCGAGAACGTTGATGAAGAGATTGATCCCGAGGAACCTCTGACGGACTTGCTCTATTTCGTGGCGGATATTCTGCAGTTTCATGGCGAAGCGAACGCCTATGATGAAATTGACTTTGATTCTGTGAGTCAAAGCACCACTTGGAGCAGAATTAGTCAGACTAACCTTGCTGCAGATGATAGTAGAGACTGTCGATGCCATCCACGCTTACCATGATTCCTTGCGCCAAAGTCCGTCTCCCGCTGTTGCATCTCACATCATCCTCATACTCGATAAACGCTTGCACGCGTTCCCCTGGGAGTCAATGCCTTGCCTGGAAGGACAATGCGTCTCTCGCGTGCCGTCACTCCTCTGCCTCCACGAGCGCATACTCACCATGCAAGCGCAAAAAGACGCCGGCTCCACCTCTCCCGGATATGAAGTCAACCCATCAAACGGAACATACATGCTCAACCCATCCGGCGACCTCTCGAAAACCCAATCACGCTTCGAAAAGCCCCTTTCGACGCTGACGGCCTCCCACACCGGTTGGTCCAGCATCATCGCCCGCCCGCCCACAGAATCCGAATTCGCAACAGCCCTAACCTCACCCAACCGAACCTCTCCCTCCCTCCTCCTCTACTTCGGCCACGGCAGCGGCGCACAGTACATCCGCTCCAAGACGATCAGGAACCTCGCGCCCCGCTGCGGCGTCGCGCTGCTCTTCGGCTGCAGCAGCGTCAGCCTGCAGGAAGCGGGCCAGTTCGAGCCGTACGGCACGCCAAAGTCGTATCTCGCTGCCGGGTCTCCTGCCGTGCTGGGCAGTCTGTGGGACGTGACTGACGGGGATGTTGATAAGTTTGCGGCGGGCGTTTTGGAGCGGTGGGGGCTGTTGGAGAGGGGCGCTTGTGCGGTTGAAGTCGTTGCCGTTGGGGCGGGGAAGTCGCGGGGTGGGAAGAAGGTGAAGGTTGTGAAGAAAGAAAAGGGGAAGGAGAAGAGCGGGAGAGTAGTGGATTCCATGGGCAAGATGAGCCTGAGTGATGCCGTTGCTCAGAGTCGTCAGGAGTGTTACTTGAGGTATCTCAATGGGGCCGCGATGGTGGTTTATGGTGTGCCTGTTTACCTGAAGGATTGAATTGTTTTGTGTACGGTGTGCATGAAGAGGTGTTTGGAGTTGTCGGGGCATTGGTTGTTTCGGTCATCACTCCTTTGACGGCATAGTTATAGATTCCCCATGGACCATTCATTCATTCATTGCATGAGTATTTTTTTCTTCCATTCTTACTTTTTTTTCCAATTCCTTCCATAACTCCCAACTTTATCGTCCCAAAACATCTCCCAAACCCAACACACAACCTAATCATCCCTCCCCCTCGTCACTGCACTGCCCATGACCTCCTTCTCTCCGGCCCGCCGCTCCCTAACCCCCCTCCACGCCCGCACACTCCCTCACAACCTCGTCCTCCATCCTCCCAAACCCCTTAACAGCCTCCCCATACGCCTCCCAAACCCCCTTCCGATACCCGACATCAACCTTCCTTACAAACCTCTCCTCATCCCACCTTCCGCCAAGAAACCCCTCGAACCCCTCGCCCTCGCCCCTCTCGACGCTCCACACGGCTTTATAAGCCGCGCCCAGCGCACACGCGTTGGCCCCGACATCGAGCCTGTACACGCCCTCGGCGCCACCGAGGACTTCGCCCGCGATGCGCGCGATCGCGGGGTTCAGCGAGCCGCCGCCGACGAGGTACACGCGCCGCGGCTGGGCGGGGAGGGTGCCGTCGACGGCGTGCACGAGCGGGGCGGAGCGTAGGCGCAGGGAGAGCATTTGGGATTCGACGATGCCCCGAGCGTCGTCGTCGTCGTCATTGTCGTCATTGTCGTCATTGTCGTCGTCGTCGGAAGAAGAAGAAGAAGATTGCGGGTTGGCGGGGCGGGGTGGAGTGCGCGTGAGTTTGTCCTCGGACGGGGTGTACGTGTAATGCCACTCGCCGGCCGGGAGCGCGGGGACGATTTCCGGGCGCGGGAAGTACAGGCCTAGTTTCATCGGGCTGGCGGCGGTGGGTTGTGCGAGGGGCGGGGTTGTCATTGCTTTTAGGTTGAAGAGGTCCCAGGCTGCTGCGGGGTCGGTGGGGTCTTCCTGCGGCTTCGTGCCGGGCGGTGCGCGGGCGTTGATGGCGTCGCGGACGCGCTCGCGGGCTAGGGCGCCGTTTTTGTAG
>Ga0160429_1002167_pt1 | contig 10482 bp, 6 predicted proteins | sample SolpanmetagenomR_FD_108199 | JGI IMG/M metagenome (GOLD analysis project Ga0160429, IMG submission 108199) | Solar panel surface microbial communities from Lawrence Berkeley National Laboratory, California, USA - R | ecosystem: Engineered > Built environment > Solar panel > Unclassified ... | reverse complement strand
TCGGCCGCCGAACCGAGACGCGGCCGCTGGCTCAAGCCGAAGGTTGCCAAAATCGGCTCGCCCTCGTCCCGGCTAGAATATCCCGCCGGCATGTAGCGCAGAGTGTTAAGAAGCGGCAGGACTTTGGAAAAGTTGCGATCCGAAACAGTAGGCTCGCGGAGAATTTCGGTAGCTTCGCCACGATACTTAGACAGCAGCGTATTACTCAGGCTTATAAGCTGCTCGTTGCGAAGGTAGCTCGTCCACCACAGCCCCACGATCACCGCCGAGGCGAGGGCGAGACCTCCGAAGGCAGCAAGCCGCAGAAGGTTAGCGCGCCGCATCGCCGCTTGATTTGTGGTGACCCAGCCCGCCTCGCCAATCACGACCTTACGTAGGAGGTCGCCGAGAAAGAAACTTCGGCCGCGTCCCGAATAGGCCGCCGCCTCGACCTCTTGCACGCCGAAACTGCGCGACATCGCGCCGATGAGCTGGTCGATCGGGGTGCCTTCCTGCGTCCCCGAGGTGAAGTAGAACCCCCGGAGAGTGGCGTTAAGGTCGAAGCGGCTTGGCTCGAACACCCGGTTCAAGAAGTCGACTACCCTTGCCCGCGCCGCCGACATCTGGCTGGGAAAACCGAACAGCACCACCCGCGATGTCGGTGCCTGTTCATCCTGAAGGCGGTCAGGCAACCAGCTATTCAGGCGCTCCACCAGGGCGTCAAACTCGACTGGAACCTCCCCAATCATGTTCCGGGTTTTGTCATCGGTCTGGAAGGTATGCCCCCAAACCATCTGCCGGTCGATGTCAGAGAGGTTTCCGAAGAACTCCATGAAGCCAGCGACAAGGTCGGCCTTTGTGAAGAGCGCGTAGACCGGGAAGTCCACCTTCAGCCGATCGTGAAGCTCGATCAAACGTTTACGAATTGCATCGGCATGCGCTTCGATCATCTCGGGCGTGCCCGTCAGCAGGTCTTCGAGGCTGATCGCCACGATCACGCCGTTGATTGGCTGCTTGGGCCGATTCACTCGCAGCAGGTCGAGGAAGGACAACCAGCTTGCCTTGTCCCCCTTTGGATCGGAATCCTGCGTGGTGTAGCGCCCGGCTGTATCGATAAGCACGGCCTCGTCGGTGAACCACCAGTCACAGTAGCGGGTGCCGCCTAGCCCAGCCACTGCCGCCGGCATACGACCCCGGCATAGAGGGAATTTCAATCCCGAATTAACAAGGGCAGTGGTCTTGCCTGCGCCTGGAGGTCCGATGATGATGTACCAGGGCAAGTCGTACAGCGCGTTTCCCTTGGCTCCGTGAGCTTTACGCAGAGTCGCCAGCGCGTCCGCCATCCCCTCTTTCAGAGTATCACTGTCGTCAGCAGTTTCGTCCGCCTCGCTCAACCCCTCGCGAAGCGCGCGCACGGCAGTGTGCCGGCGATATAAATCCCAGCCAATCACCCCACAGGCCACCAGTAGAATAATCGCAGAGAGCGCAGACCGCACCCACACGGCTTCAAATGGACGGACGTCCCCCACCGCGATCAGGGGGGCCGCCCACCAAACCAAGGCTATCAACGCGAAGGCGCCTAGGATCGTCACGCCGATGCGGAGCCAAATCCAACGGCTCATCGGGCAAGCCCCTTCGCGCAAGCCGGTATCGCGGAAATTTGGATGCTGGTTGGCGCCCCGTGTTCAGGCGTTCGCATCATGGCCTAGCGGCTCCGCGTCATGATGATCTCAACGCGCCTGTTCCGGGCGCGCCCCTCAAGAGTCTGGTTCGGGGAGATCGGCGCGTCTGCACCCTTGCCTTCGACCTCGACCCGGTTGGGCTTCGACAATCCGGCCTTGACGAGGTGCGACACAGCCTTGGCCCGCTCTAACGATAGCTGGAAGTTCGAGGGGAAGCGCACGGTATGGATCGGCGCGCTATCGGTATGACCGACGATGCGCAGGGTGCCGGGTTCCTTTTCCAGCAATCCCGCGACGCGTTGGAGCATGGCCTGGAAGGCGGGCTTCACTGTTGCGTCACCGGGCGCGAAAAGTGCCGAGGCGAGTCGGATAACCACCTGACTGCCGTTTTCGACAACGGTGAGGGACTGATCAGCGATATCGGCGCGGAGCGCGGTCTGGAGCTGGCCCGCCTGGCTCGCAGGTGGCGGCGGCGGGGGAGGGGGTGGCGGCGGAGCGTGGATCCGGCGCTGGATCCCGATCTCGGTGCTGGGATGGACGGTGATCAGCGCCACTGCTGCTGTATCTGCGCTCCCGACAAGAAGCATTCGCAGCAGAAGGTAGAACCCGAGCAGCAGGGCGCCGACGACTGCACCCACGACCCAGAGCGGCAGGCGATAATGGAAGACCTCGTTCGCAATGGACTGACCCTGCCAGCGCGGCGAAACCCCGCGCTCCGTTGGTCGGGCGCGGCGCAGGAGCTCATAGAGGTTGCGCTGGATCTGCTGTAACGTAGCTGCGCCGCCGGCGGAGGTCCGATGCATGCCCTGGAAGCCGATGGCGAGGCAGGCATGAAGCAATTCGAGCAGGTCGTAGTTACTAACCGGGTCGACCTTCGCCTGATCAAGTTCCGTAAAGAAGCGCACGCCGCCCGTGCGCTCGCCGAAGAAGCGGCTTAGCATGCTGTGCTGAGTCCAGACGTGACGCTCTTCAGCGGGGATGTTCTGGACAATGTCGTCGGCGGTGGCGCAGACGATGTACTTGGCCGAGCGCGCCCGATCGGGTGTTACGCCAGCCAGCCGTGCCTCAGCCTCAAAAGATTCGATGTTCGCGGCGACCTGCTCCATCAGGTTGGCGAAAGAGGCGCGCGAGAGCTGCACACGCAAGCGTCCGAGCAGCAGCAGCAGAGGGCCAGCCGCCCTGAGGTAAGGGTTCGAGTTGGGCGCGACGATCATGTCACGCTTCATAACCAAGGCTCGTTCGCGCTCGCCGGGAGGCGGACCGAGGGGAGGTAGGCTTGCCTGTCGGGCGCGATCAAAGTCCGAGGTCGCCCAGTCGTCCTGGTCCGTCGTCCGAGATACAGGCGCCTGTGCAACCGCGACACGCGGATCTACCGGTTTGGGACGCGCAGGATAGGCATCCGGCTCAGATTGCGGCCGCAGCCGGCCGCCTGGGTCTGGCAGGATGATCGTGCGGTCATTGCGTCCGAACGGGTCGCTCATTGAGCAGGCTCCAACTCAGGGGGCCTCATCGGCGGCCCTCCTGCACGGCCCAGAGTTCCAGTTCAAGCTGTGGCCAGTCTCCGGCAAAGTGCATGCCGATAGAACTCGCGACGCTGAACTCTGTCCAGAGCGGCGACTGGCGATCCAGCAGGAAGTAGACGTGATCAGTGATCGCCCTGATCTGCGGGGGCGGAGTTGGCAGATGAACGAGAGTCACGCCCGGTAGGTGCGCGTGGACAATTTCGTTCATCTTGGTATTGGGCCCGATCTTGAACAGATTCGGGAACTGAGCTTGAATCTCGCCGAGCGGTCGCAGGGCTGCGACCTCCAGAACCAGGCTAGCGTTGCGGAAAAGGTTGCGGTCGCGAATCATTGACACGAACGCATTTGGCGCCCGCTCGATAATCTCCAGCCGGATAGCGCGCCGCCCAGTCTGTGCGCTAAGGAAATCTTGGATATCGCGCACCACAGGGGTGAATACGGCCTCAAGATCGTCGTGGTCGTAGAATGGATATGTCCTTGCGCGCCGATCGGTCGTGGTAAAGGTAGCAAGTTCCCCCGCGATACGCAGAAATTCCTCGTATAGCCGCTCGGGGTGGACGAAGCGGGATTGCCGGAGGTGCTGAAGTACTGGAATGTGGCGATTCAGCAGCTGCAGAATAAAGTAATCTGCGCTCTGCAAGCCGCCGCCCGCAGTCGGATCAGCCGCGTAACGGGCGAGCTCTTCCAGCTTGTTCTCAACCCAACCAATGACCCGGTCGATCCAGCCCTGAACAACCGGATGCGTCGCACAGGTGAGCACAGGCGGAGCAAACTTCTCGTCGAAGACGATGTTGCGATCGCGCACTTCGACGATGCGTCCGATTGGGAGGCTTACGTAGCCAGGCTTGGCGGTCTTGCGCAACTCGAAGGCGAGGCGTGGAAAGGCAACGTCGATTTCCTCCTCGATACGCAGCGCTGAGGTGGCGTCAATGAGGCGCTCTGTGCCCGGTGTATAGCGGCTTACGTTCTCGGCGTCGGCGGGCTCGACCTCCCGCGTGTTCGGCGCACCAATAGGCATCGAGAGCCAGACCAGCATCTTGCCGGCACTTTCCGGCACATCGATCGGTGCCGGCAGCGGCGAGTCACCTGGAATATCGAAGGGGGTTCCGTCTGGCATCACGCCGGTGGCGCGGCGCACTGAGAACTTGCTCTGCTGTGCGAGGTCGCGGTCGATTTCTAGACTAGAGAAGCCCCATGGATAGGGCGAGACGTGCCGTACGCGGGCCTCAATCAGACCTTCGACGTAACGGTCACTCTGCTGCAGATGATGCGGTCGCAGGAACAAGCCTTCGGACCAGATGACCTTGCTCTTCCAGGACATCCCTGACCGCTCTCCCGCACGCGTCGACCCGGCGTCGATGCCACGTCCGGAAGCTATCCGGGACGGTCGCGGGCCTTTGACGAATGCATATCGGCTTTTCTTGCTACGGCCAACGGTCCAACAAGGGCGATCCTCGGCTCATGCGTTGCACGCTCAGCGCCCCCGGTCGTAGCAATCAGCGAAGAAAATCAAGAAAGCGTCGACCATTCCATCTTCGTGTTGGGACGCCAGGGCATCCCAACGCGTTGCGTAGAGATCCCACAGGCGTGCCTTGCGCGAGCCAAGCAGGCCGGCAAGGCCGCGGTCACCGTCGTCCGATTCTGCGATCGTATCTGGATTGAGATCGTCGAGCAACAGTCGAAGGGCATTCTGCATCGCAGAGTACGTCTTGATCTGGTGTGTTTTTAGGTCGCGAAACCCGCTCTCCAGCGCCCGGCGCGCCTGTAGGTAGCCCGAGGAGGGGCGCCCCAGCATAATCGAAAGGGCGTCCTCGACCGTCGGTGCGAATTTTAGCGGGTTGTTGTCGAGTGCTTGGATCGAAGTCTGGCTCGTGGCTCTAGCGGCACGCTTCGTCTCTGCCCTTGCCGCGAGCAACTGCTTCAGGTTCTCGGCCGCGAGGCGGACGAGGATGCCAGCCTCCTCAGCCAGATCGCCCGAATCGCGCCAGCCCAAGAGTTCGGGTGCAATCCCGACGCCCTTCGCAAAGCGCGCCACCCATTCCTCGTTCCCCGATGCGCCCCGTGCTGGCTGCGCGTTGAGCGGGAGAGCATCTTCGTCGACCGGCGGTCGGACGGAAGGCGCGGCAGCCGGTGCGCCCCAGGTCTCGGCACCAGCCTGCCAGGCATTTATGACGGGCGACGGAGAACCCTGTTCTTGCGTCCAAGGGGCATCGTCTGGAGCGGGGCGCCGTGGATTCGGAATCGGCAGAGGCGCCAGAGGTGCAACGGGTGGCGCGCTCGGCGCCCAATCCATATTCGCAGCAGGCTTATCCTGAGCGGGCAGGACGTCTTGGGGCGGAGACCGGCCATGCATCGAATCGAGCGCGCGGCGTGGGCTCGGCGCCCCGATCGGAGGCAGGGCTTGGGCAACGTCTACGGCCCAGTCCACGAAATCCGGCTGGACCGGGCGCCCGGTTCCGCGAGGCCGGAGATCTTGGCTTGGGATTGGCGGCGGCGCCTCGGACGAGGCACCCCAGTAATCTCCGCTCATCTCGCTCAAATCAGGATCAAGGCGTCCGGCCACGGGCTGCTCGGCGCTGACGATTTCGGCGATGATGAGGTACTGCCCGATCCGGATGCGATCCCCGTCCTTGAGCTGGTGCGGGCTTTGGAGACGTTGCGGATTGCGATTCAGGTAGACTCCGTTCCGCGAGACGTCGTGCAGCCAGTAGGCTCCGTCCTGATACCGTACCTCTGCGTGCTTACCGGAGATAACGCGTTCGGTGTCTGGCAGCGTCCAATCGAGGTACTGGTCGCGTCCTATGTCGATGCCACGCCGGCCAGTTACGGAGACCGAGAGCGGGCCGCCATCAGGGAGGAAGGTGTGGTTCTCGATGGTCAGGCGAAGGGCCATGCTCAAGCCTTCATGTTCATGAGGCGCACGCCAGCATCGACGCAAAGTTGCAGCCGGTTTGCCCTCTCGCGCGCTGTCACGGTGGCGAGCGCGACGAGGATGCTGGTGCGCACGGCCTTTGGCGTCATCTCCGGCGTCGCCATCACGCCGCCCTGGCCGGGGGCCACGTCACCACCGGACCAGGCTGCCGCGAGGGCGACCCAAGTGGTGGCGAGTCGCCGGTCAGAGCCCATACCTAGGCGCAGCGCTTCCCGCCGGCGCTGATCCTCGGGATCGCGGACCCAGTCCTCAGCAGCGAGCAGCATTGCGTCCTCTTGTCCGATACCGATCTGACTTAGGAGCCGTACGCTCTGGGAGGCCCACCAGACCGCCTCGCGCCGTCCGAGCGCGTAGGCCAAGAAGGTGACCGCATCCTCGGGCGTGCCACTGTTACGCAGCGCGTCCAGGAAGGTCAGCGGAGCTTCGGCGGTCGGCGCGGCGCGAATGTCGTCGCAGGCGCTCGGGAAGGTGTCGAACACCTCCTGGGCAGTCGAGAAGCGCGAGCGAGCCATCGTGCGCTCAGTTAATCTTGATGAGGGGCGCTTGCTGCTCAATTAGAGCCGTGCCCTGTACCTTGATCTCGCCCGCTTCGATCTTGATCGACGATGGGCTCATGGTGATCTTGCTCGCACCCACTTCGATCACGATCTGCGTCCCGGCCTTAATGTGGATCTTCTCGGCAATGTCGACGTTCCAATCACCGCTCTCAACCTTCAATTTCTCGTCACCGTTCTTGAGCGTGGTGGAGCGCGAGGGCTTGCCCTGGGGCGTTTCGAAGGTGACGCCGATCTCGCGCGTCTCCGCGTGCTGCACCACCGCCTCAAGGTCCTTCTCGGCCCGCAGCGCAATAGTCTCAGACGACTTCTTATCGTCGAACGTCAGCTTGTTGTAGCCACCGTGCCCCTTGGTCGAATCGGTCTTCACACCCGAGATGGTTTTCTCGTCCGGAAGCTTGAAGGGATAGGGATAATCTTTATTGTAGACTGTGCCGACCACAAGCGGCTGGTCGGGATCGCCCTCCAAGAACTCGACGACAACCTCCTGTCCCACGCGTGGGATGACCTGCCAGCCCCAGGATTTGCCGGACCATTGCTGCGCGACGCGAACGGGGCGGGAGATTCGGTCTCTATCCCGGTTCCAGTGGAACTGCACGAAGATCCGGCCCTCCTCGTCGACGTCGATCTCTTCACTCTCCCGACCCTTGCGGGTAACCACGAGTGCGGTCTGCGGCCCGTGCACAAGGGGGCGTGGGGTTACGATCGGAGCGCGAAACGGGCGATCCACGGGCTGGAACTCGTAGGTCCCCGAATACACTTCGCCACCACCATTGCCGCTGGAGCGGTAGGTCTCGGCCTCGATCCGGTGAGTGGCCCGCACCACAAGGTACTCGCCGTTGTCCGAAGGATGGTTCTGCAGAGTCGCGAGGGCTCCAGGAAAGAGACTGGCCGCATCGCCTGAGGCATGCTTGCGCTTGTCATCGGCCTGCTCTGCTTCCAAGCGAACCTTGGTTCGCCGCTGCCCAAGGTCTCGTTCGGTGTAGCGGCCGGGATAATCGTAGGATTCGAGCGTACCCTTTTCATAAAGTGCGCTGCCCTTCTGCTCCGCCTGCAGATTGGCGGTCGGCTTCATGTAGTCGAAGTCGTTGGTCGCGAACTTTCCTGTGCGAAATCGGCGCTCACCGCGCCAGCTCGAGACGTGCTCGCGGTCATGGCGGTCGGAGCCCGATAACGGCAGAAAGGGCACTATGCCGCCTCCGGCCTTCACCGGCTTATGGCAAGACCGAGAATCACAGAGCATCAATTGGTGCCGCTGCGCGTCGTGCTCGAAATGCGTGTAGACGCCCCATTCTTCTAAGAGACGCGAGACGAAGGCGAGGTCGGACTCGCGATACTGCACGCAATATTCGATCTTCTCGTAATCGCTGCGGCTCGCTTTAATCTGGAAATCCTTGAAGCCGCCGTCCTGGAATACCTCCTCGACAATGTCGAAGACGGACTTCTCCTTGAAGATCCGGCAGGTCGCTTTTCGACCGAGGAGCCAAAACCAGGGCCGAAGTACCAGCCGGTAGGCGTTGAGGTTATGCTGGACGCCGGACCAATCAGCCTCTACCAAAACCCCATTAAAATAACGCGTCGCGTTCCCATAAGATTTCAACTTTACATGGCAATTCTTACCGATGAGCTTGTCGAAGTCGATGTCCTGACGTTTTGATACTGCTTCGACATGATATTCGAAATGCTCGCTTAATCCTTCGGAGCCATCGAATCGTGTCAACACGAGGACGTTACGGCCGAGCGGTGTTACCAACTCGGCCGTGCGCTCTTTTTGATCGAACTCAACTCCGCCGCCGATATTCGGGCCGTCACTCAAAAGAAAATCCTTTATACAAGTCTGTTTTCAAGGATTGACGGCATCACACGAGAGTGGCAACTCTCGCGCAACGCGGGAGAGCGGATCATGACATCATTCCGGCTATTATTGAAGACTGTATCAGCACTCTGCCTCATGAGTAGTGTCGTCGTTGCCGACCCCGCTTATCGAGCATCAGACATCGTCAACCACTTCTCGCCAAAGCCAGGATTAGGCGCGACCCGCTCCCTCTGCATCGGGACAGAAAGCGAGTGCTCCAAAGAATTACCAGATCGGACCAAGGCTGTCGACAGCTTCGATCTGCGTGTCCAATTCGAGTACAACTCTGCCACCCTAACGAGCCTTGCCCGCGCGAACCTGGATGAGTTTGCCAAGGCGCTTAGCGATCCCCGTTTGCCAACCGGTTCGTTCCTGGTCGAGGGCCACACGGACGGCACCGGCAGCGATGCCTACAATCTCGATTTGTCGATGCGGCGCGCGGCCGCCGTCGTTGATTACCTCACCGCCAAGGGGGTCTCGACCGATCGGCTACTTGCCAAGGGCTACGGTAAACAGCGCCCGATCGACAAAGACCCGATGTCGAGCGCGAACCGGCGCGTCGAAACCCGACTCAGGACCGAATGACCGAGTGCCATTAACCGCTGCAGGATCGAGTGACAGGTTCGGGCAACAGATCCGATCGGAAAAAGGGTGAGCGCGGGATGGCGGCACTTGACGTGGCGCGGATGAGCGAGCCGGTTTCAGCTGATGCGCCTTGTGGTCCGGACCTCGATCTGGAGGAGAACCCGGATTATTTGCAATGCGTCGCCTTCGTCGAAGGCTTACTTCCTCTCTCCTACCTGACGCGCGACGAGGAGGGGCGCTCACAGATCTTCGACCGGACGTCCATTGATATTCCGGCCGCGCTATCGCGTCTGTCCGACCTCTTGGCACAGACGCGGGACCTCCGGCTTCTCACTCTCTATGGGCGCCTTTGCGCACTGAACCGTGATCTTGGCGGGCTATCCAAGACCTTGACCCTGTGCGCAAATCTGCTGCAGGGCACCTGGCCCGAAGTGCATCCACGCGGGGACGGGGAGGACTACAGCTTCCGCAGCGCCGTCCTGCAGGCGTTCGATGACATGCCGACCGTCGTTCTGCCGGTTCAGTTTACGCCGCTCTGTGAGAGCCGGCGTTATGGGCCGATCAGCTTTCGGACCGTCATGGTCGCGCAAGGCGAGGTCGGAGCGCGTGAAGGTGAGGCGGTCGTGGATCGTGGCGCAATCGAGCGGACGCTCGGTGACGCTGACATTGACGCGGTCCGCACGGTGGCAGACCATTTCGCCGCCATTGAGAGCGCCGCGCAGGCGATCCGGGAAGTCTGCATAGCACAGGCCGGCTACGATCAGGCCGTCTCGCTCACTCGGCTGAGTGCCCTTGCGGGGCGGGCGCTCGCCTTTCTCAATCCGATCATCCAGGCTCGAACCGGTTCGGTGGTTGCGCTGCCGGACGCGGGCGCCACCGCGATGCCGGTGGAAATCCACGCGCCCGCGGCGGCACTGCCGGGCGCTGGACGGGTGGCGGGCGTGCGAGACGCTCTAACCGCGCTGAAAGTTGCTTCCGCCTACCTGCGCCGCTCGGAGCCCTCGAGCCCAGCAGAAGTACTCACGCGCCAGGCCCAGATGCTGGTAGGCAAGTCCTTCCTGGAAGTCATGACAATCCTAGTCCCCGAGCACGCCGGCACAGCTGTTATCGCGATAGGTGCCGGTGGACCGTTGCGCTTGTCGTTTGAGCAACTCGATGCAGTTCCGCGCGCCGACGCCCCTTATAACGAGGTGCCGTCTCAGAGTGATGCGCCGGTTGATTCGGCCGCCGAACCATCGCGGTACCGGGCGGAGACGCGAGCTGAGGCCCTGGCACTCCTGATGGAAGTTGGCCAGTTCTATCGCCGAGCCGAGCCGTCGAGCCCGATCCCGCTGCTGCTGGATCGTGCTTCTGGACTCATCGAGCGCGATTT
>Ga0160429_1002166_pt1 | contig 10483 bp, 13 predicted proteins | sample SolpanmetagenomR_FD_108199 | JGI IMG/M metagenome (GOLD analysis project Ga0160429, IMG submission 108199) | Solar panel surface microbial communities from Lawrence Berkeley National Laboratory, California, USA - R | ecosystem: Engineered > Built environment > Solar panel > Unclassified ... | reverse complement strand
TTGCTGATACGAGCGGTGTCTATTAGTCAATATTAATGCCATGCAAAACCATACGATAGAGGGGTGGGGTGTACCTATAATCCATAGCTGATGGTAAGGCAGATGGGAAGATTCAGTTTCACTTATGATATGTACAGAGTAAGCAGGCGAGGGTGAGTCAGCTTTCTTTTATCGAAAAAACTTAAAGTGAGTCAACAAAATGTCTTACGTGGCGCTAAAATTAGAGGAAGGTGAAGTGACAACGTCATGTGAAAGAACCCACATAGTTACAATGAACAGTCGTGTTTAGTAGCCGCTATCATAGCGGCCACTGAGTTCGATTGCAGTCATTCTCTAAACAATGTTCATTGTTCGTAAGGATGCTGAGCTCGAGACAAAGTAAAGTTTCACAAGCTGACTAAGTGTCCAAAAATCCGCCATTGTGGTGAATTTCCTGCGCTAGATAATTGGGATGACAAGAATACAATAAGACTATCATTCTGAAGGGTGGCCAGAGTCACAGCTGAAGTCATCTAGCAGAATGTGTACTTGAGATTACTAAGTACGATCCCCAAAGAGAGGCTTTAAACATTCTATCACACGCGAGAAAGTGCCGCCCTACCGGCCCCTTCAAAAGGCTTTCCAGATGTTTCTCAGCTTATCTTCGCGCATTTCATAGATTAGATAGCATAGATCATATAGATTATAGAATCATCAATAATGCTCAGGGCATTTCTTTTAACTTCTTTTCTGCTCTTGCAAGTTTTATCTATATCGTCTTCTCTTCCTGTGCAGTTACGATCAGACTGTGGCTATATTGGAATAACCGAAGATCAATGCAGCTCTAAGGGATGTGACTGGCTACCATCCGAGGATGCCAAGATACCGTGGTGTTTCCGACCGATGCCACAATGCAATAAAGGTTACACAGTTGCAAATGAATCAGATACAAAAACGTGGAAGACTCTGTCAGCTACGACCGCTACTATTCCATTGAGTATTGCTTCAACTTGTAGCGGATGGAGTACGGATATCACAAACTTGTTCGTATCGGTCACCTTGGGCAGCACTACGGCTAGGGTGCAAATAATCGACAGTAAGGAGGAAAGATACAATGTAAGCATATCAACTGCCTCTAAAGCTACCATGAACATAGCTGACAGTCTATCACTCAGCTAGCCAAGAGGCTTCTGCCGATGGCAAGTGAAAGCCCCAATGTGGAGACACCGTTCCGATTTGAATACCAGATGAATCCTTTCAGATTCAAAATCACTCGTAAATCTGACAAATATACTCTATTCGAAACCACGGCAGAGAACCCTCTTATCTTCCAAAATCAGTATATGGAGATGTCTACTATATTGCCTGTTAATGCCAATATTTACGGTTTGGGTGAATATGTGGGCAAGCTTAGAAGAGATCCTAATATTACTCGACAAACGTTGTGGAATCGAGACACACCGACTCCAGTCGAACAGAATGTATATGGTGCTCATCCTTTCTTTATGGCTATCGATAAAGGAAACGCATATGGAGCAGTAACGTCTTCTTCTATCTCTCGTGATCTGAACTCAGCTCTTGAGTATAGTATCTACACACTGCGAACGGCGCCGATATAGTCCTTTTGCCGGGATCCTTGACCTATAAGCTGCTGGGTGGTATCATCGACTTGACTGTATTACTCGGTCCTACGCCATTAGATGTCATCACCCAGTATCAAGCACTGGTCGGAAAACCTGCACAAATGCCATACTGGGCATTGGGTCATCAACATTGCAGATATGGTTTCAAGAATATCCAGGAGGTTGAAGCATCGTACAAAGGCTATCTTGACAACAAGATCCCACTAGATACCATGTGGATTGATATAGAGTAAGCTTGGCTTTTATTTAACAGCTTTGAGACTGATCAAACATGAAGTTACATGGATCGATTCCGAGATTTCACGTGGGATCCTGTTAACTTCCCAATTGCAAAAGTTCAGGCTTTCCGAGAAGATCTCAAGTCGAAGGGTGGCAATCTAGTGCTGATTATTGACCCTGCAATACCTGTGGCAGCTGACTATGAGCCATATGTAAGAGGTCTTGAACAAGATGTATATCTCAAGCACAAAGAGGGGGACTTATTCAAAGGAAAGGTATGGCCAGGGTAAGCCGTCGAAGCTCACTTTTTGACAATTGATCCTGAATCAACTTGTAGTGAAACTGTATTCCCAGATTTCATGCATCCAAATGCATCAAGCTACTGGATAGACGAGATCAAGAGATGGTATAACGAAACAGTGCCCGTAGACGGTCTTTGGATTGGTATGCTCTTTCCATTTGTCCCTATCAGCACCTTGCTAAATTGAAGATTCATTCAGACATGAACGAAGTGGCCAACTTCTGTCATGGAGATTGTAGGGATGCAGCGAGGCGAGAATCTACTGCATTCATCGGATCGGTCGAGCAAACACAGCTGACATTCAGTGATTCGAGTGTTGTGGCTGACATCACCGAAGAGACGCTGAATTCACCGGGATATAAGATTAACAACGGTGGAAAGGAGCTTGCGCTATACTACGGAGGATTGGACCCGGAGATCGAGCATTATGGCAAAGTGACTGAGTGTAAGTTTCAGTGCTGTGTATTCTCCAAGACTAGTGTACTTATTCATGTACTAGATGATGTTCACAACATTTATGGTATTTTAGAGGCAAAGCCTACCCGAGAAGCACTGATTGAGCTGGCACCAGAGAAGCGGCCATTTGTTCTATCTCGTTCAACATTCCCTGGCATTGGAAGCTTAGCAGGTCACTGGACTGGCGATAATTGGAGCAATTGGGAACATTTGGCATACTCGATTCCTGGTATTCTAAACTTTCAGATGTTCGGTGTGCCATACACTGGTGCAGATATATGTGGGTTCATTGGGAATACTTGGGACGAGCTGTGTACTCGATGGATGGAGCTAGGTGCATTCTATCCGTTCAGTAGAAACCACAACGGTCTCGGTTACGCAGACCAAGAGCCTTATAGATTTGAGCATGCGCTCTCCGCATCCGTAAAGGCTTTAAATGTCAGATACAGTATATTGCCATATTACTATACACAAATGGAAGCTGCACACAAGTATGGACTACCAGTGTGGAGGGCATTGTTCTGGGACCCAGAATGGAAGCAGCTGGAGGAACTGTACGATATTGATCATGAGTTCATGATTGGAGAAGCATTACTGTTTTCGCCCGTGGTGACTGCGAACACTTTCAAGGTAATGGGAACGTTCCCACCAGGAGTATGGTATGATTGGTATACAATGGCAATACGGACAAGTACAACGAAGACACAGAAGATTGGGCTTGAAGCGCCACTAGATCACATCAACATCCATGTTAGAGGTGGTCATATCGTAACCTGCCAATATCCAGCTCTCACCACAGAAGTCGCACGAGAGAACAATTACTATCTTGTCGTTCCTCTTGATACCACTGGCAACGCACACGGAAGCGTATACCTGGACGACGGAATTTCTCTCAACACCAAGCTTTCACTCGACGTCAACTTCAAAGTTGCGAATCGCACGTTATCTGCCACATCGACCGGCGAGTGGAGACATGGCGGCTCTGCTGTGATTGATAAGATCTCCATACTTGGCGTAAAAGACATTGCGAGTGTCGAATATCATAATGCCCAAGGACAGTGGAAAGTAGCCAATGCTACTCTTACTATTACTGGGCTTGCCATCCGCATGGGAGAAGTCTTTAGTATTAGCTGGTGATATATACAGTCTCTCATGAGGCCTATCCTATTTTAGCTTTGTTCGATGATTATACTCTGACTTACCTTACTTGTATTCTCAAACTGTGTGATTGACGTACTTAAATATCCAGAAGGAGTGATGCTGCTTTGTTTCGCCGGCTAGAAAAGTACAACTCCATCGACATACTGTCATCTTGGGCTTTCCTCATCCGATTCCATTAAGCGCGAAGACAACGGCGGTACGGAGGCCGGTGTTTCAGTTCGATGATATTGTACATAGCCTTGGTATGTAATGCCAATTCCAACCACGATTGCTCCTATGACTGAAAGAAGCTCTGGAGTATTGTTGAAGACAACGTAGTCGGCGATGAAGCTGAATAGAACTTGTATATATCCCATGCTTGCTATTTTTGCAGCTTTGTCTAAACAAAGACTCAATAAAAGATGCACAGTGTGTTCAGAAATTTGTATACCTAGCGATAGCGCCTATGCTGTGTCAGTATCAGAGACAAGAAATTTGAGTTGAAAGCTACCTTAGTGTAAGCATACTGTTGCGCAAACCCACATATGAAGATCATCATCACCTGACTCCACGAGATCGCATCAGAAGGAAACTTCCAAGCTTTCCAAACGATCAGACTTCCAAGTAGAGACATTATGAATGCGGAAGCGTTGTAGAAGAAGACGATCTGAAGTGACTGCATAGTTCGTCCCATCTAGTACGTACCTTGCTCAGCAACTCAAATGGATGTGAAGAAATGCAAGACCTTTCGTGTCTAGGAATTGTTATCAATAGTGGTCATCACTATAAACGAAGCTAATTACTTGGACTGATACCAGCGCCGTTAGTAGCGCGGCAACGATTGAGACGACTACTGCAACAGACTCTATTTTGGTCTTTTGTCCTAGACCTCCGAATATAAAGGTAGGCTTAGCGACCAGCACTACGCCCACACTTGCAATCGCAGCAGTGATCATGTCAGATAATTCGTACTTTTCCCCAAGAATAAATATAGCCAGAATTCCAGTGAAGACTGGAGCAATAAATCTATGTTCCTTTGAGCTTTCTCGCTATAGCATGTTCTAGAGATTGCTTACTGTAGCACAGTGTTGTCCCCTAGTGGTAGGATAGCAGCGGTCCAAGTATTCATTGACAATCCACCGAAACCAGCCAGTACTCGTACCATCAGATCCCATACTGCGTTTTTTTCCTTGTACCTATATATTCCCCCTTTGCATTCAATACAATTATCCTCCGAGTCCAAATCAAGGAGTTTACCACTCTCCCATTAACTGTTTGCCCTGCCATCTCGTCCCCACGAACGCCCCCACGGCCGTGAACGCAGATCGAAACGCGACCAATTCGAAGGACGGGAATCCGTAATGCGTGTACTGCGCTTGTGTTGTTGAGGAGAGTATTTTCACGGCGATTCCGTATATTGTCCGTGTGAACGATGCTATGGTTACGAGGATGGGTGCTGCGTATTTATTGTTATTGTTTTTGATATTTTGTTGGTCTTTTGTGGTGATGGATGGGCGGGGTGCGGAGAGTGTGGGGGAGGGGAGGAGAGGGATTGAGATTGAGATTGATTCTTGGCGTTTATTGGGCGACATTTTTTGTGGGGTGGGTGTGATGAGTGGTGAGTGAGAGAGTGGAATGGATAGAGTCTATGGAGGTTTCTTTATAACTTGGTTTACCCGTTGCGATCAGTGAGAAAAGGGGGGGGGAGTTCAGTCCTAAAGTTGAGGCCAAGTTGTCCGATGGGTCTCGGTTTCCTAGGATGCCAAAAGAGAGGGAGAACATCATCATAACTATTCAGTCGCTTTCACAAGGTGCATCATCAATCATCTATACATTCCACTCTTCATATCTTCCGATCTTCTACCGCTCTTCATCCAACTCCCCACTTCCCACCCACCAATCACCACCCAACCCTCATACACCACAGACCTAAACCTACAATGACCCACCCGTCCACCCCCACCCTCCCCGCAAATCAACAACAACAACAACAACAAGGAACACTCTCACAAAACCCATGGGACACAGAACGAGACAGAGATCTAGAAATACAAGAACAGAAACATGAATGGGCTAAAATGAATCAGTTCCCACTACAGAGAGAAACAATTAAGAGGTTGTGGCAAGATGGGTTTCGAAGTTATGGTATTAGTATGCTGAAAAGTCAAGGTACTGACTGGCTTTGTGTGGAGAGAGAGGCAGATGCAGAGATGGTGGAGTATACTATTGAGGTCGGGAAGACGAGATCGGTAGGGAATAGAGCACGGTGTGGAAGTAAAAGGGTCGATGATTTCTGTGTGATAGCCTGGATAGAGCGTGAAAGAAAGATTATAGACCTAAGCCGGGGAAACCAGACACAAGAAGCAGATATTCGGAATTGATGCAGTAGTGATATCGTCGGCGCGAGCAGGACAATGATGGTGGGACAGAATGCATATACTATGTGATCTAGGTTGAGTTTAATACTCAGCACAGAAATCCGTCCTAGATGTAATTGCACAAAAGGTTCCCGGCTTCACTTGGTCCGCTGTTTGACATGATCACAACTATGTGACATTGCGAAGATGTGCTAACCCATCTATAGAAAGCCTACGGCAGTTAAGCTGTTGGCCGAATTTGTTAGCAGGACAACGTCACGAGCTTGAGCTTCTGATTGCCTTTAATAATAACAACAGTAGCAGTTTAGGACACCAACAAGAGATGTACTACAATCAATTTCGTCCGCTGTTTATGTCGGATCTTACTCCAGGATTTACCAGATCCATGGTTCCAATGACGAATCAGGATGAAAACGCAGTCAATGCCAATAAGAAACGTAAATATACGGACGATCCGGAGAAAGTGTTGGATGCATTACGCAAAGCATTGGCGCGTAATCTACACTATGTTGAGGGCGTGGACTTTTCATTACAGGTGACGGAAGAAGGAGGAGAAGGATTTGTTGGCAAATATTGGTGTTGCCACTGTGCAGTTCAGATCACCGCCATGCCGCGTCTTAGTAATAAAATGCAAGTCGGCGTGCATTGCTCAGCGATATTCAAACATATTAGGACGAAATCACATCTAAGCGCTAGAGATGTAGAGCCGAATAGAGTTCCCGAGCCAATGTTGATGCATCCAAACGAGGCCGCGCATTACGAGGAACAACAGAAGATGGCTAGAGAATTGGAGCCGTTGCAACTTCATCCTCATTGTAAGCGATCCCATCTTACTCGGCTTTTTTCTCTTAGTGACATGTGATTAGATGACATGGGCGTTATTACTGGTGACATGATGCATCATCATCATCACCATGCAATGCAAGGTACGCATCCTCGCATACTAGCCAAGTAGCTTCTGTCCACAGCTGATCAAATAGTAGATATGACCAACTATCACAACAATCACTCCTCGCACACCGATATGCCTGATTATCACTGACGTTGGCCCATCCATCATGAGACTGGAGATTGCGTGCTGTAACTACTCTCGAGAAACACCTAGGCGTCTTGCGGCAGAGTGGTGCAAATGGTCAGATCACCGTTCACAGGGCTGGAGTACGGTAGCGAAGCACAATATGTGGTTAGCAGCGAGTGAAAGCAATAATCTATGACCTAGTCAGGTATGGGGATCGCGCTAGATCATACAGACGAGCAAACGTTCTGATAGCATCCATGGAGATATAAGTGGCCTGTGTATCAAGGACAGAGTGAAAGCAGCCAGGTAATATATCTGCTGGGTCGGATATAGACAATGGGCTGCGGGCCATTAAGAACACAGGTTATGATTAGCCGCACATTGCCACAGCTTCTAGGCGAGAGAATGTAGTTGCACATGATATGGGGCGTAGCGCGCATTGGAGTTGAGCAGCAAACGAGGAAGTGCACATATGTATATATAGAGCTGTACATTTTCTGATCTAGGCCTGCCTTCTGCCATGTGCGGTTTTGATCATTCTATTGCCATTCTCTTGACATTTGGTTGCTACTATCAGCTGATCTCATCTGAATCAAACAAAGCGCTAACGAGAATCCGCTGGTCTATCAGTCCGCTGGACCTTTCAGTGGGTAATTAGCCATTTTCTAGTGATGTTGTAAGAAGGTGACACCAAAGCCCATTATCATTTCTGTATGCTTTGTATCGATCTAATTGAGTGAGTGGTATATATCGACGGTCACCGCACGCTCTTGGTTGCGGGACAAATCACTAGGTAGATGGAGCGTCTAGCTTGCGCTTCCTCAATGCTTATCAACACACCGAAGCATTACAGTACCTGCTTATGATCAGAATGAACCTGAATCTGTCCAAACTGTATTGTGTCTCCTTTGTGTCGTGAGGTATGCCTTGAGTCGATTAATGAGTCATAGCCCTCCACTTGGTTCTGCCGATGTATGTGATCCCGTGAAAGCTAATCGCGATCTCTATGTGATCGCGCATGGCGAAGAAACAATGTTGTAAACTAGGTTGTTACCAGGTGTCTATGGTAACAATAATCATGTCACCATAGCTCTGATCGCAAACACAGATTCGTACGCCTTACACCCGCGGCGTATATGGATACGTGAAATAACCTCAACCTCCATATCAGAACTTGAATTTCGAAACTCGCTTTTGGTATTCGTAAGGCTTCCACATCACGTAGACTGCTGTAAGAGCGCCCATAGCAGCAAATAGGTATATCAGAGCATCATATATATATTTCAGCCCTCTCAGACTTGCGATCTGTCCGGAGACAAGAGCCACTGTCGCGGTGTATTGTGCAAAGATTCCAAAGGATTGTACGTTGAACTGTACGACTGCTAGTGATGAAAGAAGGATCAATGCCACATTGAACACCAAGGATGACATCATTGTGTCTCCAATCCTTCCAAGGAGTCAGTAGCGAACAGGATAGATTGCAGAGTCAGCTTACTTCATAGGATGCACTTGTATGAAGAACAGTCTCATCCCCATTTTGATGGATCCTTTAATCACACATAGCAGCAACCAGACTACGAAAATGCCGTACATCACTATCCCGACGAATGGAACTGCACCAACCAAGGTGAAAAAGGTATTGAGAAATGGGGTAATGCTTCGAGCTCCAGCTGCGATAGGTAGGTTGTAAAGGATCAGATGTAGCGCCCAGGCGATTGAGATAAGACTTCCAAGGATACCAAATAACAGATTGGCAAAGTGCAGTAACGGGTTCCCACCGTTATTTTTATAGGCATCCTCAAGTCTGTGATAGAAGTAATCCAATAACAGTACATCCCGTTTGAAGTCGTGCTCCTTTCGTCGATAAGCATCGTTGAGCTTTCTTCCTTTTCGCCCGTTTGCTCGTATGGCTTCTTTGCGCATTACCATCAGCTCTTTTGATGCTTCCATCATCAAATCTGCTTGTTCTCCAATCGCTTTCTTCTCTTCTGCATACCTTGGCAAGATTAGCACTTGCTAATTTCATCATCAGAACACTCACTCTGATAGCTTGAGAGGTCTCGGTCTATATTTGAAGTCCATCAGCGCATCGAATGGTAGCGCTACTAGGCCGACACCGCCAAAAGTAGCGAATAACAGCCATCCAATCAGGGACGCTAAAGCTATCACGTACACTCCATATTCCACTTTGATGCTCTGCGTACCAGTAGTCGAATCGCACTGTTCAACGGTCAATTATTGGCGGAATATGATCAAGCGATACACAAACCGGAACTGCTGTTCCGCAGAACTCTATCGAATTTGCGGCATCGAGCGGTGATAATTCTGTAGTTGTGAACGAAGTGGTAAAGACATCACAAGTGTATTCTGCATATCCTTCGAAGTACCATAATATAGTGTTGAGTCCGAAGAATAGTATCAATGTTAGGAATGTCCATTTCAGACCGTAAAATATCTGTGAGGTTGCGGATGGTTTCTTGTCGCCATCATCGTCATCATCGCTTGGATCGACACCTTCGTAGTAGAACATGGCGAACGGTGCAACGAGAATACCCATTGCACATGTTGTCAGGAAGAACGCTAGCTCGACTGTTGCCATGGGGATTGGGCCTGCAGCGTTGAATTTCCCACCCTGATTGGCTACGTCTAGAGGTAGAAGCAACACGTTATATATCGATAATGAAAGACCCAGGATCTATGGTGAGGTTTGTTAGTGAGCCCATCTCGTTCTGCGCGATTGAACGAATTTGTCTATTCGGCGCGCAGCAGGTATTGAGAGATCTTCGCTAGATGATCCATTTATCGCAGCATCTACGCATCACTGTCGAGCATTTCACCTGTGCATATAATACACCTGCCCTCTGTGAGCTCTTCCCTTACCACAACCAATTTCGGCCACCACGCAGTCCATTTATCTTCCGGGTGTTGGAAATAGACGAGAAAGTATAATGATGCGATGATCACGAGCACTGCGAATATCACAGAGATGATGATGAGTACTGTTGCTGAGGATGTCATTTTGATGCGGTGTCTGGGTAGTTAAGGGCGAGGCAACGGCTACTTGGTGAGGTGAGAAGAGAATCAAAAACCAACAAGGAAATTGCTCAAAAGAGTAACCTACTTTTTTGGACCGTAAACTCAAAAGTGCAGGTAATCTGACTCGTGGACTAAGAAGTGTACGAGTAAGCACGAACTGAATCATGTCTCATATGTTCATTCCATCGAGTCATGGATATAGAAGTAAATCTGGCAAGTAATTCAAACCATATCATACATTTAAGCATACTTATATTGTATATGAAACTATGTAATGCTAGCTTGCGGAGATGAGAGTAAAGCTTGCTGCATA
>Ga0160429_1002165_pt1 | contig 10484 bp, 12 predicted proteins | sample SolpanmetagenomR_FD_108199 | JGI IMG/M metagenome (GOLD analysis project Ga0160429, IMG submission 108199) | Solar panel surface microbial communities from Lawrence Berkeley National Laboratory, California, USA - R | ecosystem: Engineered > Built environment > Solar panel > Unclassified ... | reverse complement strand
CTCAACACCTTGAACCTCTCGAAATCCGTCAACTCCCGTCTCCTTGAGCTCCTGGCGCGGCTCTGAGCCCATGCACTCTCAGCCCACTTGCTGTCTACACTGGCGGCCTCCCATTGCTTCTTGATGGCACCTGTACCGGCGGCGAGGGCGATCTTGGGGACGACGATGTGTGTGAGGGCGACCTGTGCGAGGGGAGCGGCGTGGCGGGGAACGACCTTGGAGGCATCGCTGGAGGGACCGTCGACGAGAACCTAAAGGCAAGGGGGTGTTAGTTGTGTTTTCCGTGTTGCTTGTGAACTGCTTGAGTGCTTTTCGGAATATTGGCGTCGCTCAGGCTACCACAGGTCGTCTTTCTTTCAATTTTGTCTCTTGCGTTTGTGCGCTCTTCTCTTTCATATGTCTGTGCTTCTCTTGCGGTTTCTTTCCTACCCTCCCTACCTGCCCCAATGCCTTCACGCTTCCAACACATCTTTCTTCCTCAATAACATCGAAAAAAGTCCAGCACATACCCTCTTGTGGTCAATGATCTCAGCGACCAAAGCAAGGCGACCCTCGTATTTGCCCTGGGTGAAGAGAACGACACGGCCGCGCTCAACAAGGCGCCACTGTGATGCAACAACGTTGGCTTCGCCCATTGTGTATGATGTACTGTGAGGGTTGAGAATGAGCCTTCTTCTTTCCGGGAGTGATTATAGGTGATGCTTGCTGGAGGACGTACAGTAGGAGAAGAAAGGGTTGTCGTTGGGAAAATCGTTGTCGTCGTTAGTGTTGACTGTGAAGGCGCATGGAGTGGTTGTCGTCAAGATTGTGTGGAATTGCGGTAGGTTCCGCGCTTGGACCCTGAAACTTTTTTTTTGATAGAGACAAAATCTTCTTCGAGGTAACATCAACATCAACATCAGACACATCTTTGGTCTTGATTTGTTTTGGATCGTTGTGTTGATAGTCTTGCTCATTGTGGTTATGTGATTGCTAGCTACGTAAGATTGGAGACCGTGATCTCTATCGCACAGCACATTCGCCCAAATCTTCCATCAAGGTATGCCCGAACCTTCCGGTTTTCCAACCTCAAAACAAGAAGCAGCACATTGCACAACCTGATGAAATAATTTGCGATTGAAACTGGTGTTCCGGAGTTACACGCCTGTTTCTCATACGGACCCGGTGAAGTGATATTCCATTTCTTACATATTCTGATAAAAACAACTACTTTATACTGTTCATTTGTCCTTTGCTCATGTCAAAGAGTCGTTTTGCTGACCTTTAACAAAAGATTCAGGTAGTACTTAGTTCGTCCCCCAACAGTAAGGCTGGATATTCTGTTCTGCTTTCAATAGGTGAGCATGATCCTTTCTCTTCATGACATTCCAAGGATTAAAAACCATAAGCACAATAAGAGATTCTCTTATCTCGGGAACATGCTCGCAAACTAACTACCAAGATCACTGAGGACCATTATTCAGATCGTTTTTTGTTTTACAAATTTGTGTATGACATGACACTGACATTCCGTTTCAGATAGATTGTATATGCTCTACATAGTAATGCCAGTCATCCTATGCCCAACAAATTATCACATTATCCAGAACATTTATCATCATTGACCAATCTTTTGTGCCTTCGTGACAGACGATAGAATCTGCTCATCCTTCATCATCAGATCTCCAATCACTTACAGGCTCTTCTTCGTCGCTTCGAGCCTCGTCCACAGAGCCCTCATCGTTGCTCTCGCTCTCATCTGGTGATGCCTCCTCGTTACTTGAATGTTCGCGGTCTTGCCCCTCAAGGCGTCTGCTGTCTATACTCATACTACGCGGTCGGCGCGCAACGTCGTGACGGACGAAATCATGGAATTCACTCCATGGCCCACCCTCATCCTCGTCGTGACCACCAAACCATTCAAAACAGAATTTCCAACCATCCACTTCGGCACTAGGGTTGTTCTCCATATGACACATCCAATAACCAATGTCAATATTGGGATCCTCTTTCTCTTCACATGCGTCCTCAATTTGTTCTTCTAGATGCTGCAAAAACTGTCGCCGGACACCATTGTCTGCTTCTCCCACTTCTGTCATGTCCTGAAGCTTATGGTTGAAGTATGGATTCATGGAGCACAAAAACATGAACATTGAACGGATGTCATTCGTCTCCATGCTTGCTAGTGTCACTGCCAGTTCAGGTACCCAATCCATATCGATCAGGTTTCCATAGACCAACGAAAATACGGTGCGATAATCTTTTGCAGCTATTGCTTGACTGAAGAAATGGCGGCATCTCTCGTCGCCGTCCGTATAAGGGTCGAGCTTCAATGGATAGCTGAGAGCGAGGAGGTTCAAGATATCAAGACCACGACTTCTGTGTTTGCGATCTGACGTCCTTCGATATCGTAGCAGGCTTGGAGGTAAAACAAAGTTCTCCCCAAGCCATAGTTCAATCTGATGAGCTTCCTGTCGCTGTGGCACGTTAGCCTTTACTCGATAAGCATGAAGATGTTCCACAACGTACTGCTTTTATGGAGGATCCTGGGGAGAAGGTCGATTGTTGACATGCCCTCTCCGCTTGAATAATCTCGTACCTATACTTCGTGAAGCGATCTACAGTCATCCATTTACATGTAAAAGCCATTTCCCTATATCGTACAAGATCTTTTTCTTCATCTAGTGAGCCAACATAGCAGCGATATCGATGCACACCCGACTTTCGCATGAACAGAGGCGATAGTGCAGGTAGTTCGAAACTACAGAAAAGGCGCTTGCAGAACTGGTTATAGATATGTTCGCCGGTGAGCTTGCTGGCTAAGATTGGTGATGCGCGGGGAAAGTTGATGTTGCAGGTATAGGAGAAGATGTTGGCGATTATCTCTGCGGGTAGCAGCTCGAGTGACGACAGAGTCCTGGTACGTCGTTGGCGCTTTGATGGCGGCTTCGAGGTGGGAATGGTCTTATTGCTGGGCTTGGGCGAGGAGACTTGCGGTGTACTTGCTCGGCTGGTAGTAACAGAGGAGGCTTGGGATTGTGTCCGCTTTTTACCGCGCACAGAGATTGGGGTGAGCTCGCTGATATCGAGGTTACGCTGCTGCTGGCGCAAGTGGAATGCCATGCTGATGGCTGTGCTGAAGTCGTTCGACGTCACCTAGAGAGTTGCAGGTGCAGTAAGAGCAGTCGAACTAAGTGAGAAGTCGGCAGGTATTGGAAAGCTGAGCAGTAGCAAGAGAGTACAGTAAGGTCGAAGTCCAAGCAAGTCACGTGCGAGTCTAAACCGCATTGAGATTGATTTACCGCATTTCCTGAATCTTTTGTTTACAGCTCGACTTCAACATCACATCTTCAATAAGCTAGATCATGCAAGCATCGTGATGGTTTAGGTGGTAGAGTGTCTGAGCAAACACCAGAAATCGGGCACGATGAAACGCGGTGTCAACGATCCCACTGAAAGCCTCGCGCACCTAACCCGTCTCTCCCAAAAACCCGGCGTCCTCGCAACACTCATCTTGTCACGCACCACTGGCGCTATCGTCCGCAGCTCCGGTCTGTTCGCGGAAGACACTCTTCCTACCGAAGCGCACAACAATGACGAGCTCGGAAGTCCAGAACGACGTCGCACCAACACAACAGGTGAACTCAAGAGTGCTCGAGAAGTCGCAACTGCAGTGTGGAACTTCTTCAAGAATGCAGACAATCTGATTGAGCAAATGATTGAAATTGATAAGAGTGGCGATGGTGGAGATGAGGTCAAGTTGCTTCGGCTGAGGTTGAGGAGGAAAGAGATTGTTGTTGTGCCTGGTGTGTATGGAAAAACTTGAACTTCAGGTATCAAGACTGATGATATGCATTAGACGTCAAATTCTTGCTTGTTATCATACATGATACACCATTGGGTTAAGACAAGGATATCGTAAAAATGCTCTTAATCTAGGATTGTGGTGAGTTCAGGGAACAGTCTTCGTGAAAACAAGGCCTGTCTCTTTGCTACTCATTGAACACAAAAAATGTGAGTGCTCGCAGGAGAGTGAGACTCGCGATTTCAATCTTATCGGACAAGATATGCGTGAAGACGCAATCTTTGGCATCTGGTGTCTTTTTGCTATACTTCTTATAACCAACCATCTTCGCAGACAATAGCCCAATTGATGACGAAGGACAACTCGCCAGGCCGAGGTGGCCTGCTATATTACTTGCACTCCGCTCGACGAAGATTGTCAGAATACAAGACGGGTTTTTGCACTTACTCAAGTAAGCGAAAAGCCTTGGATGAGCCTGCTCGCCGTCAGATTGGTCAAAGCATGTGGTTTTTCATCGCTATCGGTATCACAGGAAACACACTCGGGATGGAAGCAGACCGCAACGAAGCAATGCTCGGACATGGAATCGGGAACTATACAATGAAAAAGTCGTTCATGAGGTTACGGCACCACCGGCAAGCTGTTGCTGAAGTGCCATAAGCAGAGGTAGTGTCACAGAAGCAAATGCAGGACAGGAAAAGACATTCTCCGCATTGAGGATCGTTTGCTGAAGCTTGGCTGTAAGCAGCAGCGTGATGCTCGGGTGAGCGGCCTCGACTAGAAGCGACAGCCAGGCCCAATTTGCGTTGAAGCAGCGATGTTCTGTTTCGAGAAGGTCTAGCGAAGCCTTTCGGCATTCACCTACAGGCGTAGCTGATCGAGAGTCAGTATGAAGCGGCGCTTTAGTCACCTGATGATCATAATGTGGACTTGTTCTAGAAAGACTGGCACTGTGAAAGTATACTGTTATGTGTCTAAGGCATGAGATCCGACAGGACGATCCGGCCTGCCACGTTGTGGTTCGTGTGGTGGTATATACGTACCTCCTTGTACTTGTATCACATTAGACGCCTTCCCCTCACCACCCCGCAGTCTTTCCCACGTCTGGCCTGTGGCGTTCGTCGGTTGACTTCTTAGCAAGAGCTTAGCACGGTGGGTCATAGCCCAGAAAGAACCACATCGAAGCCAACACCGAGAAGTCCCCGCAAAGGTACAAAGATTCTGCGGCTGAGGATCCGATTTCTTGATTAGTTTATCAAGATCACCCCGCATGCCCCACAGATCCTCTTGCACTGACCGAGGGGATGATGAGGGGTATATAAATGGTCCATTGGCCGCTCTCGTCCTCTTTCCACTCATCACTACCATCTTATCAATCATCCTTTGACAATTCAGCTCTCCCTACGCCCTCCCTCCAGCTCTAGGCCTTCTGAGATACCACCAAACCCTACCTGAAGCATAACAATCAACCTCACGACAGCTGAAAGAATACACATACAATGTCTAAGACAGAGACCTCCGAAGGCTCAATGAAGGCTCTCCACTACGACGGGCCCTTCAAGGTCTCGATCAAGGAGATCCCCAAGCCAAAGCTTCAGCATCCTGATGATGTTATCGTCAAGGTCACCACGAGCTGTAAGTGGAAGCGCCAAGAAACAGCTCGTATGTGTATATGTATACTAACACAACCATACAGGCATTTGCGGATCTGATCTACACATGTACCAAGGTGAGAAAAAGCACAGGCACCAGATGCCAAGCAAGAGTAGAATGCTGACCTTTTATAGGACGCACGGCTGCCGAAGCAGGTCTCGTCTTTGGTCACGAGAACATGGGCATTATCGAGGAGATTGGTGCAGGTGTCACACTATTGAAGAAGGGAGACAGAGTCGTAATGCCATTCAACGTAGCATGTGGACGATGCAAGAACTGTGAAGAAAGATCGACTGCGTTCTGTACAGGTGTCAACCCTGGCTTTGCTGGAGGTGCTTACGGTTACGTTGCAATGGGTCCTTACCAGGGAGGTCAGGCTCAATGGATCAGAGTTCCCTTTGCCGACTTCAACTGTCTCACTCTCCCACCTGGCACTGAGCACGAGAACGACTTTGCTCTTCTTGCCGACATTTTCCCTACTGGCTGGCACGGTGTCTCGCTCTCCGGCTTCACTTCCGGCGAGAGCATCGCGATCTTCGGTGCTGGTCCTGTCGTAAGTACTTTCTATCATCCGTGTGGATGAGAGGAAGGCACAATCTGACGAAGCAACTCATAGGGTTTAATGGCTGCCTACTCTGCAGTCCTCCGTGGTGCTGCCAAGACCTACGTTGTCGACCGTGTGCCTGAACGTCTTGCAAAGGCAAAGGAGATTGGCTGTATTCCCATCGACTTCAGTGCTGGTGATGCAGTGCAACAGATTATCAAGCACAACGGCGGCATGGTTGACCGTGCTGTCGACGCTGTCGGTTACCAAGCTGTTGCTGGCGGTGCTGGCGACCACGAAGTACCCAACATTGTCCTCGAGCAGTGTATCATGGTAACACGACCAACTGGAGGCTTGGGCATTCCAGGTCTCTACGTCCCAGCAGATCCCGGAGCGCCAGACGAGAAGAGTGGAAAGGGACAAATCTTGCTCAGTTTCGGAAAGTTGTTCGAGAAGGTAAGTCTTTGGTGCTCCTCATCTCACTATATGTCCAATGCTGACTGGTGATCACAGGGTTTACACTTGGGTACTGGTCAATGCAATGTCAAGCAGACCAACCGCTACTTGCGCGATCTGATCATCTCTGGCAGGGCTAAGCCTAGCTTTGTTGTTTCCAACGAGGTATCCCTTGATGAAGCACCTGATGCATACGTCAAGTTTGATAAGAGGATTGAGGGATACACCAAGGTCTTGTTGAGACCAAATGGGCCTCTCACCGGAAAGTGAATGTATGGTAGTTAGCAATATATGTATATGTATATGATGCTTAATTTTTTTTCTCAACACACTGCGTATGAGAGCTCAATAGAGGACGCTTATCGGACCAAGTTTCGTGTCACTCGGTGCGATCACGATATCCTCGTCTTCTTGCTAAACAGTAGTAGTCTCGTGGAGTATTGATATCAATTTGTACCTTTCGTCTCCCATCATGAGCAGATCTTCAAGATCTCCAAGGGTCTTGTTTGCCAAGCCATGGATAACGGAACGACGGCCGAAAGACGTTAAATCGATGTCCTCATTGGCGCGCTATCTTCACCCCGCTTTTAGTCATTGAAAATAATGTCTCAAGTATTTGCTCGACTGCCCATCTTTTTCATCCTTTGATTCAAGGTCTATCTAGTGACCTTGTATTGTGATATTCATCGTGATGTCGTGGTTCACCTCAATATGGAACGACAAGCAGGCGCAAGTCGTGCTGTTCTCGTCCACAGCGGTGGCTCTGTATGGTTATGATCAGGTAATACCATCTCTAACCAGCACAGTCTGGAGCAGATACAGAGGCACTACAGACCACTAACACCTTCTCCTCCATTTGTATAGGGAATGATGTCCCTCATCAACACCAACACCGACTACCTCTCCACCATGGGCATTGCCGAGGAGTCTCCACTAGTCGGTGTCATCGTCGCTGTATACTACTTAGGCTGCTCAGTCGGTGCCGTCCTCGGTTCCTATGCAGCAGATATGATCGGGCGCCGTACCTCCATCTTCGCCTGCCTTGCTGTAGCCACGCTTGGAAACTTGATAATGTTTATTGCTGGTTTGTTCAAGATTCCCAGCGGGACGCCTGCACTGGCCATCATACTTGTGGGTAGGGTTGTGATGGGACTCGGTGTGGGAGGTATCGACAGCGTGGTACCCGTGTACTCGAGCGAATTGAGCAGTGAAGGAGGAAGAGGCAAAGCATTGGCGCAGGAGTTTCAGGCGAATATCTTGGGACTGAATATTGCCTTTGCCGTGAATCTGGCTACCACGTATACGCTCGGAAAAGAGAACCAGGTATGTCGATCGAGATCGAAAAACCATACACTTTGGATTAGGAGCATATACTAACGCAAACAGTGGGCATGGCGCATCCCAATCGTTCTCATGAACATCTTCCCCATCGCACTAATGTCGCTCATCCAATTCCTCCCCGAATCACCCCGTTTCTACATCTACCACGGCCGCGAAGAAGACGCGACGGACGCCTTGAAGAAAATCTACGGCAGCGACGATGCCAAATCCAAACTCAAAGAGCTCCAAGAAGCCCACGACAAAGAACCCAGCAGCATCTCCTACACCAACATGCTAACACCAGGCCACGACCAATTCCATCCCACCTTCCTAACAATCATGGCGCAAATCAACCAAGCCCTAACAGGCTACGGCGCAATAAGCGTCTACGGCCCTCAAATCTTCGAACTTCTCGGCTTTGGCGTCGCAGAAGCCGAGTTCATCACCCAGGGAAACTACATCTCCTACCTCATCCTCATGACCTTCGCTTGGCTGCTCATCGACGCTGTTGGCCGCCGCGCCCTCATGGTCTGGAACTCTGGAGGTTTGATTCTGATGTTCCTGCTCCTCACCCTCTTTGGTGGCCTCGCAAGCCAAGCAGACCAACTCGGTATCTCCAAACTCCCGCCCGGCATCCTGGGCTGCATCGCCCTGTACGTCGCAACAGGGCACTTTGGCATCGGCTGGCTAGCAACCGTGTTCTTGATCCCGACAGAGATCTACCCCACCTCTGCGCGCGCCCAAGGCACCGCTGTCAGCGTTGTGGTATGGGGCTTGAGTAACTTTCTCGTCACGCTGATGACGCCGATTTTGTTCAACAATTTGCAATACTGGCTCTTTCTTGTGTTTGCGGGCACGAATTTGGTGGCTGGATTGAGTACGTATTTGTATCAGCCGGAGTGTGGAGGGAGGAGCTTTGAGGAGAATCAGGAGTTCTTTGAGCATTGTAGGGAGGAGGGCAGTTGGAGGGTTGGTAAGGTGGCGGGAGGGAAGTTTAGACACTTCCCGCCTGCGACGAAGGGCGGTGATGGTGATGGTGAGACGCAGCCGTTGTTGGGGAGGGTGAGGGAGCAGTTGTAGAAGGGGTGATGAGATGGATGATGAGGAGGAGTGGTGCGGTACAGGAAAAATGTATGATGTGATGGTGTATGAAGGAACGCAAGAATAGAGATGGCTATGATATGATATGATAATGATGTTGCGCCTGTTCTTTATAGCTCTGGATGTGGATAGTAATTGGAAAGAGATGTAGGGCAAGACAGTCGGAGTAACGTTTCCTCGAATACAGCTCGGGTGAGACTTTCTCATCCTCGTTCAATACTAATGTTATATTTTGCGAACTGCATTGATAGTCTTCTGAGCTACCGGGGTTAAGCGCAAGACTGTGTCGTCTTCGCTAGATGCATCTAGGTCAGAGTCGAGGTAATGTTTGCCTCTAGCTTAACGACGAGTAGGCCGAATTGCATTAACGGTGTTTTAAACTCTCAGGCGTAAAGACGAGACTATGTCGTCGTTACGAGTTACATCACAACCCGAGTCGAGGCAGTGGCTGCTTCGAGGAAGGTTAGGAGGTTCGTGCTAAACCTTAGAGTCGCTACCAGCACCAATGCCGTGACCTTAGACACTATCGGCAACGTTATGAAGCGGTTGCTTCGGGGAAGAGGAGGAGGTTAGGTGTATCAAGCGTATTCAAGACCGTTTTGCGAATGTCCTGTTCTTCATCTATGCTGCCCTGTCCTTTTCATCTGAAGATCACTTGGCTGGCAGAGTCGTTAGTCCGCTCTTGTGCCTTGATCTTGATTTAATGCCTATTGCACCAAACAACTGCTCGGCACCGAAATAGACAGCAAATCCTTAGGGAGGCATCTCATGGCGAGGCTCACCTCTCAATGTTACCGCCGCGCAGCTTCAATGTGTGAAGAGCCGTCCACAAACGCATCAAGTCGCACGTCAGCTGCCACCACAAAACCCAGCTAAGCAGCTGTCATCTGATCCTCCCGCTCCATCTCCTCCAGCTTCTTCCTCACCTCAACAAACACCGCTTTCGCCAATGGTGGCGGCACCATATTTCCAATCTGTTCCTGCAACTTTCCCTTGTTGCTCAGTCCCTCCGGCCCAAGATTAAAGTCAGTCGGTAGTCCCTGCAGTGTAGCGCTCTCCCGAGTCGTGAAATCGCGTGTGCCACTAGGATGATAGCTGCCTACTGTTTCCCGTGTTCCGCCACCACCTGCTCCTTTCGTTGTTTGGCATTTTGCGTGGACTGTATAGGGATCGTAGGACGGGAGGTCACGCGGTGTAGCGTTTTTGGTAGGGTGGTTATGGGTCGCTTCGGGATGCTCAAGGAGCGAGATCAATGCCTGGGCGACGTAGTTGTATGGAAGGAGACCAGGTCCATGAGTTGCAGCTGGGAATGGTGGAAGTGGTGCTCCCGGGCATGCGGCAACGAGGATGAAGCGTTTTCTCCAGGATGAAAGCTCGTGATCCGCAGCATTGACAATCTTATAGGCAATTGAGTATTTTTCCGAGAGGAAGTCTGTCATAATAGATCTACACCAGTCTCCATGATTCCTGATGTTATCTGATTCTTCTAGTGTGCAGTAGATGGGTCGTATCTTTTTCAAAAGCTCTTTCATCACCGTCATTGTAGCTTGGTTGGCGTCATGATTCCTGCCAATTACGGTGTAGCACCGAGCGATTGTCTTGCAGGATGGTGATGCATGGAGAACG
>Ga0160429_1002164_pt1 | contig 10485 bp, 11 predicted proteins | sample SolpanmetagenomR_FD_108199 | JGI IMG/M metagenome (GOLD analysis project Ga0160429, IMG submission 108199) | Solar panel surface microbial communities from Lawrence Berkeley National Laboratory, California, USA - R | ecosystem: Engineered > Built environment > Solar panel > Unclassified ... | reverse complement strand
GGCGGCGGCGGCGGCGGCGGCTGCGTTCAGCGTTACCTCTCGAGAACCTTCTCTTGGTCGGTACCGATTCACATGCTCGCCTTCTCCTATAGCAACTTACCCTCGCAATTCTTGAAAGGCGTCTGGTTTACCTGTTAGCGCTCGTAGCCTGGCTCTGTTGTTTCCCTAGCGTGTCTCAACGCGCCGACATTCTGAACAATTTGCTCAGCTTCGTGTTGGCAACACACCATTGATCTCCAAGACATCACTAGTCCTCCGTCACTCATGGCTTCGCACCTGGTCGTCATAGCAGCTTCAGCACGTAGGCACACAGTGAAGACGACCCCGGGAAAGTATCTTAGCGACGTGTTACAAGAAGCATGCCACAAATTCGGTCTTGATCCTGACCAGCATGGCCTAAAGTAAGTTCGCTTGTCCAAGCTCTCCTACCTCTTAATGCTCCGCTGACATTTCCGCTAATTGACAAACAGACACAATAGTAAGCAGGTCGACCTTTCTCGGACGGTTCGTCTCTCGGGTCTTAGCTCAGGCGCCAAGCTTGACCTCGTTCAAGCATCAAGATCTCCGTCGGTAGTCGCGATAGCCCTTCAACTACCCACACAAGGAGAGGCATCCGGCAGTTTCGCACGATTAACAGACAAAGTTCCCAGCAACATCTCTTTATGGCAGATCCTCAGGCGATTCGAGAGCGGGTTTACTGGGGCTGAAGAGAGTGCAGGAAACCACAACTTCACACAAAGAGCTACAGCACATATTGCCGACGGTGTATCTGGCGCAGGTAGACTCACCTATGAGATGCCTTTGATACATGTCATGGGCCGAGATCTAACAAGTTTCACGGACCTTCAAAAGACGTTGGCACAGCTGGGCATCAACAACGGGAGTGCACTCCTGCGTTTGACCTATCGCGACTCTCAACAGCCTATGGAGGAAGCCATGGCAACTATTTCAAAGTATTTCTCTTCCCTGGAGGAAGCTACAATCCCGAAGCAAGGACAAGGGGCACACTCTGGCGCCCCAAACGATCTTCACTCTATCCCCGATGTTGATAGCGAGAAGAAACCCGAATATGCTGATGACGAGAAGTCAGACCCGATAGAGCAGGTTGTGGAAACCACGCTGTCGAAAGCGGACCTTGTTCAAGGTGCTACGTTAGATTCCACAGCCAATCTAGCTCCAGACAAGCTTTCTATATTCGCACCCCCGTCATCCTCGACTCCCATGGCGGCCTCGTCCACAGCTTACGACGAGTCTGACTACGTTCCTACTGTGGATCATGCAAAGCAACATCAATCACGGCTCAATCTAGAATCTCGAAATCGCAAGCTCAAATCTGATGCAGAGCTAGTAGAGCAAGAGCGTGTGCGCGTTGCAGCTTTGCAGGAGGTACGGGAGGTCACTGTGAGGCTGCGCTTTCCCGATCAAAGTCAAGTCCAACGTGACTTTGGACCACAAGCAACGACAGGAGACTTGTACAAACTTTGCAAGGAGCTGATGTCGAGACCAGGGGACGAAGCGTTTTCCTTGCGGATTTTTGGATCGAAAGGCCTTCCTAGTTTGTTAGAAGAGTCGAATCAGCAGCTCATCGGCAGCTTGGGCTGGCAAGGACGCGTGCTTGTGACTGTAGCCTGGGGGGATGACGTAACTCAAGAGATGAGGAGTAGGCCATCGCTGAAGGAAGAGTACAGACAGCGGGCAGAGCAATTGCACATAGACTCAGCCCTGCCCGAACCTGTTGTCGAAACGCGTCCCGAGGTAGTTGAGCAGGGCACAGAGAAGCGAAAAGAAAGCAGCAGTGGAGAAGTAAAGGAAGCCCGCATGAAGAGATTGCTCAAGGGTTTAACGAAGAAATAAACCCGATGGAATATTCTGTAGTTACTCTTCACGTCCAAAGATGTGAAGTGGATTTTTTTAAACGTAATTGTCTGGATCGACCACCTGCACAAGCCACAAGCAGAAAGTGTCACTCGATTGTGGCCCTTTGTCTTCTTCCACGCCGATGAGTGGCGCAATCCAACTCAGCCATACTGGAGAGAGTACAGCGATGATCCACGGTTCAACTTTGCCTCGGCGCATCGACGTATGCCCATGGAACGAGGTCACAGTGTAGATATTCTTTTGCAAAAACGAAAACGAATGAGGGAATGGAGACGCAGCGCATTGCTCGCTGATGGATCTTGAGAATTCGTTCAGCGCCTCAAGCTTCATGATTTAACTGTACTCAAGTAGCTTCGTCTAGCGCGAAGTAGGAAGCACCTGGAAACATGCAAACATAGGGTAACCAGTGGGTTATTTCTCGAACTGGATCATCTCCTTCATTGATGACATTGATCAGTCCGCGTTCCATTCCCGATGCCATTGTTTCGCTACCCACAGCCACCCAGCTACCGAACTTGACTGAATCCATGTGCGCAAATATGTTGACGTATTGGAGGCGAAGCGTTTAGTGACCAGCGCGACGGGATTCGGCGATGACCTTGGTCATCTCGTCAACCTTTCTCTTCGCACGACCGAAGGTACCGAGCTGATAGAGATGTTAATGTCCGTTTCTGGCTAAAAAATTTCACTGACGTACCCTCTTCTTTGCAAGCTTACGGGCACGCTTGTCCTTGCTGTTCCTGAGAAGTTCGATCACGCGGCGCTCATATGGTGCGAGGCTATTGAAGAGCGTTAGCGCCATCCGATCAACTTCTGAAACATAGTAAATTGAGTGTGGTAGATAGCCGAATGGCAGCTGTTTCGTATCATCTGGTCTTTCCTCTTTCCAGTTATGCCGTCCATCGGAGTGCTCGTAACGATTGGCGTCCAACTTTAAAGTGTCTCTGATCTTTGGCAGAGGAACGGTGCAGAGGCGAGATGATGAAAGTGCACAGGTTTTCCCACGGCGCAGTTGTTCAGACGTACCCAGCGACTTCCTTGACGATCTCCCTGACAAAACTGGTCCTCTTGCTGAGCTTTCCACGTGCCCTTGAGATGCGCTGCTTTGGCTGGTGAGGGGTGACTTTCTGCAAAGTGCGTTAGTGTCATCGATGGCTAGTAGCGCACGCAGAATGTCGCTGCAGATATCTGCCTGATATAGATTGGTGCTGAACGTACGTGGCCAGAGTTCAGGCCAACAATGAGGCCAGAGCGTTCCTTGACTTCCTTGGGCATTTTTGCTGTGGTTAGTTGTCGACAATCGTTCATCTGCCTCTGTGCAGGATTTACGGGTGACCCTCAAATTCTTGGTGTTGACGCTAACCGCATGTGGCACGGACCATAGTTTATCCGATATCTCAAAGCGGCAATTCCAGATCGCGCTTGTACTTTGCCTACGCGTTTGAACACTACTACTGCTACATCCCTTACTATGAAGCGCAAGCGGATTAGTTGCGTCAAAGACGATGCTGCGACGATACCGCAAGGCAAGCGGTTACAGATAGAATCTGCTCCCACGAAATCCTCAAGCAGCAGTACACACACTCATCCTGTTCTCTGTCGCTACTATCAGCGTGTACTGCCGTTGCGAGCGTATCTCCTTGAAATCCTACCGCACACTTCAAGAAAACGGAGGAGGGCTTTGGAGAAGTTTCCACAACCTGCTTCTTGTGGAGCGGTTGACGAACTGCAGAATTGCATAGCGCAACTACTAGACAACGTCCTTGTCGGTTGCTGGGAGCAATCGCACCCAAGTGTCGATGGCGATGCTTCTCAAACACGCTTCGAAGAACTCTCGCAAAGCCTGGGTTCATTCAACAATAGCTTGACACTTGCCAAAGGCAAAAGTATGCTTTGGAATGATGTAGGTGGACTTTCTTCTGGTTTCTTTCAAGCAAGTTCAGCGTATAGTTAGGAAAATCGCGTCCAAGCTTTCAATTCAGTTTGCCAAAGCCTACACGCACGTCTTTGGCTTTTCACCTTCGTGCCGAGCTACTAAAGCGGCTCCGACATTCCTTTCTTGTGCTGCGCTCATATGTGTTCGAAGCTTGTCGATTTCTGCATATGGCTCTTGTTCAATCGATCGAGGCCTACTTCCTGGAGATCACCACACATGCTTTGCCATGGGCTGCAACGTACCAAAGCGACATTTCAGCAAGCCGGCGGAATTAGCGGTGGAGGAGGATGTGGGATCCCAGGTCTGGTGTCAGTCTTTCCAAACGAATATGTCGAAGCCATGAAAAGTCCTGCCTGGGCCGAGATCCCACGACTACTGGGTGACAGTGGTGACCAGCTCATGATCGACTTGATTCTTAGATGTGGTTTATTCGCGCCGGTAGCGAGTATCGAAGGAGGACACTACCAAATTAGTGGTCCGTCATTTGCGTATGCTCATAAATGATCAAGCTAACCAACCAGGAACTCCAATGTGTGACTTACCACTTTGGCATCCGCCGTCGGCCAAGCCAATTCCAGATGTTCACCATGGCGATGGTCTTGACACCCTTCAGCGCAATCCGGGCGACATCAGTTTCGTTCGAAGTCGAATGTTTTATGCGAAAGCTGCCATCAACGGCAAAGGCAAAGTCTTCCTGGGACTTCGTCATATTCGTAAGGTCAATGGCTGAGCCCAAGACAAGCCTTTAACACTTCTCTAGACGTACTCAATCGATTTCCCGATCCCAACGAGCCATTGCACACAGCGCATGTGATGAAGTACATTTTTCCTCGCCAGTTTCGGCTTCACAACGTTTTCACTTCAAATACGGACAAGACCGACACCGTCCAATCGTTCAAGGACTACACCCTACGCGAGCAGGAAATTGCACAAGCGTCACTATCGGGATCTGTCAGAAAGCAGCGTGCCTCAGATTCAGCCGGCTCGAAGCACATTAGTCTTCCCAGACGGTTAAGGGGAGAAGCATTCTTACTCACTCGCAGGATGCAAAAGCTGCATTGTGCGTGCTCTTACGTAGAACTGTTGAATTACTACTGTCCATTGATGGTTTGTTGACCCGCGTCTGTCTCCGAAGGCTAGTCCTTAACATCTCTCAGCATCTTGGCCGTTTCGAAGGAGATATTTGCTTCACCTCATTTGCGACACCCCATGATCAGGTTTCTGCGTTTTGCAGAGCTGTAATTGCCAGAGTTCTGCCTCAAGGTTTCCTTGGGAAAGATAAGATTGGCGATTCAAATAGGGCGGTTTTAGGCCATAATATTGATGCTTTCGTTCGAGCTCGAAGATATGAGACATTGACGTTGGAACACGTAATGCAAAGGATTAAGGCAAGCCTGCTGGTTCTTGTGCATTATTGCTGACTGACGGCCTTAGACCCATCAAATTTCTTGGACTGCATTGAGATTCATGGACGGCAATCGTGTAGCTCTTTGCGAAAGTCTGAAGCGCAAAGAGTTGATGATGGAACTTATCTACTATGTGTTCGATTCCTTGATTATACCCTTGATTAGATCAAACTTTCACGTCACGGAGTCCAACTCTCATCGAAACAGACTGTTCTACTTTCGACATGATATATGGAAGCGGCTCGCTGAACCCGCCATCACAAAACTCAAGAGTGAGAATTTTGAAGAGATGCAGACAAAGAACACGTTGGAGTTATTCAGCAAAAGATCGCTAGGATTTAGTCAACTCCGCCTTCTCCCGAAAGCGAAGGGCGTTCGACCTATCGCAAATCTAAGACGTCGAATGCAGATAACATTAGGTGGAAGACAACGCTTAACTCAGAGCATAAACCACACCTTGGCACCAGTCTTCAACGTGTTGAATTATGAAAGAGTATTGTGTCTACACACTACGTATACATCATCTGCTGACTGTTGGAAAGTTTCATCAACCACAAAGGCTAGGAGGTTCCATCTTCTCTCCTGGTGATGCGCACGCAAAAGTGCATGACTTCCGAGCGTCCCTCAGAGCCCAAGGACTCGGGAAATCCAAGCTATATTTTGTCAAGGTAGATGTAAGGTCATGCTTCGACTCGATACCGCAGAAAAGGCTTCTAGATCTTATCCAAACACTGTTGTCTGCGGACGATTATTACATTGGCAGCCGAGCAGAGCTCAAGCCGCCGCCCATGCATAACTCGGCAGTCGATGCAAGAATCGCAAAGCCGCGAAAATCAATCATCAGGCAGGCAGGTGTGACTGGCCAATATGAGAGCTTTGCTCAAACCATAGAAGATGTAAAATGTGTGCAGGAGCAGCACACGATTTTCATCGATAACGTAGCGCAGACGCTTGTCGGTAGACATCAGCTCACCAAGCTTCTAGGTGAACATGTCCAAAACAATATCGTCAAGATCGGAAAGAAATTCTACAAGCAAAGGACAGGTATCGCCCAAGGTTCGGCTTTATCCACAATGCTATGCAGTTTCCTTTACGCAGATTTCGAATCAAAGCGGCTTTCCTTTCTATCCAACCCGCACTGTCTTCTCCTTCGACTTGTGGACGATTTCTTGCTCATCACGACAAATCGCGGGTGTGCTCTACGATTTTTGCAAGTCATGCGCGAAGGAGACGCTGATTACGGTGTCGCTACCAAACCCGAAAAGTCCTTAATTAATTTCGATACTGAACCAGGCGCCGCACATGTGCCGCAGGTCGGCCCAATGATGGCTTTCCCCTATTGCGGTCTCCTCATTGATACTCGCACTCTTGAGCTCAGTAGAGACACATGTGCACAGCAAGGACGTAAGCGCATCATATCTGTTCAGCTACGGTGGTTCTAATCTCTCCAGAACCGATGGATGCGTTGACGGTAGAATACTCGAAAAATCCTGGGCATAAATTCCGTCGGAAGGTCTTAGAGTGCGTCAACTTCATTACGATCACCTTGGGTCGAGTTAATCGGAGAAGCAGCAAAATCAAAAGAGGCATGCAAACTACGTTGGTGGACACAACGTACAACAGGCTGCAAAGCTCGCTGAAGAACATCTTTCAATCCCTATGTGATGCGGCGCTAGTTTGCTTGTATTACATGAAAGGTATTGCACGGTTGCATAAGCCAGGAGTTAGCGTACTGCTAAGTACGTATCTCAGTCCGAGTCTCCCGAACCCAGACGCAGCTTATGATCCGCTGGCTAATGCCATCTTGAGTGTAGAGACCGTCAGCGATGCCGGCAACCTTGCATTCGCCCTGACACAGAGCAAAAGAAACAAGCATCGATTCCCGGACTATGAATGTAACGTCACCTTGCGGAGTATAAGATGGTCAGTATGAATCCACACGAGTATTCGTTATCAACTGAAGACAATTCCACAGGTTGACATATCAAGCCTTCGTCCGGGTCTTTGCTCCGAAGCAGACGCAGTTCGCAGATCTATTGAGATCGTTAAAAGGCGATATTAAGAAGACAGCACCCCTGCCGAGTGAACGAGTTCTGCTTGAGCAAGTGCTGATCATGTAATAACGGTGTAACTCATTGTCTGCCAAAGACGAATCGGCGGATTACGTTGGGTAAAGCTTACTGCGAACTGTCGAGCAGCGGCCATCTGTTGGATGTAGCGCCTCACGAAAGTAATCAATAGTCGGGCACTTGCTATGCAGTGCCAGCATGAGATTGGAGCGATAACAATAGACCAGTATTCACTGATGATGACGATGACGACGCTTCATCTCGGAGATCATTTTGGTCACAGATAGCCTTCGTTACCTATCCGAAAGTCGCTCAGCCCCAATGATACAACGTCTGCCTCTTCTTTCCTTTACCCTTTCCTTTCCCCCCTTCGTCCTCACTCGCGTCTGCGTCTGTTGTGTTTGATGTAGTAACTGTCGACCCAGCTGTCCAAGCATTGACTGTTGTGTTTTGCCCATTGTTATCTTTGCGCAACACTGGATTGCCCATGTACCCAGGCCGACTGATGTTCATGCCGGGTTTTTGTGCGGCTGGAAGCGCCGGGAATGCCGCAGCACCAACGAGTGACTTCGTCTGAGGAGCCGCACGCGAGATTGGACGCGAGCTCGCGACGGACTGAGCAACATTGGGAATAGAAGTGCCGGACGAGATCCCGCTGTTGGAGCTCGCCCAGGGTGTAGAAGTAACCTTGCCCGATCCGACACGGTTTATGGATGCCGAGGGAAGGCCCGGGAACGCACTGCTAGCAGGGAGACCACGTACTGATAATGGAGGCCCAGCAGAACCCCAGCTTGCATGCCGGCTTGTTGCACTTCGCGACGATTGCGCCGTAGAGCTCTTGAGCTTCAAGATACGTTTACCACCGCCCGCCCCAGTGTTTGCGGCAGATGGCATAACGCCGTCTGGACCTGGCAACGATGGGTAATCCTCGTTGATTGCACGCCAGTCATTCCAGGCTTTCAGAAGCGCGTCGCGTTTTCCGGTAATTTCGAAAATCTCCGCAAGCTCGTTGATGAGTTTGCCCAATTCGGAAGAGGATGTGTCGAAGAGAACAAAGAAGGCGTCAATGAGTTGCGTAGCAACAATAACTGAAGTGCGATACGCAGAGACCTTGGAACGGAAAGTCCCCAATTTCGTGGAATCGTTCTGTAGAAGAGTTGCAGCACGCTCGATTACGGCACTATGACGTAACGCACGAGCCCGTTCCTGAGGCGTTTGGGGGGCTGTGGGTTCAGTTGAGTTTATATGGAGGTTCTCGAGAGCGGGAAGTGCTGGGTGGTTGCCTTCACGTGGTGCTGTCACAGTAGCGGGTTCTGGCGCATTCAGCGGCGGGCGGGCCACGTACGCATCACCCGAGGTCAACGCGCCTCCGAAGTTGCGGTTCGAGATGGACTGTGCGCTGTGAATAGCCATTTGTCTTTGGTATGCTAGCTCGGCTCGTCCTAAAGGTTGTGCGGATGACACTGGAAGAGCTTCGACGTTGGGATCACGCCCGCGACCGCGTCCTCTACCGTCCCTTCCCTCACGGTTGTCGCGACGATTGGGCCTAGGTTCTTGATGGGGGGTGCGGTAGTCGAAGCTGCTCATGTCAACCCGTCTAGCGTCTCTTCTGGCATCCTTTGACAGTCCATTTGGATGAGCTTCCAATTGGTGTGCCTTAAGATCCATCTCTGAATCAAAAACGACAAACTTTTTGTCAAGACATTCTTGGTCAGGGCAAAGGAAATGGTCCTTCTTGAAATGAACTTCCAGCGCGTCGTAATTGAGGTAGTACTGCTGTTGGCGGTCGTGGTTCCGACGATCGCAAACATGACATTTCTCGTGCTTGTCGCGACAGTGAGCATATAGCTCATCATCTCCGTAGAACCGCTGCCTGCAGAAACCGCACTCGGGATGTCCCTTGAATCCGCTTTGATCAATTGCGCCAGGGTTGTCATCACCAAACTTGTCGTGCTTTTTCAGTTCTGCAGAGGTGAACAGCTCGTGCTCATGAGTGAAGACCTTTTTGTTGCGCGTACACAAATCGCTTCTCCTGTCAGCTTTTGCACTGAAGTTTGTAAGGATGTACATACCACATAGCTTTGTGATGCACGGTCTTCACGTGACGATGAAGGTCAGGCCAGCCGTAGCAAGCGACATCGCAGCTCCCGTCAGGACAATTGTATCGTAGCAGAATGACCGTGTCCTCGAATATTTCGTTCTTCTCATACTTTATTCCCAAGTTGTCGTCAGACTTGGCGAACTCTGAACTACTAAACTCCTCGAATCGCTTCAGTGGATCGTCTGTGAATATCACTGTTTGCGCCTCTGTCTGCGAGGACAAAATGGTTAGCTTGAATATTGATCAGATCGTTTCCACCACCTACACGACAGTGCGCGCATGCTTTGTTCTTGTACAACGCACGCAGCCTTAACGCACAGATGTGGCAAGTCCGGTGATTGCAAGGCGCTACTGAGTTATGCACGACTGGCGATGCACAGATGAAGCAGACCTCTGCTTCGATCTCATCGTCTATGGCTTCCTCATTGCTTGGTTGCGCCAACGGCGGCGCAGGTGGGTTTACGAGAGATTGAATCGATTCTTTCCTTGGAATTGGCAGTTGAACGTCGCCACGCTCGTCTTGTTTGTCGCCGAGGCCATCTCGCCCGCCTCTCCCACGTCCGCCTGAACCTCTTCCTCTTTCACTTTGACCTCTGCCTTTCCTTGAGAAGCTACCGTCACCGCGCGGCCCGCGGTAGTTTCGCGTGTGATTGTGACGTGCTGAAGGGATGTCCTCGTTTGGAGGAGCGGGTAAATCCATGGGAGATAAGTCGCGCTGAAGGTTCGATGGCTTGAAAGGAAAGTCGACTCCTGCCGAAGTGTGAAGGTTTTTGGATGCTGCGTTGGCTCGCTGATGTGGGGTGACGAACAGTGTGAAGTATACTCGTTCAAACAGTTCAATTCGTACCAATGAGTTAAGTGGATGTCTTCGGAGGCTAGACGGAGAGCGGACTGAGATGAAGGACCAGAATGAAAAGACGTAACAAGTATTTCAAAAAGCGCAAACATCAAAAGAAACCTCAGACTGTTGATGACGCAAAAGAAATGATAAGGACGAGACTTGAACTCGCGCGGATTGCTCCACCAGGAAGTGCTGTTAAGGAGACCTTAACCTGGCGCCATAACCAACTCGGCCACCTTACCAATTTGATGTTT
>Ga0160429_1002163_pt1 | contig 10492 bp, 7 predicted proteins | sample SolpanmetagenomR_FD_108199 | JGI IMG/M metagenome (GOLD analysis project Ga0160429, IMG submission 108199) | Solar panel surface microbial communities from Lawrence Berkeley National Laboratory, California, USA - R | ecosystem: Engineered > Built environment > Solar panel > Unclassified ... | reverse complement strand
TCTTCGAGCAGCAGCCGCAGCACGCTGTACTGGGGCCGGGTCACGTCGTGTTCAATCATGGTGGCCTGAATCTGCCGCGACATCAGGCTGTGAACCCGGTCGAGGGCAATCCAGGCGGCGGTCTGGGGAGGTCGCTGCTGAGGCATATACAAAAGGTATATACCATATAGGCTTATACCATTCAAGTGCGGACATCCATCAGGACTTCATCAACTCCGGCCATCACTCCCGCCCGCTACAGACCGGGTAGGCTGAATCCATGGCGAACCTGAGCGGAACCACCATCATGCTGACCGGAGCGGGCGGAGCCCTGGCGACCGCCGTGGCACAAGAACTCGTAGACGCGGGCGCAGAGTTGATTCTGGTCGGGCGCGGCGAGAGCCTGAAACGTGCCGAGGACCGGGTGCCGGCCACCGAGGTGCTCGAACTCGACCTGAGCGACGAGAGCAGCATCGAGGAACTGCGCAAGCACAAGGTCGACGCGCTGGTGCACACGGTGGGCAGCTTCAGCATGCAGGACGCCCACAAGGCCACCACCGACGACCTGAATGCCCTGATGAGCGCCAACATGACCACGCTGTTTCACGCGGTTCAGGGCGTGCTGCCGCACATGCTCAAGCAGAAGGAAGGCATGATCCTGGGCGTCAGCGCCGGGCAGGCCGCCCGCATGAGCGGCAAGGGCGCGGCCCTCTACACCGCCAGCAAGGCCGCCGTGGCCGCCTACCTGCTGAGCCTGAACGACGAGCTTCAGAGCAAGGGGGTGCACGCCTGCGTGGTGTATCCGATGGGGGCCATCGACACGCCCGCCAACCGCGAGGCCGGCCTCGACTGGGACAGCACCATCGACCCGCGCGGCATGGCCCAGAGCATCGCCCACGCCCTGACGCGCACCGCCCGGGCCCACATCACCGAGCTGAAGATCTACCCAGACGTGTAAGCGGGCGGGCAGGAACCGCCGCACCGACTGAACCTGCCCGCTGCACCCGGCGCGCTCCGCGTTACTTCGCCAGACCGGTCACGTTCTGGCCACTGGCGGTGCCGAGGGCGGCGAGAGACTGCCAGACGGCCACGAGCGCCTGCACGCGGGCGTACTGCGCTTTCTTCAGCGCGAGCTGACTTTGCTGCAGGGCCACCGCGCTGATGGTGCCGCTCTGCAGGCGCACCGCGTCCTGCTTGTAGGTGGCCTGGGTGTTGGCCTCGGTCTTCAGCGCCGTCTGGTAGGTGGCCTGGTCAGCCTCGGCCGTGCTCTGGGCGGTGGCGAGCGTGGTGAGCAGGGTTTTCTGGTCGGTGGCGCGGGTGCTCTGGGCGTTCGAGAGTTCCGTTCTGGCCTGATCGAGCGTCACGCGGGCGGTGAACTCGTTGTCGGACAGCTTCACCTGAAGCGCCGCCTGATCGACCGCCTGCTGGTCCTTGAGCAGGGTCACGTACCCGGTGCTGAGGGCCGTGTTCTGCCGCACCGCCGGGGCGTTGGGCGGCATGCTGGCGGTGTAACTACCGGGTTTGCCGATCACGTTGGCGAGCTTCTGGCTGTTCACCACGAGCTGCGCCTGCGTGTCGATCAGGTTCTGCCGGCTGGTGTTCAGGGTGTTCTGAGCGGTCTGTACGTCGAGGGCCGTGCCGCTCTTGGTGCTCAGCTTCACCTGCGCCACCTGCAGGCCCTTGGTGTCGACCTGAATCTGGAGCCGCTGCACCTCGGTCTGCTCCTGCGTCTGGTAGAGCGCCGTGAAGGCATTGACCGCGTTCTGGGTGGCGATCAGCCGGGCCTGGTTGAGCTGCGAGACAGCTAGCGCGTACGCCTGCTGGGCAGCGAGGAGCGTGGTGGCCAGCGACGAGGGATCGGCCTGCACGGCCTTGAGGGTGCTGGCCGACGAGGTCACGCCGGTCTGGGCGTCGCGTACCGTCGAACCGGCCGTGAGCGCCGAGGCCACCGCCGCCGGCAGGGTGATGGTGGTGGCGGCCTGGGCGGAAGACAGACCGAGGCCGAGCAGCAGGGCGGAGGCGGACAGCAGGCGGTGGTTCATGACATCTCCAGAGAGGGGGTACTAAAAGAGAGGGTATTGAGGCCGGGCCGGACGCAGGCGCCGGGCATCCGCCGAAGGCTCACGGCGCGCCACTCAGGCCGGTCAGGCCCGAAAGCTGGGCCGCCGTGGTGAGCGCCAGAATCTGTGCCGAGGTCAGGTCGCGCACCGCCTGGGCCAGCGCGATCTGGGCGTCCAGCACCTCGGTCTCGGTGGCGAGGCCCGCCGTGAATCGGGCGCGCGAGGTGGCGAGCGCGGTGGTGTAGGCGGTCACGCTGCTCTGGCGGGCGGTGATGCTCGCGGCGGCCTCCTGGGCGGCGGTGTAGGCGTCCACGAGCGTCTGGGCCACGCTGGCCTGCTGCACCGTCACGGCCACCTGGGCCTGCTCCAGTCCCACCTGTGCCAGTTTCAGCGCGCCGTCGGCGGCAGGATCGAGCACGTTGAAGCTGGCGCTCAGGCCGAGCGCGAACGACGAGCCGGCAGCGGTGCTCGCCGCGCCCGACAGGATCGGCTGGGTGTAGCTGGCGCTCAGCAGGCCGGTCTGCACGTTCAGGCCGGCGCTCAGTCCGGTGCGGGCGCTGCTGCTGCCGGGGCCGTAGCTGGCACTCACGGTGGTGGCCGGCAGGCGGCGGTTGCGCTCGGCCGTGGTCAGGCTGACCTGCGCGTCGGTCACCGCCTTCTGCGCCGAGGCCACCAGCGGGCTGAACGCCTGGGCCGCCGCCAGCGCCGCCGCCTGGGTGGGCAGCGCCACCTGCGACACGGCCGCTCTCAGGTCCGGGTTGACCACCGCCGCGCTCAGGTCGCGGCCCACCAGCGTGCCCAGGGCGCGGCGGGCCGAGTCGAGTTCGTTCCGGGCGCTGCTCACGGCCACCACCGCCGTCTGCACGGCGGCCTGAGCGGTCTGCACGCTCTGCACGGTGGCGTTGTTGTTGGCCCGGAAGGCCGTCACCTGCGCCAGCTGCCGCTGAGAGAGCGTCAGGTTGTTGCCCGCGATGCTCAGGTTCAGCTGCGCGGTCACGGTGCGGCCGTACGCCAGTTCCAGGTTGGTCTTGAGAAAGGCCACGTTCTGCGCGTAGCTCACCTGCGCCACGGCGTAGCTGCGCTGCGCGGCCTGGGCGCTCAGGTTGGCGGTCGCCCAGGGCAGCACCGGCAGGCTGGCACTGGCCACCACGCTGGCCGACACGGCGCTGGTATCGGTCACCTTGCCGGTGGTGCTGTCGGTGCTGCTGCCGGTCGCGTATGACGCGCTGCCACTGACACCCGCCGTCACCCCGGTGGCGGCCTGCGCGGTCTGGGCCTGCACCTGGGCGGCCTGCAACGTCAGCTGGAGCTGGCGGTACTGCGCCGAGGCGGTCAGGCCCGCGAGCGCGTCCTGAAAGCTGAAGTTGGGCGTCGCCTGAGTCTGAACGACCGGGGAGGTGGTCTGCACCGGCACCACCGTGCTGGGCGTGGTGACGCTCGGCACGGGCGCGGTGGGCGCGGGCGAGATCTGGCTCGGCGTGACCTGCAGCGGGGTGGTCTGAATCGGAGTGGTCTGGACCGGCGTGGTCGAGGGCGTCGTCTGACCGGGCGTCACCGGCAGCGGCGTGGTCTGGATCGGGGTGGCCTGAACGGGTGAAGTCTGGCTGGTCTGCGCCAGCGCTGGACCCAGCTGAGTGCCGAGGAACAGCGCCGGCAGCAGGGCCAGCAGGGGCAACCGCCGCGCGGAAGGAGGACGACCGGAACTCGACATGTCGGCATGCTTCCAGGCCGGGGCGAAGGCTTGGTGGAGCCTCTATGAAGATTTGTCGAAGATGCTGGCCGTCTCTTCTCCAAACCTTGGTGTTGTGCGCCTACCATGCAGACATGAGCGCCCTGGTCCTGGTAGTCGAAGACGAGCCGCAGATCGCCGCCGTGCTCGAAGCGTATCTCAAACAGGAGGGCCACCGGGTCGAGAAGGCGGCCGACGGCAAGGCGGCGCTGAGCCTGTACCGGGCGGCCAAGCCCGACCTGCTGCTCCTCGACCTGATGCTGCCCCACCTGAGCGGCATGGACGTGCTGAGGGCGGTGCGGGCCGACGGCAACACCCCGGTGATTCTGGTTACGGCACGCGCCGACGAGACCGATCAGGTGCTCGGGCTGGAATTCGGGGCCGACGACTACGTGGTCAAGCCGTTCCGGCCGCGCGAGGTGATGGCCCGCGTCAAGGCGGTGCTGCGCCGCGCCTCCGGCCGACTGGAAGGCGAGCCCCAGGTGTACCGCATCGGCGAACTGGAGATCGACACCGGCGCGGTGATGGCCCGCCTGAACGGTCAGACGCTGCCCTTCACGCCCGCCGAGTTCCGGCTGCTCGCCTGCATGGCCGCCACGCCGGGCCGGGCCTTCACCCGCGCCGAGCTGCTGGCCGCTGCCCTGCCCGAGTCGGACGCGCTCGAACGGGTGGTCGACGCCCACCTGGCCTCGGCGCGGCGCAAGCTCGAATCGTCGGGCGGGCCGGGCCTGCTGCAGACGGTGCGCGGCGTCGGGTACCGCCTCGCCGAGACCGGCTGAGCGGCCGGCTGAGCGCCATGACCCCGCCTGTGCCCGCCTCACCGCCGCTCTCGCTCTGGCAGCGGCTGCTGGTGTGGCGGGCCTCGTCGCGCACCGTGCTCGTGTCGCTGCTGGCCGGCATGCTGCTGGTGCTGGGCGTGACGGTCGGCAGCATGTTGTTCTTCGCGAATCTGGTGGTGCAGCGGCAGATCAACCGGCTGCCCCCGGAGCTGCGCGAACAGTTCCGGCAGCGCGGCGACTCGGGCGCCGGCGAAGCTCCGTCCGCCCAATCTTCGCAGACCAACAACGCCCAGACCGGCACGGTGCCGTCCGGGACGCAGGGTGGCGGCAAATTCTCGTCCGGCCTGTCTCAGACCGACCTGTTTCCGCAGAGCGGCGCTTCCGACTTCGCCCGGCCCACCCTGATCGGCCCGGTGCTGCCGCAGGACCAGATGAAACGGAGCGGCTATGGACCGTTCAACCGCGCCCGCAACTTCCTGCGCGACGTCGGCGAGAGCCTGCGGGCGGCCAGTCTGGTGTCGGCGGTCTTCGGGCTGCTGCTGGCGGCTATTTTGTCGCGGCGCATCGCCCGCCCGATCAGCGCGGTCTCGGACGCCGCCATGCGGGTCGCGGCCGGAGACCTGAGCGCGCGCGCGAACCTGCTGCCCGGCGACCGCGAGACGACCGAGCTGGCCCGCAACTTCAACTCGATGGCCCAGGGCCTGCAGGCGCTCGAACAGGAACGCCGCGACACCGTGGCCTCGATCGCCCACGAGCTGCGCACGCCCCTGACCGTCATGCAGGCGCGGCTCGACGCCATCGAGGACGGTATCTATCCGCTCGATCAGGAGCAGGTGCTGCAGCTCTCGGCCCAGACGCAGCTGTTGACGCGGCTGGTGGCCGACCTGCGCACCCTGTCGCTGGCCGAGGCCGGACGCCTGACGATTCACCCGGCGCAGATCGAGCCGCTCGCGCTCGCCCGCTCGGTGGCGCAGGACATTCAGGCGGCGCGGGCCGGCAGTGCCGTACAGGGCGGCGATCTCGTGCAAGTCGAGGTGCAGGGCACCGAGGGCAGCCTGCGGGCCGACCCCGACCGAGTGCGGCAGGTGCTCGTGAACCTGACCGAGAACGCCTTCAAGCACGCCCGCAGCCGGGTGCTGCTGACCGTGCAACCCGGCCAGGACACAGACGAGTCGGCCGGCCTGCACATCCACATCGACGACGACGGCCCCGGGATTCCGGCCGCCGAGCGCGAGCGGGTCTTCGAGAACTTCGTGCGGCTGGAAACCTCGCGCTCGCGTGACAGCGGGGGCACCGGGCTGGGGCTGGCGGTGGTGCGCGCCCTGATGCTGGCGCACGGCGGCGAGGTGCGGCTAGGCGCTTCTCCGCTGGGCGGCACGCGGGCGTCGCTGCAATTTCCGGCCGCCGAACCGCTGTCGCTGTCGGCCGACTGAGTGGGCCAGTCTGCGCCGCTCTGCCGAGGTTTTCGCTGGCCGCGCTTGACAAGTCCCAGACCCTCCTCTATTCTCTCTGAGCCCTGGGCGCCGAGGTGGCGGAATCGGTAGACGCACTAGTTTCAGGGACTAGCGCCGCGAGGCGTGTGGGTTCAAGTCCCATCTTCGGCACCACAGAATTCCCCCGATGAGAATCGGGGGAATTTCGTTTGTTACAGAGTTCTGAAGGGTGGCGACGGGCGGGGCCTACTCCTCCCCGCCCGCACCCTGCAGCACCTCCTGCGCCACTTTCAGGAAAGCGCTCACCACGCCGACCTCCTGGCTGCGCGGCCACGTCGCCACGATCTCGACGGTGGGCGCGCCCGTGACGGGGCGGTAGGTCACGCCCGGCAGGCTGACCTGCGAGAAGAAGCGGATCGGCAGAAACACGCCCAGGCCCGCCGCGACGAGGCTCAGCAGGGTCGGCACCTCGATCGCCTCTTGCACGATGCGCGGCGTGAATCCGGCCGAGGCGCACCAGCGCATCACCTGATCGAAGTAGGTGGCCCGTACGCTTCTCGGGAAGAACACGAACGGCTCTCCAGCGAGGTCGGCGATGTCCAGCCGCCGTTTACGGGCCAGTCTGTGGCTGCTCGGCAACGCGGCCACCAGTTCCTGCTTCCAGAGGGCCAGCGTGTCGAACGAGGGATCGCGCACCGGCAGCAGCATCAGGCCGACGTCGATCTCGCCCGCCCGCAGCGCGGTCTCCTGTTCCTGGGCGGTCAGCTCGCGCAGGTCGACGGCCACATGCGGAAAGGCCTCCCGGAAGCGCCGCACGATGTCCGGCAGCCCGCCGAAGGCCAGCCCCGACACGAAGCCGATGCCGATGCGCCCCACCTCGCCCCGCGCCGCCTGCCGCGCCCGCTCGCTGCCCTGCGCCAGGGTGTTCAGGGTGGCCCGCGCCGACTCCAGAAACACCTCGCCCGCCGGAGTGAGCTGCACCCGCCGGGTGGTGCGCAGCACCAGCGGCACGCCCAGCTCGTCTTCCAGGCTGCGGATGCTGCTGCTCAGTGCCTGCTGCACCACGAACACCCGCTCGGCCGCCCGCCCGAAGTGCCCCTCCTCGGCCAGCGCGATGAAGTGCCGCAGGTGGCGAAGTTCAATCGCCATAGGAACCGGAGGGAAAAAGCAGGCAGGAAGAGCTCAGGCAGCCGGGCCGGGCCCACCGTCCACACCCCGGGTTCCACGGCCCGTATTCACCATTGCGGCTGGTCATTTGCGGCAGTTTACCTTGTTGGCGCTTACCAATTGGGGGTCTAGACTGGGCTTCAGTCCATCTCGCGCCGCACCCTGGGTCAGTTCACACCGAACGCTGACCCTTTTGTCCGAGGATGGAGCCGACTGCTTTCACAGGGTTCATTGCCGATTCCAGCCGCCGTGTGCGGTCTTCAGGGAGAACATCATGACCACAGCACCCGAGAAACCCGGCCAGCCGACCACGCCCGACACGAACAAACCCGCTAGCCCACACCCCCGTTCGGGCATGCCCATTCAGGACCGCCAGAAGCTGAACGAGCTCGAGAGCCAGGAGTGGCTCGACTCGCTGGCCTTCGTGATGGCCGACGCCGGCGACGTGCGGGCCGCCGAACTGCTGGAGAACCTCGACCACTACGCCTACTTTCACGGCGCGCCGATCCAGTTCAAGCAGAACACGCCGTACATCAACACCATCGACGTCGAGCACCAGCCGGTGTACCCCGGCGACATCGCGCTGGAACTGAAGATCCGCAACGCGATTCGCTGGAACGCCGTGGCGATGGTGATCCGGGCCAACAAGGCGTCGGACGGCATCGGCGGCCACCTCGCCACCTACGCCAGCAGCGCCGAGCTGCTGGAGGTGGGCTTCAACCACTTCTTCCGTGGGCACGGGGCCGGAGCCAGCCGCGACCTGATCTTCTTCCAGGGCCACGCCAGCCCCGGCGTGTACGCCCGCAGCTTCCTGGAGGGCCGCCTCGACGAGGGGCGCATGAACCGCTTCCGGCGCGAGCTGAGCAAGGAGGGCGAGGGCCTTTCCAGCTACCCGCACCCCTGGCTGATGCCCGACTACTGGGAGTTCCCGACCGTCAGCATGGGACTGGGGCCGCTCCAGGCGATCTACCAGGCGCGCTTCATCAAGTACCTGGAGAACCGTGGGCTCAAGGAAAAGGGCACCAGCAAGGTCTGGGCCTTCCTGGGCGACGGCGAGATGGACGAGCCGCAGAGCATCGGGGCGCTGCGCTTCGCGGCCTACGAGAACCTCGACAACATCGTGTTCGTGCTGAACGCCAACCTCCAGCGCCTCGACGGGCCGGTGCGCGCCAACTCGAAGGTGATTCAGGAGTTCGAGGCCCTGTTCCGCGGCGCCGGCTGGAACGTGCTGAAGGTCGTCTGGGACGGCAAGTGGGACGAGCTGCTGAGCAAGGACTACAACGGCACCATCGTCAAGCGCTTCGAGCTGCTGGTCGACGGTGAATCGCAGCGCTACGCGGCCTTCGGCGGCAAGGAGCTGCGCGAGAAGTTCTTCAACACCCCCGAGTTGCAGGCCCTGATCGACGGCTGGTCCGACGCCGACCTGGAGCTGCTCAACCGCGGCGGCCACGACGTGAACAAGATCTACGCCGCCTACAAGGCCGCCACCGAGCACACCGGCAGCCCCACCGTGGTCATCGCCCGCACCATCAAGGGCTATGGCCTCGGCGAGAGCGCCCAGGCCCGCAACGTGGCCCACCAGGTCAAGAAGCTCGACTTCGGGGCGCTGAAAGACCTGCGCGACGCGCTGAAACTGCCCCTGAACGACGATCAGGTGGAGCACCTCGAGTACTACCACCCCGGCCCCGACACCCCCGAGGTGAAGTACGCGCTCGAGCGCCGCGCCGCCCTCGGCGGAGCCGTGCCCGCCCGCGTGGTCGACTACGTGCGCCCCACCGTGCCGGGAGCAGAGTTCTACGAGGAGTACGCCAAGGGCAGCGGTGACCGCGCCGTGAGCACCACCATGGCGATGGTGCAGGTGCTGAGCAAACTGCTGCGCGACAAGGAGATCGGCAAGCTGATCGTGCCGATCGTGCCCGACGAGGCCCGCACCTTCGGCATGGACGCGCTGGTGCCGCGCATCGGCATCTACAGCCCGCGCGGCATGACCTACACCCCGGTCGATTCCGGCAGCCTCATGGCCTACAAGGAGTCGAAGGACGGCCAGATGCTCGAAGAGGGCATCACCGAGGACGGCGCGATGGCGAGCTTCATCGCCGCCGGCACCGCCTACGCCAACCACGGCGTGCCGACCATTCCGTTCTACGTGTACTACTCGATGTTCGGCATGCAGCGCATCGGCGACCTCGTGTGGGCCGCCGCCGACCAGCGCACCAAGGGCTTCATGGTGGGTGCCACCGCCGGACGCACCACGCTGGCCGGTGAGGGCCTGCAGCACCAGGACGGCAACTCGATGCTCCAGGCGTACGTGGTGCCGAACCTCAAGGTCTACGACCCGGCCTTCGCCTACGAGATCGCGGTGATCGTCGAGGAAGGCATCAGGGAGATGTACACCGAAGATCAGGACGTGTTCTATTACGTGACGGTCGAGAACGAGAACTACCCCCAGCCCGCGATGCCGCACCCGGAAGACGCCGAGAAGCGTGCGGCGGTGGTGTCAGGCATCATGAAGGGCATGTACCGCCTGCTGCACGGCGACGTGAACGCCGTCAGTGCGGCTGCGGGCAAGGGCAAGAAGGCCGCCCCGCTGCGGGCCCAGCTGCTTGCCAGCGGCCCCAGCATGGTGGCGGCGCAGGAAGCCGTCGAGCTGCTGAAGGGTTACGGCGTCGCCACCGACCTGTGGAGCGTGACGAGCTACAAGGCGCTGCACCAGGACGCGGTGCTCACCCAGCGGCACAACATGCTGCACCCCACCGAGGCGCCCCAGGAGAGCTTCGTGGCCCACCAGCTGAGCCGCGAGAACGCCCCCGGCGTGATCGTGAGCGTCTCCGACTACGTGAAGCTCGGGGCCGACGGCCTGAACGGCCACCTCGATCGCAAGATCTGGACGCTCGGCACCGACGGCTTCGGGCGCAGCGAGGCCAGAGAGGAACTGCGCGACTTTTTCGAGGTCGACGCCAAGCACATCGTGGTGGCGACCCTCTACGCCCTGATGCGTGACGGCCAGATCGGCGGCGACGTGGTGGCGAAGGCCATCGCCGACTCGGGCATCGACCCCGAGCGTCTGGCTCCGGTCTTCCGGTAACCACCTGAAGCCGGGGGTGGATGGTCGGTCGCTGAACTGGCCCGCCGCCCACCCCCGGCAGCGTCCCTTTCCAAAGGAGTTCTAATCATGACAATCCAAGTCACCCTTCCCGAAGTGGGAGACAACGTCGAGCAGGGCACCGTCGTGACCGTGCTGGTCAAGCCCGGCGACACCATCACCGAAGGTCAGGCCGTCATCGAGATCGAGACCGACAAGGCCGTGGTCGAGGTGCCCGCCAACGCCGCCGGCACGGTCGCCGA
>Ga0160429_1002161_pt1 | contig 10506 bp, 8 predicted proteins | sample SolpanmetagenomR_FD_108199 | JGI IMG/M metagenome (GOLD analysis project Ga0160429, IMG submission 108199) | Solar panel surface microbial communities from Lawrence Berkeley National Laboratory, California, USA - R | ecosystem: Engineered > Built environment > Solar panel > Unclassified ... | reverse complement strand
CCTAGTACCAGCGGCAGAACGCAGGGGGATAGAACCGAGAGGATGCCGGCGAGGAAGGCCAAACCGAAGCCCATGGCCATGACGGATCAGATCGCCTTGTCGAAGAGCGCAGAGATCGCCTCGGGCTTGTCCTCGCCGGCCGAGCGCCCAGCCTCCTGCTCGCCTTTATAGATGATGAGTGTGCTCTGCACTCTCAACGGTGGAACGCCGGCAACCATCCCGACATCACTGCCCTATGTCTAGATGATGAGACGATCCTCCCCCTCGGCAATTCGTGTCGCGACGCTGCTCTTCCTCGCCTTATCCAGTGCCGCCGTGGCCGAGACGCGGGCCTTCATTCTCGTTGGGCTCGACGGCAAAACCTTCTTCGAACCAGAGGGCGCCTGGAACGGGCCGAACGGACACGATGCGGTGGGCATCATCGACGTCAGCGATGAGGCTCGGCCACGGCTCGTTCATACCCTGCCCTTCGATAATTCGGTCTATGGCCCGCCCACAAACCTGCGAATCACTCCGGATGGCCGGCTCGGCCTCGTGGCGAGTTCGGTTCTGATGCGCCAGGAGGGTACGGCGCGGTACGCGCACGCAGACGACCGGCTTCACGTCGTCGACCTCGCCGCAAACCCGCCCCACCTCATCGAGAGTGTCCGGGTGGGGCTCCAACCATCCGGTATCGCCATCAACAAGGCCGGCGACCTCGTCCTCGTCGCTAACCGCGAGGGGCGCAGCGTAACGGCCCTAGCGATCCTGGACACCGTTGTGCGCGCTGTTGCGACGGTCAATGTCGGTGATGAGGCGGCGGCGGTGGCATTCACACCTGACGGGAAGCGGGCCTTCATAGCCAAGAACAAGACGGCGCGGATCGGCGTGATCGCTATCGACGGGACCAATGTGCGCTACGAACGCAGCCTCGACATACCCGTCGGCCCGGGCGTCTACGGTTTAGCGGTGACGCCGGATGGTATGCTCGCACTCACCGGCAACACCGGCCGGAGCCGAGCGACGGCCACGCCGATACAGTGAGCGAGATCCGCGCCGATGCGGCCCGGCCGCTCGTCATCGACCATATTGGGATCGGCGACACGCCGGAGGCCCTGGCGATTGCCCCGGATGGCCGCCATGCCGTCGTTTCAGTGGTGCGAGGGGCGAGCGCGCCGCACAGCGCTCCAGGCTACACACCGACCGGCGCCGTGGCGCTGCTTTCCATCGATCCCGACGGCGTCCGGCGCGTGTCCAAAGCCGAGGCAGGGGCGGTGACCCAGGGGATCGTGTTCAGTCCGTCCGGCACCTACGTCTACGTCGGCAACTACCTCGACCGGACGATTGGCGTGTACCGGGTCTCCGGCGATACGCTCACCGACACCGGCTACCGCTTGAACCTTCCCGGCCAGCCCGCATCCCTGGGCGGGCGATAACGTGGCTTCCCAAGGACCTAAGCGATGTGAATCCTCTACGGCTTCTTGGCACCGCAGATTGTGATGGCGGGCTCGCTGCGCCTTGGGTCGACCTTCTACTTGCAGGTCTCTTCCAGCCGTTTGTACAACGCGCTCAGGCCGGCAAGATCGATGTCTTCCGAGATGGCCTCGTGCCAGCGGTCGAGTATCCGAAACCTGAAGCGTCGCCCTTTGACGATGTCCCTGACGGCGTCGCCTTCGATGGTGATCCTGCCCTCCGCCTGCATGGCTTCGGATGGGAAGGCCGGCGTCGAAGCACCCCCGTCATCGACCCTATACTGATAGTTGAAGACCGAATTCTTCGGCATTCCGGTCACGCTGATCCGACCCCGGGTGACCTGGACACGGGACGGGGTTTTAGGCGTCAGGACGCAGGAGCCGGCATCGGAACCGGCATCGGATTTCCTGAGATCCCAATTGCCCTCGCTGGAGATGGTCGTGCCGAGCACCTGTGCCGTTGCGATGTCGACGGTCAGGCATGCGAGGCCCGCCAATATCAGCAGCTTCATGTCGGTGCTCCTCACCCGTACCAGATGCCGGCAAACGCACGGGCAGGCGCCGAGGTTACTCTCCGTGCTCATGCCGCGGCCACGATGGGCAACTCGTCGACGCGCGTCGTGTAGCGGGGTGAGCGCATCTCGAACTTGGTCGACCACTCTTGCGTCGGGGAGACGGGAACCTCGACGTCGTCCTCGGCGCGATGAAGGCGGCACGCCCCTTCGTAGAGTTCATCAAAGAGGCTATTGCCGCCAAAAACTAGGCGCGATACCCGCTGGCAGCACCGCGAACGATACCCGTCACACGAAGATGCAACGACCGTTCTGGGTGGATTTTTGCCCGTCTGGTTGCGGGTTTGAAAATTGGAAAAACGGACGCTGGCTCCAAGGGCAGCGCCAAGCAGTCTCGCGCCTTCAACGAACCTTCACTTTCGATCTCACGAAGGTCGCCTCGTTGGGGGCAAACCAGAGAAGGCCTGGCGGGTACAACACACTCAAGCTGGAAACACCGTGCGTGCGCACAGCAGGAATCGTGCCCGGCCACCTCTCGGTCTGCATCTGCACAGCGACGGGCGCGAACCAAGTCTCCGGCCTAGCCCTGGACGACTTCTATGACCGAAGGAATGTTCGCACCGTGCGCGCCACATCGCGGATTGTCACGGACACAGCGACCGCATCCCCGTCGCTCAGAACATTCCGTTTGCGTTGGCGGCGGTCTCTGGCAGGATCTGCAGCACGTCCCAGTGCTCGACAATTTTGCCGTCGGCATCGAGCCGGAAGATGTCGATGGCCGCGTAATCGTGGTTGCCTGGCCAGTGCTGGAGACAATGAAGGACGACAAGATCGCCTTCGGCAACGGCCCGCCTCACCTCGACCCGCTTGCCCGGCCACTCATGGGCCATCCGTTCGAAATAGGTGATGAAGCCATCCTTACCGGATGCCACATGCGGGTTGTGCTGGATATAGTCTGCGCCGGCATACTGCTCGATTGCCTCGCGCGGCCGGCAATCGTTGAACATCAGCTCGTAGAAGGCAATCACGTTCGCCTTGTTCGTTGCAAGATCGGTCATGCGCTCCCCCGTGAGTATGGGCTTGGACGCCGTAAGACACCGTCGTAGGCCGAGCTATAGCCGCTTGCATTAGCTAAGCCTGGTACTCAGTGCCGCCCAGCTCTCGCCGAGTTGGACCGAGCGACAACTACGTGTCCGGGCGTGATGGCCGCTGGGTAGGCGCGACCGCGCAGATTGCGGCATCGCGCGACCGTGATGGTGACGAAATTTCCCATCGTACGGGCACCAGTTTAGGAGAGGGAGAGGCGGACTTGTCTACGACTACAAGGACCTTGCGACCTTTCAGGTCAGAGGCTGCGACAGGGATCCTGCTGCGTCACGATCTGACCCGAAGCACGATCTTGCCCTTTATCCGGCCCTCCTCCGAGCGCGCGTGAGCGCGTGCGACTTCGTCGAGGGGAAACTCCAAGCCGACCTGCGGCACCAGCAGGCCTCGCTCGATGAGGCGCGTGAGGGCATCGAGCTTGCTGCTGCTCTGGCGCGAGAAGACGAAGTGGTAGGTCGCGTTTCGGCCCCAGGCGTCGAGGAGGTTCTGGGCCGTCGCGGTGTCGACCAGGGTGACCACGCGCCCATCCTCGCGGAGAATACGTGGGGAACGCGAGAGCGTGTCGCGCCCGAGCGTATCCAAGACGACGTCGACGCCCCTGCCTTCGGTAAGGCGATTGACGGCGTCGACGTAGTCCTCGCGCTCGAAGTCGATGACGGCCGAGGCGCCGAGCCTCTCGACAAGGGCCGCGTCGCTGCCCCGCGCCGTCGCCAGGACCCGCGCGCCGATGGCTTTGGCGACCTGTACGGCGATGGCCCCGACGCCGCCGGCTCCGCCATGGATCAGCACGGTCTCGGTCACCTGCAATCGGGCGCGCTCGACCAGCCCTTCCCAGACGGTCACGCCAACGAGACTGACGCTCGCGGCCTCGGCATGGGTGATGTTGACCGGCTTCCGCCCAACGATGTCGACGTCCGCCACGTGGTATTCGGCGTACGATCCCGGGCCGCCGAAGATCCGTGACGTGTAGTAGACCTCATCCCCGACGCTGAACTCCGTCACGTCGGATCCGATCTGGTCGACGACCCCGGAAACGTCGTGCCCGATGATGGCCGGCAAATCGACTTGGTCGGCGTAGTCACCGCGGCGGATCTGGCAGTCGAGCGGGTTGATCGACGTCGCATGCACCGCCACGCGGACCTGCCGCGGTCCCGGTCGGGGGTCGGGAAGGTCTCGGAGCTCGAAGCTTTCGGGCCCGCCAAACCGCGTCAACACCATCGCTTTCATGCGAGCCTCCTGCTGTGGCAGCAGCCTTCATGTCAGCCGTTGTGCCGGATGACGAACGCGTTCTCCTCACGTGACGGATGAGCTACGTTCAGCCATGACGATGCGGAGATCGCTTCCCCCGCTCGCGGCGCTGCGGGCCTTCGAGGCCGCCGGGCGCCGCCTGAGCTTCCGCGGTGCCGCTGACGAGCTTGGCGTCACGGCGACTGCCATCAGCCATCAGATCCGGCTCCTCGAACAGACCCTGGGGCTTCGCCTCTTCCACCGCGAGACGCGCCGGGTCCGGCTCACCGCCGAGGGGGCCGTGCTGCTGCCCGTGCTTTGCGACGGGTTCGACGCCTTCGCCGAAGCCATCGACCAGATCCGCGGCCGACACCCGGCCGGCGTTCTCACGATCTCGGCGCCGACCGCATTCGTCGCCAAGTGGCTCGTGCCCCGGCTTGCTGACTTTCGCGCGGCCTATCCCGGTTGTGACCTGCGTCTGCACGCGTCCGACAGCCTGGTGGATTTCGCTCGCGACGGGGTCGACGTTGCCGTTCGATACGGACCGGGTCCTTACCCCGGCCTCGACGCTCACAAGCTGGTGGTCGATCGGGTCGCGCCCGCTTGCAGTCCTCGCCTCGCGGTTCGATACAAGCGCGATCTGGCAAGCTGCCCGCTGCTGCATTTCGAGTGGGCTCACCTGACCGACGAGACACTGACATGGGCCGCTTGGCTGCGGCAGGCCGGGATCAGCGACATCGACGGTAGCGCGGGTATTCGATTCAGTGACGAAGGGCACGTCATCCAGGCCGCGATTGCGGGTCAGGGGCTAGCGCTCCTGTCCCTCGTGCTCGCCGCCGAGGACCTGGCGAGCGGCGCGCTGGTCCAACCTTTCGGGCCGGTGCTTGACGCCCATCCCTATTGGGTCGTCCACCCACGACACCTGGCCCGGGCAGAGGATGTCGGGAAGCTGGTCGACTGGCTACGATCCACCGCCGTGTGATCAGGCGATCCTACCACTCGTTGTCTGCTTTCGGTGACACTCGCAGCAACCTGTACGACTATGTTGGGTCGAGACCCGTCCGTCTGATTTACGACCGGGTTGGGTGGCTTCCAGTCAGTCCGGTTTAGGTCGCTAAATTGGTAAGCTGACGCGAGTGCGGAAAGCGGTACCACGCAGCCTCGTGGTTTAGTCAACCCATTATCTTAGGTTTCTCGGCGGTCGCCCCATCGGCGAGGATTAGATCTGGTTATCTAGAGCGACTAACTGAAGCGTTTGCAATGGTTGAGGGCGATGACGTGCACGCAAATATCATGAATGCAAGATGGTTTTCGGCGCGCCGTTCATAGCGAATGGCCAAGCGTCGGAAGCGTGCGAGCTAGACCAGAATGCATTCCATGACTCCGCGGTGATGCCTAAGCGTTTGCTTTGCTCGATCCCACGGTACGAGTTGTGCGGCATGATCCCGTGTACTCGACATTTTCGGCGGCAGCGGCGGTGATCGTAACCCTAGTCGATGTGCAGCTTTACCAGTCTGCGGCACGAGCGACCTCGTCGGCCCGAGCGAACCGAGGGGGATCGCGTCCAGCGTGACAGTCAGTTAGGTACTATCGCGGGCTTTGGTCCCGGTCAGGACGACGCCCGGCATCTTGCCGCGGGCATAGAGTACGAAGGTGACGCTTCGTATCCGGCTTTCCGCGGTCCGTTGAGTTTGAGACAGTCGCCGTACCCCCATTGGCTGTTGAGCTTGCGCTGCCGAGTGTAGCAAGACGTCAGTCCCGATGCTCAACCTCTTCGAGATGTTCAAGCAGCGCGCGATGGAGCGCCGCCCAAATCCCTGCCGCCTGCGAGACACTCATGCAGGCCAGCACAACACTCCGAGCCAAAGCCCATCTCATATGGCAGATACTCTCACGGTAAAGCCGTACGCAGCCCTAACAAAGAGCCGGCCAATGCAGTGCCACTCGGAGTTGGTGGCCGGCTACCCCTCTGTCGCGAACGGGTAGGCGCCCGAAGTGTGGTGATCACGGTACAGAGTTCTCCGTCCCGTCCCATTCACCGGAGCCAAAATTACGATTCCGAAAAGGAGGCGCTTAACCCCCTAGCGCATCGCAGGCATCGAGAATAAGGTTAAGGTTCACTTAACAGGTTCCGATGACATGCCATCCTCTGCAGGTCTTGCGAAGGGTCTCTTATCTTTCCCCAACAAATTTTCCACTCACCTTCGATCAACGGGGAGCGGACAGGCGCTCGATTCTCAAATTACGGGGCCGGTCGCGCCGGCACTAGATCGAGAAGTTCTGGGTCTGCATCAAATCGAAGTTAGCTATGAACCGTTGGATGCCATCGTGTGGGCTTACATGCGCCCTGAAGGCCGGCCATGCCAAAACCCCGGAATGTTATCGGACTTCAAGCGGCTACAAGACGGCGTCGAGCGTAGTTATACTCAAAATAAGCTAGATATCAAATATTTTGTTTTTGGGTCCCACTTTCCGGGCGTATTTAGCCTTGGAGGCGATCTGAATCTCTTCGTTGACAGGATCCGGAAGGGCGATGAGATTGGCCTTATTAATTACGGCAAGGAATGTGTGGAAGTACTATATCGCAATATGAATGCGCTCAGTCTCCCAATTATAACCATCGGCTTAGTTCAAGGTGATGCCCTAGGTGGCGGATTTGAAGGATTGCTTTCTTTTGATGTAATTGTAGCTGAAAAAGGCACTAAATTTGGGTTTCCTGAAATACTGTTTGGATTATTCCCTGGAATGGGCGCTTATAGCTTCCTGGCTCGGCGACTTGGAACTATTAAGGCGCAGGAGATGATTCTTGAGGGACGAATGTACTCAGCCGAGGAGATGCATGCACTCGGAATCGTCCATATACTTGTTGAACAGGGACAGGGAAAAGCTGCAGTTCGCGCTTATATCTCCCGGAATTCTCGTAGGCGCAACGGTCAGCAAGCGATCTATCAAGCTGCACGCGCAGTCAACCGAATTAGCCTCGAGGAGTTGGAGGAAATTGTAACGGTCTGGGCCGCTGCAGCGATGAACCTAAATGAAAGAGATCTCAGTATCATGGAGCGACTTGTAAGAGCGCAGGATAGGTTAAAAGAAAAGAGCTACACTTTTGCCCCAGAAACTAAATACGCATGACATCATGGCATCTTTAAGTCTGCAGCCCTAATGTAAAAGTAGAACTCTTATATTTTCCGCGCTTACTGGCTTACTAAAATAGTAGCCTTGCGCGAAATCGCAATCTTGTTCTCTAAGAAGCGTTAGTTGAGCAAGGGTCTCAACTCCCTCAACAACGATTGCCATTCCGATACTGCGACCCATGCTAATGATTGCCTCAATGATAGCAAGAGACTCAGAGTTATCAACTAAATCTACAACAAACGACCGATCTATTTTTAATTTATCGAATGGATATTTTCTTAGGTAGCTGAGAGACGAATAACCTGTTCCAAAATCGTCGAGAGACAAACTTACACCGAGCTGACGAAGATCATTTATAATCGCAATTACTCTGTGAGTTTCACCTAGAGTTACACTTTCGGTAATTTCAAGCTCTAGGCGTGTCGCTGGTAACCCAGTGCGCTCAAGTGCCTTCACAACTTGAGTTGCCAACTCTAAGTCACCGAACTGACGAGGGGAGAGATTAACGGCGACGCTTACATCTTGTGGCCAGTTACAAGCCTCCCTACATGCCTCTTCTAAAACCCATTCCCCTAACTGTAAGATAAGGCCCGTATCCTCTGCCACGGGAATGAAGTCGGATGGCGAAATAATACCTGCCACAGGATGCTGCCATCTTACGAGCGCTTCACAGCAAGTTATCTTACCGGTTTGCAAATTAACGATAGGCTGATAATGAAGTTTAAGTTCGCCGTTTGTCAATGCGACCTTCAGGTCAGCTTCGATTTTTTGACGAGCCTGCGTTTGTAATTCCATATCCTGCATAAATATTTTGAAATTACCTCTACCGTCGGACTTCGCCGCATAGAGAGCTATATCTGCACGCTTAAGAAGTTTGTCTTCATCTTCAGCGTGTTCGGGCGCAAGTGCAATGCCAATCGAAGCGCGAACACTTACAGATATACCTTCGATTTCGAATGGTCGATTAAGCTCTTGAAGAATGCGCTCTGCCAATTCAATCGCATCATCGTTGCAGCGGACTGCATGCTGGATCATGACGAACTCGTCTCCGCCTAATCTAGCGACGGTCTGCGAGATCTGTGAGACACCCTCTAGCCGGGTTGCAACTAACTGTAGAAGTCGATCCCCGGCCGGGTGTCCCATAGTATCATTAATTACCTTGAAACGATCTAAGTCCAGTAGATGTAAGGCGAATGCGTTTGTTTTTTCGCCGGTTGCCTTAAATGCATCTGATACCTTCGATTTGAAGCTGATCCTATTTAAAAGTCCAGTAAGGTCGTCGTAAGATGCCATTTGGCGAATGCGATCTTCGGTACGACGGCGATCCGTGATGTCTTCGAAAATAATAACAAAGCCTTTTTCAGCAGTTTCGCGCTGCATCAACGACACAATTCTGTTGTCTGAGAGTTCAATGACTAAGTTGCCGGATCTGAGTATTTTTGTCGTTTCAATATAATCTAGTATATCTGCTGAAGTACTTTCATTCGGAAGCTTAAGCTTGGCGTGTGATAGTCGAAATATAGATTCCGCGGTTGCGCCGGCTCTCACAAATTGAGGATCTATACCTAGAATTTCTATAAATTGATTATTCCATACTTGAAGCCCACCATTTTCATCAAACATACAAAGTCCGTGCGACATATTTTTGAGGGCAATATCGAACAGCTTTGCTTGAGATTCAAATTTTTCTGCAAGAGTTTTTTTATCGCGAGTGGTGACTAAAGCAGAGATGATGATGGCGCGTGTGCTTAATGTGATGTCCATCATTCCATAGGTAAAGAGAAGTGATAGTACGCCGAGGGAAGCCCTTTCCCCGTCGCCAGATAAAAAAAGCCCAGCCGATAACGGCATTGCAGAAAGTAGTACTTGTCCAATAGCCAGCAACGGACGACCGGCATTTCTACCCGAGATTCCCGCTGCATAGCCAATCGTAAAAGTAGGAGTTATTACCTGCAGAGCTAAGTTAGAAGACTGCGTAGTAATGAGGAACGAAAGAACGCCAAGTGACGCCGCGAACGCAAACGCGCCAATCGTAAAGTAAGTTTCCCATTTTTCATACGATGCAACGTTTTTAGTTCTCTCACTGAGGTATGTGCGAGCGAGAACAACCCGACTAAAACCAATGATAGTAACTGCCGTTGCGGCGAGCGTGATCGCCAAATCGTTTGACCAAAGCGCCGCGGCCGCTGCGACAATAGAACCTGAGACTGCTCCAACAGTCAGAGAAGCAAATGGCTGGTACAGCCCGTCCACGAGCGAAGTTTTGATATCGCGCGGGAGCCGCGTATCTTCAGCTATTGCAGTCGCTAATTTGGTATATAACCCCAATGGCGTGTCCTAGTTTACTTTGTCGGCGCCGCAAGTCTAAGAAAAACTTGAGATGTTATCACAGGTGATTTTGGCAGATCGCGGATTTATATGGCATTTAAAATCGTAGTTAAATAGCTGGAAAGAGGGTGCTCGCGTTTTCGGCTTGATCACACCTAACGGAAGATCCGGTTGAGGAAAGCCCAAATTCTGTTGCGGGTCGACGCGCGAAACGGCTGGGGCCGATAAGGCGCCGCTCCGCTCGTAGCTTCCTCAGTCTGTGGTCAAACGAGGTGGGCTAAATCTAAGCCTATGACGGCTTTCGGGCAGCCCTCGTAGCGGATTGTACGACGGGGTTGAGTTGGGAACAGCTGGTCCGCTGTACAGCTAGAGCCGTTTCCTTTCAGGTTGGCTCGTAGGCATCGTATCCGGCAGCGGCGAGGTAGTTTCGGCACTCACCTGGTCGGACGGCGGCGAACGCGTTCTCGATGGCGGTGGTTAGCTCGGCGGCGGTCCGTGCTGCAGCCGTTCGGAGGAGAGGTTTGACCTTGGCAAAGACTTGCTCGATCGGATTGAAGTCCGGACTGTAGGGCGGGAGGTAGAGAACCCGCGCGCCGACTGCCTCGATGGCCTCGCGCACCCCGGCAACCTTATGGGCGTTCAGGTTGTCGAGGATGACGGTGTCACCGGGCTTGAGGACCGGAGCCAGGGTGTCGGTGACGTAGGCCCGGAAGCGCAGACCATTCGTGGCTCCATCGAAGACGGTTCTG
>Ga0160429_1002160_pt1 | contig 10507 bp, 4 predicted proteins | sample SolpanmetagenomR_FD_108199 | JGI IMG/M metagenome (GOLD analysis project Ga0160429, IMG submission 108199) | Solar panel surface microbial communities from Lawrence Berkeley National Laboratory, California, USA - R | ecosystem: Engineered > Built environment > Solar panel > Unclassified ... | reverse complement strand
TCACTTAGTTCAAACAGACAGATCACTTAGTTCAAACAGCTCAAACTACTGCCTCTACAGCTTACTGTTTTAGTCGTTGCGATACGACAAGTACTCGCTGTTCTCGTCAAATTATCGAAGTGGTTCGTACTTTGTTATCGTAAAGTGTGATAGTATAGTCATCGCGCTGAAAGGTGGAAAATCCACTCATACAGGTGAACAGAGCTGACGTTGAACAGCACACTGTACTGCCCGGATAGGGAATGAAACATGGTGGGCCACCATCATGGTCACGATCAGGGGTGTACCATACAAAACGGAGTAGCCCACGAAACACGTACGCCACGTAGGCTACGTAGGCCACGGTATCACTGGCAGTGTGTTGTATGTCCAGTGCGGCTTCCAACGTGCCGCTGTCTTGGCAGGCTCAGCGACGTCAATCGTTCGGATGTCTAACCGAGCAATATCCTGAAGTTCTCTTTGACCTTCAACTCCTCAAGAGCGGTACGCACCAATGCGGATATCGGGACTGTTGCGGTCAAGTCACTCAGTCAGTCATGCATGCCTTGACTAATAGCATCATCTCAACGGTATACGACGACTTACGCGTACAAAGTCGAAGTAGTATGTTATTATGTACAAGTTACAGTTATACTCCGCTTCTCCTCGGCGCCGCACCTTTCCCACCGTAGGGACTCGGTCTTGTGAGCGCGAATAATGCCGAGCGTTTCATTAATTCATACCGCTTGCTAGACACTGGGTAGCCGATGGATCACAGTCGCTTTTTAACTTTTGCTGCCCTTGGGGAAATACGACGTCAAAATCTGGAGAAAGCTTGTTTCAACATGGCTCGCCAACGGTGGTGCTTGTGACATCACCGCCTCACCAGTGATTCCCATATGGGTCTCCATGGAGTTAGCAAATAAGCTCGCGCTCTTCCGAGTTGACTGAGCCTCTATGGTCACCCTCCCCCACGGGCTCTGGGCAAGCTTAGGGTTGGTGCTTTGGCGATGGGACCGTTGAGAGCGAATTATGTATAAGAAGTCCGAAATCCCCTCGAGAGAACGCTCTTTCTTGCTCGACAACCGCTAGATCAACAGCCTAGCTACACAGATTATCTTAAGCAATGAAGTACGCCAATCGCCTTGTGCCGATGGTGGTGGTGACGGCATCATGCATTTCCTCAGTCCTTGCAGCGCCAGCACCAAGACCTCAGGCAACCTTCTTCTCTGATCCCGCCGATATTCCTACCAGCGTTGTTTCCATCGTTGGCCCTCCGTCTGCAACCGGCAACGTGCGTGGGGGCACTTACCTCGTTGGATATAGCCCATCAAACCTTGTCGATGAGACAACCGGGGGCGTCCCAGATTCAGATGTCGAACTAGGAGCGAACCAGGCCGCAGCTGCAGACCTAGGCCTTTACATCAACCTGGAAGATGTCGATGTTCCTCAACCCATTCGTGGAGGCACCACGGCCCCTACCGACCCTGGACCGCGTAAGTAGTACTACTCCTTCACAGCGAACGAACATAGACAGCTCACAGCTGCCTAGAAACGTATGCGTATGAGAAGCTCAACAGTGACCTCTACGCCCCTCCGCCTTCAGATTCCGGCAGCGTCCCGAATGCCAAGTGGCCGCTGGGTCTTTCACACAACCGACATGGTAACCCGGCCACTGCAGGATGGGCGAGGCAACAAAACTCGAACAACCTACCCGTTGCGACGGCGATGGCTGGTGTCGACATGAGACTTTCACCGAACGCGTACAGGGAGCTCCACTGGCACAAGGCCAATGAATGGTCACTCATCTTGAACGGAAGTGTTCGCGTTCAGTCAAACAACGCCGAGGGTGAAACATTCATCGATGATCTACAGGCTGGTGACGGTGAGTTCGCCTGAGATATTAGGACGAACTTGCAGGGTTTCTAACGCTATCGCTAGTATGGTTCTTCCCCGCTGGAGTCCCGCACTCCATCCAGGCCCACGAGAACGGTGTTGAGTTCCTTTTGATCTTTGATCAAGGTGACTTCGACGAGAGCAGCACCTTCCTGGCCTCTGAGCTCTTCCTTCGCCAGCCAAAGGAAGTCTTGGCGAAGAACTTTCGCACCGATGTTTCATCATTCGACGACCTCCCCGACGGGCAGCTGTACATCTTCCCCGGCACTCCTGCCCCCACAAATATCTCAGAGCAGAACGTGACTGGCCCCAACGGCGTCATCCCGCAGCAAGGTCGCTACTCGTACCACTTCTCTCAGCAGCAGCCTTACGAGGTCCCCGGCGGTTCCATCAAGATCATAGACTCGGCCTCGTTCCCAATCGCTGAGAACTTCGCCGCGGCCCTTGTCACCATCGAGCCTGGCGCGATGCGTGAGATCCACTGGCACCCTACGTCCGACGAGTGGAACTATTACCTGCAAGGCCAAGCTCGTGCGACCGTCTTCAGCGCACCCTCGTCGTCGCAGACCTTTGACTTCTCCGCCGGCGACGTTGGTTATTTCTCCACGCCAGAAGCACACTATATCGAAAACACCGGCACCGAGCCTGTCATCTTCATTGAGATGCTGCAGGCGCCGAGGTTCACTGACATCAGCGTTGGCCAGTGGCTTGGTCTGACAGCACCGCAGATTGTCAATGACACCTTGCACTTGCCGGCTGACGTCCTTGCCAAGCTTCCCAAGGTCAAGCAGTACCTTGTTCCCGGCAATGCCAACTTGTCGACGACCAACTTCACCAATGTACCTGCAGCTTGAGATGCTGTGGCGGCATGAGTGGTTGATTAGGATGTACTGTATAGACAGTAGCAATACATACAACAGAATCATCACATGCAAAAAGGTGACGCTTAGTCATCCGTTTCCACTACCCCTGCCGCTTATCCCTGCCTTGCCGTGTGCCAAGGCGTCGTCACACCCGTCCCGGTTGTGCCTTGCAGTTTTGGTACCACCCAACTCTCCTTTATAAGGAAGGACCACCGTCTCTGTCATCTGATCTGGTCTGTTCTGCCGTTCACTCGTCACCAGCCAAGAAAAACGTCTATCATCTTACCCTAGAATATTCTCGATCCCTCAAGTCAAACAAGAAACAAAGCAGAAAAAACAAACCGCTGTGAAAATGCGCAAAGCATTCGAGAAACTCGCCCAGCGAGTAGACCAAGCCAGCGATGGCAGCATCAGCCGCATCACCAAGCACTTCGACGGCGACAACCAAGATCCGCACGGCCAACAGCCCATGAACGCCTTTCCCGGCAACGCGTCAAGCTCGTCGTCGCACCCGGGAGGCCTCCCTGACATTGGGGCCATGCACTCGAACCGCAAAGCCGTCTACCCCCAACCAGGCCAACGCGCCCCGGGCCCCGGCCACCTACCCCCCAAAGTAGCATCGACCAAGTACCACCAGAGCATGCGCTTCTTCCATCCGCGTGGCCACGAGCACACTGTAGCGCGCGACCTCGGCTTCACAGGGGTGCTGGACGGCAAGTGTGTGTGGACGTGGGGCGACACGCTGATGGGCGGGGGGTCGTCAGCGTTCATCTGCGCGACGGACAGCACGTCCATCGCCAACCTCGCGACGCCCATGCACGCCGTCGACACGGCGCTGTGGCCCAACACGGACAACATCGCCAACTGGATCGACTGCCTGCCGCACGAGGAAGCCGACGGCGGGCTCTCGTGCTACGCCTTTGGCGGCACCAACATCATCGAGTGGGCGCCCAACAAGGGGCTAGTCTTCTTCCTCAAGAACCACCGGCCGGGCGGCAACGGCGAGATCAAGGGCGCCGGCGTCGCCACCTGCGAGATGCTGCACGGCGCCGTGCCCAAGTCGCACCGCACCTGCGACACCATGTGGAACGGCTTCGAGCCCTACTACGGCGACGTGGGCATCGCCTTCAACGCGGCCGAGGGCAAGGTGTACGCGTACGGCAAGGGCCCTGGCGGCGACGACGAGGCGTCCAAGCGCACGTACCTGTGCCGGGCCCCGGCGGAGCGCGCGCTCGACGTCAACGCCTACGAGTACTGGGATGCCAGCAAGCAGACGTGGGGCACGGCGCGGCTGGCCAACGGCGAGTTCGGCACCGCCAAGCTGACCAACGACCAGGCCATCTTCGGCTGGATGGGCATGAACCAGAGCGCCCCGTTCTGGAGCAACTACTACAACAAGTGGATGTTCCTGTACGGCGACAGCTGGGGCTACTCGGACGTGCTGGTCATGACGGCCGACAGGCTCGAGGGTCCCTGGGACAACCACGGCGGCATGAAGGTCGCGAGCACGTTGCCCGAGGGCGAGGGCGAAGGTTTTAGATACTGCGTGTGCGGGCACCCGGAGTTTGACGACACGGGCAAGACGGTGCTGGTTACGTGGACGAGGAACAACATCATCTACGGCACTACGATTACTTGGGAGTGAGAATGGACTAGATTAGGAGGCGGTTAATGGAACAAAGTGACGTATAGAGAAGGCACGAATTGAAATACGAAATGTTGACTTGATAGTTTCCATGCTCTCTTCCCCTTCTATCGTAATATGTATACAAGTTAATGACCCATGCTTGCTCGACCCAAGAAAAAATATTTACAAAAAAACAACAAAAACAAAACAAGAGTCAAATACCCAATAGACATAAAGTTTGATCCCTCGGAGAGACCAAAGAAACCCCAACCCTTCCCAGGTCATCGTCGCTCAGAGAAACGCCTCGCTCCAGACCCTTGCTTCAACGCCGGACGCGCTTCCCCTCATAAAAAATTCTTCTTCAAACTGCTCTTGCGCTGGGGAATCTCAAAAGACGGCACACTACCGCCGCGCCTGTTTCTCGCATCACTGATGCCGATGCCGTATACGCCAGCTCCGCCACCTCCGCCGAAGTCACTCAGTGCGCGAAAGGTCCCGCTTCGGCGCATCGGGTCGCTGTTGTTGTAGTCCATCCTGGTCTTGAGGCCTTCTAGCTCACGCTCGAGACGAAGCGCTTTTTCTTTCTCTTCACGGAGCTCACGCTCGGCTCGCTTGGCCTGAAGCTGGTTGCTGGAATCGGACGATTGTAGTTCATCAATGGTCGCAAGCAAACGCTCGATTTTATCGCGCGACTTGGATATGTCTTCGGTCAACTGGTTATTGGCCTTGTCGCGGCGCTCGATTTGCGTCTGAAGGTCGCGCACGGTACGGTCAACTGTACGAACGGAGCGTTGCTCTTTGTGTCGAACGTCCTCAAGCTCTTCCACTTGCTTCTCAAGCTTGTATATGTTAGCAATGCTATCGTACAGAGAAATCATTACACCAGCTTACCTCTTGTACGCGAGTGTGTAAGAATCGAACATCTTGACTGCCGGACGAGTAGTTCTTAGTCTCCAAGTCAACCAGGCTCAGTTGCAGCTCCTTAACCGCTTTGTCCAGTGCGACTTTCTCCTTGTGAAGCTGCACGTTGTTCTCTCGCTCCGTCACCACTTCCTTCTGTACTTCCTGCGCCAATGCTTCGGAACGCCTCATTTTGCCCACAGCGGCCGCTGTGACATCTTCCCGTTCGGCCAAAGCTCCTCGAAGCTGTAGTAACTCTCGCTCCAAGCCTGCGGCGTTGCGTAGGGAAGGGCTCTCACTTCGGGATAGTTCTTCAAGTCTTTCTGCTGTTTCCCTCAGACGGCTTTCTAGATGCTTCTTCTCGTTCGAGAGCTGATCACGTTCTGCAGTTGTGGCATCAACGGATGACCGCAGGGTTCTAATCTGCGACAAGAGTGCGACAGTCTTAGTTTGTGCTTCGTTGTGGGCACTCACTGCTTCGTCCCTTGAGTTGGACAGGCTCTCGAGTGTGACTTCCAAACGGGACTTCTCTTTCGCCCAGGTTGAGCTGTTCAAGACCTCGTCGTCCCACCGCGACCTCAAGTCCTCAAGCTCATCACGAAGGCGGCCATTCTCGCTACGGATGTTCACAGTTGCATCACGCTCGAGTTCGAGCTCGGTCGTTAATCGTGTAAACTCGGACTTGTACTTCTGTCGAGTCTGCTCCATGGAGAGTTCCTTGTCTTCAATGTCAATAGCCCGTTGGCTCCGGTAGTCTTCAAGTTCATTCTGAAGTCGCTTTTTTGATTGGAGGGCGCCGTCAAGATCTGCAGAGATATCCTCTATACGCTCTTCGTAACCCTGGACTTGTCGTTGAAGATCCTCAACTAGAGAGTCCATCTGCTTTCGTTCGGAGATGATGGTAGCGCAAGTATCCTCTGCTTCACGGCCTTGTGCCTTGGCAAACTGCTCGGCTCGTGTAGCTTTCAACACGGCCATCTCCGCTTGCTCGAGCTTGTTGTAGTACTCATCTGCTCGGGCCTTGTAAAGATTCAGGCTGGATGTAACATCTTGCAACTTTGATGTTTCAGCATCCAGCTTTATCTGAAGTTCCGAGAATTCTTGCAAAAGCTGGGATCTGCTAGCTTCTTCCTGCTCACGTTCATGCTTGAGATCTTGCAGTTCGGAACGAGCATCACGCACATCAACCTCCAATGCTGCCCTCGCTTGTTTGAGGTTCTCAAAGACAGCTTTTGCGTCTGCCAATTCGCCTATCGTAGAGTTGTGGACCTGGAGGAGAGATCTACGAGATTGCTCCTGGGAATTGATGAGATCGAATAGCTCCTCATGAGACTTAGTCTGCACTTCCTTGAGACTCAGTTGTCCAGTGTGGATGCTGTTTTCCAAAGCAGACACTTTCTTGGCGGAATCGTCAAGCATGTCATGAAGTCTGAAATTCTCACGCTCGAGCTTTTGCACTCGCTTCAGAGATGGACTGTCATCTTGCCAACCGCCTTTTGTAGGAGACCGATCGACCTGGTCCTGCAAATGGCGGTTACGCATTTCCGACATCTGCAGCTGGTTCTGGAGAAGTTCCATCTCCGACGCCATGTCCATCTTCTTGTTGTACGAGATAGAGTCAACAGTCCTATCAGAGCGTGTCGAGTCAACCGTAGCACTACTCAAATGGCGTTGAACGGGCGTGGAATATCCAGGCTGAGGCGGTTTCAGGTTCTCAGAGGTCTTGCGCATGCTGAATGAAGACACCCGCCCATTCGCTTGATTGTTGTCCAGCTCCTCAAGCATACTGCGCTTAGCCCTGCTGTTGCGGGAATCCATCTCGTTGATCTGGTTCTCATGGCGCGTTTGTAACGTCTCAACATGTTCTTCGGCGTTTGCACATCTCTCTGTGAGAACCTTGACGGCGTTCTGCGAGTCTTCGAGCTTTTTTGCAAGATCAACAATTTTCGACATATCAAACTTGACTGCCTCATAGTTCGACGGCGGCATCTCAGCTGTTGGGTCGAAGACCTTTTGGATAAGCATCAACTGTTCGTGGCAATCCTCAAGCTCGTCGTGAGCCGCGTCGAGCGACACTTGAATTTGTCGACTGTTCGCTTGAGCTTGTGACCGGAGTTGCCGCTCTGTCTCAAGCTTGCGGTTGGCCTCTGCTAGCTGTAGATTAACACTTGAAGATGCCTTCTCGGCATTGCGGCTTGTCTTGTGTTCGCGTGTAACCTCGTGATTAAGGTCTTCCAGACTTAACGCCAGCTTTTCCTTCTGCTTCTCAAGCGCCGTAATGGTCAATCGAGCCTCCTCAAGCTGTCGAGCTAGTTGCCTGTTGTTCTCCTCCACAGAGGTCTTGCCAGATTGCAGTTGAGTGATGCGCGATCGCTGAGTGTCGCTTGCCCGCGAGTTGGACCTGGCAATATCAAGGTTCTTCTGTTGAACCTTGTTGAGAAGAGCCCGATTATCGTTTTCGGATGCTGTCAGGCGTCCCTTTATTGCAACAAGCTCGCGTTCCAGCCGATCCTTGTGCTGATCATTGTACACCTTGTATGCTTCAGAGTCCGCTATAACTTGTGCCAATCGCTGCGCCTCATCTGCATGTCCATCTCGATCTTCTTCCGTCTCGTGGAGCTGTTGTTCTCGCTCAGCCAGAGTCTGAGCCAGAACGGCTTGTCGCTCCGTAGCTAGACGCAACGAGCTGCGCTCTGCGAGACTCTCGGCATCGATTCTAGCTTCTTGCAGTTCGAGAAACCTCTGGCGAAGGCTTCGCAGCTCGTTTTGGTATTCACGTTTGTCTTTCTCTGCGGCGGTACGACCTTCGCTTGTTCGACGTAGCACATCTTGCTGTACGTATAACTCCTTCTCAATGGTGATTTTGAACTGATTGAGCGCATCGAATTCGCGCTTCATTGTGCTCAGCTTATGTTCCCCAAGCATTTGCACATCGTCACGCGATTGTCGCTCACGGCTCAGGTCTGCTTGAACTTTGCATAGCTCCTCTTTGAGATCCTGAATCTGTTTTTCCAGCATCTTGCGGCCGTTGATAGACTGTTGGTCCTCGTTGACTCTCTCCTCGAGGAGCTTCCTTGCGTCTGAGGCTTCACGTTCAAGCTGACCTTTGTGCACCTTCAGAGAATCCAACTCGCCCTGCACAGAACGAAGTCGCGTCTGAAGAGAGTCATGCTTCTTGTTGATTTGACGGCTCTCTTCTTCAAGAGCGCAACGATTCGATTCATAGTTCGTTGATTCACGCTTTAGGATTGCAAGCTCGCTGTCTCGAAGTCGCAACAAGTCATCGTACTCAGCTGATGCGGAGGAAACCTCCGAGAGTTGCTGTCTGACCGTCGAGAGATTGTCGTTAAGCTGTTTGACTTCCCGCTTTGATGATTGAAGTTCCTTCAATGTGGAAGAGAGTTTGACTTCGAGATCCTGATCTACTGCAACAATTTTGCCTTCAAGGTCTTGAACCTTGCGATCTTTCAAGCTTATTTGACTGTTTAACATCCTAATCTCCTGCTGTAGACGCTCTTCTACCAAGCTTGATTCGGACCTGGTGTTCTCGATGGTCGACAACCTTTTGTTAAGATCCGCAGTTTCATGCACCAGCTCCTGCTTTTCAAATTCAAGACCGGCTATGAGATCCCCTGCTTGCTCGAGGTCTTTGCGCATAATGTCTAAGTCGGTTTCAGCCTTCTTTCTCGCGAGCATAAGCTCATCAATCTGCTCTTCTAAGCTATCTTGATCGTCCAGAGCGCCAGCTAGCTTTTCTTCAAGTTCAGTTTCTCGTGCTTGAAGCCGCTTGAATATCTCCTCTTTATCGAGGGCCAGGGCTCGTTCGCCCTCCAAGGTTTGTTGGATCTCGGATACTCTCATTTCTGCGCGCCTTCGCTCTTCTTCGACCCTCTGCTTTTCAGCGGCTTCGAGTTGCATCTTCGATTCGAGTGACGTGATCTTTTCATCGCGTCTTTTTATTTCGCCAGTTTGCCTTGTGGCTCCGAGGAGCGGTCGCATCTTGACGAAGAGACGCCACCATGGACTCGCCTGGAGATTGAGGTAGACCTGAAAGTTTTGTTGAATGATTCGCGCAGCCTCTGCTTGATATAATTGTTTGCTGACGGCACGCCTTCTCGTAAAACCTCGAGCAACTGATTGGAATCGTGACATGATCTGACGAATCAGAGTGTCTCGCTGTTCTTCTAGCTCGGCCAGTACACCGGCACGGAAGAAGACTTTTGTGAGACCCACTCGATAGAAGGCCGGATCGAGGCTGAGCTTCTCGAGGATAATTTTGGCCGCTGTTTGCCCATCAAGGACACCTCTAGGCATAGTTGGACACAAAACTTCATACCTAGATCGGAACTCTGCAAACGGCAAGCGGTTGGGGAAACCAGTACGCGCGATCCGAATTCCTTCCAAGACACCATTGCATCTTAATTGATCCAGGACGAGGTTGGCATTGAACAGTTTTGGCCGTTTCTTGTGGTTCGGTAAGATGCAACGCACGAAGTGAGGACGCGTTGAATGCAGCTTGGCCATCAGACCAGATAGTTGCTCCTTGTGGCGTTGAGCCACAGTCCGAAAGAGCCCTTTCTTCACTCGGTTTTTGGTAGCAAAAACATCGTCGTCGGACACTGCACAATCAGCAAAGAGATGTGCGATGTGCTTATCCGTCGATGTGGCCAATATTCTTGTGACATTGTCATTCAGAGGATCCTTGTTCTTTTCTAGCCAGCCGTCTGTAGAGTACTCAACCTCAGCAGCGTAATGTGTGATCATAAACCCCTGGTTGAGAAGAGAGCGTTTGTATTTTGGCGTCTTACGGTCCCAGAGAGAGTGCAGCTTTTCCGTAAAGCTCTTGTCTGTGGCTTTAGGCATCACACTGTCCTCGTCTAAGCACGAAAAGATACCAATGGGATTCGTCAACTCGATGAGGTCTATGGTCGGCTGGAGGTCTTTGCCAAAGTCGATAAACTTCCATTCAATTTGCTCCCGAGCGTACTCTTCTTGTTCCAGTACGAACATGTGATGGTTGAAGAACTGCTGCAACTTTTCGTTGGTATAGTTGATACACAGCTGTTCAAACGAGTTTTCTTCAAAAATCTCAAACCCAGCAATATCGAGCACTCCAATAAAGTTAGTGTCGTCCATGGTGGCGCTTGCTTGGTTGAGACGCTTGTTGATCTTGTCAACCAAGTCACCGAAGCCTCGCTCGTAGATCCCCTTGGATAGCGCGTCAATCGCAAGACGAACTTGT
>Ga0160429_1002159_pt1 | contig 10509 bp, 8 predicted proteins | sample SolpanmetagenomR_FD_108199 | JGI IMG/M metagenome (GOLD analysis project Ga0160429, IMG submission 108199) | Solar panel surface microbial communities from Lawrence Berkeley National Laboratory, California, USA - R | ecosystem: Engineered > Built environment > Solar panel > Unclassified ... | reverse complement strand
GACTGACGTGACTCCCATCGACAACACCCTGGGTGTTAGTGGTAGTGGTAGGAACGGAGGCTCGAAGGGCGATCACGGGAGGCGTATGCAAAGAGCACGACGCACCGCGTGCTGAGCCCCCGAAAGCAGGACTGGGATCGCGGTGCAGCGCGCTGTTCTTCCGGGGGGGGGAGTGCTTACGACGCAGCTTTGATCCGGTCGATGTAACCAACCGATGTGAAGGCAGAGCGCGACGAGTTTCTAAGCGCTGCGTCGGTGGCGCCCGCAGCGGAGGACGACGTGGAGTTCGCTTTCGTGCAGGGGCCGGTATAGTTGTCTTGGGCGAGGCGACGCTGATGAATTGGATTAAGAGCCACCACGATATTGATGAGCGATGGGTATGTTATATTGATTAATTCTTCATGATTATTTTGTCTATCGTATTCCCTCCAATCCCACAATTTCTCTCTTTCTACGTTTCCCACCCACCCACCCACCCCTCGATCGATATCTATGCGCGGTGAGGGGAAGAGAAAGAGAAAAGAAAAAAACGAGAAAAAAAAGCCAGGCGAAACCGTTGCTTCGTTCACCCGACATATGCGCCTCGAGCTCGAGTGCTATCATACAAAACGTGTTTCACTTTTGTCGCATCCATCGCTGCCTCTTCCTTATCCATGCGCAGAAAACAAACATTATCCGTTTTTAGTCGTCCCTTTGTTGTTTTTCGTATACTTTCCCTTAACAATTTTTATTTCCTTCTTCTAAACTAACCACAGACGTTGTTCCTCCAGTATCCCGAGCTCCTCCGTCAAATTCTAGAGCAGTTTGCCAAAGACATCCAGTGGAAGCGCGAAAAGGAGGAGGATGAAAAGCAAGGCTCCTGTGATGAATGGTGCGCCGTCAGTGCGACAAACGGTGAATCCGGCGCATTGATGAATGATTGAAAAGAGAAGAAAGAAAGAAGAAGAGGGTCTCCGGCCGAAGAACAAGGTTGAATCCAGATTGTAGCGACTTTTAGTAAATATTCCATAATCCATGCAAATTCCAGCATTTTCTAGTTCGACTGCTGCCCACTCCACTCGCTTGAACCTAGAGAAACATGATAAACACTCCGTTGCAAGTGACGTAAGCCCCCATCATCTCGCTGTTCTTGAAATCTGTCGTTGAAAGCTCTTAACGTTTGTCCTCGGGAATCGCTTAACAGCATAACAGGACACGCATCGCACTTCAAACTAATCCAGCACCCCTCCACAGCACGCCTCAGTCCCCCCCTATTCGCGCTGGAAAGACTGATAGTACATCTGCGGATTCTCATGCTGCGAGCGCGGCGGGTACCCCCTAGAATCGCCACCGGGACCTTGAGCCTGTTGCTGCTGCTGCTGTTGCTGAGGACCCTGCGGCATAAAACCCCTCTGTCCGATCGCGGAATACTGCTGACTGATCGAAGCCTGACCCATTGGCATCTGCTGACGCGGATCCTCGGGCATCTGCTGGTAGGGCATAGGCGGATTCGGTGGACGGCTGGGCTGTGCGGAGTTGCCGGAGATCATATACCCGTAGGTGTCCGGACCTTGGGGAAGTGTGGAACCGGCGACGGTTGGTTTTGCGGTGCGCGACATGGACTGTTGCCAGGCGAGGGTGTCTTCTGGGGACATTTCACCACTTCCTCGTGGAGCGCCGGGGCGGGGGAGAGGGGAGGACGGTTGAAAGGGATGCTGCTGCCAGTGGCCTGCGGAAGGGTAAGATGCTGATGGTTGGCGGGATAGAGAGCCGGATCCACTGCCTCCACCTGCTAGTTGCGCTTGTAGCATAGGGACGTTGTCTGTTCCAAGTGGTGAGCGCAGGTTCGCGACCTCGGTCCATGTTGAGCCTGTCGTGATATTAGTGCTCCGATCATAGCTTTAGCGGGTTCTGTAAAGGACAGTCGCACAAGATTTGAGAAACTGCAAGAAGGGGAAAGCTTACCGGGACTCTCGCTCATGGTCATGTGAATGCCCCCTTGGTCCACTTTACTCCTGAGAAATGCATTTTCGTCTTCAAGCTCCTTGTTTCGCTTCAGTGCAGCGACAAGTTGCTCGCGCTCGATTTCATCGTCGCCGGAGGTTAGCTCGGCGATTCTTCGCTCGAGCTTCTCAATGTGCTCTTTCGTTCGTTGCCTGATTGCACGTTGCGCCTCTCGATCATTCGCTCGCTTTCGCTCCAATTGTGCTGCGCTTAGTGTGGTGACGCTGCGAGTGCCTGCTCGTGAAGGTCTCTTCTTGGTGCCAGCTGCGGAGCCAGAGGCCGCGTTGCTGCTACTAGCAAGCTTTGCGTCTGACTCGGAAGAGTAGGCCTCCGTTTCTGACTTTACACCTCGACCTGACATGCTGGTGTGTTTGGTCAAGCCAGGTTTTGAGGGTGATGGAAAGGGGAGAGTAAGATGTGCTTTGGCCCTCGAGTCAAATTGTTCGAGTTTTGTAGGACAGTAGCAGAGAAATGAGTTTTGAAGCGTCCTGAGCTGGCTGCGAACCAGTGGTAAGGACTCGGTATGTTTTCAAGAACAATAAGATAATGCAACTGATTTGGAAGCGATCATAAAGAGGTTGTCGCTCCAACAATAAGCAGCGTGGATCCTGTGACGAATGTTATACAGGTTGACCGGTTTACAGGCAGAAGAGTAAGGAAGTAGAGTTCGCAGCAGCGTGAACCGAGGGCGACGAGGGGTAATTGCTCGCTCCTTGATGGCGAGTCAAGTTTGGGATGATGACAAGGTAATAATAAAGTAAAGTGGAATAGTTATTTGCAAGAGAAAGGATCTCATCCGAACTCTTTCGGATTAAGGGTTTTTTGTCATGGACCAAACGCTGGACGAGCCAAGTGCGACGCAGAGGGGACGTGCACGAGGGAGGGAGTCAGTGATATTTGATACTGTACTTACTTGTCTGTGTATGTATGTATGTAGCGTAATTTGGAGGTTGGGTAGGTAACAAGTGAGCGTCGGCTGGTTGGATGGAGTTTTTAAAATCGGCCGTCAATCAAGGTTATTATGTTATTACAGGAGCAGATGAGAGAGTCCGCCAAGCCAAGTGATGGAGACACCTGTTCGGCCGGGACGAGCGAGGAGACGAACGCACAAGAGCAATTAATCGGACACCCAAGAAGGAGAAAAAAAAAGGACAAGACCAAAGTTAGTGTGATTGTACTAGAAGTCGAAGAGAAACAAGCCCGAAAGAACCTCAACCGAGGGTATTGTTGCAGTAGTACAGTATGTATGGCGCAGTTTACAAAAGGAAGGTGGAAGTGACGACGACGGAGATCCATCTGATGCTTTGTTTGGGTGCACCGTTTTGTTATAACGATGGAAGCGGTGCACGACGGGATTAGATCAGACGAAAAGGCATCGGACTTGCTTGACATCAAGAGACGCCGTGAGGATGGTTAGAAATCTCCAGACCTAAACATTTCGATATCAAATTATAGTATCACCTATGTGGGCGTAAGAGTACATTATCTATCTACATTGCAGTTAGCAATGAGTAGGTTAGTTAGGGAGGGCGATGACTGCATGTGCATACTCCGAGCGTGCGTGGATCCTCGCACGAACACCCGCCGCCATTTCGTTCATTTCGCAACTTTCTGATACTGGTAGCATTGGACCAAGAAATGCATGGTTCCATTTTCCGCCTCCCGTGGATCTAACCACTGCAGCGAACAGACAAACATGCCATAAATTGTGTAGTCCGTGGTGTTACAGATAGCATAAACCTTGTTCCCTCAACCGAGCAAATTCAAAATGATGCTGCTTTTTCCCTCGGCTTGGAAATGCTCGATGAAAAGCCGGCCGGCAATACCGCCTCATTTCTTCTGCGCCATGGCCTGGATATAAAGCAGAGTTCAGGATTATATCTCACCAAATACGAACTCCTTTACCGGTAGCAAGCAGGGTCTTTTGTAGGGCGCAGGTGTTCTGCCTTCTTTGTCTCCCGACATTATTCCACGCTGAATATAGCGGATCACCTAACTTAGCTTGCAACCACTCTCTCTTCAGACCTTGGTGTGTTGTTTTTCTTTGCTGCAATGTCACTATACAGTAGCTGCCGATCTTGCCGTTTTCACTACATTATGTACAGATCTTATACGAGCCACATGGCCAACCTCCCCAGCGAAAGATGCATCTGCTTGCTTGCGTGTACATATTTCGCTTGAGTTTCTCCTCATGAAAAGCTTAACCATCTTGCCATGCGAAGTGACGTCGTCAGCAGTGCACCAACCCTTCTTCATACAATTTCGAACTGCCGATGTGTTCTGAAGTAAGTTCGTCGTTGAGTGTTCGTGCCTTCCCAGATCGTAGCAGAACCGCCCATGCAATCAGCTTTGTTTGTTACTCTCTGTGCGATGACGCAGACGACGTTCCTGCCGCGATGAACTTGATTATCCTTATTATAGACTCGACCGTGCTCGTACTGTCCCGCAATCTCCGCGTCCGTTTTGGACCCTTCCGTCGCGCACTCCGTAAAGTCGAGTACTGTCCTCGTACTCAAACAAGTCCCGATAGAGGCATCCGACTATCGGCGTACAATATTTCAGACAGCCGATGTGCGTCAACTTTCCTAAGGTTGATCGAACAGCGAAGTAAAGTTCGCGGTACCTCAAAGATGTGGTTTCAGCGATGCATGACGATGCAAACAACCCCGACGACCCTTCGGTGATATGTCGCTCATCAAATCTTCACAAATTTTTTGGACATTGACCAACAAAAATTATCCTAATGCTGTCTTCGGGAAATCTCATGACGAAGGAGGGCTGTCGAACGACCAATACTATCATGCCTTCCCGTCTTGTGTCATACTGTACCGTACTGTGCCGTTAGACCTATGCTGGCTGTTATGCAAGGCTTCGAAGTACAAGTACAGAACTTTAGAACACCATTAAGGTTGCGCTTATCGCCCCGATATCTCCTTTCAAGGTTGATCTCCACTCCCACAAGCCCCTGTGATCACGCATTCTAATACGCCGCTTAGACGAATACGAAACACTGCACGAGCAAGTACGCAGCACAGTTGGGGTATGGAACTTATGTGGTGAAGATTGTGAGCATCGTTGCAGACTCTAAGCGCAATCACACGATTGGCATTGCGACCTCGGCTTACGCGTACTTTACTCTACTTTACTTAGCACAGCAACTAGATCCCAACCATCTTTCCCTCTTTATGGCTTGCTTTACTCCCCTCATTTGATAAGTTACATCATTTCAACCAACCAGTCAACCACCAGGCTGAAAACAAAACGCCCGTAGTTTACCGTCAGGATGGCATCTCAAAACGGGTTTCCAATTCTTCGGTTACTACCCCTACCCCACTCCTGCGGCTTCCTTCCGTCCCGCACAATGTTATGGCAACTCAGGGCTTTATGTAGTTGTACCGCATTGGGTAATACGCTAGCTTAGTGCGGAATGTTTATTAACTTTATTTATGATTAAGGAAAAACTGGAACTGATTGAATTTTAGCTGATGGAGCGCTCTATCTCACCCCTGTTCTCACCCGACTAAGAAACCCACCGTATACCGTCTAGCAATTCAGCTGCAGTACTGCCGTTGATAGGCGAAAGGACCTTTACAAACGTGACCAGACGAATTGCAGACCGACTACTGTACTGAAGATGATTCACGATATACAGCGAGCAGTGGTTGGGCTCTTTACATGCGTTGCTAACATGCATACTGACCGCATATCGTCAGCCCCAAATGGACTTGCTATGAGAACTGAAGCAGGACTGTGCACGCCTGTAATAGTTTCGGTGTGAGGTAGGTTTGAGAAGACTCTGTGATGGTCTGTAATCTACACGGGATAGATGTTTGAAAGATTTCAAATACGTCATCTCTGCGGACTGGACCGTACGACTTATGAAACATGATTCTGACACTACTCTTGCATTGAAAGAATCACTGTTGTTTGATCCAATGATGCTCACAGTTTCTACGGAAAGCGTGCTTCGGTGCTGTGGTTTCTGCCAGCAAATTCCTGTGAGACCCATGCTGTAAACTCATGATAGTATGAAACAAGTATCTCGCGTTTAATTTTCGAAATTTGCCGAGGTGGAGACCAGCTTGATAACTGACAACATTAAGAACCTAGCATTTCCTCGAAAACACGGATCTAAAGGTGAGAGTCTAGACGTGGAGAACGATCCCCTGAACGTATTAGCTCACGCTCATTTTTCGTTAATATCTCCCCTCTCGAGATGGTCAGCACTACACACGTTAAGATGATTCTCAGGAAAGGACGTATTCGTGCCGGAAAGACTACATTTTCAGCAGTTCTGTAAATCCCTTAGCAGTCAGCTGACAGACTGGCAACCTGAGTACTCGTAGTGCAACCAACAATTATCAACAACAACACTATTATACTGTGTTGATTTGGTGTCAATTATTAAATATGATCTCTATGCCGAAACTTTCTTTGACCTTGATGAGATACAAATCACGCAACCAATATCGACAGGTTGTGAGGTGATTGCCATTTGAGTCGCTTACCTGTGACTTTTGCTCAGGAGATTTTGGCAAGTTTGGCATAGAAATCGTTCTGGTAGGACGCTGCGGTTATCACGACAACCCTAGTTTTTGAACTACGGTTTTTCATTATTGCAGGAAGGATTATCGAGAATAGTATGAAACACTGGAAGGCCCGTTTTGTGCTACTCACCTCACAACTTGCCTTCCCTTCATGAAGCATTCCACATCTCAATGTTCACAGTACTGCTGATTTGTGTCCAGGATTTCCATCTTAACAACCCCTTTGTGTACAGTGCTTGATATTCATTCTCTTAAAAGCATTCAATTTCAATTAGATGCCAACTATTCCGACTTGAAAAACACCAAGGCGATCTACAGTTACTGGTGTGTCAAGGGGCTCAGAAATACCATGGTTCTAAATGAAATCTACGACTCAGAAGGTTCAACTTTTGAGGACCCATGACTCTTTAGGTTCTCAATCATGTCGTACGATCTTCTGTTTCATGTGTTTGATGCAGGAAAACACACTTTGGTCAAGGGCTGCGGTACGTCAGCACACCGATAGTCACAGTCTCTTCGTCGGCAGACTCAACAGAGACCCGCTGATAATGCCCCATCAGGCGTCATGACTCTGATCTGTGGTGCTTTTTCACTTGGCATCTATTTCAAAATTTGGATTGCCCACTCATGCAATGTTATTGCCTGTGCTGCTACTCAACAAGACACCTTTAAACGCTGCAAGACCATGCTCATTTTCCCATCAGTTACTGAGTAGTGTGGGCAAGTCGATGTATTGCATTCTGAAGCCTCAGGCATTGGCACGACTCTCATCCTGGTAATACAATATATTGCATGTGGCCATGCAAGTCATGCAACAGGTAATAAAAAGCCGCTGGGTTTCGGAATCTCGTACGAGAGTCGTACTGGCAACCAGTCGATGTCGGTCCGAATTTCGTCACGTATGGGATCCTAGAACGTGGCACATTACGCATGACGCGGTGGTCGAATGTCTATGTGACTCTCGCTGCTCATTATTGCTTGTCGGTCCCAACGGCTATTATCACAGGCACTATCTTTCCGCATTATCCCGTAATCTCATTCTTCTTGACCCTGTATGTTCAGTACGAAAAATTAATCTGCCCACTGATGTCAATTTGTGAATATTTCTCATGCAAACTGCAATATTGGAGATTCGATCCAGCATAACAATCCAAAACATATTATACCCGCAAACGTTAGAACTTTTTTTTCCTCCAAGTCGTGAAGTGTTCACCATTCATCATCATGTAATATTTCAGCAAACACCAAAAATATGGCACTACTTGCTGCAACTGGTTCCAAAGAATCTCCATTTGGGGTATTTGCTTTCGAAACATAATCGAAGCGTAGAAACTAATGTTCAAATATACACCTGAGCTGTATGACCTAGCGTTGGTGTGAAGAACTCGGTGTGTTTCGACCACATTGCGCAATGCCGCAACCCGCCAAGTTTTCGAACAGAACGACATTTGATACATGGCGCTAATATCCAAACTGCTGGGCACTTTGAAATCTCGAGGTCGTGGACAGATTTAGGAGGTTATGAGTACAAGGAAGTGCCTTTGGAGCGCGTGTGCGTTTTGATCAGAAGTTGAAGGAACATATCGTGCGTATGTAAATGAGGAGTGAGTTAGGAACACGACTTTGCGACTGTATAAATACACCTCCAGACTACAACCGGCACTTGAGGCATTTGAAGCACACCCGCAAGCACTGAAGATGAGGAAAAGGGGTTACAGCTTTCGCTGGGCAAGTGTGTACGCAAGCTCCATTGCAAGAACAGCGTCACTGCACCTCACTTTATTACCGAACTCCGACATACTGTCCTGATGTGGAATCTTCTGGAGCTCTCGAAACACACGCGAAAGTGCACAAGCAGAAACCCATTGAAAGGAGCTCTATGGAGCAGCTATTTCCTTTCCACTTCAAGAGCTTACGGACATTGCGCACGCATCAGGTGGGATCTGGAATCGTACGACTGTACTGTTACGACGATTGAATACAACGACTTGGATCTGACGTTTTGGTGTGTCCGCACGCGTCAACGCTATCCCTCTTTATTTCTTACAACTTCCAGAGATCCTCTTGCTTGGTGCCCTCAGATGCGTAGCTCTACACCGCCGGCACTCCCTTCATATTCTCGTCGAAAACGTCGAGCACTTCCACTAAAGCATTTTCGTGGCATTCATGCAGGAAGGATCGAACAGCAATTAATCAACACAGTAACAAGAGCGAAACATCAACGGGTCGCGCCGCAGCAATGAACACGCTTATGATTAATTTCACAGTACTTTTCTTAATCAATAAATCACCAGGCAATTTCGTAGACGACACAACTATATCCCACCATAGCTTGGTGCTATACGAGCTGCGACCTTTTGCACAAAAATGTCTCCACGTGCACAGCGGGAAGAGACATTGCCGCTTCCGGTTCCGGTTCTAGACTTCCTTCCGCCGCTATTACAGTCTCCCAGATTGATAAATAGTAAACATTGATTGAACCAAATAATAGAAAAGGATCTGTTGGTAGGAGCGTACTTCATACAAGCACTGTAACACAGTGACAGTCTGACTTGTCTTCTTGCACGTCCCAAGAAAAATAGAAAAAGAGAAAACAATCGTGACAGGAAAAAAAACGTTTGACATCAACAGCAAAACATTCCCGTTGCACCCCAAAGCCAAAACCCCACTAGACTATCATGCCAACAACTTCACTTGCAAGCAAAGTATGCCTCGTAACCGGTGGCGCCGGCGGCCTAGGAAAAGCAATCGCCCAGGCCTTCCTCGAAGCAGGCGCCACAGTGATAGTATGGGACCTGAACAAAACCCTCCTATCACAATGCCAAAGCGAGCTGGAGTCCAAGGGCACCCTACAGACCGTCGAAATTAACATCACCGACGCCACGACGCTAGCCTCGAGATTCGAAGACATACTGAAGACGCACGGCAAGCTCGACGTTCTCGTGAACAACGCGGGCGTTATGGATAAATTCGACCCGGTGGGCGCGCTGGAGAGGGATCTCTGGGATTGCGTGCTGGCGGTCAACTTGACGGCGCCGGTTATGTTGACGAAGTTGGCTGTTAATCATATGCTGGAGCGGGCGCCGGGGGGTGGAAGCGTGTTGAATATCTGCTCGTTGGCGAGCGCCAGAGGTGGGATGGCTGGTTAGTGCTTTCTGTTATAAGTGTTTACACTTCTTCGGATGCATATTACGTTGGCCCTGAGTAGATGACTGAGCTAACCTCAATAGGTTGCGCCTATACCGCTTCCAAACATGGACTTCTTGGTGTGACTAGGAATACTGCTGCAGCGTACGCCAAGCAAGGGATCCGCTGCAATGCCGTCATCCCTGGCGGTATGGCCACGAATATCGGCAGCGCAATGGCCCAGGGCGTAAATCAGAGTGGATACGGGTTGATGAGCAAGCTCATGGCTCTCGATCCGGGAATGGTTGATGTCGACAAAATCGGGAAGATGTGTGTTTGGATGTCCAGTGACGATGCTTCGTTCTTGACCGGCGCAGAAATTACCGCAGATAATGGCTTCACGAGTGCTTGAGTTCTTGTTAATTTGCAAATCGTAAAAGAATCGTTGAGGCTCATACTACTATTAATTTCTTCTTTCGTTAGCGTTGGCTGTCACAGGTCGTGAACAGCACAATGCGAAGTAACCTCGGCGCATCATATTGACCAATTGTAGACATTACGCAGTGTTCATGTTCATGCTTTTATTTGACTCCATCGCGAATCGTCCATCCTCTTCTTCAAACTCACTAAGTTGTGAAACAGGAAGCTGCACAGCATGATCAATAGCAACGGGCAATCCTCTGTGCCTCCCTCTAAGCATAACCACCACAAGCACAAGCTTACTCAAGGTGTGCCAACTGCCACTAAAACTGTAGGCAGCCCATGGCACACCAGTGCTGATTCCGACGCAGCCATAACCTGAGACTGTCTCGAAGATGACATTGAAGACGGAGAAAACTGTCGGATTGACTTC
>Ga0160429_1002158_pt1 | contig 10510 bp, 10 predicted proteins | sample SolpanmetagenomR_FD_108199 | JGI IMG/M metagenome (GOLD analysis project Ga0160429, IMG submission 108199) | Solar panel surface microbial communities from Lawrence Berkeley National Laboratory, California, USA - R | ecosystem: Engineered > Built environment > Solar panel > Unclassified ... | reverse complement strand
GTTCTGATGCGTTCAACTCACTCACTAGACTTTCAACTTGCTTTAGTGGAGTTACTAGTTCAATTGAATTACTCTTCTTAGAAGATCACTTGCGCACCACTCATCCCCCGAGAATCAACCCTCAAACCCTTGAGACCTTTACCGGTTTAGAGAGCTCGTAACATCAATAAGCCTCTCACACATTGCCGGAGACCACGTTAACCGCGCTTCACGCGGCAGACCTTTATCCTTCTTCCCCTTCAAGCGAGCGGCGGTGGAGACCTGCGTCTGCTTGGCTGAGCGTTTATGCGTAGCAGCTGATGGCGCTAGTATACGATCGAGAGAGGGTGACGGCGAGGCAAATGGAGAGCTCATAGTAGCGATCATAGAGGAGATGTTGGAGGAGGCTATCATCAACACCATACAATTGCCGTACATGGGGTGCTGCTAGATTCATGACTACAAGCTTACTAACACCTCCTAGATTGCCACCCCTCCTAGATAACGCGCACAAACCGAACGATCGAACTGCAGGCGCTATCGTTACGCCCAGCTACACGCGGCTACAAGCCCTCGCACTACAGCGCCAAAATCTATATATACATTGGGCGCGTTATTGTAACGCGCACATAAAACGAACAAGCCCTAAATCTGAAACTAGCAGATCGGACCCTCAAAGCTTAACTGTGTCCAGCCGTAGTCCCTGCATTTGATGGTACAAGTAGTAGGTACCTATATACGGTACATTCATTTATACTGCGCAGCCTGACCTTACTTGCACTCTGGAACTGGCAGCTTTCTTTCTCAACTGCAAACACTCAATCAGTCTCTTCAAAAACAATTCGAGATGTCGACCAGCTCACACAATCATCAAGTTTCCGCGACCCGCGGCGGCGCAAGCTCCGTCCCTACTCCCGCCAACAGCGGAGGCAGTGCTATTTTCGGATCCTCCTCAGTCGGTGCGACACACGGCGAGGATGTGCCTCCCAAGACAGTCGGCGGTCTAGACAAGGAGAAGGCCGTAAGAATCACACCTCATTTTCAGAAGTTAAGGGCCGTGTAGCTGATCGTCAATTAGAACCAAGAAGGTGTATCAACCATGTTTTCGAAATTGAGCGACCAGAAGCGGGGTTCGCAACAGTCAGCGGATATCGCGACGTCAATCCTCGAGCAGAATACTACACAGCCTGGCGTGATTGGAAAACTGTGGAATGGGTGAGTCTCTGTGGGTTTGCGTATTCTGTGCCTACAGCTGACGCGTGTACATAGTATCACAAAGGGCTCCGGGAACAACTTGTAAGACGTCTGATAGCGTAAGACGTGCGAAGCAAGACCAAGCTCCTACAATTAGTAAGGGGATTTATATGTTAGGCTGTGACGGCCGTTCAGAAATGTGTGGCCGGGTGATGAAACCCCTTTGTAGATACGCTACCTTCTCCGACCAAAACGACCATTGCCTTTGCCCTTGGAATTTTTGTTCTTGATCTTGAGTGCTCGATAGTTTGCATGAGATGTGGCACTGATCTTCCGAGGCTTCTTCTGTTTTGCAGACTTGTCATCTGCTTTCTTGGCCTTTTCGTCCTTCCTTTTCCTCTCCCTAACAGATAACTCTGAAGCGTCGGACTCGGCTGCCTGAAACTCTGCATCAACATCGCCTTTTGTATGGAAGTCTGCCGCAGGCTCTCCCATTACTTGAGTTTCGATGACGGTAGCTTCGTCGGCTTCGTCGTCTACGGTTTCGGAGGCCATTGGAGGTGCCTTCATTTGGACAGGGCGCACTGGGTGTGTTGTTAGCGACAGCATCAGTTTACCAGGACTCAGAAGCTTACTATTAGTTCTTTTCGTTTGTCGCTTAAGACCCTTCTTCTTCCAGACACGTGTAGGCTGTTGCTTGCCCTCTGCGCCCAGATCTTCCTCGTCAGACAGGCTAGCGCCATCTGGTCCCAGTGCCATAGCCGCCTGGCTGTCCTCCACGAGGATTTTTGCAGGCTTTGCTGGCTTCACTGTTGGTGCCATACCCGCAGCTTCTTCCTCCATTTCGCGCAGAGCCTCCTCGTCCTCGTCATACTTTTCCTCTTCCTGTTTGCGCATCCCTTGTATCATGCTGCTTAAGCTCCTCACAAGCCCTCTCTTCCTCCGTGGTCTTACTTGCTCTGGGCTCTCGGCTTCCTCCAATAATACTGCCAAACGGTTAGAATCGCGTCGAATGAAAGCTGGAGCTGTGATCCTTCTTGCGATCGAGCTAGGTGTGCCTTCTTCTGCAATTTTTCTCCGTTTCTGAGGCGTGACGAAGCTGTCCAGCAAAAAGCGCTTTCCCGTCGATATGGGTGTCCTGCTGAATTTGGTCTTCTCTGCAGATGAGTCGCCTGCTGTGTCCTCGTGGTGCTTGCTCGGCGTCACCAATATATTGCCGTGTATCACGCCGAGTGGCTGTCTCTTACTCGGTGTTTCGGCCGGAAGGAGGTCAAAGAGGCCTAAAACGTGGCCGTTCTTCTGGGGAGTTGGACCGATCATAGTGGGCCGATGGAACGGAGAAGCAAATATGCGATTGGAAGACGGCGTAGAGAATGTAGGGACCGTTGCTGCATCGGTGGGCTTCTGCGGAGAAGATGGTGGTGGAGTTCTTCGTTTCGAAGGTGTTTGGCAGACATCGTCGGTAGATTTGCGTTTCCTTGAGGGCTTCGAGATCATCTGTGCCTCTGCTTTCCCGGCGAGTAGGTCACGAAGGGTGTTATACTCCTTGTATTTCGCGGCAATGGTGGCGTCCGCTTTGATGTCGTCTCGCCCGGCTTTGCGTCCATCGTGAGCGACAGCGAAAGACTTCTCCCATTCTTTCAATGTCTGGCGGATCTGATTGCACTGACCATTGAGAACAGATCTGTTATAATCCATAATGGTGAAGAGATGATTTGAAGATGGAGGTTGATCGCGTGTCTGCGATATACGCGACGCATTTCGACGCGTTTCGCGATCAAGCACGTGCGTCTGCCCCACATCTACCCGCGGGCACTCACGTCAGCCTCTTGGCTTCCACTTTCGTTCGGTCCGGCACCCTCGACATCCGAGTCGTCGCCATAGGTCAAGTCGTAATATATACCACCTGCATTAAGCGACCTGCTGGACGGGCTCCGCTTCGTTCTGTTCTGGTGACGGCACTCTGGACACCACGAAACATAATATGACACTCTCGTCTGCTCCATCGAAAGATGTAAGGCTTCGAGACCACCATTGTAGCGTGAGCAACCACTATGATTGAAGAAATATTCCACCGACTGTCCATAGTGAACAGCACCGTGTTACTGGTTGCAGGGTATCTTCTGTATAACTTCGTTAGCAGACTGCGGTTAGACCGTAAGATTCGTGGCCTCGGGCATCGAGCACCTCGACGAAGGACGTATCTCCCCCTTGGGATTGACTTCATCATTAGTGGCGTTCGACATGCATTGAGCCACAACAACCTCGTCTTCTGGGAGAAGAACTTTCGAAATTGGGGACAGCCCGACAATTACACCACGGAGGTATCTGCAGGGGGAGAGCGAATCATCTTCACAGCCGATCCCGAGAATATCAAGGCCATCTTAGCTACTCAATTTCAGGACTATGGCAAGGGAAAAAACTTCAATAAAGACTGGCACGACTTTCTAGGGGACGGCATCTTCGCCACAGATGGCGAGAAGTGGCACGAGTCTAGACAGCTCATAAGGCCTCAGTTCATCAAGGACAGATTGTCCGATATCGACATCTTCGAAGAGCATGTCAACGTTCTTATCCCGAAGCTGGGAGGTGGTAAAGAAGTTAACGTAGTGGACCTTTTCTTTCGCTTCACGCTCGACGCTGCTACACACTTCCTGCTCGGCCAGAGTGTCGACAGCTTGGTGAATCCCCAGGTCAAGTTCGCCGATGCTTTCGGTCACGTACAGCACATTCAGAGCATAATCGCTCGGTCTGGGACCTTCAATCGCTTCATTCCTCGGAAGAAGTTCTACGAGGATATCAGAGGAATTGACTCCTTTGTCCAGCCTTTCATCGAGCGCGCCCTAGCATTGTCGCCAGATGAGCTCGAGAAGCGCACCAAGTCCGACGAAGGCTACACCTTCCTCCATGCTCTAGCAGCCTTCACCCGAAATCGAAAGGTTTTGAGGGATCAGCTTATTAACATCCTTCTAGCTGGACGGGATACGACAGCGTGCACACTCTCCTGGACCTTCTACGAGCTATCATTGTACCCAAGGGTCACTCAAAAGCTCCGAAAGGAGATCGAGCAGGTGGTGGGTCTGATGAGGAAGCCCACTTATGAAGACCTGAAGAGCATGCGTTATCTGCAGGTAAGCTTGCGCGTTTGCTAGCTGCGCTGCTGTCAAGTGCTGACATCCTGAACAGCACGTCCTAAACGAGATACTCCGGCTCTACCCGGTAGTACCGTACAACGTTCGCTTGGCCCTGAAAGACACTACTCTACCTCGCGGAGGAGGCACCAACGGCGACGAGCCTGTCGGCATATTGGAGGGCACACCCGTCGGCTATTCCACGCTCTTCATGCAACGACGAGAAGATCTGTATCCATCTGTTGCATCTGGCTTCCCCCCAGTCCTCTCATTCGTACCTGAGCGGTGGGAAGGATGGACACCCAAGAGCTGGACGTACATACCTTTCAACGGCGGTCCCCGCATCTGCATCGGTCAGCAGTTTGCACTTACTGAGATGGCATACACGGTCGTTCGCATACTGCAAAGGTTTCCGTTTGTAGAAAACCGGATGCATGGCACGCATCCGGGGCTGAAGACTGACATTGTGCTTCAGCCTGCGAGGCCTGTCAATATAGTCTTCCATGAGGCTGATGGAGGGAATGGTTAGGGCTAGTCTAAAAGATCTTGTATCAATCTAGTACGGATTTTGACGAGAGTACCATACAATAGCTTTTTCATAGTCCTGCATTACGAGGTACCTTGCTTGTTTATGGCTATCTCATTCCCAGTCGCAGTGGCCTTGAATTTTCACCCGGACTCAGCTCGCGTCCCTTTTGGCTCCAGCATCCAGTGGCGTAATGTTCCTCAATGATCATGGTCATGAAGAGAACGGTCTGATTGTCCGTGACTGACCCACCCAGAGTTCGGCCACGAAAAGATCAGGGTGAAACTCCGTGACTGACCCACAGATTTCGAGGTTCATTGTCCTTTGACGCCGCTGCAACTTCGACAGCTATGTGTCTCTAGAGGCTTCGCAGCCAGTCACTACAGCATGACCTTGCCATCTCCGATATGATCCAGCCCCAAATTGTTTGCCATCTCTGCGAAGTCGGCGTGACTGAGTTCGTGGATTTCATCTATACCAACCAAAAGTCGAGAATCAGCCGAAGTGCGCAGTACCTTAAGAGAGACCATTCTTTCAAGAGACTCGAGCTCGCTGATAAGCCACTTCGCATTCAAGGACTCGCTGAAGGCGGTACCGGATCTTCTCTTCGAGCTCTTCGCGGGGCTTGTCCGCGAGACTGAATCGGATCCCGATTTCGAGAAGCTACTCGTAAGTGTGTCTAGCAGTTCCAACGGAAGCGCAGATGCAGAGACGACCAAGGTAGTGAGGCCCACCAAGAGAAGCGGCAGCTTCAACGCAGGAAATAGCATGAGGTCCTAGGAAGGCTTCCGTATCATAAGTGAGGGGTCTTAACTGGCCACAATTTCGAAGCGAGCGCCCGTACAGCTTTGGCGATACTTCCGTTCTTGGAGAGGGATGGAATGTCTAAGAACCGCAAAAGGCATGGGTAACCAGCCTCGGTCTTGACAGTAAAAGATCTCAGAGGAAGATCTCTGGTGTGAGTGCCTGCACGAAGAGCGGAGCTGCAAGGAGCGAGAGGTGGAATGGTCACCTTTGCTTTTGAGGTGCAAAATCGTCTTGACGGCCTAGCGCCTACTAGCGCCCCCATTTGCTATTGCCATGCGCCTCAACTCCGAAAGGTATAACTCCAAAAGGTAGAATCTTATAGCAAGTCGAAGTCATCGAGCCTATCCCGATACTTCAAGATATTCCTCTTGATCTTGCTCGAGTCCACCCACGTAACAAAGTCCTCCATGTTTCTCGTCACGCAATAGCTCGTATCTGTGACAACCTCTGTCCCGCACCTGACATGCCCTTGCTCGATGAATTTGTTCGCTGCTTGCACCGTGTCCGCCATACCCAGCCTCGTCATGACCACGCCAATCCGTCTCCTACAGAACGCGCTCACCGTGACTTTGTGCTCGATGTCGCTCAACTTGCCCTTCCCACCGCCTCCCGTGCCCAGGATACCCATGGAGTGACACTTCTCGAGCATGAGATCTTCATAACGTCTTCGAACGGGATCTGATGGGTCGAGGGCGGAGAGCTTGGAGGCTAGTTGGCGCAGAGAGCCGCATACACGGTTGTAATTGTTGTAGTCGCTTGGTTTGCTGATGGCGTATCGACGTACTACGGCGGAGGCGCGGTGGTCGCCGTCGGATTTGTAGGTGTTGAAGTCGACTTTGCGGAGCAATTTCTGCTCATGGTGCTGGAGTCAAATGTCAGTATAAGGGAAGGCGAAACATTTTCATGGATCGGCGCATACTTTGAGTTGGCGGACCATGGCCGCAAGAGTACTGCGAAGATAAGAGGTCAGAGACTCAGCGAGAAGTCGCTCGTACGGGTCCTCGGTCTTGAGTAGGAAATATCTCTCCGGACGCAAATTGGTGGAGGTTGTATGGCATAGGGCTGAGGCGGACAAATTCTTAGCGAGCATGACTCGCGCCAAAAGGTTATTCACGTACATTCTCGGTCCAAAAACAAAATATTTGGTCGCAGCCCGTACACAATACCACTATGCCGACCGTCCACCTCCTCGATTATGTAGCGGGCAACGTCCGCTCGCTCGTCAACGCTATAGAAAAGCTAGGATGGACTGTGGAATGGATAGAAACGCCCGCCGATGTCACAAAAGCAGAGGTACCACTTCGTTCACTCATTCCTCGCTTGCGTCGGAGATAGACTGATGACTGATGCAGCCACCATAGAAACTCATATTACCTGGTGTCGGTCACTTCGGACACTGTCTCTCCCAATTCACGCGCGCTGGATATACGGAGCCCATGCTCGAACACATAAGAGCCGGGAAGCCTTTCATGGGCATTTGTGTTGGACTGCAAGCCCTTTTGGAAAGCTCGGAAGAGGACCCCAGTGTCCAAGGTTTGGGCCTGATCAAGGGCAAATTGATCAAGTTCGATGATGCCGACAAGAGCGTACCGCACATTGGCTGGAACTCGGCGAACACTTCCAGTAATGATGGAGTCGCCGATGAAAGCTTATATGGACTACGACCGGACAGTAAGTACTATTACGTTCACTCATACGCTGTTCCCTACAAGCCCCACGTTCTCGAGCAACAGGGCTGGAATGTAGCTACCGCACGCTACGGTAACGAAGAGTTCGTTGGTGCCATTGCCAAAGACAATATCTTCGCCACGCAATTTCATCCCGAGAAGTCAGGCGCTGCCGGTCTTAGGGTCATCAAAGCATTCCTTGAAGGCCAGAAAACTGTTCAGCTCACTTCACAACCATCGGCATCCTCCACAAAAGAAGGCTTAACACGAAGGGTCATAGCCTGCCTCGACGTCCGGACCAATGATCAAGGCGATCTTGTCGTGACCAAGGGCGATCAATACGACGTTCGCGAAAAAAGCTCGGGTGGCAACGTCCGCAACCTAGGAAAACCCGTCGAGATGGCACAGAAATACTACGAACAAGGCGCCGACGAAGTCACATTCCTCAATATCACTTCCTTCCGCAACTGTCCAATCGCCGACCTCCCCATGCTTGAGATACTGCGACGTACCTCAGAAACCGTCTTCGTCCCCTTGACGATCGGCGGCGGCATCCGCGATACAGTTGACGCGGATGGCACGAAAGTCTCCGCTCTCGACGTTGCTACATTGTACTTCAAATCCGGCGCAGACAAAGTGTCCATTGGGTCCGACGCAGTGACCGCAGCAGAACAGTATTACGCTAATGACCGCAAGATGAGCGGTACCACAGCCATAGAAACCATCTCGAAAGCCTACGGTAACCAAGCTGTCGTCGTTTCCATAGATCCCAGGCGCGTATACGTCAGCAGCGCCGAAGACACTCCGCACCACACTCTGCAGACCGCGTTTCCCGGATCCAACGGTGAGAAGTACTGCTGGTATCAATGCACCATCAAAGGCGGCCGCGAAGGCCGGGACCTTGACGTACGGCAATTAGTCCAAGCCGTCGAAGCGATGGGATGCGGCGAGATCCTGCTCAACTGCATCGACAAGGACGGGAGCAACAGCGGATTCGACCTCGAGCTCATCAATGACGTAAAGCAGGCCGTCAAGATCCCGGTGATTGCGAGTTCTGGTGCGGGTGTGCCGCAGCATTTCGCGGAGGTGTTTGAGCGGACGCCAACAGATGCGGCATTGGGCGCTGGGATGTTTCATAGAGGAGAGTATACGGTGAAGCAGGTGAAGGAACATTTGCAGGAGAAGGGGTTGATGGTCAGAAAGTTTGAAGATGAGATTTAGATTTAGACCAACTTCAACAATTGCGCCGTGCTTACTATCGGCCATCGAGAAGGAGTGCAAAAAGCTTATGAAGAGGTCTGCGAACGACATGACCTGATCGGGACTTGAGACCTCCGCCCCGTGAGAACAGCGCAGCTTTTGTCAGTACGTGTGATTCCGGATTGCGACCACATCAATTCCGATTTATGAATCAAGAATCGTATGCCTTTCGATCATTTTGCCTCATTGCAACAACAGAACGCGATGCCTAGATCGAGGTTTGAGACATGGGTAAGCTCGTCGGAATCCTGTCAAAAAGCATAGGTAGGCGATAGTACGGGACGTGGCAAGAAGGATGTCGTCTAGGGCTGACAGTAAAGAGGGAATGGCGAGGAAGGGATCACCGCACATCGCATGTCAAGCTAGGAGAAACATCATCAACGAAGCTTTGAGTTGGATGACTTGAGTCATGATTGTGCTGTTGTTCTTTCATTAGTCGCATCGAGAGGAATTTGATCGCCCGCAAGTGGTGCCATGTAACGATTTGCAGTATCGTAATAGTGAAGATTAAGCATTCAGAATCTCCTGTCCCCTCAAGCTTAGAATTCTGTTGTTCTTGCAATCATGTACCCCTGTCTCTCCTTGTCGTCTTCCGGCCAAAGCGACCAACGTCTAGCGGCTGCTAGGTCAGGATTTCCGGAGGCGCTTGCGGGGGTTCGACGGTTCAACACCTGGCTTCGTGCTGTGTTTCAGGCGGAGAAGTGTCTCCATCAGTTCGAGGTTCTTCAAAACACTATCCTTGGCTTTACTGTCCGCCAAAACGTTGTCTAGGTGGCCCCAGATGTGTTCCGCGATGTTCTGTCTGAGTCTGATGTCCGTGTCTATTGTATTTTCAAAGATCAAGTGTGCTAGTTGCGCCATCTCATCTGGATCTTTGTGATGCTGCAACTGGACGTTGATGACTTCAGCTGTGAAGATTTTCAAACCGGCGATGCCGTACTGGAAATGATTATTATACGTCGCAATATGGCTTGCAGTCGAACAGTGACGAACCTTTTCGGCAGCGATGTATAAGCGTACCAGCTTGGCAAGAGTCTCCGGCAAGTCTTCTGAGCTTTGTGGCACGGGTACAGGGAGGCAATCGAAGAATGCCACGTCGACGCCATATATGTATTGTAGGAGCGCCTCGACCACCTCTTCACTTTCTTCAAGCCTTACACAACCGGTAGCTGCCTCCTGTGTTTGGTAAGTGACCTGTTCCAGCAGAGAGGTGCCAGAAATTGAACGTACGATAAAGCCTCCTCGAGATGCCCCCAGAAAGAACGCAGAACGTGGGCAAAGTCTGTATACTAGTGTTAGGTCTTGCTCATTTGATAGGAAAGTGTATCCCATGGGGTGGCGAGAGAACATACATTGCTTTGTGAACCTTGAAAGTTCGATCTCCAGCAATGACGGACAAGTCAGACCACTCATTGTCTTGCCACAACCTGTTGTACATTTAGTGGCTAGTAACGGACACCCGAGCTCTGAACGTACCGAGTCAGTGTCTTCTGTGGTTCTCCCATGGACTCTCTAAGGTTGTTGTAGTCCAATATCTCGCCACTAAGCCAGACAGATTCTTTGTGCAAATTCGCTTTGCGAAGTCTCTTCTCAAACATTCGGTCGAGCTCCTCTCTGGTTACTTGTTACTGTCCGCCTACTGGAAGCTTTTCGTATCCGATGAACGTACATGTTTTTCTCGTAGACTCTCACCGCGACCCCCCGGACTTCGGTCAACTCCGTCACAAAGCCCTGTGCATCGCCGTCTTTCTCAAATCTTAGATCAAAGAGGTACAGCTCCTTGCCAATGTTTGAACCGGACAGCCGCACTGCCCCGCCATCAGAAGATTGCGAGACTCTGGTAATGCGAAGGGGCTTGATGCTGCAGCTGTCTTGCTTACGCTGTGGGACTGCCCGGCCGTTTGCGAAAAGCATGTAGCTGTGAGAAGGCTTGTCAAAAGATAAGC
>Ga0160429_1002157_pt1 | contig 10512 bp, 20 predicted proteins | sample SolpanmetagenomR_FD_108199 | JGI IMG/M metagenome (GOLD analysis project Ga0160429, IMG submission 108199) | Solar panel surface microbial communities from Lawrence Berkeley National Laboratory, California, USA - R | ecosystem: Engineered > Built environment > Solar panel > Unclassified ... | reverse complement strand
CGAGGCTAGTCTATGCTTCGCTCAAGCCCCGCGCCCCAAGCGTGAACTCCCCATGAACTGCATGACCGGGTTTATAACAATGTCGTCTTTTCATCGAATCATCATCGCATCGCTTCTGTTGAACAAGTTGCGTGACTTGTTTATGTGATCAAGTCCCAGAGAGTCCTCGCTAGAGATGAGCTTTTCGAAGAGGATGTCGTCTATCCGCATCATCAGTAAACAGCACCACCAAAAGTCGGAGGCAACTCACCCTCTTTCAAGTACTCCAGTTTGGCCAAGGTGGAACGTGGCACCACCGCGAACTTGATCTTTTCAAGGTTTTTGCCCTTGATGCCAGTCCGTTTGGAAAGACGCACGAGTGTGTCTTTGAACAGTTCATACTAAAATAGTCAGCACAGAAGTCGTCGGGTCTTCATGGGTGCAACTGACTGGCTTGACAACAAACTTGAACGGCACTCCGTGGGCTTTACTCGCGTCCTTGTCGAAGTGAAATGCGTACACCGCCTTATCGGTGTTCTCATCTGCTTCGAGTTCGTCTTGCGGGATCTGCTCTGCATATATTGTAACAAACTCGCTGAAAGCAGAGACGGGGTTGTCACGGCTGAGTTCCTTGTAAACCCGGCATGAATGCGCTTCGTAGAACCGTAGGTTCTGCGCAACCTCATCTGATATCTTGGCCTTCTTTTGCAATGGTTCGTATATATCCGATACGACTCCGTTCTTCGGTACAAGGACGTCATAAACCTCCTGATTCACGGGTAAGCAAATATCAATGCCATCTGAGCAGTTCACAAACCTCCTTGGTGATGCCATCGCTGAGCATAGTGATCTTGATGAGTCTCTTACTTTCAAGTTCAAGCAGACTCAATTCTAGGACTTCATACAACAGCCAATCAGTCCTTTGTGCCTGGCTTGTCATGCTGTACCCTGTGTAAGGTCCACTTAATATACTGGATAACGTCTGGTTCGCAAGCTTCTTCACGTAGGCTCGTGGCCTGTTGTTGGTAGCGCTGACTGTCGAGAGCCGAACATGAGTAGGGTCTGCCTTCAAGTGTTCGCCGACTTTGGCGACAATCTGATCGTAGGACATTTTCTTGCTCAGCTCTAGAATGAAATGGCCCTCTTCAACATCTGGTGCGCTGCGGTCGCTAAAGTTGATTGAGACCTTGTTAAGGAGATAGTCGTAGTACTTGGGTGGATCAGCATAGTTGCCAGTTTGTGTAATGGCGTTTATCCTAAACATAGTCAGCAATTTCTTCTAGGGTAATGGATAGATTGACCCACTCGGATTCTGAAAGGACTTGAGTGAAGCACACTATGTCCCCATCCTGTAACTCGGCTGCCGCGAACGTTGCCTTGACGGTCATAGGTTCGATCATATTCGCTTTGATTTCCTTTTTCTGTGTTAACTTCATTCAGAAACGACGATGGAGCAAGTGCGTACCTCATAGAGCCTCAGCTGAGTTCCAGCAGGCCAACCCATTCGCTCAAGGATCAACGGTCCAAGCTCGGCAATTTTCTTGTGCTTGCCAATGTACACGTGGCCTTGACCAAGCAAAGTCTGCTTCTCGGCATCGAAATGCTTCAAAAACAAGAGAATTGGCTTTGAGGATGACTGTAAGTTTGAAACTGCACCGATCTCTGCCCAGTCAGGCTCGCCATCTGGCTTCCTTGTCGCCGTTTCGATCCACATTCTATATGGAACCTTGGCTTGAAGCTTGATACAAGCTTCCTCAAGGGTCAGACCTGGCCAAGCCATGGGCACATCCGGTCGAACAGTATTGTTTTGTCTGCCCACTAAGCCCCAAGGCCTAATGAGATCCTCCTCAAGGTCCATATCAGTGGCGATCATTCTGTTGAAGTCCTCCATTGTCATGCTTTTCAGTAAGCGGTATGTCTTGGGTGCTGAAGGTGAGTTTGCTGCCACTTGGTTAGGCTGTGGGAAGATGTCAAAGCCTTGGTGAGCGTTGAAGTTGCGATCCGAGCCGACAGTGAGGCTGAGGTACAAGTGCGCTTCTTCCTTCTCCTTTCTCCTTCGCTCGGCTTCCGCACGCTCCTCGTTCAGCTTCCTACCTGCGCGATCATTAGTAAGCGGCAAGAGTAAGACCTTTCTTCAATGCAACATACCGAGATGAGAAGGAATATCTGGCTCACGGATGTCTTGCAACACTGTGTCAAGCCTGCTTTCTCTGATGTAGACAAGCATATATGCGCTCATGAACCTTTGTTTTGACCAGGTCCGCGTGTATGGATTTCGCTGACCGCTGTAGCCATTGGGTAGAGTTTGGAATTCGCCGCCAAAGTTCTCTTCCATAGCCTCTTTGTTCGTAGCTTTAGTCACCCTGTCGTCGTCAAACTTATAGAATTGGCCACCTTTGGTCGGTTTGAGGAAAGCGTAGTAGTGGCCAGCATTCAGGTCGCCGCTGTGTACCAAGACTCCATGGAGATGATAGATATACGATTCCGATCGATCGGCGCTTTCCGAAAGATAAGGTGATGCGTCCCAAACCTCTGGAAACTCATAGCGATCGTAGACTTTGGTCATTGCATCAGCCATGAAGTTATATTCGAACCGCTTGAGCTGCAAATGTAAGACTGGCGGAAACTTCTCAAAGATGACTCCTTTGCGGGCGTCCTGAAGCCCAAATCCTTCTGCAAAGTATTTGTTATCGCCGTCCATGGTTTCGACCTGAACGTAGTCCCTGAAGCTCTCATCTAAAGTGTTGTTCCCCCGCACGTTCAACTGAATGTCCCAGTAATCTTCCGGCCTTGAAGACTCGTAATCGACGTCGATGCAGGTGATGTAAGTCTTCATTGAGCCAACAAAAAGCTCCGGAAGAGCCCTTTCCGCAGGGGTGCCCTTCATCCTGGTCTCCATTCGTTCCATCAATATGCGCGATAACTCCTGTACATCTTGCTGTTCAAACACCTGCCTGGATTCCCAGCCGAATGATGCAGTTAGTTCGTTTGTTGATATTGCCGCGTCGGCTGTTTGGAGCTGGTAAAACAGCCTTTGCAGCGCCCACGCGCTATTTTCGCGCACATCGGTTTCGCTCTCCGTGGGAATCTGGTAAATCGCCTGCACAATATGAGCAGATGTTTCTGTTTTATCTCAAGCCGAGGACTTGCTCACCTTGCGGAACGCATTGGTAAAATACAGTGACTGGAGAAGAGAGTTTAAGTAACAGGTAGCGCCTTGATTCTTAAGCCCGACCATTCCTGTTTCCTTCTTCGAGTCGTAGCTAAAGTCATGTCAGTGTGTCATCGCATTGATTGACCTGCCATCTTACTTGAGGAAACTGTGCCAAAGAACTCCAGTGGGGTCTTTGACGACCCGGACATACGCAGTCATGTTGGCAGCGTCGCCTTCGATCAAATGTCTTCCATCGGTGTTCCACTTTCCCGAAGTTAACTTTCGAAGCTCACAAAACCTGGTGAAACCCCAATCACCCTCTTCCTTTGTAAACCTGTGATTTGCTGTATGCGTTTCGTAGATCGACGGGTCGTTTGGGTTCCACAAGACCAACACAAACTGGACGCAGGCATACCAGTTTTCGGGTATGGTATCCTCGTCGAAACCGTGCTCAAGGTAGAACGATGCGAAGTCAGGCTGGTTGCCGTACGGAAAGAAGAGAACTCTCCATGGTGAACCTCCACTCTCGAAAACAGGGCCATGCTCTTTCTTGCCTAATTTGCTCCATCCGGTGATGTTCCATGTGTGTACATTCTCGGCTTCTGTTTCTAGGTCGGGGATATCAGGAAGGAACTTCTTCTTCATAGCTTCGTAGTTGTCCGCAAGCGGTGGAGGTTCCTGCCCATCCATCGAGTCGTCCACAGTGATGTCGGTAACGTCGTGCTTTTCATCGAAATCGGGCTCGGGTTCCGACACCGTCAAGTCGATATCGGTGATTGAGTGCTGTAACAAATCAGCTCGGAGCTTTGCGCTAAGAGGATAGTGAGACTGTGGGAGAAGTCACGTACTGGATTCATGATTGCGGCGTTGCGAGACTTCAACCAGCGTCTGCTGAATGAGACCTAATGCAGCTTCGAGTTGTCAGCTAATCCGAGGACCAACGGAGGAGCTGAGAGGGGCGCCTACTAAACCGTGTGAAGGTGAGGAAGGAGGAAAGGAAGGAAGATGTATTAAACAGCGCCCAACATAAGCGGTGGGCAGCAAGATAAGCCAGCAGGTACTATGCGATACTCGATATGCAGAGACGCCGAATGAAGCAAAGAAGAGAAGAAGACGGCGACGAGCTGAAGGTGATGTAGCGGGCAGGCAGGCCAGCAGGAGGAGGAGGTGACAGGACAAGTTCGGATGGCTCGTCTCGTCGTCAGTGTCTGTTTCGCCATTGGTTCTGTCGTCATCGCAAACACGTTCCTAAACGGGAAACAACAACCAACAGTGACCTGCAGGCTCTTTCCACCTCAGCTCTTGTCCCCGGTCTTGCTTGTCTTCTGCGCAAAAGGATCTTATATCAGAGTAATAGTTGCAACTGAATCTTTAACAAGCGATGGCTGGCTTCGCTACATCGAACGAGTGTCTTCTGTGCTTGAGTACAAATAAGAATACCGTATAAAGAACACCATCACTATGTTGCAAAACTCTTCACAGACGGCGGCACGTCTCATGAGCCGTCGGATACGTGGTACTCTGTTTGCTCCGGATAGCGTGCGATACGCCTCAGGCCACCAAACATCCCCCTCCTGGCGTCCTGCCAGTGCTCTCGACGAGTAAGTGGTCCATATTCCGTGATATAAAGGTTTAGAATCCAACGTAAACCAGATGGGTGGAGAAAGAAGCCAGACCTATCAGCCTCAGGCAATTGACTGTCTTCGGGCGGTCCCTTACAGAGTCACGACTGATCAGTTCTGGGAATTATGTTCGAACTGAACTACCGACAAGGTATGTGTTTCGCATCGGTCAAGCAGAACCACGACGACGCTCAAGAAGATTACAGGATCGCGCACAGACTTCGCGATATGCAAACCTTGCCATACGTCGTCATCACAAACTCGCACATGTCTCATGTGTACAACATGTACCTGCAGGCTTTCGACACCTTGCGGCGAATACCCGAAATCAAGACTGTGGACGACAACGACAAAGCTTGCCAGGTCATCCAAGAGATGCTTCAAGAGCACCTGAGCGTGATACCCCGACTGGTCATGGGCATGCTAGAATGTGAATCCTTCATGGAGCCTGAAAGCATGGACAAATTCATGAACACGCTGCTCAAATCCGTAAGTCTGCCTCGTGCCCCAGTCTCGCGACACGCGTAAAGACACTAATCGCACACCCAAAACTGCCCGTAGCGCATCTCCCGCCGCGTCATCGCCGAGCAACATCTCGCGCTCACCGAAACCTTTCACTCGCCTTGGCACTTCCCTAACGCCAAGCCCGCCTCAGACGACGTGACCGAAAGCATCGGTGAAGTCTTCCTACGCTGCAATGCCAAAGAAGTCGTCGAACGCTGCGCCAGCGCCGTACAGCAGCTCTCGCGCCAGCTCTACGGGCCCGACGCGCCCCTCCCCGAGGTGAAGATCCAAGGCCACCTCGACGCCACACTAACATACATCCCCTCGCACCTCGAGTACATCGTCGGCGAACTCCTCCGCAACTCATTCCAGGCTACAATCGAGCACCACAACGATCGCCACCGCCGTAACCCCACCGCGCGGCCCCCGCCCATCGAAGTCCTCATCTGCGAAACCCCGCAACACGTCATCTTCCGCATCTCCGACGCCGGCGGCGGTGTCCCACAAAACGAGCTCCCACACCTCTGGTCCTTCGTCAACGGGCCCCGACGCACATCCTCCCGCATCGAGAACCTCACTCAAGTGCCCCAGCTGGCCGCGACGCTGCAGGAGTTCAACCTCGACGGCGGCGAATCCACGACACTGCCGCGGAGCGACCGCGACGACAGGTCGCTCAGTTCATTGAGCGGGCGCCCGCCGACGCTGAGGCTGGGCATCGGGCTGCCGCTCAGCCGCGTGTTTGCCGAGTATTGGGCTGGCAGTCTCGAGCTGCACAGTTTGGAGGGGTATGGGGTGGATGCGTTCCTGCAGATCCAGAAGCTCGGAACGAAGAACGAGCAGCTTAGTACGCGCGCGGCTATGGATGCTCTGTGAGTTCTATAGGGCGGTGGTTTGGGAGGAGGTTCAAAGGGGTATTGGAATATGTCTTTTTTGGGCCGTGTTGGATTCACCGACGCGGCATCAGACATTAGACCTTCCCTTGTTTTGCACACAAGTGACAAGGGCGATTCAGGCGTTACTCGTATCTCGACAAAGCAAACTATTAGGAAGCGAGATGCATATTATTCAAACGCCATTATCCAAGTTGTGTCGTGTTTTATCTACATCATCCTTCCATAATTCCAGCCAGCCCATACAGCAAAGAAACGCCCTCGCCATGCTTGTGTAGTAATAACCAACGCAACAAAAAGATGAAGGAATCCTTGTCCGGCAAAGATGTGCGTAGTGAGCAAACGAAGGAAGGTGTGGAGACCAGCTCCAGAATCACAGGAGAGGCGTCAAAGCTGCAAAGGAGACTGTCTGCCCATCATACTTGTGGCCAGCGAGACCTCAATCCCTCAACCCATCGTCCATAAAGCACATCCGCAAGCTGTTTGTTATGCTCAAGGCCAGCGACTGTTTGACCTGGGAGACCATTCAGCGGCCGCTCCTGTGATTGCGGAACCTGGCTGGATTGTCGGTGCCGGTGGTTCTTCAGGTGAGGGTCGGGTTGCGATGGACCGAGCTTGTTCTGCTGAGGCGTGTTTGGCGTAGATCCGGGTAGCAGCAAGCTAGCGAGTTTCGGCTCACTCTTCACCTTCTCCAGTATGAGTTTCATCAGCAGGAACTCACCGTCTGGATCCAAAGCGTCCAGCGCTGCCCAGGCTTGTCCAACTTTGGACATGGCCTCCCGTTGAGACTTATCTGCCGTTTGTGAATATAATTCTTGCACCGCGGGGTCGATTATCTTTGAGAAGACCTTCCGCCCAACCTTGGCCTCCTTGCTAGGCGATCCTGATGAAGGGTGTTTGTTTTCGCTCGGTGCAACTAGGGTGGTCGGAGAGTCATCCGACACCCTCCGAAAGGGTCGGTCGTTTGCATTGCTATTTCCGAAGCTCATATCCAGCGCCAACGGCTGCTTCTGGGCGCTCACGCGTCTCACACGAGGCGAGACCTTTCGTGCTGTATTTGAGACCTTTCTCGCCGTTGCAACTGACGGGTTCCGCTGTCGAATCGGCCTAATCGTTTCGGGAGTTGGTAAAAGTGGATGCGAGGGCCTCGTGAGGCCAGGCGGTGGTCCTAGTGGTTTCGATGGAGTCGTGTTTAGGTTAAGTTGACCCATCATCTCCGACGGCGGATCGTACTGGGAGGGTAGTGGTCCTGAGGTTTTGCGTTTCTTTATGGTGTGGTTCAAGTAGGCCATTGTCGAGGCCTTGATGGTATCGAAAACCCAGTCATCATCGTCGTTTTCAACAGAAGGCATATCACGCCTGCACAGACATTAGAACCCTCACACCATGAGCATAGTGGCATGACTTACAGTGTCTCCTCGTAAAATTTCGGATGCGCCGGTAATGCAGATTTTGCTTGTAGCATCTGTCTTGATTCCACCAGATGTTGCAAACCTGACACACGGCCAGCTTGCTTTATGAAGCGATGTTGTAGAAGCTCCTTCGCTGTAGGCCGCTGTTGGGGATCTTTCACTAGGCATGCTGCGATGAAGCTCTTGAGATCCCTACTAAAGTTGCCTTGTAGTCGCGGTGGGGGAGATTTCGGTATTTGGAACAGTGCTTTCATCGGATGAATCTCTGCGTTCGGAGGTTCCCCCTTGACAAGCTCTATAGCCGTGATGCCCAGAGACCATATGTCCGCTTTGTAATCATATCCGGCTTCTTGAATCACCTCTGGAGCCATCCAAAAGGGTGTTCCGACAAAGGTGTTACGTTGCGATTTGATGTTCGTTAATTGCGCAGCCACTCCGAAGTCTGCAATCTTGACCTTTCCCTTGTGTGAGAGGAGGATGTTGGCGGCTTTAATGTCTCTATGGATCTTTCCTGTGGAGTGAAGGTAGTCGAGTCCCAGAAGTAACTCTCTGCATAGGATGGCTGTGTTTGACTCGTCGAACGGCGCTATCCTCACCTGCGGCGATTTAGCGTATGGACTTGTTCAAGCTGAAGAATACTCACGAGGTCTAGACAGGATCCTCCACCAAGATATTCCATGACAATCCATAGCTTCGTCCCTCGCACAAAGCTCGTAATGTATTGAGTCACATAAGGGCTTGCGCATGCGCTGAGCAATGAGATTTCCTGTTGTATGTCGCGGATATCATCGTCGGTGCCGTCAAGGTCGATCTGGGGCTTGTTCAGCATCGTGTATCAACCTTCTTCGTAACATGTGCTGTAATTACCAGCTTAAGTGCCACAAGCTCTCCAGACTTCTTCTCGATGCCCTTGAATACGACCCCAAAACTCCCACCTGGAAGCCGTTTAGTGAAATCGCAGACAGACCGAATGAAACGTTCAACGTACTGCCTAGCTCTTCGAGAACCTGGTAACAGGAGGAAGGATCTGTCATAGTTGTCCAATGTGCATGCGTGACCAGACGATTGATGGTCGTGCTTCACTTCCAAGAAATGGCAGCGATTCGTTCATTTGTATCAAAACAGATGACGACGCGGTTGCCAGGGTCTTCGTCTTCACAACGTTCGACCTTGGCAGCGGCGGAGCGTGGCGGATCCACCCAACCTCCGCTTCCCCGGATTCGTGCACGCTTCGGGACGACAGGCGTGTGATGAGTGCGTGTGCAAGAAGACAACAATACGATGCCGCTCTCACAACGTCTTTTACTGACATGTGTTCGGACTCACCACTGCAAGTTGGAGATCAACATCCAAACCCCTCAAAGTAACAAACAGTGCGCGCCTTGTCAGCTCCCTGTAGCCTGTAGGCCGCATCAGGACATACAGCACGCGCGTTAAACCCAGCGGAGATTTTGTACATAAATAAAAAGAGATGATTGCGGAAGAATAACATTCGCTTAAGATCTGGTAAACTCATTATTGTACGATCGACGCACAATTCATACCTATCTCTCCTCGTACATGGGAATATTTCCCGTTCTAGGCCGACAAACCCAATGGCAAAAAGCGAATTCCATGCAGACTCGCAGCAACTGTTTCACCAACCGAGCAATGCGTGACCGGTCGTATGAACCCACTTCCGCAAAAGGGCGAACGAGAATGGAAGGTTGCGGGACGCTGAACTTGTCGTGGATGACGTTGCCGTAGCTAGCGCGCTTTGGGACGGGATTGGTGTGCCAAGTGTGGCTTTAGATGTGGTGGCAGGTTTCTGCGTAGGATCTGTTGTTAGTGATGGCAACAGAAATGTAGACGCGCTTGTCTCTTCTGCAACACTTGATGTCGTGTCTGGCGGGAAGGTTGTGCTTGCATTAGACTCCAAGGAAGCTGTGTCTGATGCTTGAGACGTGGTGTCGCTTGGTTGTGAAGAATATGAAGACGTCGTTGTGTCCATCTCCGAGCTCATGGATTTACTCGACATAGGTACAACGCTCACAGGGATGGCGCTTAAGATCGTGGAAGGAGCATCGTCGGGAATGGGAGTTGTGGAACTTACCGAAGTAGTATGATCAGTGGTTGTGGTGGCGACATCAGTAGTGGCTGTCACAGAAGGGGTGGCCGAAGTCGACGGGCTGGACGTGGATGTTGATGCACTCGAAACTTGAGTAGAGGTAGGGGTAGTCACCACCTCAGCAGTGGTAGACGCCACCGACACGTCAGAAGTCGTAGAGGTGGTCAACAGCAACGCTGTAGTTGAGGTCGTGGCTGCTTCAGTAGACGTGGAGCTGGTCGACACTCGATTAGTGGTGGCGGTGGTGGTCGGCACTTGGCTCGTCAGCACCACACTACTCGAGGTATTGGGAAAGAACGAAAACTTCGAAAAGGTTTCGCTCGAAGTTTCAGCAGACGTACTATAATTTCTGGTAGTGGTGGCTGAAGTCAGAACAGCGGGTGTGCTTGTAATCGATAAAGAAGCTGTTGACGCTGTGACAGATGGAGTTGCGCTGGACCCAGCAAAGTGCGTGCCAAGAGAAGCCAACGACGAAGAGACAGCCGAGATCACCGAACTGATGGCAGTTGAAGCCAAAGATGCTAGCGGGACTGTGCTCGTTGCAGAGGTTGATGTACTGGTGCTCACCGGCTTTTGAATGATTTGAATGCTCTTTCCACTCCCGGAGGCATCGGTGTAGTTGAATGCATATGCCGGGTTGTAGTTGGTGATCGAAACGCTCTTGACGTACATCGTGAAGGGCGCTTTAGTCAAGTCGGTATAACCTCCAGCCCATGAAACTGTGCCATATCCAGAATCGGCATCACCGCCATCCCAAATACCAAGCTGGAGTCTTGACGGACTCTGGGGGTATTGGTGAGAGTCGTTGTCACAGTCCGAGGCATACAGAGTGCGGACCACGTTT
>Ga0160429_1002155_pt1 | contig 10515 bp, 10 predicted proteins | sample SolpanmetagenomR_FD_108199 | JGI IMG/M metagenome (GOLD analysis project Ga0160429, IMG submission 108199) | Solar panel surface microbial communities from Lawrence Berkeley National Laboratory, California, USA - R | ecosystem: Engineered > Built environment > Solar panel > Unclassified ... | reverse complement strand
TTGATATATCATGTATAAGAGCTAACAGTGCCTCTCAGCCGGTCATCTGCACGACGGTGGTATCAACGTGAACGTCTACAAGAACAACCAAGTCATCTGCGACTCCGAGGCCACGTACAGCGGCAGCAACACAACCACTACCGCAGGAGGCGCCGCTGCTCCCATGGCAGGCATGGAAGGCATTGAAGGATCTGCTCCCGGTGCTGCGCCACCTGCACCAGCTGCGCCTGCACCTCCGATTGCTGCCAGCGGGCCCGCCGCCGCCGCCGCCGGTACCACTGGATGCAAGCACCGCAAGGCCCGTACCCTTGCGAAGCGCCACGAGGATCCCATGGACGGCATGCCGCATATTTCCCAAATGAAGTCGTGCTCTATGCTGGGAGCTCTCAAGGCCGGCGACACCCTGCACATTGACGCCAACTACGACTTGGACAAGTATATGCCGATGACAACGAAGAGCGACAAGCCAAGTCCTGTTATGGGAATCGCCATCATGTTCGTAGCGGTCGATGAGTAGACGGAGCGCTTGGACGACTCAGTTGTGTAAATATCGCGCTGCTCCTCTGTTTACCCAAATAATACCACTTCTGTTTGCATATTCAGCAAGTGATACTCTTCTTCTTCTTCTTCTTCTTCTTCTTCTTCTTCATCATCATCGTGCGAGTCAGTGTGATCGCTCTCAAGCTCACGCCCCGGTTACGCGAAATGTTCATGCGTCTCGGACAGATTGGCGTGTGTAGGATCCACCCAGTGCACATTCTCGGGCTTCTCCACAGGCTCCACGTCTGGCAGATTGACAGCAATGGCCTCGCCATCACTCCTCACCAGCACACATTCTAGCGCCTCATCTTCCATAGCATTGATCTCCTGATGTGGCACATAAGGCGGGACATATATAAAGTCTCCCGGCCCAGCTTCTGCAGTAAATTCGAGCTTCTCGCCCCAGCGCATCCTCGCCTTGCCTTTCAGTATGTATATAATGGACTCGAGGTGTCCGTGATGATGTGCGCCCGTCTTTGCGTTCGCATGTATCGTCACCGTTCCAGCCCACAGCTTCTGAGCTCCTACTCTAGCAAAGTTGATGGCAGCGGCGCGGTTCATGCCGGGGGTCTGCGCAGTGTTAGAGTCAAGGGAGTTGGCTGGGACGACGGCGACACCGTTGTGTTTCCATGGCGGATTGGAGGATATGGAAGGAGCCGTGGCTGGTGTCATGTCGTCATCGTGAATGTGTGAATGCGCCATTGTGGCGATGATGGATGTTTTCACAATACAGTAGTATACAGAGGACGAGGATGCTAATGTGAGGAAAGAAGTGATAAGCCTGGAGCGGGTGAGAGTTGCGGAGGAAGCGGCGCTGGCCCGACGTGTAGAGGACTAGCGGCGATTGGCGGGCCGACACGAGATGCCGATGTATTCCACTGTAAAGTGGAGCGTGCAGATGGGCTGGACATTATCCGTTGTTGAACGTCTAGAATGAGGCCTGTACTGTACTGTACCTACCTACGTTACGGTTGCACGAGCTAAGCCGTGAGGAGAGCAGCTCATGCGCGTCTCTGTGTGCGTTGCACAAGAGACCGGTCTGCGTCGACACCGTCCGCACGATGTGGATGGGGGCGGAAATGAAAAAGTCAGCGCGAAGGATTCGGCCGGAGACGCTCCAACTGGCGGTCGCGCAGCTTACTCTCGGTAGAATAATGAGAGCAAAAAATGTCGAGCCCGGCGAGACGTGTTGAAACAGAATGCCTCTTGTCGAACGGTTAGCTGCAAGGCCAGAATAGTGCCAACGAACGAAGGATTCCCGCCGGCCCACATGCCATCCGCAGCCCTTCGTGCAAAAAGGAATGCGAGATGCATACACGAGCGACCAACACTTACACAGAGAGCAAACACAAAGATTACGCTTCATCGTGAGTAGTGCTGAGCTGAGATGGCCTGACATCTAGTATCCTCGCATTGGATGCATCGGTGCGCCCCCAAGTATGCTCCCAGACATCAGGCGGCCCTGAATCGTAACCTTCAAAACGGGCAAGCAAGGCGCTTTTTTGACCGACTGCAGGTACTGAACCCTTGATTGTTATCTCTCTGCCTTCGTCTGTTCATGGGACCATACTCGATGGACGCCTCGCTGCCGATCCTACTGGTCGGTCAGAACGTTGAAACTGCCAAAAGGGCTGCTCCATTGCTGTTGCCCGACTACGAGCGTACGTGCTGTTCACTGCCGGCTTTGACTGCATAGGTAACAAAGTGTGGTGTTGCGGAGCAAGACGCTAACGTCATATAGTCATCCACTTCTGCTCTTACGCCAACATATCCTTGTCCGTGCAAGAGATTGTATATCTTCTCAACAATTACTACGTCGCGCCGTCGTCGGGTGTGGGCAGCAATGTCTTTCGAAGCCAAAATCACAAGCGGACCCCTCGGGCGTTGTGTCTTGGAGGCGATCTCTCACACGAGCAGCAAGAATGGATAATACGGACGGTCGAGTCGCAAGTCAGGCTTCCGACGGGTGTAGCGTGGGTGAGGAGGTTCCCTGAATGCACGCAGCTGCTCGGATATTCGCCGTACGGAAAGTTTGTCGAGGTTAAAGAGGGGGGAAAGCGGGTAATGATACCAGATCCAGAAGCAGTCGCAACATACTGGAGATGTACATTGCAAGCGGCAGGGGCGCAGTGAGGAAGTTCGGTTTGGCAGACGATGTCTGCATTAGCGAGCACTTCCATTGATTCCTACGAAAACTGAGAAGAAAGGAACGCCAACGCCGACCAAACATTGGGATACCACCAGCTAAGCAGATGTCAAATTCGATCCAGAACTCCAGAAGCTCTTTCTTAATCCCAGGCTATTGCATGGAGAGACAGGGCTCTGTTGACCTTCACATGTTCGCTGACGTTGATGATGTTGATAAATTCAAGAACCAACGGTGTCTCGGCTGTATCGCTTATTGGGATGCTGCCGGATGGGCCGCAGTAGTCCCAGTCTGTGTCTGTATCTGCTTGTGTAGCGCTATTGACGGGGATGTCGACGGTCATCCGCGAGAGGTGTTCGGCTCGCTTGACTTGTCTGTTCAAGCTCAAATTGTGATTCTGTTGACGGATGTCGATGTGGAGAAGGTGCAGTGTGTGTGGGAAGGCTGGATCAGGAGAGAGCAGCTTATGGTGGACGGGTTCATGCCATGACTACCTCCTGTTCTGCTGTCGAGCAACGTCTCTCTCGGCCGGATTGTACCTAAGCATTGTTGTTAGCACCTGCGAGGCTACCTAGCATTAGCAACATAGCCACCGTTGGGATACGTACTTGAGGAGCTTCTCGATCAGGTCAACGTGGGTCATAATCATACGACGGCAGCAGTAGCGGTTGAGGCCAAGCTTGTCCATGGCTTCCCTATGTGAACGTGTCAGAGGCTGAACTCGGTCCACCTTGTTGGAGAAGACGTACCCATCCTCCATGCCCTCATCATTCAGAAGCTTGAGGTACCTTTCCCATAGGTCTCCTACGACCTGAGCAAAGTGTCAGTAGCTGCGCGATCAGCAGAGCACGGTAGGGTAGCCACTACCTTGCCGCAGGAGAAGCAGCGGATAGGAACGATCATGCTGATTTTTCTTGAGTGTGTTGAGATTTGCGCTGTGGGGGGTACCTAGGGTGACCGGCGCAGACAGATGTATCATTCAGGTTCCATGAAAGCGTGAGAGAAAGAATTCCCAGGGTTTTGCGGCGAGCGCGGAGGTGAGTGAAGTCCGCTCGCCGAAGTACTGCCGGTCACCCAAAATTTCTTTGCACATATATCTCGTCGCGTGATTCTGCAATTGCGCCAGTCCAGCCAAAGTCATCCCCCACCTGTTGCTCAGCGATGTCGACGACCCAGATCTCTCATAAGAGGAAGCGTAAAACGAGGGATTCTGGTCCTTCGAAGCGACCAAAAGGCGAGAGAAATCACAGTCCGGCTCTACAACGAGTGGTGGATGCTGCACGGCCAGAACAGACTTCGAAACCCGAACCTGATCGCTCGAAGCGGGTTGTCGAAGAGATTGCGAGGAAAAGTGTAAGGCAGGAAGATGTGCCCCTGAAGAAAAAGAAGAGGAGTAGGCGGATAGAAGAGAGGGTAGATGGTGGGCAATGGACCATCTCCGAACCAACTGGCGGTCGATTCCTCTCAGTCGATCCGGTATTCTCCAAGGATGAGAAGCACATGTTGTTGGCGACTGCACGAGCAGTACATGTCTACTCTACATCCACGTCCCTACTCGTCCAAATACTGCCTGTCAAGCCTCCTCACAGCATTGTCGATCTCGCGCTGTCTATCACCCATCCTCAGCAAATATGGATAGCTAGCTCTTCTGGCACGGTCTTGCTTTATGACTGGGTTGATGGAAAGAGACTGGCCAAATGGGACATTGGCTTGAAGATATACGGCTTGCAAGTGTCGATTGGGACGACTGCGGGTCAAGACACGCTCTTTACTCTGGGCCTACAAGACTCGCAGAATAGCGACCAAAAATGGACGCTCTCTGGCCATAGATTCATAGTCGACTCTGGATCTCAAGACATTGACTCTGCGGCGCTCCTTACTCTGCGAACGCAGCTACAGACTTTCAAGGTCTTATCCAAGGGCAAGGTCATTGTCGCTGCCACAAGGGACACAGTATTGATAGGCATCCAAGAACACAAAAGCGACGTTCCTCTGAAAGACGTACGCTTCATCTGGCGCGAAGTGAAGTCCACTGATCCAATCACCTGCATCGAAGCTCGCGAACGGCCCCGATTAGGCATGAATAAGGAAAACAAAGGCAAGAGCCGGATCATAGACCTAGTCATTGGATTGATCAGGGGAGAAATCATGATCTATGAGGACGTCTTGAACAAGCTTATAGTTGCCGAGCAGCCAAAGAAGGCAAGCGTTACTGACACGGCTCTCTCTGCACGCAGACTCCACTGGCATCGAGAAGCTGTCAGCACCATCAAATGGTCACTCGATGGCAATTATCTCATCTCTGGAGGCAAAGAGACTGTGCTTGTACTTTGGCAACTGGCAACAGGCAAGAAGCAGGACTTGCCTCACTTGCGAGCCGCAATTGATTCCATTGCTCTTTCTCCGTCAGGCACGGCCTACGCCGTGCACCTGGCTGATAATTCAGTCGTTGTGTTGTCGACAAGCGAACTAGCAGCGAAAGCCCTCATTGCTGGCGTTCAGGCGCCAACCCCTTCGCTGGACCTCCCTACGATGCCCTATCTACGAACAGTGGCTTCTGACAATCAGAGCGTAGACCCGTACTCTATGCTTCGCCGCATACCAATGGCTGTTAGTACGAACCATAGCTCACGAATAATGTTACCAGTCATAGCATCGCAACCGCGAACCGAACCTTCCAACATACCTCGTTCTTCGCCTTTCTTACAAACTTACGATATCTTCACCGGCCAACATATATCCCGTCAAGCACTTACGCGCAATCTGGCTACCACCGTCAACATAGGACCGGAAGGCATTAAACTGAACGAGCCACACACCGAGCTGATGCAGCTCAGTTCGAACGGAGAATGGCTGGCGACCGTAGATGAGTGGCAACCTCCAAAGCTTGACGTTCAATTTCTTGCAACGGAAGAAGCCCAGAGGCAGCGAGACGAGCAAGACCTAAGACGTGAGGTCTACCTGAGATTCTGGCATTGGCAAGCAGACACCTCTGAGTGGGAACTTGTCACTCGCATTGACGATGCTCACTTGACGAGGCATGGAAGCAGGCCGGGTCAAATACTCGATTTGGTGGCCGACCAATCTGGCACAGGTTTCGCCACGACAGGCGAGGACGGCTTCGTTAAGGTATGGAGACCAAAGACCAGGCTTCGAAACGGGCGAACAGTCAGAGGTGCTAAGGGCGGAGGACTCGTCAATTGGTCGCTGGCATGGGAATTTGAGGCCGAGCGTCAAGTGGAAGCCCTAGAAGCAGACGCGGATGTCGCTGTCAGAACACTTCCTACAAACGCGAAGCTTGCGTGGTCTCTGGACGGCTCTCTCATTGCTGCATCCTTCGAGGTCCCTGGCACATCGAGCGGCAATGTCGAGCTCATTGATGCCTTGACTGGAGCTTTGAAAGCTAGTTGTCCGGGTTGGTACGGAACAGGATTGTGTGCCCTCGGGCTTGTCGACCGTTACCTCATCATCCTGTCCGAGGAGCTGTATGTTTGGGATATCGTGAACGACAAGCTCTCGTACGCGTTCGCGATTGAGTACCCCCTCAACCTGAAACGCGAGCATATAATTCATATGGCACACCTGGCCGTCGACCAGGCGCACGGAACCTTTGCGATCGCCGTGCCGGAGCGGAAGATGCCAAGCAGGATGGCGAGCACGGTTATTGTCATGGAGCCCGGAAACCCACGGCCTCTTCACGCTGCCAGCCTGCCGCACGTTGCTACCGCACTGACTGCCACGCGCCAAGCAAGGGGCTTCGTGGTGCTCGATGCTGCTGCCGAGATAAGGATCCTGAGGCCTAGAGGCGAAGCCGGGCTTCAGATATTGCAGCCGCTTGCCGATATGGAGCCAACGTTGCGCATGAGTGATACCGAGATTACGGGCCACGAGCTTGTGGATGACGAGGAGGTGGACGGCGCGGTGGACATGGCGAAAGTGCAGGCGATGGACGTGGATGATGAAGTTATGAGGCAAGATGATAGACCTGTCGTACGACCGGAGCAGTTGACGAATCTCTTCGATGTCGGACCGAGCTACGCACTACCGCCTGTGAGAGACTTGTGGGAGGGAGTCTTGAGGTTGTACGGGGGGAAGAAGTAGCCTACATATCGCAACCCAGCACCCATATTCGCAAACACGTAGTCCGAAAATTGTAGGATCTTGTTTACAGCTGACTACGATCTATCGCCTCCCCGAAATCCTTCAAAAACGCCCACCTCACCTTCTCTTTGCACTTCGTATCCTGCCAATTACTCAAGTCATCTGGGAACATGGGCACATTGCCTATAAACTCGGTATCATGTGCGATACCAACGAGCACGTTGTCCTGCGCGTCAAACTCCTCCATGCCGTCCACAACCCACTGCGCAAGCTCTCGATCCCAGCTGATCTCCGCCGTGGGCCGGTAAAACGGCTCCGTCGCGCTCTTGGTATGATGCACCTCCTGAAACAGCGAGCCAGGACAAACCGACCTTGCTGCCCTCATTGCCAGCGCCCGCCGCGCCTCATCCGTCTCCGACGCAAAAGGGCTGGGCGAGATACTCTGCGGTAACGGGAGGTACTGCGTGGGTCTGAATTCGCCGCCGTGGTGGCAGGCGTCGCCACCCATGAAGATGAAGGCGTCCGGGTTGGAGCTGGTGCGCGCAAGGCCGCACATGTGGCCGATGGTGTGGCCAGGCGTGTCGAGCAAGTAGAAGGAGCCGTCAGCGAACCAGTCGTGGGCTTTGAAGCGGCCGATTCTAAGACCGTCGTCATCGGATGAGAATTGGATTTCGCGGAGTTCGCGGCCGGCCCAGTCGCTGTCGAGCACAGGAGCGTCTTGGTTCACGGGGTAGCCAGGGACGTATTTGGATTTGAAGCCAGGGCCGACTATGAGAGCGGTGCTGGCGGGAAAGGTCGAGGGGTCGCCCGTGTGGTCCCAGTGGTAGTGGCTCCAGACGATGCTGTCAATGCTGTCGCGCTTAATGCCGTTGTCGTCTAGTATCTCTGCTACATTTTTTTCTACCCTAGCGTACCAGCCTTTGTCGTGAATGCGCTTGACGAGGGTGGGGGGAAGGTTCTCCCAGTCTTTACGGACACCGAGGTCGAATAGGAGGTTTTTGCCAGAAGGGTGTTGAATGAGGTAGGAGAAGGCCGGACAGTGGAGCCATTGGTGGCCTTTTATGTTGGGTTCGAGGAAGGCGCTGATTTCGACGCCGATGCGAGAAGTGCTGTAGAGGTCAACACAAAGTTCGACTGAGCAGGGGGGCCATCTCAGTACCTGTCAATACATGATACTCTGACGGTGGAGTTCGAAGAAGGTATCTTCAAGTCCGGTGCTGGTTCGGAAGTAGCGAGGAGCGGTTCCTGCGCCATTGCTAGATTGCTTTACGCGGTTGTGTGAGAACAAGAAAAAGACAATCCAGATGAGTTGTATCGTAGAAATGCTCCTCAGCGCAGTTGGCTGTCCTCGTCTTACCACGCTTTGTAATTGGCTTTACTGAGTACTCGACCATGCTTTGTAATTACCTCTGTCAGACATCACGACGGAGACTACTACCAATTTGTGACGCAGGGTCTCCGTGCGCAGCCGCGGTCTCATCGAGCTTCATGTGAATTTCTGTCCTGTGTCATTTCAAGGCCGGGTTGGTGGACGGCTGCGGTGTCTTGCCACTGATTGATGATAGTACAAGTGTAAGAGGAAAGTGCTCGGTCGATATTTGGGAGGCCATTACGGTCCCATCACGTGAGACGGAGGACCTGCAGGTGGGCATAGACATTTGCCTGCACTGCAGCACATGTCTCCAACAACACTTGGTAAATTTTCCGACTATATGTTCTCTTCTCCACATCCGGCGAATAGCGCGCAGGCCTAAAGAGACAGAAGTTCCACTATACCGCCACAACGTAGGACGACATAATAAATTGTGCATTACAACATGCTGGCACCGGTTGGAGAGGGACATTGGAATTTCAGGTTTACTCCTCGTAACTGCTTAAAGTCTCTATAGACCAATTCCCCAAACAGGAGCACCGACGGGCCACTACAATGGAACAACTCCCCTCTCACCCATTCAGAAACGACGGCACCAATACAACCACCCCCATAAAACGCTATAAGTAGGATATCATGAGCTAGACAAAACTCTCAAACTGAATGAGTCCACCGCAAAACAACACATCTTCTCATCTAGGAAGCCTTGGGGCAGCTGCCACAACTGCATTTCCCTGGCGGGCAAGGGCACTTCTCCGCGTTGGCTCCACATCCACACTTCGTCTTGCTCTCGCCCTTCTCCTCGTACAAGCCGTCCTGGTTCTTCGCGCAGTCCTTGCATGCGCAGGTACCCGGTGCACACGGGCAGTTCTCCGTGCTGCCACCGCAATTGCACTTCGTCCGATTTGTGCCCTCAACAGGCTCGATACCGGACTTATTCTTCGCGCAGCTCTTGCAGGCACACTTGCCTTCTCCGCAAGGGCAACTACCAGATTCACCGCCGCAGCTGCAGACGGTGTTGTCGGTGCCTGGGATGGCCGTCTTCTCCGTGCCTGTTGCGTTCTTGGGGCAAGACTTGCAGGCACATTGTCCCTCTCCGCAGGGGCACTGACCGGAGTTTCCGCCACAGTTGCAGACTGTCTTGTCGGTTCCGGGGACGTTGCTAAGGCCACGCTTTCGCTGGGCAAGGTGCTTGGCCTCGTTGTGCACGTCCATGACTTGCCTATTGCCCTGCTCGTAGAAGGAACGGATGCGCTGACCAGTGGATGTCTCGGAGGCTTTTTCGAAATACGACCACATGCCGTTCCAAGCCCCTTGCGCCCGGCTACTAACACCATACTTCTGATCGGCCTGCTGTGTCTTCTGAGAGACCTGGAAGCGAGAGTCGAAGTCTTGCAGAGCTTTGGTAAATCGAGTAGAAACGCCATGTTGCTTGTCTAGATCGATGGCCCTCTGGATAGCCTGATCGCTAACGACGTAGCCATGTGCAAGGTATTCGGCGAGGATGCGAGAGCGTGGCTTGTCTTCGGCTGGAATGTCGTCGCCCTCTGCGTCCTTGGACGCTCCAAGGTCGTCGAGAGAGGCCGCTGATGAGACGCTCACTTGGGTCGGACCGAGCTGGGTGTTGTCAAGCAAAAGGGCAGTCTTGGCTGCGGTCTCCTTCTCGAAATTGACTGTGGCCGACTTTGTAGACTCGCCATCATTGGAGTTGGGTGTAACTGAGATCGACGAGATTTTGCCGCTATGAAGTAGGAGAGACGTTAGCACAAGCTCGTCGATCAGCGGATAAATCTCTGCCCATCAAGGTACGATACTCGACATGGACGATGCGGGGTGAGCATGGTATGATGCAGGACTTACCAGAAGCTGAAGAAATCTCTCACATCCTTCTCGCTGGTCTGACTGGAGATGTTCTTAACGTGGACGGTTGTAGCCATGGTTGATAGCGAATGGAGTGGCGATAGGTTTGTGTTGAATGCAGGATGTTTTGTAGTGTTTCTTGTCTTTGCTTTGATAACTCAGATAGTGTGGAGGAAGAGCGATGAGGAGCAGAGAGAGGAATGTTTTATGTTCCTATTGAGGGAGGTGCGAGATTTGTGCGAGGGGCACGCTTGTCCCGCACTTTCCTCTCAATGACATCCGCGCCACCAAAAACCCTTACGTACGTCATGCCAAGAATCTCTCAGCCACACGCGATGCCACACGCGATGCCACACACTCTGTCTCGACGCACGTCTTGCATGTGATGTTCGATTGATTTTGCAGTCGAATAGAACATCTTCTTCGGCATCGGCAGCGTCTCCGGGCGGGACGAGCATCTCGAGCGTCCACACGGCCCCCGGCCCTCACTGCTCTC
>Ga0160429_1002154_pt1 | contig 10519 bp, 8 predicted proteins | sample SolpanmetagenomR_FD_108199 | JGI IMG/M metagenome (GOLD analysis project Ga0160429, IMG submission 108199) | Solar panel surface microbial communities from Lawrence Berkeley National Laboratory, California, USA - R | ecosystem: Engineered > Built environment > Solar panel > Unclassified ... | reverse complement strand
TGAATAGCTACACCACTGGCTGGGCCGCGCCATCGCATTACTCGGTATGGCTCAAATACCGTTGGGGCTAACTTTGTATGGCGCACCAAAAGGATATTTCGTCCTCTATGCCCTTGTCGCTTCGGCATGGGTTATCTTCTATTTTGTCTGCTCCCATCGCTTTCAGTCTAACAGAAATGTTACTTTGGCGGAGTCACATAGCTTTTATTCCCGACCGCCGGCCGCACAACCACGTCACAACTCCCATTTCCTCCGTAACACGGCGCTTGTTGGAGGAGCATTTGCCGGTATCAACGCTCTTCGGAATAGACAGAAAAGGCGGAGTCGAAGTCGTGAAGACTCAACAATCTATAAACCGGAGGTAACACCAAAGAAGCGACGTCGATATTTCGACCTGGAACCAGACTTTCGACCCACAAATCATCACGTAAGACATGACTCACACGTCTCGCTCGAAGAAGACGAAAAGTATGCGCAAGATCAAAGACCTGTACATGAACATCATTGGCGGAATAGGATTTTGGGAGCCGGGGTGGGTCTTGCACTGTTTCAAGGCTTTAAGCGGGTTTTCGGTAGAAAACAGACGCCAGATGATGTAGAAGCGTCAGATACATACGAAACTCCATCGTCACCATCGTACGAGAGATCACATGGCGATACAAGGAGATCTTATTTATCGAGATCCCCTCGAAGTCACGCGCCTCAGTCGCCAACAAATGATACGGAGGGACCACACACTCTGCCATCTGCAACGTATGACAGTCCTTTGTCGAGCCCAAGCCGTGTTGGAAGGAATCAGCGAAGACCTATACAATTGCCACAAGAGCCTCGATATCGTCGAAGAGATTCGTTCTCTTCAGTCTCAAGTATCAATTCCTACGATGAAGTAACCAAGCCTGCCTCGGCAAAAGCATCGACTGCTACTAAAGGCTTCCTAACCTCTGTTGCTGCTATCAGCGGGTTCACGTATTTGCGAAAGAAGTGGAATCAAAAAGGAGAACAAACGGAGCCCTCAGCGACCGAAGCTCTAAGTAACAATCGCAATCATGACACGCATCGTCATCGCGGAAGGTCACCCAAATCACCGTATGCCGAAGATCTCAGACGAAGGCCTCCAATCCCGCTCTCTCCATCGAGTGGGATCAATACCATTATTCCGCCGCTTGCGGTTTCCGCTGCTGCTATAGTGGCTGCTGATACAAGTAACAGACGCATCAGGCCTTCAGTGGACGAGTCATTTACGCCAGGATACCCATTGGACAATGCTTCTCTGACGATTCCTGTAGGGCCAGGTCCTCCACCACTTGCTCCTATATCAGAAGCTGCACCACCTAGCATACTTTACGATCCAGGTCACTCGAATGTCACCTCTGATCTACTTGTGAAGCCAGTATCCGGTCCAGTCGTGCCACAAGATGACGAGTCAACCTCAACGATGCCAGGAGTAGAGCCGCCAGTGAGTGTCAAGATACTTATACACGACGATCACAGGCACGTTACTCTCCGTCGACTGAATACCTATGAGGCAGCTGCGGAACGAGAAGCTCGACGTCGCGAACGACGAGCTAGAAGATTGAACGAGAGTCTCGACTCGGTAACAGAGAGTGAATTTGACAATAGTGGCTATAGAAGGTTGAGCTCGTCAAGGGCTAGGCCACAGCTTACGTCAACTGCTATTGACGATCCGATGGGTCAAGCTATGCATGACAATGTACCAGGTATGGACCCTGCTCTTTTGCCTGCCATACCGATTGCTCCTTCACCAGTGGTCAAACTTTCACCAAATCGACATTCGAGAATGTATCAACCGCTCCCTCCCCCTGTACCAGTCCATGGGAAATCTACTTATAAAAATAGCCCTTCTAGTATGGCTCCAAGCCCAACGGGACCTTTGCCATTGAATCCTAGTCTTTTAGAAACTGAATTGAGTGCTTTTGAGGACAATCGACGTCGAAGAAGAGCAGAACGCGCGGCGGCATTGGCAGGCAGCACTACAAACTTGTCTACAGGCATGGGCAGTTTCTTGTCCCAGCAGCAGTACTGAATGATTAATCATTAACGGTGTGCAGATCTTTTTTGATCTTTGTTATTAATGTTTCTTGCATGGCGTTTGCATTAGATAATGACCGTTATGAGTTTTATAATTTCAATAATGGATGACATTCATTTGTAGCTATATAATAGAATATAGGAGTCATCAAAGCGGATAATACGTTCACATCTCCGTTGGTTTTAAACTACGCTCGTGATACCTATTGCCTCACTCAACGGAGAAAGTAACACCTGGGTGAGCGCTTTGCGAGTAATCGATATGTCTTGCATTTTGCCGTGATTCATGTCCCGAGGTTTGCGAAAGCTTATTGTCACCGTGAATGCGGCTCGGATTAGCATATCTCGATTGCTCAGCAAAAATTACACATGAAACGAGTTCGTCAATGAACTCAAAGTTAAAATCACGGTCTCTAGTCAAACTCGTATGCTCGTCTCACAAGTACATGTAGGTAGAAGAAATGAAGAAGAAATAACGATATATTTATAACATCATGATGACGTCTGCTTATTAAAAACAGTTTGTCGATGTTTTGGTTCAGTCTGTGGTAAGCTAAAATTTTGACTTTGCGGTCCAGATGCTCCAGACTGCTTTTTTATTGTTCTTATACAACACCTCTACCTCGAGAAAGTAAACATTTGAATTTTTTCGAGATCTATGGCTTTTTCAATCGCATAAGTAATCTGTGTATATTTTGTCTGATTTGAGCGGATATATCTTGACGGTGGCAACTGCAGTTTTAGCCAACATTGATTGTGCGGCATAATATTAATTAAAGATGAATATTAATGTGAGTTGTATCCATATCACACCTTCCTCGAATTGTCATTTCGCGCCTTCCACTGGATATATATCGACGATACGATTACAAAAAGACTGAAACGTCGTTGCAAACTCCATTTGTTCTTCTTATCTGAATACACATACATTTATTTTCATATATCATTTAATTCTTGATCGAACTGGACTGACAATGATTTACGTCCAGCAACCCAGTCAAGGTCTTAACCTTAACATACCCGGTGTGACCAAGGGACACAAGAAGCCTGTCCCAATCACCGAGCAACAGCTACGTCTACCTTTTATCCATGCGATACCCGATTCCATCCGAAACCATTTTATCGCCATGTGCGGTGAATTTGTAGGAACAGTGCTGTTTCTATACTTTGCATTGTCTGGAGCGCAGGTTGCAAATAGTATTCTTTCGTCTGCTGGAAAGTCTGTAGAAGAAACGGGTCCTAATCCTCAACAATTGCAGTATATTGCGCTATGTTTTGGGTTTTCTCTTGCTGTCAATGCATGGGTCTTTTTTAGAATTAGTGGAGGGCTGTTCAATCCGGCTGTTACCATTGGTATGTGTCTGATTGGGGCCTTGCCTTGGGTGCGAGGTATCTTGTTGTTCTTTACACAAATAGCTGGAGGAATTGCTTCTGCTGCATTGGTTTCTTGTATGTTTCCTGGAGAGTTGAATGTCAGAACTACGCTTGGTGGAGGAACTTCTGTGGTTCAAGGATTATTCATTGAGATGATTTTGACTGCTCAATTGGTCTTTACTATTTTTATGTTGGCTGCGGAGAAACACAAGTCTACTTTTATTGCTCCTGTTGGTAAGTATTTTCAATTTGAGAAGGTTAATGATGATTGTATGTTAATGTGCATCAGGAATTGGTCTTTCGCTTTTCATTGCTGAGTTGACTGGTGTTTATTTTACTGGTGGATCACTTAATCCTGCCCGTTCCTTTGGTCCTGCCGTTGTAACGCATAAATTTGAGAAATACCACTGGATCTATTGGGTTGGACCAATTCTGGGTGCTCTTGTCGCTGCCGGGTTTTACAAGTTTATCAAAGTATTGGAATATGAAACGGCAAATCCTGGTCAAGATATGGATCACGAAACAGAGGTTGAGAAACGTCGTGAATATCTGATGCTTGCTGGTATGGACGAGCTTGATGCCGACCACTTTGCAACTGATTTGGCTCATAATGCTAGTGCTTGGAGAGATTGTGATGGTACTGTCGATGCTAAAACTCCTTCTAATTATGCTCCTGGAAAAACTGACGGAGCAAATGACTCTTTTAACGCTTATGGAAATCAATATCGTAGTAATGTTGAAAATGGGGGACTTGATCGGAGCACCTCGGCTGCACTTTCGACAGGTAGTCAAGTCGGTAGTCAAGCCGGCAAGTACAGTTTTCTGCACAGGCTCGGTGCTCATCATGAATCTATTTCGGCAGGTAATTCGGCTCCTAACTCTGCCGGTCCCGTCCCAGCAACTCATGCTCAAATTGATGCCCCTCTTGTTCATGGTCGGGATGAAGCTTTGGGGGGTATGATTAATGATACAGAGGCTAGACAAAGGACTGGTGCCAATGTCAAGCCTTTGCAGTAGATGTTGGTAAATTTTGAGTTGTAGTGCAACTTGTGTGTGTAGTCGAGTTTGCCTTTTGATTGACGTGGATTGTCATTTTGTTTTTGCTTTGTATTATTCATAGCTCGAATCATTGTAATAGATTTGGTAGTATTGTACTTTTGATACATGTAATAAAAAGTTTGTTTTGTATTACTCGTAGCTCGAATCAATGTAATGGATTTGGTAGTACTGTATTGTACTCTTGATACATGTAATAAAAAATTGTATTGTCATTTGAGCATATTAATCTATTTTGGTCTATATCATTAATGATTGTTATGAAGGTTTTGAATATTATAATATATGCACAAGAATCGTAGGTAGTTATCCTTTTATATCACTTCCACTAATCCAATCATGAATACCATTATCCAAACCATCCACCCTCTTCCATTCTTTTGTTTTGAAGAAATTGAAGAATTCTTGACATTCTTCATCATAACATCCCATTGCTCACCACCGCATTGATTTGCAACAACCTTGACAGCACCATTTAATCCCTTTTTGAATAAACTCTGACCATTATCCTTCCCCGAAGCCGTCATTGTATTCAAATCATTCGACGAAGAAGAAGAAGACGACGATCTCGTGGCGTTGAGAAAAGTCTCCAACGTCAACTTCAAACAAGGAGTCGTACAGTCCAACTGTACGGTCGTGGGAAGACTCATGCCGAGCGGTAGATAGTAAATGTACGAGTTTCCAGGTGTAGAGCCTGACGAGCGAGAGGAGAGGAGGAAGCAATACTCGCCCTGGACTTCTGTCCTTTTAAGAACCCTGCGCGTGCGTCTGTGGAGTTGGAGTAGAGATGTGATGCTGGATGATGGAGTAGGGTTATGAGAAGTCGTGTTTGAAGATTTGACGAGTTGGGAAGAGAGGTGGGAAGTGGGTGTGTTGGTGAGGGACGGAGAAGGGGTTGAAGAAGGAGGAGAAAGGGGGGATGATGGGGTTTTTAGACATGATGCTTGGTATAAAACGTCATAGGCGGCGAGGCCGGCCTTGGCTTGTCCAACCAGTGGATTTCCAAGAATCAGGTCCGCACCGCAGTACGCCTGGCTGGTTAATTTAGAGTTGAGGGTCGACATTAATGCAGAACATCCAGTTTGATTCACGGCGCATGAAGCGTCTAGAGTCTTGTGGAGAAGGACGGGGTCGTTTTGGATGGCGAAGAAGAAGCGGGAAGAAGTCTGCAGGAGGAGAGAGAACGGAACGCATGCCTGGAATGAAGGGTCGGAAAGGAAGGATTGGAGAAATGGAAGACAGGTCGTGCTGGTGTAGTTGTTTCCAAGAGATGTGTCGAATGGTGATGGTAAGCCTGTACCGCTAGCCGTGGGAGGGAGGGGGATGGTCGCGTTTGTGACAGCTCGGGGAAAGAGGGATTTGATTACGGGTGTTGGGGGAGGATAACCATTAAAGATTGTCTCGACGGTTGTGTTTTGGATCGAAATGTCTCTTGCATGTTGTCGATCGACGATATCATATGGAGAAATGGTAAAGGAAAGAGATGCCACAATCGAGCCTAGTAGAAATACTGCAACGATTGATTGCCCGATGATCAAGAGTATGTTTCTCTTAGACCATTTGTGTTGTTTGTAGAAAGTTTCGATCTTCCATGTTCGATCGTCATCGACAGTCTGAAACGTCATATGTCCTTCTCTTCTCCTTTTTTAATATGATCTTATCGAAACCGTAGCAAGCATGAACCTCGTCTCGACACTCGGCAGTGATATGCAGAAACAAATAACACAAATATAATCAAACGCGAGCAAAAGTCGAAAAACGAACAAATGTCTATAACAAAAAAGTCACAAACAGAAAGATGATAAAAGTACATACCTTTATCTTATATTCATATAACTTACATACCAAGAATGTCACATATAAGCAGTAATAACATGATAAACATACGTACATATTCAACAGCAGAATTTTATAGCTGACTGTTGAAAGTAAACAGAAATTACTACAAAAACGGTCGTTTTTCTCCTACAGTCTACAGACGTGAAACTGTAAACCGTGAAAACCTGCGTTGTGTGTAAAGAACGGGTAAACAAACGGTTCAAAGGTGATGATTACGTGGAGTAAGTATAGCCGGGTTATTCGGTACCTCGAAAAGAAAGGGTTATCACAAATATGTCTGCTTGTGATATTGCAGCGCTGATTCGATCATACAGATATCATCCATTATCTTGACAAATTTCAATCAAGGAGTGAAAGGTAGAAATATGCGCTGTGATAAGGATGTGCATTTTCCGAAAAAGTATAATTCATAATCACTATCTTGTCGTCGTTGATGGATCCACTTTTTATAAACCGGCGTGACAGGTGGGTTTGCCGCTACTGTAGTTCTTGCATAAGCGCATCACATCTACCGGTTTGCTTTTTTTTTCTTTTTTGATGTTGTAATTTGTTATCTATGGAATGCAGTGTGACATCAAATGAACGAATATCTGGCCGATAAAATCAGTATATTAATGTTCACGCAATACAGTACTGTCATTCTCATCACATAATTCAAGTCAGACGGTAGAAAACAGAATGAGTGTTTACACTCTAAGAAATACGTTATGTTTCATTGTCTTCACTTTTGCTTCATAATCTCATACACATTATAATAAACCCCCATGAATAAACTTTATACTCATTCATCAACTCGACCGTTAAAAGACAAGGAAGATGCATATATTTTGCTGTGACATGTACGTTAGTTTGCTCAAAACTCTGCATTACATATTCGGCTACAGAAATCGGTTCATTTCATCGGACTTGTTCTTAGCCATTGACTCGAAGATCGTACTGTAATTCTAAAATTTCACAATCAACTCCACAAAGCCTTTTCTAACTTTGACGCCAGCTCTAGGTCCTGCAACCTATCATCGTCATTTGCAATCCAGAATACACCTCCTGAAACCGCCTGATTTTCCTGAATACGTTCGGCCAGCTCGTGAGCTTCCGAGCTTGTCATATGATGTGATGCAGTCAAGTGGACCTTGATGTCGTACACTCGTGTAAATCGATGCAAACAGTCTTCCACCACACATGGATATTGTCGATCCAGATCATATCCATGCCCAGTCAAAGATGCGGTGGCTCCTCCTTCAATCAACATTGGATCCACTTGAAGACGTTCCGACATTCTTGCTTTTCTTTGTTTTCGTTTTTCTCTCGACTCGCTAAGCTGAATTGGTAATTTCAAATGTTGAGTTCTAACATGTTTCTCGAGTGAAGCTTTGGCAGCGAAGCCATGTCCACACGCTCCACTACCATCCCAATCTGGTGCGATGACGGAGTCACTGATATCATATTGACCACACACGAATTTCTGTTCTTCATGGACACTTTTGTAATGAACCATCATATTTCCCTTTTTGGTAAAAAGTCTATCACATGTCGACTCTTGACAAGGTATAGTTCGACGTTCATCTAAATCCTGATGTTGAATATCGATATGAGCTTTGAGTTGGCCGGCAGTAGCGCAGACAAAGTCACACATGTCACATTTAGGTGGATGTGCTTCTTTGACATGTTTCTGAAGATCATTATGTGTTTTAAATCCTACTTGGACCACTGCATCATTCGGATCCATCGAATTACATTCTGTACAAAAGAATCGTAGATCCTCTTGATGTTCTCTTTGTTTATGTTTCTCAAGACTATGCTGTTGTCTGAACTTTTTATTACAGACTCGTCCCAGATCAGACAACAGTTGATCGCAGGTATAATAAGCATCATTAAAATGTACTTGAGCCACATGACGATCCAACGTTTCTTGTTTTCTGAACACCATTTCACAGTCGTCATATCCTGAACAAGTAAATTGAGCTTTCTTGTCGTGTCTTTGGCGATGTGCTCTCATATGTTGGCCCGTTGTGAAGCCTTTATCACATCCCGGCCAGTCACATATCCAATCTCGTATTTCGTCGTGTTGCATGCTGATATGACGCTTGAGATGTGTATCTCGAAGGAAAGTCTTTTCACAACCATCTCTTGTACAAGCAAAAGGTCTTTCATTCGTATGTGATCTTAGATGTTCTGATAATCGACATGGTCGAGAATATGCTTTGTCACAATCCGGAAAGTCACAAAAGAACTTTTTCTCACGAGGTCGACATTTCGAGACTTGTGAAGGACTGCTTGGTTGTGTTGATGTGGCAGAAGTGTCGTCCGTGCGGTCATCGAGTGAAGATTGAGGATCATTTGTAGTTGATAAATCATCGCCATGATCTACGACATAATTGTTTATTTCAAGCGGGATGTTTTCTAACGACAACTTTTGTCTTTTCAGCGGCTGCTCTGGAAAGTCATCAGGAGCATCACGCTTGTGAGCCTCAGCATACATGTCGTCCTAATGCTGATACATCGCTTCGCAGAAGATGAGATGGACGGACTCAACTTTCACATGACAAGAAAAAATTAATGTGGAGAAATGTTTTCAGCCCTATCATTTTATTTTTGGGAGACAAAATATCCATCGTGATAATTCCATTACAATACATTTGATATCTGAACAATTGTCAAGTGACAGGCGGTATGGAGGACTACGGAGATGACGGACACGAGGATTATGGTGCCGGGGAGTAAGAAAAACCATTAAGCTAGTACAATGCCAGGCATTCTGATATAATTCACTTAGGGAATATGGCGATAACATGATGGACGATGATATGGAACCCGAAGTAGAAGACTTGGTGGATAATGATGATCATGACGGTGGTGCGGAAGATCCCGACCAGCTCGTACACAACAATATTGTAACTTCTGGCGACGTCAATGGTGGACAAAAGGGAGTTACTACTGTCAAAGGATTCAAAGAGAAGAAGATCCCCAATGAAGAACGGACGACTACACCATATATGACCAAGTATGAACGAGCAAGAGTTCTGGGTACTAGAGCACTACAGATCAGGTAGATTCATGCGATCCGACTGGGATTATTCGATCAATACTAACCAATATCAAGCATGAATGCGCCAGTTTTAGTCGATGTAGAAGGAGAGACAGACCCGCTCCAGATTGCAATAAAAGAGCTGCGCGAAAAGAAGATACCGTTAGTGGTACGAAGGTATTTGCCAGATGGATGGTAGGTTTATATATTTATTGATTCTATAACAAGATAGAATGGACTGACACTGTTATTAATAGGTACGAGGATTGGACCTGTGAAGAGCTTTTATAGAAGATTCGTGGTTCGAATGTTATCTTATGTTTTACGAATCAAATTATTGTATTTCTGGTGATGTATTGAATCCTGAGATGTGACGTAGATGATGAATTGTATTGTTGCCATAGAACGTATACTCCGTAATCACCTCTTTTCAATATCCGTGAATCATGCCTTTCGAAACTAAATCTACAATCGCTTCATTTGGCGGAAAGCTCTTGAAACTAGAGCATCAATCTACGTCTACACGATGTGATATGAAAGTAAATCTGTACCTACCTCCACAATCCAAGAAACAAAAAGTGCCAGTATTGTTTTATCTAGCTGGACTGACATGTACTGGAGACAATGGATCAGAAAAAGGCTTCTTCCAGCATGAAGCTAGCCAGAAGGGCATTGCAATTGTATTTCCAGATACAAGTCCCAGTATGTCGTGCATCAAATCTGAGATTGAGTCTCCGTAATGACAAAATGTAGGAGGTCTGAATATACAAGGAGAAGACGAATCATGGGATTTTGGGACTGGAGCTGGTTTCTACATTGATGCAACCAAAGCACCGTACGATCAAGGCTACAACATGTATTCATACATCACTCAAGAACTGCCAAACGCTTTATTCGAGTCCTTTGCACAACTCGATCGTGAACGAATCAGCATCACAGGTCACAGCATGGGTGGTCACGGAGCATTGACACTAGTAGGTCTCAAACTAGATTGACAACGTGCTTTAAATATTGACCTTGACGGTAACAGTATCTCAAAAATCCCGGCATGTACAAATCAGTATCTGCATTCTCACCCATTGCCAATCCAATCAATTGTCCGTGGGGAAAAAAGGCATTCTCTGGCTATTTTGGAGAGGATCAACAACAAAAGTGGAAGGATCACGATGCTACAGA
>Ga0160429_1002153_pt1 | contig 10523 bp, 14 predicted proteins | sample SolpanmetagenomR_FD_108199 | JGI IMG/M metagenome (GOLD analysis project Ga0160429, IMG submission 108199) | Solar panel surface microbial communities from Lawrence Berkeley National Laboratory, California, USA - R | ecosystem: Engineered > Built environment > Solar panel > Unclassified ... | reverse complement strand
TGCGCGGGATCCCGGGGGCCGACGACGTGAAGGTCGAGCAGATCGCCGGCCTGCCGGTCTTCGAGATCCGGAGCGACCGGACCGAGGCGGCGCGGCTGGGCCTCAGCACCGGGGCGATCCAGGACGTGATCGGCGCCGCCATGGGCGGCCGGGATGCCGGATTCGTGTTCGAGGGCGACCGGCGCGTGCCGATCATCGTGCGCCTGACCGATCAGGTCCGCGAGGACCGGGAGGCGCTGGAGAACCTGCCCGTGCCCCTCCCCCCGGGGGCGAACGGCAGGGCCGCCTCCGTGCTTCTGCGGCAGGTGGCGCAGTTCTCGGTCAGCGAGGGACCGAACCAGATCAGCCGCGAGAACGGCTGGCGCCGGGTCGTGGTCACCGCCAACGTCCGCGGACGCGACATCGGCTCGCTGGTGGCGGAGGCGCAGGCACAGGTCGCCGCGCAGGTGGCCCTGCCGGCGGGCTCCTCCGTGACCTGGGGCGGCCAGTTCGAGAACCTCGCCTCGGCCCAGGCACGCCTGACCGTGGTGGTGCCGGTGTGCTTCTTCCTGATCTTCCTGCTGCTCACCTCGGCGCTGGGGGGCGCGCGGGACGCGCTCCTGGTGTTCAGCGCCGTGCCCCTGGCGCTCACCGGCGGCATCGCGGCCCTGTGGCTGCGGGGGATGCCGCTCTCGGTGCCGGCCGCGGTCGGGTTCATCGCCCTCTCGGGCGTGGCGGTGCTCAACGGCCTCGTGATGCTGACCTTCATCAAGCAGCGCGTCGCCGACGGCCGGCCCCTGCGGGCGGCGATCCAAGAGGGGGCCCTCACCCGGCTGCGGCCGGTGGCGATGACCGCCCTCGTCGCCTCGCTGGGCTTCGTGCCGATGGCGCTCGCCACCGGGACGGGGGCGGAGGTGCAGCGGCCGCTGGCCACCGTGGTGATCGGCGGGCTGATCAGCGCGACCCTGCTGACCCTGGTGGTGCTGCCGGCTCTGTACGGGCGGTTCGGCCCGACCGGCCGAGCCGAATCCCCCGAACGGTCGCAGGATCCTGACCCTACAGGCGGGCATGTCCGTGGCGCATGAGCTCGGTCGCGGACGCGCACGCGCCGAAGATGCGGTCGGTAACGTGGCTGTATCGACGAAATATTGTAATCGAAATACCTGATCGTCCTAATGGTGAAGCTTCTCCCTCGCGCAGCACATAACTGTAAGATGTAAAATGATCATATGTATTCAATAGGATTGACAGGATTCGACCGCGAACTTTATGACGGGGCATTCAGATCGTAACCGACCGCGACGGAACTGTTGTCATGAAATTCGGCATCCGCTGGAGGTTATATATAGGTTTTGCTCTGCTTGTTCTGCTGGCCGCTGGCATCGGCGGATATTCGATCCACCAGCAGGCGGTGATCGACGAACAATACGCCCTCCGCGGCCGCCTGGAGCTGATCGCGCGGACGATCTTCTCGGTCGGCAACCTCGCCTCGCGTCTGACGGGTCAGGCCGAGCAGTACCGGCTCGCCCCGATGCCGGAACGGATCGCCGACCTGGAGCGGACGCGACGCGAGATCGAGGAGACCGGCGCCACGCTCATCGATCTGGCGTTCGTGGATGAGCGGCGCCGGGTATACGAGGAGATCCGCGACGCCGCCCGGAGCCTGAAGCCGGAGCTGGAACGCCTCAGGGCCGCGGGCACCTCCCTGATCCACGCCAAGCAGCAGCTGTTTGCGGGCGGCGACGAGCTGACCGGCGCCACCAATACCCTGGTGGCCGCGGTGCGCGCCCAGGCCGGAGGGGCCCCGGGCGGGGCGCAGGGCGGGGCGCTGTTCGGGTCGGCCCAGACGGTCGAGGCCGCCATGCTGCTGGTCCGCGTCGCCAACTGGCGCTTCCTGGCGACGCTCGATCCGAACGGTCCGGCCACGTTCGCCAAGAGCGTCGAGAAGGCCGAATCCGCCCTCAAGGCCTTCACGGAGGGGGACGGGAGTGCCGCCTTCGCGACCCCGGCCCGGGCCGTCACGCAGAGCCTGGCCGCCTACGGCAGCAACTTCCGGGCGACGGCGCGCGCCCTGGACGAGCTGAAGGCCGCATTCGAGACCGGCATCAAGCCGCTGGCGCGCGCGATCGATGAGCGCAGCCTCGCGGCACGCGACATGATCAACCGCGCGGTCGCGGACAACGCCCGCGCGGTCGAGACGACCGTGGCGCGCGCGCGCTGGATCCAGATCACCCTCGTCGTCCTGACGCTGGTCCTGGGCGGTGTGCTGGCGGTGCTGATCGCCGGCAGCATCATCGGGCCGATCGCCGGCATGATCGCCGCGATGGGCCGTCTCGCGGCCGGCGACACCGCCGTGGCGGTGCCCTCGCAGGACGCCGCCGGCGAGATGGGCGCCATGGCCAGGGCCGTGGACGTGTTCCGCCAGAACGCCCGCGCCCGGGCCGAGCTGGAGGCCGCCCAGGCGGCCGAGCAGGAGGCCCGCCGGCACCGGGCCGCGCGGATCGACCAGCTCGTCCACGCCTTCCAGCACACGGTCGCCGGCTCCCTGGACATCGTGACCGCGGCGGCCACCGAACTCGACGCCACCGCCCGCTCCATGACCCGGGTGGCCGACGACACCAACAGCCAGGCGGTGGCCTCCAGCGCGGCGGCCGAGCAGACCGCGTCCAACGTCCGGACGGTGGCGGCGGCGGCCGAGGAGATGGTGTCGTCGCTGCAGGAGATCGAGCGGCAGGTGATGTGCGCCAACGCGGTCGCCGCCGACGCCGCCCGGGAGGCCGAGGCGACCAACACCGCCATGGCCAGCCTCCGCGGGGCGGCCGAGCAGATCGGCGCGGCGGTGACGACCATCGCGGGCATCGCCGGGCAGACCAACCTCCTCGCCCTCAACGCCACCATCGAGGCGGCGCGGGCCGGCGAGGCCGGCCGCGGCTTCGCGGTGGTGGCCGCGGAGGTGAAGGCGCTGGCGGACCAGACCGCCGGCGCCACCGACGAGATCGGCGGGCAGATCGCGGCGATCCAGGCGGCGACGGCGCGGGCCGCGGAGGCGATGGCGCAGATCGCGCGCACGATCGCGAGCGTGAGCGAGATCAGCGGCGCGATCGCCGCGACCGTGGTGGAGCAGACGGCGGCCACGGGCGAGATCTCGCGCAACGCCGGGGAGGCGGCCAGGGGCACGCAGGACGTCTCGGGCACAGTGGCCCGGGTCCGGGCGGCCGCGGGGGAGACCGGGGGGGCGGCCGCGCAGGTGCGCGATGCCGCTGCCGCGCTCGCCGCGCAGGCGATGGCCGTCAAGGGCGAGGTCGACGGCTTCCTGCACGACATCCAGGCCGCCTGAGGCCGCGCCGCATGTTCCGGGGCCGGCTTCCGTCAGGCCGGAAGCAGGTGGAGCATGCCGCCGAACAGCCCGAGCGCCCCGATGCCGATCAAGCCCGCGGCGATGTACAGGCGCATCCGGCTGTCCGTGACGTCCGGTGACAGGTAGTCGTCTTCGGGCGGGTCAAACCAATCCATCGGGTGAATGCATCCGGTCGTCGCATCGGGGCCAGGGCGGAAGGCGCCGCCCTAGGCCAGCCCGATGACGGCTGGATGACCGATCCGCCGCAGCGGAGGGCGGGCCTCGCGGCCCCGCCGGTGCGAATCCTGTGCCGCCGCTACGGCTTCACGAGCAGCACGTTCACCGCCTTCGCGAGCACGTGGACCGTGTCGCCTTCCTTGAGACCCAGCTCCAGCAGCGAGTCGAGCGTCATCACCGAGGCCATCCGGTAGGTGGTGCCGACCAGCTCCACCTCGACCTGGGCCATCAGATCCCCGCGCTTGATCGCCGTCACCGTGGCGGGGATGTCGTTGCGCGCGCCGTGCTTCATGGATCCTCCTCCGACGCAGCCGTCGCGGCTGCCCGCTGACCTCACGCGATGCCGGCGGAGGACGCCAACCGGCTTCCTCCGGGCTTCCTCCGGGCTTCGCTCAGGCTTCCCCCGATGCGGGCTCGCCGCCCGCGCGGTCGACGCGATCGCGCCACGGCAGGCGGCCGCGGCGCGCCGTGGCGGTCAGCGGCTGCCCGAGGCGCCCGCGGCTCCGCCGTTGCCCTGCTGGAAGCCGGCCGCGTTGGGCGGTCCCTGCATCCGGCCATCCTGCTTCGGCATCTCCGAACCCGGAGCACCGGTCTTGGCCGAGCCGGTCGTGTCGCTCTTCCCGGTGAAGCCGGCCGCGTTCGGCGAGCCCTGCATGCGGGGACCGCGCGGGGCATCGCCGCCGGCCGCGCCGGTTTCCCCGGCGGCCAGCGCCGCGGAACCCGTCGCCAGGAGGCCGGCGGCCACGATCGAAATCAATGTCTTCATGTGCGTGCCCTCGCGTGTTTCCTCATGCCGCCTCTCGGGGGGCGGCACGGGGGCAACGCCGGCGGCCGGATCCCGTTCACGGCACGCGGCGGGCGGTCTCCAGGGCCACTACCGGACCGGACCGGTCTCGGCGACGGCCGCGCCGTCGAGCCTCAGGCCCGCGTAGGTCAGAGTGGCGGTGTAGACGACCGTCCCGGTCTCGTCGCGGACCAGCACGGTGAAGGCTTGGTTGTCGCCGTCTCCGGGGATGATCCAGCGCGCGATCTCCGGCAGGCTGATCATCGCTTCCCGGCGGGCGGCATCGCAATCCGCGCAATCCGTTCCCTCGGTATCGGGCAGGAACTGTCCGTCGTTGATGTCGAAGAAATAGCGGGGCAATCAACCCCTCCGTGCGCTGCATCTACAGAGGCAACCCACGGTCAAGGGACCGGTTCTCGGCCCGCTCCAACAGGCGGTGCCGGCCGCGCGCCGCGCCACCCTGGAGCGCCGCGACGGCGTGGGTCACGCAGGCGGGGGCCTCAGCGGCGGCCGGTCAGGTCTGCGGCCCGGGGACCGCCGCGGGCGCCAGGGTGCGGCGCCCGAACCGGATCCCGTGGGCGAGCCGCCGGCCGGGCTTCTCGATCAGGCGGAAGGTCGCCGCCGAGATCAGCACGGTGCAGGGGATCAGGATGACGGCCGAGAGCAGGTGGGGATGCGGGATCTGCCAGCCCTCGAGCATCCGCAGGACCGGCGGCTTCAGGTGATCCAGGACCGGCCGGTGGACCAGGTAGATCGAGTACGACAGGATGCCGAGCCCGTGGAGCGGGCGCGATCCCAGGATCCGGGCCGCGACGCCCCTGCCGGCCGCGAGCGCCATGATCAGGGGGACGAACAGCAGCACCAGGATCACGTCCGCGTCCGGCCGCGTCAGGAGCAGGATCGCGGCGACGGCCAGCGCATCGCCCACGAACCCGCGTTCGGCGACGCGGCGCAGGGGCGAAACCGCCATGAGGCGCCACGCGAGCAGCCCGAGACAGAATTCGATCGCGCAGCGCACGAGGGGAAAGGCGGTCTCCCCCATGTAGAGGTCGAGGGGGCCGAAACGGACGGTCTGCTGCGCGGCGGCGTCGGGGACGGCCGCGAGGGCGCAGAGCCCGACCGCGCCGATAGCGGCGAGCACGGCGGCGATGCGCGCGGCCCCGAAGATCAGGACCGACACGAGGCAGGGGAACAGGACGTAGGCGAAGAACTCCGTGCTGATCGACCAGCCGGGTCCGTTGATGCTGTGGCCGATGCCCCAGGCCTGAACCAGGAGGAGGTTCGATCCCACCGCCAGCCAGGACGGTTCCGGCAGCAGGTCCCGGGATTCCCGATCCACCGCGTAGAGGATCAGGCACGCCACGCTCGTGACGGCGTAGAGCGGGTAGACGCGCGCGAGACGCCGCGCCAGGAAGCGCCCGTAGGTCGGAGCCTCGAAGCCCCCCCGGAAATCCTGACCGTAGGTCAGGGCCATGACGTATCCGCTCAGCACGAAGAACAGGTCGACCGCCAGATACCCGTGCTTGAGGACGGCGCCGGCCGCGCCGGAGCCGGCGCCCAGGGCGAGGTAGTGATAGGCGACCACGCAGCAGGCGGCGACACCGCGGATCCCGGTCAGGGACTTGATCTCGCGCTGTGAAGTCATTGCCGCACGGGGTCGCCTGTTCGGTCGTCGACCTTACGGGACCTGGCGTTAAGGGTTCGTGGCAAGATCCTCTGCCGACGAGGGCGTCTTCCGATGGAGGCCGCGCCGACGGCTGTGCCGGTGCGGCCGTCCGACGCCGTCGGAGGCGCGAGGGCCGCGAACGCGAGGCCCATGGTGGGCCCGGCAGGACTCGAACCTGCAACCAGACCGTTATGAGCGGTCGGCTCTAACCATTGAGCTACAGGCCCTGCGCTCTTGCGGCCGCCGTGGAGAGATACCCGACGCGGCCGTTCGCGTCACCCCGGATTCCGGCGGATTCGCCGTCGCTTCCCGCCACCCCGATGCCCGGGACCGGACGACGGCCATCGCCGGGGCGGCGCCTTGGCTGGGCCGTCAGGCCATGGCCACGACGGACCGGCGCCGACGTCGCACTCCGCTCGTCTGTCGGAGGCCGGTGAGCGAGCAGGTATGTCGTCCCGACGACCCGTCGGCCGCGAGACCGCCCGATATCGAGACCGCCCGATATCGAGACCGTGCGGCGTGGAGGCCTGGGGTTCCGTGTGGCAGAGACCCTCGCGCCCGCTCGGATATCGCCCGCTCGGACATCGCCCTCTTCGGCTCGCGAGGCAGGCGGCGATCTTCGTTCGCGGTGTCGCCGGATGGCGTTCAAGCAATATTCATGTTCGGACGCATGGGCATGTTGCGCGATTAGTTGACCGCAACGTCGTGTGTCCGCATAATTCAAGGGCGTATTCTCTTTAAAATTTGCGCGGCAACATCTTTCTAAGGGTGAGGGGCTGATTACATCGCTGTCGCGGCTACGATGCCGCGGAGGGATGAATACCATGATGACGCGTGTCGCAGTGGCCGCCATGGCGGCGGGTGCCCTGATGGCCGCCGGTCAGGCGGCTGAAGCGAAGGGCTGCATCAAGGGCGCCATCGTCGGCGGCATCGCCGGTCATTACGCCGGGCATGGCGTTCTCGGCGCTGTCGGAGGCTGTGCGGCGGGCCGTGCCCTGGCCAATCGGCAGGCCGAGCGCCAGCAGGCCGCTCCGGCCCCGAGCGTCAACGGCGCGGCGCGCCCCGCCCGGGGCGCTGGCGGCTACGTCGGCTACTGACCGCAGGGTGGCGCCGCGCGGGTGCGCGGCGCCACCCTGCCCGCGTTCAGACCGCGGTCGCACGAGCCCGGGGGGCCGGCGCTGCTGGGCCTGCCGGATTCCACCGGCGCGTCCCACCGGCACGGGTTGCGGGCCAATCCTATCCCCCGCGCGTCGTTTCCCGGGCTGTGGCAGGGAGTCCGGTCAGGGTTTCCGGTCAGGGGATCCCGTGCCGGGCAGCACGAGGACCTGCCCGGGATCGATGAGGTCCGGATCGCGGATCTGCTCCTGGGTGGCGTCGTAGATCAGAGTGTAGCGCTCGCCCTCGCCGGAGATGCGCCGGCTGATCCTCCACAGGCTGTCGCCCGGCACGATGCGCGGCGTCTCGATCCCGGGGACTTGGACACCCGAAGCGCCTGACCCGGCCCCGGGCGTGCCTTTCGCGGCCAGACTGCCGATGCCGGAGGGTTGTCCCGCACCACTGCGCGCCGCTGCGGCAACGCCGCTCCGGTCCGACGTTTCCGGCCCGGCGACCGCACCGGCCGGGCCCTGTGGCGCGGCGGAACAGCCCATCCCGTCGTCATGGCCCCGTGGATGGGACTGACTGAGACCGGCGCCCGTTGGGTGCGCGCCCGACCGGGGGCGTGGCCTCTGCCTCCGGCCGTCAGGCGAAGCGGCGTCCGTCGGTCGCGTAGCGGCCGAGGGCAGCCCGCGCGGCAGGCGCGCGGATCTCGAAGCGATCCACGCCGGTCTGCCGCGTGAGGTGGTCGACGGTCATCGGGCCGATGGCACGCGCCCGGCCCGCCTCCGGCATGGCCCTGCTGGCGCCCGGGTTGACCCAGGAGTTCGCCGCTTCGCCGTGGCCGCCCGTGGTGAAAGGCTCGACGCGCTCGGCCGGCCCGCTGGGATCCGGCCGCCGACATCCGCCGAGCCGAGATCGCCGAGCCTGGACCTGCCGAGCCTGGACCTGCCGAGCCTGGACCTGCCGAGCCTGGACCTGCCGAGCCGACGCCGCCGAGCACCCGTTCGGGGTTGGACAGCATGGCCGAGCCGGTCGGCGCCGGCTTGGCGGTCAGTAGCCTCGGCGCGGCGGCGTGGCCGCGCGGCCGGTGACGCGGCGCGTGACGAAGGCGATGAGCCTCGGCAGCAGGAAGGCGGTGAGAAGCTTGCGGATCATGGGGTTCTCCAGGGTTGCGTGCGCTCAGCGCGAGGGACGGGCGAGCCAGCCCAGCACGAAGGCGACGCCGACGAAGGCCAGCAGCGTCGGGGTGCGGTTGGTGTCGGCGTAGCGGACGGCGCGCCGGCCGTGGGTCTGTACCCGGCGGCGGGCCTCCTCGGCGTAGTGACGGCCGTCCTCGATGAGGTCGTCGGCCCGCTCACGCGCCTCGTGGGCGAGATGGCGGCCGTCCTCGGCGAGGTCCTCGGCCCGGTCACGGGCACGGCCATAGGCGTACTGGGCGCCGCCGGCCACTTGATTGACGGCTCCGCGCAGCTGCCGGCCCGGATCGCCGGACAGCCCGCCGAGCGTGGTCTGCGCGCGGCCCTTAAGGTGACGGGACGCGCCACGGATCTGGTCGCGGTTCATGAGGGTCTCCTGTGTCGGGTTGGAACATGCCCGGCCGGTAGGCCGGGGCAGCGCCGGCGCGGCCGGCGCCGTCGGGGCGCGCTCAGCGCCGTCCGGTGACGGTCTCGGCCAGGGACTTGGCGCCGTCCTTGACGTCGCCGACCGTCTTCTGCGCCTCGCCCTTCAGCTCCTGCGCCTGGCCCTCGGCCACCAGCCGGTCGTTGCCGGTCACCCGGCCGGCCGCCTGCTTGACGTTGCCGACCGCCTCGTTGGCCAGGCCCTTGAGCTTGTCCGTCGTGCTGCTCATCGTGTGCTCCTGCTGCGCGGGTGGGGGGCCGGTCTCCCGGCCGGGGATGGGCCCCCGCCGGCGGCGGGGACCGAGGATGGCGCCGAGGACGGCGCCGAGGACGGCGGCGTCAGGCGCGGCGGGTCTCGTAGGCGCCCAGCAGCGTCACCGGCTTCGGCGCGCCCAGGCGCCCGCCCAGGAACGCGGCCAGCCCGCCCAAGAGCAGAGCCAGCGCGGCGTAGAACGCGCCCTGCGTGGCCGCCGACTTCGCAGTCACGGCCGCGGCCTCGGCCTTCTGCTTGGCGGTGGCCACCGCCTGCTCGTACTGCTTCTGGTAGTCGTCGATCTGCGCCTTGGCCTGGTCGGGCGAGGTGCCCTGGGCCCGGGCCAGCGCGTCGGCGGCGCGGCTCTTGGCCTGCTCCTTCTGGGCCGCGTCGCCGGTCAGCACCGCCCGCACCGCCGCCACCGCCGCGTCCCGGGCCGCCTGCGGATCCTGGCCGGCGGACTGCTCGCGCACCCGCTGCTCGATGCCGTCCAGCGGGTTCGAGATCTTCGACAGCGACGGCGCCGCCGCCTGGGCGGCGGTCTGCACGGTGCGGCCGACCAGGCTGCCCGCCCCGCCCAGCGCCCCCGAGACCGTGCTCAGCGTGCCGCCGACGAGGCCGCCGGCCGCCGAGGTGAGCAGGTAGAGCACCACCAGCGTGGTCACCGCCCACGACACCAGCCCGTGCAGGGCGGCGGCTCCGGGGAGCGGCTTGCCCGACAGCCGGCCGGCGATGACGCCGCCGGCCAGCGAGGCGACGATGCCCGAGGCCACGAACCAGAGGCCCGCGCCCATCGAGGCCGTGGCCGCGGACGGGGTGTCGGCCGCCGTGGTGCCGACCGAGGCCAGGCCGACCCCGACGCCCACGAGGTTGACGATCACCTGCGTCACCAGGGCGGTGACCGCGCCGGCGAAGATGGCGCCCCACGAGACCTCGTTGAGCAGCATCGCGCGCGTGTCGGCCTGGGCCGCGCCCGTGGCGAGGGGGGATGTGGTCGTCTGGATGGTCACGCTGTCACTCCGGTTGGCGGGTCGTTCGTAGGGTTGTTCATGGGCCCGGTCGGGGCCGGCCGGCTCAGTCGCGGCTGGCGCTGACGAGGAGGCCGAGGCCGAAGCCGACGGCGCCGGCGACGAGCAGGGAGGCCAGCGGGTACGCGGCGACCTGATCGCCGACCTCGTGGGAGCCGCGGCGCAGGGCGTGGCGGCCGCGGGCGTAGGCGTCCTCGGCGAAGTCGGAGGCGGACTCGTACCCGTCGTGCGCGGCCCGGCGGGCGCGCTGCTCGACGTCGTCGGACCCGACGAGGCCGCCGACCGTGTCGCGGATCCGGCCGCCGAGGTCGCGCGCGGTGTCGGCGACGTGCTCGGCGGCGTCGCGGGCCGTGTCCTTGGCCTGGCCGTAGAGGTTCTCGGCCTGCCCGGCCGCCTCCCGGGCGCGGCCCTCGACCGAGTCCCGCCGCGAGCCGGTCAGGTCGCCGACCGCGCCCTGCAGCTTGCCGCCCAGCGCCTGCGCGGCGCCCGTGATCCGATCCGTGTCGACCATGTCGTTCTCCT
>Ga0160429_1002151_pt1 | contig 10526 bp, 12 predicted proteins | sample SolpanmetagenomR_FD_108199 | JGI IMG/M metagenome (GOLD analysis project Ga0160429, IMG submission 108199) | Solar panel surface microbial communities from Lawrence Berkeley National Laboratory, California, USA - R | ecosystem: Engineered > Built environment > Solar panel > Unclassified ... | reverse complement strand
GGAACACGAGGCCTCCCGTCCACTCTGCCATCTTTAAGCGATGAGTTCGGCGGACTTAGGTGGGTGACCACTAGGGAATCCCCGCTGTTGTCTGTGTTCTGTCTTCTTCTTTTGGGATCGCTTCAATTTTAACTTGCATACAAATTGTATCCTTTTAATAGCATGGAATAATCATTGTTAATGTTTAAGACGCAACCAGTCCAGCGTGAAGCTATTATTGCTGCTGACTTCTTAAATCCACCCGTGTAGTCTCTTCCACTGGATTGTGCTCGGAGCGTTTTGTCTGCGCTTTCTCCGTTCCTCGGATATACCTAGGGAACGAAGATCGAAATTGTACGTCCAAGAATCATTATGAGGCATAGGAGGTCCGTCGAGATTGGTCCAAGGCAAGTTCTGTCTCTGAGGCCACGAAGTATGATGGCGGAAATTGAAGAGGTAAGCATGCAGCATCCACGAGATTGCCGTCTTGGCCTTGCACACTATCTGAATGCAAAACTTCAATGAACCTAGCCTCAGGGAAATACAGTTTAGCCCAGGTGCGATAGCTTCGTGACAGGGGAGGCTCAAAAATTCCATTTCTTTTAGTCATCGACTGAGTATGAGACCTACAAGGCTCAGGCCATCAGTTCCTTCAAGATCGTTTTGGAATTTTGAAACACCTCAGTGGATCACCGCACATTGACTAATCCAGGGAATCGGGCCATGTAAATGATGAATTCCAAGGAAGGTCATTAAGAAAGCCTGACACTTCCCTAGCGTTTCGTCCGTTGATACCGAGATCCCATTCGTTGAAAAGAGCATCCCATTCAATAGCATCAGCCATGTCGGGCATTTGATGGTCAAAGGTGTCATTTTGTGGATGTCTTTGCCCGTGAAGTGGTTGGCTCATGTATTGCTTTGCAATCTGATAGAATTTGTCACACGTGTTGAACAAATTGAGCACACCCTGGCGTAGTTGTTCATATATTAGTCATGGAAAATAACGAGAAGTTGTTTTGCGTACCTGGGAGAATTTTGCTGCCGACTTGAGCACCTTGACCGAGCGCTCGAGGAGCCTCATATCCTCTTCACTACGGAAAGAGATCACGGTTCCGAACATGACAAGGAACGAAGTGAAAGGTGAGAATAAATAGGTCCTACTCAGTGCTTAGCGGAGACATAACATCTTACTCATGCTCAGCTTACCAATTAATCAAAGATTTCCATCCGTTACCATCGCGTTGCTGGTACTTCTCCCAAGTAGAGTTGTAAGCTTCCAATGCGGTCCGTGAGGTAGTGATGCATTCCTCACAGAATACAAGTGAGTTAATATTGGATTGTCCTGAAGTCGCTTGTTTGGAAGGGATGACGCGGTAGATGAGAGATAAGTTCGACAGAATGGTCAAATCAATTCCGTCTAGAACATCGCTTGTACCGCTACGAGCGGTGAAAGAGTTATACGACTAGGAGTAAGCGTCAACAGCAAGCAAAGCACGGGTACAACCTAAGGACTGACCAAAAGCCACATTTGACGTGCTGACTCGAGTCTAGCACCAAGCGATCGAGCCAAAGCAGTTTTCTGCTCCGGCGACTCCAACTGAGCGCGGGCGCTATAGAGCTTAGCAAATATCTCTCCCTGTATGAACGCAAGCTCGACCGAAATATATCCAATGATTGAAATGAAATCGCCAGAAAGGTCAGCCTCAGGCTTTGGACAGCTAATGTCGTAGTCCTGTATCGTTGGGCTTCTGCCGAAATTGAGGGACAAGCCTCGATCTAGTGAGAAGATATGCCAAAACGTTAGGATCTTCAGATCCAAGTCGGGGACATCACTGTCTCTCTGAAGGCAATGGTAACCCGCATCTTGGCATAGTCGGGCGGCAGCAGAGACAAATTTGCGGCTCAAAGACGGCCTGGATGTATCAAGGAAGTAGCAAGACTAGTTTAAGTAAGAAACGTCTGAGCTTGGACTAGTCAGGATTGTTCACCATAAGCGCCACTGCTTGTATGGCTTCGAAAGAGTGATCATCCATTACCAGTGACATAGTTCGAGTAAGATCTTCCATGTTTCCCTTACATATACTTATGCTCAGACTTATTTCTGTTTCGTTGAATGACTGTTCTCGAATGACATGTTGATCTATATCTGACCAGCAGAAATATATTACACTGTTAAAAAGCGCAAACTGACATTGCGTGTAGTCTTCGGTGGGAAAGTAAATCTTTTGGCACAGTGTGCTGATTGACTCCAAGCGAAGACTAGGAAAGTCCGAGAAGATTTTTAGAGGGAAATCTGGTGCATGAGGGTCGGAGATTGTAGCGCTCATGCATGATGGATGACATACCTTTCGCGAAACGAAGGAGCTTAAGAGTAAGACCCATAGGAGGCAATTCACGGGAGACTAGTGTCAGGATAGCTCTAGGATTTGACGAGTATATAACAGGAGATTCGACATCTTTCAGCATCGCTATAGGCGTTACGGTGCTTCCCTCGGAGGGCGAGGGACTATCAATCGGATATTGGATTGCTTTAGCTGCCAGCTGAAAAGCTTGAGAAGTCTCTTTGGAATAAGTCGCGAAAGAACTGGCACCCTCGAACGACGTGGTAGGGTCATTACTGACCTCAGCCAAGCCACTTGATGTGGCAAAGGGCTGAGTTACAAGAGGACGCTCGGAAGAATCGCGAACTCTTGGAGCTACAACAAGAGTATTGATTGTTTTCTCCAAACTCGCAAGCCTTTCATTGACGCCCCGGACTTCTTTCTCACTGGCAAGTGGTTAGAAGGAATAGTACGAGCGGTGTAGATAAACACGGACTAGCTAGAAGATATAAGTATCCTCTTCTTCTTCTCTTGTACTCGCTTGGTCGTTAGGCAGCTGATCTGAGCAGTTGAACAGCTTGAACAGGGGGTTTTGCGATCACATCTGATCTGTAAAGCTTAGCTGGAAATCGACTGTTCTAGCAACGAGCTTCACAAACCTTCCTTACTCGGCACGTGTCACACTTCGAGTGGGGGTTGTCAGCATTCATACGCATTGCATTGCGGGATATCTACCGCTTGGATAAAGCGATTGCCGGATGCGGAGTCCTCGGCTTCCATCTCGAAGCTACTTTTAGACTCTAAGACCACAAAAGTTCATACATGCGAGCGACAATATTACATGTAACAACGAAAAGTAATATTCAAGCTTTTCGAGAGAAGCAGAAAGAGGTGTGACACTGACTGTTACATTTCTTGTATAGACTAAACGGACCCCGAGGATCCCGGAAACGAATAATGCTGGCTTTCCAACTCGGCTTAGTACAAATATTAGTCAGCCGACTTACCGCTGACTGGACATCACGAACTCAAGACCTTTTCCGTTCGTGTTGTTGTTTCACGCGCCTGCAAGTCTTTCCATCTATGTGATTGCAAATGCAGGATTGAATGAAATAATATTGGTTCTGAGATGCCGTAGCAAGTGCAAGGCGGAAAGTGTAGAGGTTGCTTGTTTTCGTAAGCCATGGTAATAAATAATTTATAAAAGTGAAGACCTTCTGCCGGAAGCCGCGGACGCCGGACGTGCTGGGCCAACACGATGCGTGAAGATAGATAAAGCGACGCCTCGCCTCTTGCTCGTAGTCATGCCTTCTTCATCGTTATTTTGTTGTTCCTCCCCTCTTTGCATGACCTGAATATGTTTTGCTTAGACCACACTGCAACGTTGACCTTGCGCTAGCATGGCCGGAAGAACGACTCCCAAGGTGGATAAGGAGAAGGATGAAAATGGCTCGTCCGCCGAGTCACCAGATATGCAGTCTAAAGCTGATGTAGAACCAAGTGGGAGTTTTGGCGACTATCTGGTGGGTCTATCATTGCCTTTCATCTTATTTCGTGCCTTTCGCTGATTGAACGCTCTGCAGAGAGTGTATCGTTACTCAGATAAGCTCGATTGGACTCTTTACTTGGTTGCTCTTTTGACGTCCATGATTTCCGGAGCCGCACTACCCCTTATGTCTTTGGTCTTTGGCTCCCTCATCAATAAATTCAATGACTTCACGGTACGTGAGCAAAGAAAATGACATATTCTTGTTCAAGTCGTCCTTTATTAACTCAATTAGACTGGCAGCGCACCTCCCGCTGTATTCCGAGGCGATATAAACAATTTCGTGTGCGTAATCGTCACATTTTGTTGTAGCATTGGGTGCTAAGTCTCTAAGTCTGTGGTTTATATACCTCTTCATTGGCAAACTCGTAACTGCATACATCGCGTATCTTTCAGTCTCTATTGCAGCTCTTCGCACCACCACAGCACTACGGCAGGCATTTCTTGAACATACTCTCCGCCAAGAAATATGGTATTTTGACAAACAGGCCACAGGTGCTGTTGCAACTCAGGTCACAACAAGCGGTAATAAGATCAATCAAGTGAGCCCCTGCTTTTCCCATCTCTTAAAGTGCAGCACACTGACTTCCACCATCCAGGGAATTGCCGAGAAACTTGCTCTCACTGTTCAAGCGCTATCCATGTTCTTCTCTAGTTTCATCATCGCTCTTACAGTTCAATGGAAGCTGTCGTTGATCACAATGACCATCATACCCGCTATTTTCGTCGCTATGGGCGCTGCTGTATCAATCGATTCTGTCTATGAGGTCAAAATTAACCACTTCTACTCTGAAGCTGCTGCCTTGGCCCTGGAAGCCATTGGATCCGTCAGGACCATTCATGCTTTTTGGGCTAGTGAGAAAATGGTTCAAAAGTACGATGCCTATCTTGAGAAAGCTCATCAGATCGGCAAAAAGAAGTCGCCCCTCTATGGCATCGTTTTCGCAACCCAATACTTTTGCGTCTACAGCGGGCACGTGAATATATATTAGCATCCAAGCCTGTACTTTGACTGATTGATTTCACAGTATTGCACTTTGTTTCTGGCAAGGCTTCAGGATGTACCTAAGTGGTGAGGTCCAGAGTGCCGGGACTGTTTTCACGTCAGTGTTAAAGCCCGTGCCTATCTCCTTTGTCATTTAACATGTTCTGCAGTGTGGTATTGTTAGTCATGCTGGCGGCCACATCAATTGGCGGACTAGCCTTCCAAATTTCCGCCCTCGCAAGTGCCTCTGCGGCGGCGTCTGGCCTTTTCAAAATCATGGACAAGCCATCTGAACTGGATCCTTTTGACGAGTCCGGCATAAAGGCCACCTCTTGTGACGGACATATCGAACTTGAAAATGTAACGTTCGCCTATCCTTCCCGTCCCGGAGCGCCCGTATTGAGAAATCTCAACCTTTCTATTCCAGCCGGCAAGACTACAGCTATCGTGGGTGCCAGTGGTTGTGGAAAAAGCACACTTGTGGCACTGCTGGAGCGATGGTATAATCCTGACAAAGGCGACATCACACTTGACGGAATTAATATTGCGGGGTACAACATCAAATGGCTCCGGAGTCGTATCAGACTAGTTCAGCAGGAACCTGTGTTATTCAGTGGTACTGTGTATGATAATGTCGTGAATGGTCTCATTGGAGATCAACATCTGTTGCCAGATGACGAAAAGATGAAACTCGTCCGTGAGGCATGCATATCTAGCAATGCTGATGGCTTCATACAGAAATTAACAAATGTGAGGCTCACGTTCCTTCATAGACTCGCAATTTACTCATCTGTCACAGGGCTATCATACCGAGGTTGGCGAGCGAGCGGGTATGCTCAGTGGTGGACAAAAACAGCGAATCACGATTGCGAGGTCTATTATTTCTGATCCGAAGATCCTTCTGCTTGATGAGGCCACAGCGAGTCTGGACGTAAAGGCCGAGAGGATTGTCCAGGATGCACTCAATAGGATTTCTGTGAATCGCACTACCCTTGTCATTGCACACAAGTTAGCGACTATTCAAAAAGCAGACAACATTGCTGTCATGGCCAACGGAGCGATAGTAGAACAAGGAACTCATTCAGTTCTCTTAAGGAGGGACGGTTACTACGCAGCCCTTGTCGCTGCCCAAGATCTCGGGGATGTTGATAAGGATGAAGTCGGACTCAGAAAGACCGATAACGATGGTGGCGAGCATGATGAGAGCAACCGCCAAACATCTCTCAACGAACGCAAATTCACCGCACAGGTACCCTCAAAGGTTAATATGGAGCAGAAGAAACTGGACGCAGGCACGCTTAATTACTCTCTACTTCGATGCATCATTATCATGTTCGCAGAGCAGAAAAATCTCAATATTTGGTTTGCAATAGCCGCTATATGCTGTGTTATTGGTGGAGCGACTTTCCCCGCACAGGCACTCCTGTTTTCGAGACTTATTGCAGTATTTCAGCGTACGGGCGATGAAGCTCGCAGACAGGCAAACTTTTATTCTTTGATGTTCTTCATTGTTGCGCTGGGCAATCTTGTGGGCTACTTCATGCTCGGCGTGACTTGCAATGTCATTAGCCAAAGGGGTAAGAGGATACATTATTTAAAAGAAGCCTATGCTAATATGTCATCAGTTACCCACCGTTACCGTCGCGAGATGTTTCAACAGGTTTTACAGCAAGACATGGACTTCTTCGACAAACCTAGCAACTCCTCCGGTGCATTGACGTCTAAATTATCAGCTTTACCAACACAACTTCAGGAATTGGTTGGCGCGAACGTTCTTGCCATTGGCACTGTCGTAGTCAATCTCATCAGTTCGAGCGTGCTAGCTATTGCTTATGGCTGGAAGCTTGGTCTCGTTGTCGTCCTCGGAGGCCTTCCACTCCTAGTACTTGCCGGATACTTTCGTATCCGACTTGAAGAAAAGATCGAAGTCTCCAACAGCGAAGCCTTCATGGAAAGTGCCGGTCTCGCCAGTGAAGTGGTCACCAATATGCGCACGGTGGCTTCTCTAACGCTTGAGAAGTCCATCATAAGGCAGTATGAAGCAATCCTTGACAGAATTGTCAAACGATCAATTGCCTCCTTTATGTGGACCATGCTTTGGTTCGCATTGTCTCAATCCATTGAGTTCTTAGTGATGGCTCTTGGGTTTTGGTACGGAGGACAGCTACTCTCCACAGGAGAATATTCAACGACCCAATTCTATATCATCTTCATTGGTGTCATCTTCGCTGGGCAGGCCGCTGCACAGTTTTTCAGCTATACCACGAGCATTACAAAAGCCGGCACCGCTGCCAATTACATCTTGTGGCTTCGAACCCTGAAACCTACAATAAGAGAAGATGAAATGAATAGTGCGATTAAACCTACTGGAGATGGCGTGATTGACTTTGCAAACGTCGGATTTAGCTACAAACAGCGTGAGGCTACTCGTGTTCTGAGAGACATCTCTATGACAGTAAGTGTTAGAGCTCATATTTGGTGTCACGTCTACTAATTTCCTTTCTCAGATACACCCAGGCCAATACGCAGCGTTCATCGGACCCTCCGGCTGCGGCAAATCAACACTCATATCACTTCTCGAGCGGTTTTACGATCCAACGTCCGGTCGAATTTGCTTGGGAGATAAAGATATCGCAACCATGTCTCCTCGGCGCTACCGAGACTACATGTCCCTCGTACAACAAGAGCCAACACTTTACGCCGGGTCCGTGCGTGAGAACATTTCTCTAGGTCTGGATTACGAGCCCACACAAGAACAACTCCACGAAGCATGTCGTCAAGCCAATGCTCTCGAATTCGTGCTCTCGCTGCCGGAATCCTTCAACACCCGTTGCGGCACGCGTGGAAGTCAGTTCTCCGGTGGCCAGCGTCAGCGTCTCACGATTGCGCGCGCCATGATCCGTAATCCGCGTTTACTGCTATTGGATGAGGCGTCGAGTAATCTCGACACACAATCTGAGCGTATCGTGCAGGCGGCATTAGACGAAGCTGCTACGAGTAGGACTACGGTGGCCGTGGCCCATCGTATGTCGACGATTCGCAACGCAGATGTCATTTTCGTTTTCGACAATGGGAGGATCGTCGAGCAGGGCACCCACAGCGAGCTACAGAAGTTGAGGGGCAGGTATTACGAGATGTTTCTGGCGCAGGCACTAGACCAAGCGTAAAGGACTGAGATGATGGCGAAGAAGATCGGTAATATAATTGCTGTTTCAACGGCTACCAATCCTGCGTTAGGACGTTCTGCACCGCTTTCGAATCCCCGGCGGGGCGATACTCGTATGCCTTCTGTACCCGTAGCGATCGAGCATGATCATTAACCCAATCGTCAACCAGCAGCCGTGCAATATTCATCCCACTCAGACTACTTGTCTCCATGGTACTGATGAACGGCTCCATAGCAGATGTGTAGAAAAATGCACCATTGCCGCCGTAGACATCGTCATTTCCATAGACTCCCATTTCCCCACAATCTTTATCTGTCTTGTCACAACCCATATCGTCCATCTCGCAGTCCAGACACAACGAGTCGAACTCCGTCCGGGGTGGTAGGTATGGGTAGGACTGCCAGACCTTGCGGTAGATCCAAGACACACCCTTCGGCCTGTCCTGCCCCGTCGCACGACCGTCTTCTTCCTCAGGCGTCGTATGCGGCAAATCGAACATGCGGACCAACGTCTCTTGGTCCATAGGTTCCGGCGAGAAGATTTTATAGAGCCACTCTCGATCGCCGGTGCATGGATTCCTCGTCGTACGCAGAGTGCTGATGCTCCAAAATGACGCCGGCCCGACTTGGGGGTCACTGTAGAGTGATCCATCGGGTAGAGTAGTCAAGACGATACGAGGGACTGCTGCTGTGGGTGGGAGGTTGAAAAAGGCCGGTGAGAGCAGATTTGTTGTGGTCAATAGCGTGACGTGTAGAGTCACATAACTCGCATTCTGTGGAATGAATGCTTTTGGGATCGGGGGTTGTATATCGATATTCGAGGCGTGATATGGAGCTGCGAGGATGATTGCGTCGAAGAATTCTCCCTCTTCGTCTCCATCGCTGTCACCCGTCGGGCTAGTATTGTGATCCGACGACTTCGAAACCACCCTATACCCGCGTTCTTCAAGCCTCCGCACACTCGTCACTTCCTCACTTAGCCTAACATGCGCACCGCTCGCTTTCGCCATCCCGTCGAAAATCCGCCAGTTCCCGCCTTCCACGCTCATCGCGCCGTCGGTGGCAAGACACACCATCGCTTCCAACGCATGTATCTGCGCCAGATTCTGTGCGTAGTTGACCCGTGTGCTCGCTTGTACGACCTCTGTGACGAACAGCGCACCAACAGCCTTCTCTACTAGATACTCCGCTCCCGTCTTTCCCGTAATATCGGGCGAGAGGGCGACGAGACGCGCAACGTCGGTGAGGCTGCGGAATGGGAAATGAGGGGCTTCGTATAGTTGTAGGAATCTGTCGATCACACTAGAAGTGAGACGGCGGGCGCGTAGAGGTGCGGTGAAGCCATAGCGCCAGAAGATCTTGGCTGTAGACCACCAGTTTGCAAGACGACCTGAGGAGAGAGTTTGTGTGAGAACGAAAGTCTCGCCGTTCCAGATCCCCAGAGAGTCTTCGTAGTCGTCATCGTCGGCATCACCGAAACCGTCGACGGAGAGGTTGAAGGCTTCGACGGCGGAAACGAGGTTTCGGTTCACGGAGACGAATATGCTCGCGCCGAGCTCAACGGATGGCTGCGTGAAATTATCGTAAACGGGGACGGTGGTGCTGCGGCCGCCGATGTAGCTGGAACGCTCGAAGATTGTAATGTTTACAGGAATGTCGGCATGGTTGGTGAAGTTGCGAAGGTAGTATGCTGCGGACGTTCCTGCTGGACCGGCGCCTGTATTGCGTGCTGTTAGAAGGTCACAAACAAGGTGTATGCTGAAGCTACGGACCTATGATTGCCACACGCTTCGGACTGATCGAGGCATGGTGGTTGAGGGGTACAAGAGGGGACTGAAGGGCGGCAACGCAGTAAAAGATGAGAAAGGAATGGAAGAGTAAAACCTTGGCGATCATCGTTACGAGATTTCACTTCACTCGCATCTTCGGGCTGTTTCATAAGGTTATGTTTGATGCACGAAAGGTGAAGGAAGTATGGAGAAGTTGACCATGCGGGGGATGCCAAGAAAAGACAATCGTAGTAACTCATACACAGATCATTAACCACAACCACAAGTACAGCTACAACATCGTCTCTATTAACGATCAAACCTTTCCGGGCATAGCAACTCACAATGGCCGCAGACTGGAGCAAGCCGCTCTTCGTCATAGGCGTAACCTCCTCCGCTTTCCTTTCTGGTAACTTACCATTCCCCTTCCGTGTCTACCAATGCTATCTCGAAATTAACACACACGACAGGCAGCCTCGCATCGCTTTCTCTCCTTACAGTCCCTGCGCTATTACAGTCTACTCACATTTCCATACCCGCAGTGCAAATCCAATGGGCGCACCTGACCGCCCTCAGCGTACGAGTTGCACCTCCTCTTGCGCTCCTTAGTGCCTCCTCCTTCTTTCTGAACGCCTACGCCACATACTCTTCGTCCGCACCTCAACGCTTGCGAGGCTTTATAGCTGCTGGATTCTGTGTCCTTGGGATTTTACCTTTTACGAGATTGGTTTTGGGACATATGGGAGAGGGAGGCATAGGT